>Ga0068898_10095768_pt1 | contig 31044 bp, 7 predicted proteins | sample SoiCruaftwetup5A_FD_65918 | JGI IMG/M metagenome (GOLD analysis project Ga0068898, IMG submission 65918) | Soil microbial communities from Colorado Plateau and Sonoran desert - Soil Crust after wet up 5A (Metagenome Metatranscriptome) | ecosystem: Environmental > Terrestrial > Soil > Desert ...
CTGTTTTGTATTTTTTGAATAACGCGAATTCATATAAAGGAGGAACTACGGGATGATCGTACCTACGATTGCATCACAGACGCTGCTCGATCTCTTGCGACATCGGGCACTTGAGCAAGGGGATCGACATGCCTATTCGTTCTATGCAGAAGAAGGGGAAGAACGGCTCGTCACGTATGCAGAGCTGGACCTTCGTGCGCGTGCGCTCGGTGCGCTGTTGCAGAGTCAGACTCAGCCAGGCGACCGGGCGCTGTTGCTTTTTCCGCCAGGTTTTGAGTATCTGATAGCCTTCTGGGGCTGTTTGTATGCGGGCTTGCTGGCGGTGCCTGCTTATCCACCGCGCAGCAACGGCAATCTGGAACGGTTGCTCGCGGTTGTGCGCGATTGCGAGGCGACGGTGGCGCTGACGACGGAGGGCATTCGTGCGAACGTCGAGCACCGCCTGTCCGATGTGCCTGACATGTCGGGGCTGGTCTGGTTGGCGACGGAAGCGGTGGATACCGAGTTGGCAAACGGCTGGCAGGAACCTGCATTGACGGCCGACTCGCTGTGCTTCCTCCAATATACATCGGGATCGACAGGATCTCCGAAGGGCGTCATGCTCACACACGGCAATCTGCTGCACAATCTCGGGCTGATCGAGCGGGCATTTGAGACAAGTCCGGAGAGCCGTGGGGTGGTCTGGTTGCCGCCATATCATGACATGGGCTTGATCGGGGGGATTCTCCAGCCGCTGTACACGGGATATCCGATGATGCTGATGGCACCGGTCGATTTCATCACCAAGCCGCTTCGCTGGCTGCAAGCGATCTCGAAGTCGCAAGCGTCGGTGAGTGGCGGGCCGAATTTTGCGTTTGAACTGTGCGTGGAGAAGATCACGCCAGAGCAGCGGGAAGGTCTGGATCTGAGCCATTGGACGACGGCGTTCACAGGAGCGGAGCCGATTCGGGCGGAGACGTTGGATCGGTTTGCGGAGTATTTTGCCCCGTGCGGATTCCGCAGGGAAGCGTTCTATCCGTGCTACGGGCTGGCGGAAGGCACGCTGTTTGTCGCGGGGGGCTTGAAGCAGGAGCCGCCGACGGTCGAGGTGTTTGCAGGACGCGATCTGGAAGCGGGACTTGCTGTGGCGGTCACTGGTCGGGACGGCGCAGATGGACGGACGCTGGTCAGTTCGGGTCGGGTGGATCGTCACAGTCAGGAGATCGCGATCGTGGACAGCGCGACAGGTCGGAGGGTGGCGGACGAGCAGGTCGGCGAGATCTGGGTGAAGAGTCCGAGTGTGGCGCATGGCTACTGGAAGCGTGAGGAACAGACGGCTGAGACGTTCCATGCGATGCTGCGCGACTCCGATGAGGTAACAGGCCCATTTTTGCGTACGGGCGATCTGGGGTTTGTGCGTGAAGGCGAGTTGTATGTGACGGGACGTTTGAAGGACTTGATCATCATTCGCGGGCGTAATCATTATCCGCAGGACATCGAGTATACGGTGGCGACTTCGCATGAGGCGGTGCGTCCGGATAGCGGTGCGGCGTTCTCTGTGGACGTGGATGGCGAGGAGCGGCTGGTCATCGTGCAAGAGGTGGAACGCCGTTTCCGCAAAGGCAATCTCGAAGGGGTCGCCGAGGCGATTCGCCAAGCGGTGGCGCGTCATCACGAGTTGCAGGTGCATGCGGTGGTGCTGATCAAGCCAGCGAGCATCCCGAAGACGTCCAGCGGGAAGATCCAACGTCGCACGTGTCAGGAGCGGTATCTGCACGGCGGGTTGGAGGAGTTGATCCGCGTGGAAGTCGGCTCGGATGCGGCACAGACTTCCGCCTTGGTGGAGGCGAGTGGTCAGGAGCGGCTGGATCGTGCTGGGCTGTTGGCGTTGCCAGCAAAGACGCGGATGGCAGCGCTGGTGCAGGAGTTGACCCAGGTCACGGCGCGGGTGCTGAAAGTGTCACCAACCAGTGTAGAGGCAGAGCGTCCTCTGCAGGCGTTGGGCTTGGACTCGCTGATGGCGGTGGAGTTGAAGCACGAGACGGAGGAGCGTTTTGGTACGGCTCCCGAGCTGAGTGAACTGCTCGAAGGCACGAGCGTGAGTGCGATTGCTCAGGCGGTATTGACGGCGGTTGAGGCGTCTGGCGGCGTAGCTCAACCAGCCCACACACATGCGCGGATCTCAGATTCACATTTGCCAAATGCCCCGCTCTCCGACGGTCAGCGTTCCCTCTGGTTCATGCACCGTCTCGCACCAGACAGTTCGGCGTACCACATCTCCCGCGCTGTGCGCTTGGCGACGGATGTGAACATTGAGGCGTTGCAAAAATGCTTCGCTGTGCTGTCCGATCGACATGGGAGCCTGCGCACGACATTCCCACTCGTCGATGGTGAGCCTGTGCAACAGGTGCATCCGCCAAGTGACATGCCATTCACCTGTACGGTGGTCGATGCGACATCGTGGACGGAGCAGGAAGTCAAAACCCGCTTGAACGACGAAAGCCAATTTCCTTTCGATCTGGAAAAAGGCCCATTGTGGCGCGTCTCGTTGTTCAAGCGTGCGGAAGGTCCTGTTTTGCTGCTCACCCTCCATCACATCATCGCGGACTTCTGGTCGCTTGGCGTGTTGGTAAAGGAACTGCTGGCACTCTACCCAGCCCTTGCACAAGGGAAAACAATCGAACTGCCCGCCCCTGCCCTTACATACGCGGAAGTGGCGACGAAGCAGTCTGAATTGCTGACAGGCCCACGCGGTGAACAACTGTGGTCGTATTGGCAGAAAAAATTAACGGGTGACCTGCCCGTGCTCAACCTGCCAACAGACCGACCACGTCCACCCGTTCAGACCTACAAGGGTGCATCGCTTTCCCGCACCCTCGGGGCGGAACTGACGGAGGGGATCAAGCGGTTGGCCCAGCAGCAAAATGTCACCTTGTACACCACCTTGCTGGCCGCTTTCCAAGTGTTCCTCGCCCGCTATACCGGGCAGGAAGACTTGCTCGTCGGCTCGCCAGCGGCGGGACGCAGTTCGGTGAGTGAAGCGGATGTGTTCGGGTATTTCGTTAATCCGCTCGTGCTTCGGGCACAGGCTGAGCCAGACCTGCCATTTACGGCATTTTTGGCGCAGGTGCGGAAGACGGTGCTGGAAGCGTTGGATCACCAAGCCTTCCCATTTGCTCGATTGGTCGAGCGTTTGCAAGTCAAACGCGACCCGAGCTTGCCACCGCTGATCCAAGCGATGTTTGTGCTGCAACGCTCCCATGCCCTCGATGCACAGGGGCTGACGGCGTTTGCCTTGGGAGCGGAAGGGGCGCGTCTGCAAGGGGAGTTGTCGTTTGAGTCGGTGCGTTTGGAGCAACAGGCTGCTCAGTTCGACTTGACCCTGCAAATCGCGGAGGCACATGGCGGTCTGGTCACATCGTTTGAGTACAACACCGACTTGTTTGACCAGACGACGGTGGAGCGGATGGCTTCGCATTTTGGGCAGTTGCTGACGGGCATCGTGAAAGACCCAGACCAACATTTGCTTGCTCTGCCGATGATTCACGAGGAGGAGCGCGAACGTCTGCTCCACCAGTGGAACAACACGCTGACAGACTATCCGCGTGAAAGCAGTATCGCCGCACTGTTTGAGCAACAGGCAGCCGAGACGCCAGACGCAACCGCACTCGTATGTGGCGAGGAGCAGGTGACGTACGCAGAATTGAACCGCCGTGCGAACCAAGTGGCGCACCGTTTGCAGACGCTTGGCGTGCAGGTGGCCGACCCTGTGGCGATCTCTATGGAGCGTTCGCCGGAGTTGATCATCGGCGTGCTGGCGATTCTCAAAGCGGGCGGCTGCTATGTGCCTGTTGACGCGGAATACCCTGCTGAGCGGATGCGTTTCATGCTCGAAGACGCGGGGGCCAACGTCTTGCTGACCAATCAGGCGGGACGGGAGCGATTGGCTTCGCTTTCTGACCAATTCACGACCCTGAGCCTCGACGCGGGTGAATCGCTCTGGACAGAGGAGAGCGTGGACAATCTGCCACCGCTTGCGACCACGGCGGAGACACCTGCCTACATCCTCTACACATCCGGCTCCACAGGGCGACCAAAAGGTGTCTGTGTGCCACAGCGCGGTGTGACTCGCTTGGTGAAAAACAACCCATTTGTCGAGTTCTCCAGAGACAATGTGTTTTTGCAAATGTCGGCATTTTCGTTTGATGCGGCGACGTTTGAGATCTGGGGAGCGTTGCTAAATGGCGGGCGATTGGCGATCTATCCGCCAGAGCGGTTGACGGCAGAGGGATTGGCAGGGGAACTGGTGCGTCATCAGGTCACGACCGTCTTTTTCACGGCGGCACTGTTCAACCAGATGGTCGATCACCACATCGACAGCCTGCGCTCGTTGCGTCATCTGATGGCGGGCGGTGAGGCGATGTCGGCGAAACACGCGAAAAAAGCGTTGCAGGAATTGCCGCATACTCGTGTGATCAACGGCTATGGGCCGACGGAAAGCACGACATTTGCCGCGACGTATTCGGTGCCAACACATGACGGGGTCGGTGCGACGGTACCAATTGGGCGTCCGATCGCCAACACGACGTTGTACGTGCTCGATGCGAAGGGCGAGCCTGTCCCCGTTGGGGTGCCAGGCGAACTGTACATCGGCGGTGACGGGGTGGCACTCGGGTATTGGAAGCAGGACGGGCTGACGGCGGAGCGTTTTGTGCCGGATCGGTTCGCGGGACGTGACGGGGCACTGTTGTACCGCACGGGCGACTTGGTGCGACGGATGGCGGATGGCAATGTGGAGTATCTGGGACGACTGGATTTCCAAGTGAAGATCCGCGGCTTCCGCATTGAGCCAGGCGAGATTGAGGCTGCACTGCTCGCCGACCCAGACGTGCAGGAAGTCATCGTGTTGGCGCGTGAGGATGCTATGGGCGAGAAGATGCTCGTCGCTTACTTCGTGCCTGCGCCAGAGTCGGAAGTGACGGGAGCGGTGCTTCGTGAGCGGCTGAAAGGCAGACTGCCAGCCTATCTCGTGCCTGCCCGCTTCGTGAAACTCGATGCGATGCCGCTTACTCCGAACGGCAAAGTGGACCGCAAAGCATTGCCTGCTCCCGATGGTGCGCGTGATGTGGCGGCGGCGTTTGTCGCGGCGACGAACGACTTGGAACGCCAGATTGCCGAGGTGTGGCAGGAAGCGTTGCAGGTGGATCGCGTGGGGATGGAAGATAACTTCTTTGACATCGGCGGTCATTCGCTGCTGATGGCGAAAGTGCATGGGCGTGTGCAGGAGATTGTCGGGCGTGACTTCTCGGTCGTCGAGATGTTCCGCAACCCGACGGTGGGAGCGCTCGCCCGCTACTTGAATCAAGAAACCGCCGAGAAGCGGTCGATCGCCGAAGTGCGCGGCCAAGCCGCCAAATCCCGCGATGCGATTCTCCGGCAGAAACAGATGCAACAGCTTCGAAAAGACAGGAGGAAGTAAGATGAGCCAACATGACAAAGATGAAACGTTGCAAGGGATTGCCATTATCGGTTTGTCCGGCCGTTTTCCGGGTGCAAGCCATGTCAATCAATTCTGGCAGAATCTTGTAGAAGAGGTGGAATCGATTTCGACGTTCACCGATGAGGAACTGTCCGAATCCACGGTGGATAAAAATCATCAGGCTTTCGTAGGACGAGGTGCGGTGATTGAGGATGCCGATCAGTTTGATGCTGGATTCTTTGACTTCCTCCCAAGCGAGGCTGAAATCACCGACCCGCAACAGCGTCTGTTCCTCGAATGCGCATGGGAGGCACTGGAGGACGCGGGCTATGACAGCAAACGCACAGATGGCCGCGTCGGTGTCTACGGCGGTGTGGGACGCAACCAGTACGTGAACCGTCTGTATGCGAATCCTGACTTGATCGAAACGGTGGGCAAATACCCAGCGGCAATCGGCAACGATTCCGATTTCCTCGCGACGCGTGTCGCTTACAAGATGAACTTGAACGGCCCAGCCGTGACGGTACAGACCGCATGCTCGACCTCGCTGGTTGCCGTTCACATGGCATGCCGTTCCCTGTTGACCTACGAATGCGACATGGCACTGGCAGGTGGCTCGGCGATCAAAACGCCACAAAAAGAAGGCTACCTGCACCAAGAAGGCGGCATCTTCTCCAAAGACGGTCATTGCCGCGCTTTTGATGCGGAATCCAGCGGTACGGTGCTCGGCAACGGTGTCGGTATCGTTGTCTTGAAGCGACTGGAAGACGCGGTGCAGGACGGCGACCATATCTACGCGGTGATCAAAGGCTCGGCGATCAACAACGACGGTTCGGAAAAAGTCGGCTTTACCGCTCCGAGCGTGGATCGTCAAGCGGATGTGATCGCAGACGCGATGGCGTTTGCCGACATCGATCCAGAGACGATCTCCTACGTGGAAGCGCACGGTACAGGCACGAAGGTCGGTGATCCGATCGAGATTGCCGCACTGACACAAGCGTATCGCCTGAGCACCGAGAAGACAGGCTACTGCGCGATCGGCTCGGTGAAAACGAACATCGGCCACCTCGACAACGCCGCAGGTGTTACCGGTCTGATGAAAACAGCCTTGATGCTCAAGCACAAGCAGATCCCGGCTTCGCTGCATTTTACAGCGCCGAACCCAGCGCTTGATCTGGAGCAGAGCCCGTTCTACGTCAACACCAAGACCAAGCCATGGGAAGCCGATGGCCCGCGCCGTGCGGCAGTCAGTTCCTTTGGCATGGGCGGCACGAATGCACATGCGGTGCTGGAAGAGGCACCATTTGCTGAGGCGGGTTCGGAAGCAACACTCCGTCCGCAATACCTGATTCCACTGGCGGCGAAAACGCAATCGGCACTTGAGAAAATGTCGCGGAACCTCGCCGACTATCTGGAAGCGAATCCAGACGTTTCGCTGGCTGATGCGGCGTACACGCTGCAAGTCGGTCGCCGTGAATGGAATAACCGCCGCGTCGTGGTGGCGGAAAATCGCGAGGCGTTGATTGCCGCACTGCGCGGTGAAGAGCCGAAGCGCGTAGAAGACCGCCTGACCAAGGAAGAAGAGCGTTCGATCGTCTTCTTGTTCTCGGGACAGGGCTCGCAGTATGTGCGGATGGGTGAGGAACTGTACCGCACCGAGCCAACATTCCGCGACACGCTGAACCGAGTGGCGGAACTGCTGAAGCCGCATGTTGGTGAAGACATCCGCAACTTGATCTACCCAGCGGCGGGTCAAGAAGAAGCGGCTAGCGAGAAACTGGCGCAGACGATGTACACGCAGCCTGTGTTGTTTGCGTTTGAATACGCACTTGCTACCCTCTGGATGGAGTGGGGCGTACAACCTCGCGCGATGGTCGGTCACAGCATCGGCGAATACGTGGCGGCTTGTCTCGCAGGCGTGTTCACGCTGGAAGACGCCTTGAAACTGGTCGCGGCTCGTGGTCGTCTGATGCAGGAGATGCCGCGTGGCTCGATGCTCGCGGTACAAAAAAGCGAAGCGGAGGCACATGCGTATCTGGGTGGCAACTTGTCGGTGGCAGGTATCAACGCACCGAACTCCACCGTGCTGGCAGGGCCAACCGATGAGATCGACGCTCTGGAAGCGCGTCTGCGTGCAGAAGGCGTTGCGGTCAGCCGCTTGCAGACATCTCATGCGTTCCATTCTTCGATGATGGACCCTGTGCTGGATCGTTTTGAAGCGTTGGTTCGCGGTCTTGATCTGAAAGCGCCAGAACTGTCCTACTTCTCCAACGTGTCGGGCACCTGGATCACGGCAGAAGAAGCAACCGATCCAAGCTACTGGAGCCGTCACCTGCGTCAAGCGGTGCGTTTTGGCGACAACGTGCGTGAGGCGCTGGAACTGCCAAACTGCTTGCTGCTGGAAGTCGGCCCAGGTCGCACATTGTCTTCGATGGCACGCTTTATCATGCGCGAAACGGAACAAGAGGCGGCGGTCCTGACCTCGGTGCGCCATCCAGAAGAAACGCTGTCCGACAGCGGGTTCTTGCTGAAGACGCTCGGCGGGCTCTGGCTGAACGGTGTGGAGATCAACTACGAAGGCTTCTACCGCCATGAGACGCGCCGTCGTCTGTCGCTGCCAACCTACCCATTTGAACGCAAGAGCTATTTCCTGAAGCCAGGCACATTTGCTATGGCAACCAAAGGGCGAGGCCGTCAAGCAGACGCAGCCGATTGGTTCTCGGTGCCAGTCTGGAAGCAGACCCCACCAACCTTTATGGAAAAAGAGAATCTGGCCGGCGAGCGTTGGCTGGTGTTTGGCGACGAAGAGCGTCTGGGTGAGCGTGTGAGCCAGCGTTTGGCAGAGCAGGGCGCGGACGTTGTGCGGGTGGAAATCGGCGCGGTATTTGCGGAAGTGGAGAACGGCGTGTTCTCGATCGACCCGGCGAACCGCGAAGATTACGTGGCGTTGATCAAGAAGTTGCAAGAGAGCGAGCAACTGCCAACGCACATCGCGCACCTGTTCTCGGTGACGACCAAGGAACGGACGCTCGATGACAGCCAGAACTTCGGGTTGTACTCGTTGCTCTATCTCGCACAGGCACTGAGCGGAATTCAAAATAAAAACCGAACGAAAATCGCAATTCTTACCAATATACTGCAAACGGTGGCTGGGGAAGCGAGCCACAGCCCAGAGCGTGCGACGCTGATCGGTGCGGCGAGAGTGTTGCCGATCGAGCTTGAGACGCTGGATTTCCGCATCATCGACGTGGAACTGCCACAGGGTGCTCGTCAGGAAGCGCGTGAACTGGACCTGCTGACGGCAGAGCTTGTGAGCGATGCGTCCGACTTCCTCGTGGCGTTCCGCCGTGGACACCGCTATGTGCAAACGCATGATGCGGCGCGGTTGCCAAAAGCGAAGCGGGCGAGCCTGCGCGAGGGCGGCGTCTACTTGATCACGGGTGCATCGCACCTCTTGGGTCTGCAACTGGCAGAACATGTGGCGAACGTGCAAGGAGCGAAACTGGTCCTGCTGACTGCGACACACTTCCCGGCAGAGAGCGAGTGGGCGAATCTGCTGGCAACAGGTGGAGCGGATGAGGAAACGGCGACCCGCATCCGTCGTTTGCAAGCATTGACGGAGCGCGGCGATGTCTATGTGACTGCGTGTGACCTCGGCGATGCGGATCAAGTCAACGCGGTGATCGAGGAAGCAACGGCGCGATTCGGTGAATTGAACGGCGTGTTACATGCCGAGGAGACTGTCGGTCAGGGTCTGGCGCAGCTGAAGACTCGCGATGGTGTGGAAGAAGTTCTGCGTCCGAAGATGCGCGGTACATTGGTGCTGGAAGCGGCTTGTCGTGACATCGAACTCGACGTGTTTGCGGTCTTCTCGCGGATGCTCGGCGTTACCGGTGGCTTCGGGCAGTCTGACAACGCAGCGGCTTGCACGTTCCTCGATAGCTGGGCAAGCGCTCGTCAGGCAGCAGGCCTGCCAGTGGTGGTGCTCGACTTCGGCATGTGGCAATTTGATGCACTTCCAGAAGGCCCGATGATGCCAGCGGAACTCAAGGCGGAATTCGGTCGTCTGCAAAGCCGTTACGGGTTGTCCTTTGAAGAGGGCTTTGAAGCGTTCGAACGACTGCTGGACAGCGGTTTGACGCAGGCGGTCATCTCGACACAAGATCTGCAAGCGGTGATCGAGGACCTGAGTCAGATCACGCCAAGCGTGTTCATGAAGACGATGCAAGCAGGTCGTTCTGGCGTGGACGGCAACCGTGAGTATGTCGCGCCAACCAACGATGTGGAGCGTCAGATCGCAGAGTTCTGGACGGAACTGTTCGGCGTGGAGCAGGTTTCCCTGCATGACAACTTCTTCGAACTGGGCGGCAACTCGTTGCTCGGCGTGCAGTTGGTCAACCGTGTGCGGAACACGTTCGATGTGGACCTGCCGATGAGTGCGCTGTTCGAAGCGGGTACAGTCGCTGATCTGGCGGCGTATATCACCAATTCGCAGTTGACCGACGAGGAGATGGATGAGATCGAACGGATGCTCCGCGAGATCGAAGCGCTCTCCGATGAAGAGATCAAAATGAACGGTGGAGGCCTCTAAGATGAAACTGACAGACCGTCTGAAGAATCTCTCTCCAGAACAGCGCGCGCTCTTCGAAGCGAAACTGAAGGAAAAGGGACTGGCCGACAAAGTGCGCACGACAGAAGAACCGCCACTCGTGCCAAACGAAGCGCTCGGCCACTACGCGGGTCAGAAGAAGACACCGGCTGCCAAGCAACGCCCACGCCGCACGGACAAAGGCATGGAGTTCTCCCTGTTTTTCTTCTCGGGCGATGGTTCGACCGATCAGGAAGACAAGTACTCCCTGCTCCTTGAGAGTGTCAAGCAAGCGGATAAGCAAGGGTTCAAGGCAGTCTGGACGCCTGAGCGCCATTTTGAAGACTTCGGCGGGCTCTATCCGAACCCGTCCGTCGTCTCGGCGGCGATTGCCGTCTTGACTGAGAACATCCAGATTCGCGCGGGTAGTGTGGCGTTGCCGCTGCACCACCCGGTGCGTTTTGTGGAAGAGTGGTCGGTGGTCGATAACCTGTCGCGTGGACGGGTTGGCGTATCGTTTGCAACAGGCTGGCATCCAGCAGACTTCGAACTCGCTCCTGTGAAAACGGCGGAGTACTACCACAACCGCAAAGACGTGATGATCGAGAACATCAAGCTGATCCGTAAACTCTGGGCAGGCGAGACGCTGACATTTGACGGCGTGGATGGCAATCAGCATGAAGTGAAGATTCTGCCGCGTCCAATTCAGAAGGAGATCGAGATCTGGGTGGCGATCTCGAACAACATCGAGACGTTCATCAAGGCAGGCGAAGTCGGCGCACACGTGCTGACCGGCTATGTCAACCAGCCACTCGACGATCTGGAGAACAAGATCAAAGTCTACCGCGAAGCCCGCGCCAAGAACGGATTCGATCCGGATAGCGGCAAGGTCGCGGTGATGCTGCATACGTGTGTGGGCGAGAGCGACGCCGAGATCAAGGACTTGGTGCGCGAACCGCTCAAGGACTATCTCAAGACGTTCATCCGCCAACAGAAAAACATCATGGAAGGCTACGAGCACTTCTCCGAGGCCGATCAGGAGACCGTCGTCTCGTACGCATTTGATAAATATTTCGAAGAGAGTGCATTGTTTGGCACCGTGGACAAATGCTCGAATCTCGTGCGCGACATGATCGATGTCGGCGTGACCGAGGTGGCTTGCCTTGTGGACTTTGGTATTTCCAATGAGGCGGTTCTGAAGAGTATGGAACATCTGAGCGCATTAAGAGACCGTTTTGACGGGCGTTCATAATCGAGGAGGAGGGCATCTTCATGAAAAATCTTGCTGATCGCATCGCCAAACTGACACCTGAACAACGTGCAATGTTTGAAGCGCAGTTAAAGGCGAAGAACCTGAAAGCGGACAAAATCATGCCAAAAGAGGGCATGATCCCACGTCGCGGCCACAACAATCCAAGCCCGCTGTCCTATGACCAAGAGCGCCTGTGGTTCTTCCACCAGATGAACCCAGACAAGCCGACCTACAACGTCTATGGCGCGATTCGGATGACGGGGAAACTCGACGTGGAAGCGATGGAGTGGGCGGTCAACGAGATCTTGCGCCGCCACGAATCCTGGCGTACGACGTTTGACCTGCAAGACGGGCAACCTGTGCAGATCGTACACGATGAGATGATCATCAAGTTCGATGAGGAAGACGTGCGCGACTGGCCGGAAGAAACTCGTGAGGCGGAAGCGGAGAAGCGGATGTATCAAGCGGTTATGGTGCCGATCGACATCCAGAACGGCCCATGCGTGCGCGTGAAGTTGATCCGTGTGACCGATCTGCAGAACATCGTCATCCTGACCGTTCACCATCTGATCACCGACCGTGTCACGTTCTCGATCGTATTCCAAGAACTCGTCATGCACTACACCGCTCGTCTCCAAGGTCGTCCATCCATGATTCCAGAACCGCAGATTCAATATGCGGACTACACCGAGTGGCAACGCAAATACCTCACCGGTGCAGAGCGTGACCGCCTGATGAACTACTGGATGAACAAGCTCGACGGCAGTGATTTCGTCTTGAACCTGCCAACCGACTATCCGCGTCCGCCTGTGCAATCGTACAAAGGCGCGCGTCATTTCTTGGAGATGCCCAAATCGCTGGGTGATCGCCTGAAGGAATTCGGCACGAAGGAAGGCGCAACACCGTTCATGATCCTGATGGCGGTCTACAAGTTGCTGTTGTTCCGCTGGACAGGTCAAGAGGACATCATCGTCGGCACACCGCTGGCGAACCGCGACAAGCCAGAGATGGAGCGCGTGCTCGGCTATTTCCTGACATCGGGTGTATTCCGTACGCTGATCCAAGGCGGCATGACATTCCGTGAACTGCTGGCAAGCGTTCGTGAACATGCGCTGGAAGCGTTCCAACATGCGGGGATGCCGTTTGGTCTGATCCTCGACGAACTGAAGCCAAAACGCGATGCCAGCCGCAACCCGATCTTCCAAGCGATGTTCGTCTATGTAGACGTTCCAGAACCACCGATGGATTTCCCAGACCTCAAGATCGCCTATGAGTTGATCGACGGGGAGACCGCGAAGTATGACATCGTGCTGTGCTTGGTCGACCGTGACGGGATCGTCGACCGTGAAGACTTCACCGAGTGCTTCCTCGAATACAGCCCAGACCTGTTCGATGCGGCGACGATTGCGCGGATGGGTGAGCACTGGTTGAACCTCGTCAAGGCGGTTGTCGATCATCCAGACATGCCGCTGGCCGAGTTGCCGATGCTGACAGATGCCGAACTGGCATTGCTCGATGGCTGGAATCAAACGGAAGCGCCAACGGGCAACAAGTGCCTGCACACGATGTTCGAAGAGAACGCAGCACGCAAACCGGAATTGATCGCGCTGGAGCGTGATGGCAAGACGATGACGTATGGGGAACTGAACGAGCGTGCGAACCGTCTGGCTCACTACCTGGTCGAACAAGGCGTGCGTCCAGATGATGTGGTCGGGATCTGCCCAGACCGTAATCCAGAGGGTGTCATCGGCATAATGGCGATCCTCAAAGCAGGTGGTGCGTTCCTGCCACTCGACTCCAAGTACCCTGCGGAACGACTCGGATTCATGCTGAGTGACGCAGGCGCGAAGTTGTTGTTGAGCCCATCTCGCTTGGTGGAGCAGATGTCTGGCTTCGGAGTGCCGGTGGTGGCACTGGATGGAGACAACTTGCCGTATGCGGATGCGAGCACAGAGAACCCAGTTACTGGTGTCAGCGGCGAGCATGTCGCCTACGTCATCTACACGTCGGGTTCGACAGGCCTGCCAAAAGGCGTGCCCGTTGAGCATCGTGGTGCTACGAACTGTTTCGAAAGTCTGTGGGAGTTGTACACGCTCGGTGAAGGCAGACGCATGTTGCACTTCGCATCGTTTACGTTTGATGCGTCGGTTATGGAGATCTTCTGCTGCCTCTCGTACGGTGGCACGACGATCTTGGCGGATCGGGAGCAGATGCTGCCAGGGCCTGAACTGCTGAGCTTCTTGCACGACAAGCAGATCAACATCTACTCGACCACACCATCTGTTCTCGCACAGATGACGCCAGAGAGCCTGCCACACTTGGAACAGGTGATCACGGCGGGGGATGCGGTCAGTCAGGACATCATCGAACGCTGGACGAAGGGTGGCCGACGCCTGCTGAATGCGTATGGCCCAACGGAAGTTTCGATCATCACGCACTCCAGACTGTACACGGGCGAAGACTCTGTGCCAGTGATCGGGTATCCAGTGAAGAACACGACAAGTTATGTACTTGATCCATTCGGTCAGCGTGTGCCACTGGGCGTACCGGGTGAATTGTATATCGGCGGTATCGGCGTGGCTCGTGGCTATCTGAACCGTCCAGAGTTGCAGGCAGAGCGTTTCATTCCAGATCCGTTCTCGACAACACCAGGTGCTCGTCTCTACAGAACGGGTGACCTCGTGCGCTACCGTCTCGACGGTCAACTCGAATATTTGGGCCGTTGCGACCACCAAGTGAAAGTGCGCGGGTACCGCATCGAACTGGGTGAGGTGCAGGCGCGGATCATGGAGCATGAGTTGGTATTGGATGCTCTGGCGATGGCACCAGAAGACATCACAGGAACGAAGCGTCTGGTCGCTTATGTCGTCACCGAGGGCGGACAAGAGATCACGGCGGATCTGCGTGGTTATTTGAGAGAACGACTGCCAGAATTCATGGTGCCGTCGGTGTTCATTTTCATGGACAGCCTGCCGCTGAACACGCACGGCAAGATCGACCGTAGCCGACTGCCAGAGCCAGCGGGTGCGATGGACGATCTGGATGCGACCTATGTGGCGCCGCGCAATGACATCGAAGAAGTGGTGGCAAACATCTGGAAGGAACTGCTGGAACTGAACCGTGCGGGCGTGTTCACACACTTCTTCGATCTCGGCGGTCACTCGTTGCTTGCGACGCAGATGATCTCTCGTGTACGTGATACGTTCCAAGTCAACGTTCCGATGGCTGACTTGTTTGAAGTCGGCACGATTGCTGACATTGCCAAAGTGCTCGTGAAGTACGAGCCGAAGCCAGGGCATATCGAGAAAGTAGCTCGTGTTCACAAGAAACTCGCGGCGATGAGCGATGACCAAGTCAGCGCTCTGCTCGGGGAGAAGAAAGCGAAGGAGGAGCGCGTATGAGTCTGTCCAAGGAAAAACAAGAACTTCTCGCGTTGCTGTTAGCTGAGGAAGGGGTGGACCTGCTCGAAGAGCAGGTCATCGGCCCCGTAGCCGATCGGACGCTGCTCAAACCATCGTTTACCCAGCAACGCCTGTGGTTCATGTCGCAACTGGTGCCAGATGACCCGTCCTATAACATCTCGACCAACGTTCTCCTGAAGGGAGAGCTTGATGTTGAGGTACTGACACGCGGGTTCAACGAGATCGTGCGCCGTCACGAAGCGTTGCGCACGAACTTCCTCAAGGAAAATGGGCAACCGGTGCTGGCGGTGCGGGAACATCTCGCGCTCGATGTCGAGTTGATCGACCTGACGCATCTCGTGGAGCCTGAGCGCTCCGAAGAAGTGACGCGTCTCTTCCGCGCAGAGGCACGGAAGCCGTTTCTGCTCGATACCGACCCGCTGATTCGCACGACGCTGCTCAAACTTGCCGAGGATGAGCATGTGCTGTTGCTGACCATCCACCACATCGTCTCTGATGGTTGGTCGATGGGGGTGTTCCTCCAAGAACTCGGCGTGCTCTATGATGCATTCCGTCAAGGCAAGCCATCGCCACTGCCAGAACTGTCGATTCAATATGCGGACTTCGCGCATTGGCAGATGGAGACGTTGCAAGGCGACGTCTTGGAAGGACACCTGTCGTTCTGGAAGGACCTGCTGCACGGCAATCTGCCTGTGTTGCAATTGCCAACTGACCGTCCGCGTCCAAAAATTCGCTCCGGCAAAGGTCGTCTGCAGAAGTTTGATATCCCAAGCGACCTGATCGATGTGCTGACAGAGATTGGCGCGAGGGGCGAAGCGACACTGTACCAAGTGTTGCTGACGGCGTTCAACGTCATGCTGTACCGCTATACGGGACAAGAAGATGTACTCGTCGGTGCGCCGATTGCCAACCGAAACCGCAGTGAAGTGGAAGGGTTGATCGGCTTCCTCGCGAACACGGTCGTCTTCCGTTCCGACCTGTCTGGTGAGCCAACGTTCCGCGACCTGCTGACCCGTGTGCGCAACATGGCGCGCGGCGTGTACGCGAATCAAGATTTGCCATTTGTGAAGTTGGTCGAAGCGGTGCAACCAGATCGCAGCATGGCGAATACACCGTTGTTCCAAGTGTTCTTCGTCCTGCAGAATGCACCGATGCCAGCGATGGAACTGCCAGGTCTGAAGCTCAGCCTGATGGAGATGGAGAGTGCTACGGCCAAGTTCGATATCTCCCTGTACATCATGGAAGAGGGCGACGGCACGATCGGGATGTTCGAATACAGCACCGATCTGTTTGATCCGTCGTCGATCGATCGGATGATTGAGCATTTCCTCAACCTGCTGCAATCGATCGTGCAGAACCCAGACCTCGCGATCTCCGAACTGCCGATGCTCAGCGAAACCGAGGAAACTCGTCTGCTGAATGAGTGGAGTCAAGGTGGTACGCTGGCTGGAACAGAAGGTCTGCCAGATGTACGGATTCATGAATTGTTTGAAGAGCAAGCGGCGCGTACGCCAGACCGCACAGCACTGGTCTTCGAGGGTCAGTCGTTGACGTACGGGGAACTCAACCGCCGTGCGAACGCATTGGCACACCTTCTGCAGCAAAAGGGAATCGGTGCAGAGTCGGTGGTTGCACTCTGCCTTGACCGTTCGCCAGAGATGGTCGTTGCTTTGCTTGGGGTGCTCAAATCGGGCGGTGCGTATTTGCCACTCGATCCGAAAGCGCCAAGTGAGCGTCAACGCTTTGTGCTGGAAGAGACAGAGAGCCGCGTTCTGCTGACACAGGCGCATGTGCTTGAGGAACTGTCGTCTGTGGCGGCAGGGCTTGAAGTCATTGCGCTCGATCAGGCAGACTTCTCGGGAATCAGCGTGGAGAATCCGGTCAGCAACGCAACGGCCGACTCTCTCGCCTATGTGATCTACACATCCGGTTCGACAGGTAAGCCAAAGGGCGTCCTCGTACCACATCGCGGTGTCAGCAACCGTCTGCTCTGGGGTCAAGAACACCTCCAGTTGACGGAGGAAGACGCGGTGTTGCAGAAGACTCCGTACACGTTTGATGTCTCGGTATGGGAATTCCTCTGGCCGCTGATGACAGGGGCTCGCTTGGTGCTTGCTAAGCCAGAGGGTCATCAGGACCCATCCTACCTCGTCGATCTGATCGCAAGCGAAGGGATCACAGTGGCTCATTTTGTACCGTCGATGCTGGCGCTCTTCTTGGAGGAGAAAGAATTGGAGCGCGTCACATCGCTGCGTCGCGTGATCTGTAGTGGTGAGGCACTTAGCTACGAACTGCAGGAGCGTTTCTTCTCCCGCATCGGGGCGAGCCTGCATAACTTCTATGGGCCGACGGAAACATCGATCGAAGTCACGTATTGGGATTGCCAGCCAGAGAGCGAACTGCGCACGGTGCCGATTGGCTACCCGGTTGCGAACGTCGAAGCGTACGTGCTCGACGCGCATCTGCGTCCTGTGCCAACAGGTGTGCCAGGTGAACTCTACATCGGCGGTGTCTCTGTGACCCGTGGCTATCTGAAGCGTCCGGAATTGACGGAGGAAGTGTTTGTCGCGCATCCGTTCCGTGCAGGGGAACGTCTGTACAAGACAGGTGACCTCGTGCGCGTGTTGGCTGATGGGGCGATTGAGTATCTGGGTCGTCTTGATCATCAGGTGAAGATCCGTGGCTTCCGTATCGAACTCGGTGAAATCGAAGCGGCTCTGCTCGCGGATTCGTCGATCCGCGAAGCGGTTGTGCTCGCTCGCGAAGACGTGCCAGGCGACAAGCGACTGGTCGCGTATCTGGTGTCTGCGGGGGAAGAAGCGCCGACGGTGACCGAACTGCGCAGCCGTCTGAAAGAGACGTTGCCTGAGTACATGGTGCCATCCTCCTATCTCTTCTTGGACAAGATGCCACTGACTTCCAGCGGCAAAGCAGACCGCAAAGCGTTGCCAGCACCAGACGCACTTCGTCCACAGTTGGCAGCGGAGTATGTTGAGCCGCGCAATGAACTGGAAACCACAGTGGTCGGTATGTGGAAAGAACTGCTCGGTGTGGAGCGGGTCGGCGTGCTCGACAATTTCTTTGACCTCGGTGGGCACTCGCTGAAAGCGACACAATTGGTGGCTCAGGTCAACGATGCGTTCCGTGTGGAAGTCAAGCTTGCCAAGCTATTCGAGGAGCCAACGGTCGCGGGACTGGCTCAACTGATCGAGACAGCTCAGAACCAAGTCGCCGCTCCTGAGAGCGGACCGGCTCTGGTGCCATTGGCTCGTCAGCGCACGAGACGCCCTACGAAAGGATGATCGTCGATGACCCACTATTTGCAGGAAGACACCATGAACCAAACGGTCACCGAAGAAGATGTGTTTACATTTCCTGCGTCGCATGCCCAACGACGGCTCTGGTTGGTTGACCAACTGGAGCCGGGCAATCCGGCGTATAACGTGCCGAATCTGATTCTGCTCAAGGGACGACTGGACATCGAGGCGCTGGAAGCATCCGTGGAAGAGATCATCTGGCGACATGAGTCGCTCCGTACCACCTTCGAGGTGATCGACGGTGAGTTGATGCAGGTGATCGCCGCTGATGTGCGCCACTCGATGCCGATCATCGATTTGACGGGGATGCCTCGCCATGAGCGTGAACGGGAAGCGCATCGTTTGGCGACGGAAGAGGCGAGGGGGTCTTTTGACCTCAAGCGCGGCCCGCTGATCACGACGACGCTCTACCGTCTGCGCGAGGAAGAACACTGGTTGATGCTCAACCTGCACCATATCATCACAGACGGCTGGTCGATGGGGATTCTGTTCCGCGAACTGGCGGAACTCTACCATGCCTTCTCCAGTGACAAACCGTCGCCGCTTGAAGAACTGTCCTTGCAGTATGCGGACTATGCGAACTGGCAGAGCGAATGGTTGCAGGGAGAGGTCATGCAGGAGCAGATGAGCTACTGGAAAGGGCAGTTGGGCGGTCGTTTGCCTGTGCTGCAACTTCCATCGGATCGTCCACGCAAAGCGGTGCAGACGTTCAACGGTCGCACCGATGTCTTCACGTATTCACAGGAACTGCGCCAGTCGTTGCTGGAGGTGAGCCGTGCCGAAGGGGCGACACTGTTCATGACGTTGCTCGCGGCTTTCAACACGCTGCTCCACCGTTGGACAGGGCAAGACGACATCTGTGTGGGCTCGCCGATTGCGGGTCGTACCCGTACCGAGTTGAAAGAGATCGTCGGTTGCTTCGTCAACACGTTGGTGATGCGCACCGATCTCTCGGGACAACCGACGTTCCGCGATCTGCTGGCGCGCACGAAACAGGTGGCACTCGATGCTTACGCCAACCAAGACATGCCGCTGGAGATGCTGATTGAGGCGTTGCAACCTGAGCGAAACCTGAGTCATCCGCCGTTGTTCCAAGTGATGTTTGTGTTGCAGAACGCACCGATGGAATTGCTCGAATTGCCTCAGTTGACTTTGAGCCACAAGGAAACGGACAATGCTGCCGCGCACTTTGACCTGTTCTTCTCGGTCAAAGAGACGGCACAAGGGCTGTATATCAAAGTCAACTACAACACCGATCTGTTTGATCCATCGACGATTGAGCGTTTGATGGGGCATTACGGGAATTTGTTGCAGGCGATCGTGGAAGATGCAGACCTCCGTATTTCGGAGATGCCATTGGTCGGTGAGGGGGAGCAACACCTGCTGGCACAGTGGAGCCAAGGCGGTTCGCTGATGAATGCAGGGGATCAATCCGATGCGTTGATTCATGAACTGTTTGAGGCACAAGCAGTCCGCACACCTGAGCAGATCGCGCTCACCTTCGATGGGCAGTCGCTGACCTATCGGGAACTGAACCACCGTGCCAACCAACTGGCCCACCATTTGCAGAAGAAGGGGATCGGCCCTGAGTCGATCGTCGGTCTCTGCTTGGAACGTTCGCTGGAGATGGTCATCGCCTTGCTGGGCGTGCTCAAATCGGGCGGGGCTTATTTGCCGCTCGATCCGAAAGCACCGCTGGATCGTCAGCGTTTTGTGCTGGAGGAGACGAATAGCCGAATTCTGCTGACACAAGCGCGTTTTGAGTCGCGATTGGCTGTCGAGGGGCTTGAGGTGATCCTGCTTGATGAGGCTGACTTGTCGGGTGAGAGTGCAGAAAATCCTGTGAACAACGCCACGGCTGACTCCCTCGCCTATGTGATCTACACATCCGGCTCGACAGGTAAGCCAAAAGGCGTGCTCGTACCGCATCGCGGTGTCACCAACCGCCTGTTATGGGGACAAGAACACGACCCGCTGACAGGGGCAGATTCCGTGCTTCAGAAGACGCCATACACGTTTGACGTATCGGTGTGGGAATTCTTCTGGCCGTTGTCGGCAGGTGCTCGATTGGTGCTGGCCAAGCCTGAAGGTCATCAAGACCCGTCCTATCTGGTGGAGTTGATCACTCAGGAAGGGATCACAACCGCGCATTTTGTACCGTCGATGCTGGCTCTCTTCTTGGAGGAAAAAGGGCTGGAGCGTATCCAGTGTCTGCGTCGCGTCATCTGTAGCGGTGAGGCGCTGAGCTATGAATTGCAGGAGCGGTTCTTCTCCCGCATCGGGGCGAGTCTGCACAATTTCTACGGACCGACGGAGACCTCGATTGAGGTGACCTACTGGGATTGCCAACCGGAGAGCGCACGCCGCACCGTGCCGATCGGACATCCGATTGCGGGCGTTGAGGCGTACGTGCTAGATAGCCATCTGCGTCCTGTGCCGATTGGCGTGGCGGGTGAACTGTATCTCGGCGGTGTCTGCGTGACCCGTGGCTATCTGAAGCGTCCCGAGTTGACGGAAGCGGTCTTTGTGCCACATCCGTTCCGTGCGGGTGAGCGTGTGTACAAGACAGGCGACCTCGTGCGCGTGCTGACAGACGGGGCGATTGAGTATCTGGGTCGTCTCGATCATCAGGTGAAGATTCGCGGTTTCCGCATTGAGCTAGGTGAGATTGAGACCGCCCTGCTCGCTGATTCGGCGATTCGTGAGGCGGTCGTGCTGGCACGTGAGGATGTTCCTGGCGACAAGCGACTGGTTGCTTATTTGGTGGCGGCTGGGACTGAGGAAGTGCCGAACGTCACCGAACTGCGCACTCGTTTGAAAGAGTCTTTGCCTGAGTACATGGTGCCGTCGGTGTTCTTCTTCCTCGACGAGATGCCACTGACTTCAAGCGGCAAGGCAGACCGCAAAGCATTGCCGGTTCCGGATGCGCTGCGTCCTGAGTTAGCAGCGGAGTATGTGGAACCGCGCAATGAACTCGAAGCACAGGTCGTGGACCTATGGACGGAACTGCTCGACGTGGAACGTGTCGGCGTGTTCGACAACTTCTTCGACCTCGGTGGGCATTCGCTGAAAGCCACGCAACTCACCGCGGCGATCACCGACCGCTTCGGCGTGGAGTTGCCGTTGATCAAACTGTTCGAGGAGCCGACAGTGGCGGGATTGTGCCGCATGATCGAAGCGGTGCAGAACAAGTCGGATCGATCCCTCCGCACGTCCGCGCCAGAGGCGGGACTGGAGTTGCTGAAACGGGATGTGTTCACTTTCCCAGCATCACACGCTCAGCGTCGTCTCTGGTTGTTTGACCAACTGGAGCCAGGCAGCCCAGCGTATAACGTGCCGAACCTGATTCGTCTACAAGGGCGACTGAACATCCCGGTGCTGGAAGCAAGTCTGCAGGAGATCATCTGGCGACACGAGTCGTTGCGCACAACGTTCGATGTGATCGACGGTGAGTTGATGCAGGTGATTGCCGCGGATGTCAGACACACGTTGCCGCTGATCGATCTGACCGAATTGCCGCGTCACGAACGGGAGCGGGAAGCGCACCGTTTGGCAAATGAAGTGGCAGGTAGTTCCTTCGATTTGAAGCATGGCCCGCTGATCACGACGACTCTCTACCGCTTGCGGGAAGAAGAGCACTGGTTGATGCTCAATTTGCATCACACGATCACCGACGGCTGGTCGATGGGGATTCTCTTCCGTGAACTGGCGGAACTTTACCAAGCGCTTTCTCACGACAAACCATCGCCGTTGTCTGAACTGAGCCTGCAATATGCGGACTTTGCCAACTGGCAAAACGAGTGGTTGCAAGGCGAAGTGATGAGCGAACAACTGGCGTATTGGCAGGATCAACTCGGAGGCGGATTGCCTGTGCTGCAACTGCCGACAGATCGTCCGCGTCAGGCGGTGCAGACATACAACGGGCGTACCGATGTATTTGTCTACGGGCAGGAGTTGCGCCACTCGTTGCTGGAGGTCGGCCGTCAAGAAGGGGCAACACTTTTCATGACCTTGCTGGCTGCCTTCAACACACTGCTCTACCGTTGGACGGGGCAAGAGGACATCTGCGTGGGCTCGCCGATTGCGGGACGAACCCGCACGGAAGTCAAAGAGATCGTCGGATGCTTCGTCAACACACTGGTCATGCGCACCGATCTTTCTGGCCAACCGACGTTCCGCGAACTGCTCACACGTACGAAAAAGGTGGCTTTGGATGCGTACGCTCACCAAGACGTACCGCTGGAGACTCTGATCGAGACGTTGCAGCCAGAGCGTACACTCAGTCATTCGCCGTTGTTCCAAGTGTTGTTTGTCTTGCAGAATGCACCACTCGACGTGCTGGAACTGCCCGAACTGACGATGAGCTACAAAGAGACGGACAGTGCGGCGTCGCATTTTGATCTCAGTTTCTCGGTCAAAGAAACGCCGCAAGGGCTGTATGTCAGCGTCAACTACAACACCGACCTGTTTGACCCATCGACGATTGCGCGATTGATGGGGCAGTACGGCAACTTGCTGGAGGCGGTTGCGGAGAATCGAGAGCGTCCTGTGTCCCTGCTTCCATTGCTGGACGATGCAGAGCGTGAGCAAGTGCTCACCACCTTCAATGACACAGATCATCCGCATCAGGCAGATGTTCGCCTGCATGAACGGTTTGAAGCGCAGGTGGCACGCACACCTGAGCGGGTGGCGGTCGAGTTCGAAGGAGACGTGCTGACGTATGACGAGTTGAACAAGCGTGCGAACCGCTTGGCAAGCCGTTTGGTCTCCCTTGGCGTGGGACGTGGCTCCCGTGTCGGTCTCCATCTCGAGCGTTCGCTGGACTTGGTGGTGGCGTTGCTCGCCGTTCTGAAAACAGGCGGGGCGTATGTGCCGCTTGACCCAACGTATCCTCCTGAGCGACTGGCGTACATGGCAGAGGATGCGGAACTGACCGTGTTGCTGAGTCAATCGCATCTCGAACGCGCATGGGAAACGACAGCACAGACACTTTATCTCGATCAGGCCAGCACGGACGGTTCTGACGAGAACCTGCTCGTCGAAGGCACCGAGGAAGATCCATGCTACATCCTCTACACATCCGGTTCAACCGGCACACCAAAAGGCGTGGTGATTCCACACCGTGCCCTCTGTAACCACATGTTCTGGATGCAGGAGCGATTCCCGCTGCATGAGGAAGATGCTGTGTTGCAGAAGACCTCCTTCTCCTTTGACGCATCGGTGTGGGAGTTCTACGCGCCGTTGCTGGTCGGAGCGAGATTGGTACTGGCTCATCCACAAGGTCACCTCGATCCAGAGTATCTCGTGAGGACCATCGAGGATCAGCAGATCACCATTTTGCAGGTCGTTCCATCCGTTCTGCACCTCGTCTTGGATGCTGTGAAAACGAACGGATGCCGATCCCTGAAGCGCGTCTTCTGCGGCGGGGAAGCGTTGACCAAGGAACTGCAAGATCGCTTCCATGCCATCTTGCCAGCGGAACTGGTCAACTTGTACGGCCCAACCGAAGCCTGCATCGACGCGACCTACCATGTCTGTGTGCGCGACGACGAGCGAAACATCATCCCGATCGGTCGTCCGATCGACAACCTGCAAGCCTATGTGCTCGATGCTGACTTGCAACCCGTCCCACTCGGTGTTCCAGGCGAGTTGTTCCTCGGTGGACGTGGTGTGGCATTGGGGTACTGGAAGCGAGCGGAACTGACGGCGGAGCGATTTGTGGCGAATCCATTTGGCGAGGGCACGCTGTATCGCACGGGCGACTTGGCTCGTTGGCTTCCAGCGGGAGAACTGGAGTATCTGGGACGACTCGACCATCAGGTGAAGTTGCGCGGATACCGAATCGAGCTAGGCGAGATCGAGGCTGCTCTTGTGGAACTGGACGAGGTGCGCGAAGCCGCTGTTCTGGTGCGCGACTCCCAACTGATCGCCTACATCGTTTTGGCAAACGAGAATCTGGGAAGCGCGGACGTTTGCCGGGCGAACTTGAGCACTCGCTTGCCTGAGTACATGGTGCCAGCACGCTTCGTGGTGCTGGAGCAGATGCCACTCACGCCAAACGGCAAGCTCAACCGACAGGCACTGCCAGACCCTGAGCCAAGTGCCTCTGCGGAACAGAGCTACACAGCGCCGCGCAACGAGACCGAGCAGCGGTTGGTGACGATCTGGTCACACCTGCTGGGACGGGAGAGCATCGGCGTATACGATTCCTTCTTCACGCTGGGTGGACACTCGTTGTTGGCGATGCAGTTGCTGATGCGTGTGCGTGAAGCGTTCGGCGTCGAAGTGCCATTGCGTTCGGTGTTTGCGAATCCGACGGTGGCCGAGTTGGCTGTTCTGGTCGGGTCGGCTTCTTCTGTGGTCGATGCGGCAGATGTGATCGTGCCTGTGCCGCGAACGGAGGAGATGCCGCTGTCGTTTGCTCAGCAACGACTCTTGTTCTTTGACCGCTTCCAGCCAGACAGCGCGACGTATAACATCCCGTATGTTGTTCGTGTGACGGGACGAGTCGAGGGCAACTTGATGGAACGCTGTCTGCAAGAAGTCGTGCGCCGACATGAGGTCTTGCGTACCACCTTTACCTTTACCGAGAATGGCCCGATGCAACGGGTGCATGAGAGCGTCGAAGTGCCGCTTCAGAAAGTGGATCTGCGCACCGTGGCTTTGGAAGAGCGTGAGGCAGAGGCGATGCGTCTGGCGCGTGAGGAAGCAAGCCAGCCATTTGATCTGACCCACGGCCCACTGCTTCGTGCGGTCTGGGTGCAACTGGAGGAGACGGATTCCTTCTTGTTCCTGACCATGCACCACATCGCATCGGACGGCTGGTCGCTCGACGTGCTGTTGCACGAGTTGACTACACTCTACACGGCGTTCTCGCAAGGGAAGCCATCGCCGCTCGCTGATCTCCGTGTGCAGTATGCGGACTATGCGAGTTGGCAACAGCAACGTTTGCAAGGCAACGTGATGACCGAGCAACTGGCGTACTGGAGAGAGCAGTTGGGTGGCACTCTGCCACTGCTCGAACTGCCGACCGACCATCCGCGTCCAGCTTTGCCAAGCTACCGAGGGGCTGTTCGCTCAATGGTGTTGCCACAGGAGCTTTTGCATCGACTGCAACAGCTTGGTGGCGGTGAGCAAGCGACTTTGTATATGACGTTGCTGACGGCTTATCAAGTATTGCTCCACCGTTACACAGGTCAAGATGACCTGCTCGTCGGCTCGCCAGTCGCGGGACGCAATCGTGCCGAAGTGGAAGCGTTGATCGGCTTCTTCGTCAACACGCTGGTGTTGCGCGGGGATCTCAGCGGCAATCCGACCTTCCGTGAAGCGTTGCGTCGTGTGCGGGAAACCGCACTGGGGGCGTTTGCTCACCAAGACGTGCCGTTTGAACGCCTCGTCGAGGAGTTGCAACCGGAGCGTCATATCAGCCGGACTCCGCTAATCCAGACGATGTTCGTCTTGCAGAACACGCCGCCAATTCGAGAAGGTTTGAACGGGCTGTCCTTGCAACTGGTGTCTGTCGATAACGGCACAGCCAAATTCGATCTCTCGCTGGTGATGGTGGAGATGGAAGACGGTCTGTTGGCATCGGTGGAGTACAGCACCGATTTGTTTGATGACATCACAGTAGAGCGCATGTTGACCAACTTTGGGATTCTGCTCCAAGCGATTGTGGACGATCCAGACCAGTCACTCTCCGATCTGGCGTTGCTCTCTGCGGAAGAGCGTCACCTGTTGCTCGAGGAATGGAAAGGCACGACCACCGATTATCCGCGTGACCTGACACTCTGCGAACTGTTCGAAGCGCAAGTGGGCGAGACACCAGATGCTTGGGCAGTCTGCTTCGATGATGGACGCCTGACCTACCGAGAGTTGAACGAACGGGCAGAGCGATTGGCTGGAGTCCTGCGGGCACACGGTGTCATGGCAGGATCAAGCGTTGCTGTCTCAAGCGAACCATCCACCGCGATGATCGTCGGGCTGGTTGCCATCATCAAGGCAGGTGGGGTGTACGTTCCACTCGACCCAGCCCATCCACAGGAACGCCTCGCGTTTATGTTGGAGGATTCGCGCGCTGTGCTTCTGTTGGCAGATGGTAGTACAATGGGGCGTTTTGCTGGACTATCAATTCCAGTGATTCGTCTTGATGAAGGTACTCTTCTGGTGGAGCAAGATAGTTGTGATCGACTATTAATCTCACAAGAACCAGACAACAGTGTTGGCGAAGATACCTTTGCGATAGAGAAGGTAGCCTCTGGTGAGCAACCTTCCATCGCAGCAACCACATCTTCTCCAGCAACCACAGCCACAGACGCAGCCTGCATCATCTACACATCCGGCTCGACAGGGAATCCAAAAGGTGTACTTGTGCCGCATCGTGGTATCGTGCGCCTCGTGCGCAACACGAACTGCTTCGAGCTAGAGCCGCACCACCGCATCGCCCAAGCGTGTAACACCTCGTTCGACCCGTTTGCCCTGGAACTGTGGGGGGCGCTCTTGAACGGTGCGGAGTTGGTCGGCATCCGTCGTGAACTGCTGTTTGCACCGAAGCGTTTGAAACAGGAGATCCGTGAGCAGAACATCTCCTCGTTGGTTCTGCCAACCGCTCTGTTCCACCAAGTGGCTCAGGAAGCGCCTGATGCTTTCGCCACCCTGCGCTACCTGATCGTCGGTGGCGAAGCGATCGACCCGCGCCGCGTGCGTGAGGTGATGGCGAGTGGAGCACCCGAGCATCTCCTGAACACCTACGGGCCGACGGAAAACGCCACATCCAGCACCTTCTACCGTGTGGAAGGACTGCCAGATGGGGAGCGTCCAATCCCAATCGGCATCCCGGTCTCCAACAGCGAAGTCTACGTGCTCGATGCACACCTGCAACCTGTGCCAATCGGAGTCCTCGGCGAGTTGTATCTGGGCGGGGATGGTCTGGCACTCGGTTATCTGCACCGTGAAGACCTGACTGCTGAACGCTTTATCCCGCATCCGTTCCAAGCAGGTCAACGCCTGTACAAAACAGGAGACCGCGTGCGCTATCGTGCGGACGGATTGCTGGAGTTCCACGGGCGGCTGGATCAACAGATCAAATATCGCGGCTACCGTATCGAGCCAGGTGAGATCGAAACGGTGATCACGCGTCACCCTGCCATCGTGCAGGCATTCGTCACCGTTCTCGAAGACGAGTCTGCGGGCAAACGTCTCGTCGCCTACCTCGTCACCACAGGCGAGGTGCCAGAAGCGGCTGAACTGCAACGCTTCCTGACTCCGCACCTGCCAGACTACATGGTGCCGACAGTATACTTGTTCTTGGATGCTCTGCCGCTCACAGCGAACGGCAAAGTGGACACGCGTGCCTTGCCAGTACCAGACACCATGCAAGCCAGCACGTCCAGAGAGCATCTGCCAGCGCGTAACGAAACCGAACAACGACTGGTCACCATCTGGGAAGAACTGCTCGGAGTCGCACCGATCGGCGTGACCGACATGTTCTTCAAACTCGGCGGTCACTCCCTGCTGGCGATGCAGTTGCTGACCCGCATCCAAGCGGAATTTGGTCGCGAACTCCCTGTGGCGCTGTTCTTCCAAGAGGCAACGATCGCCCATCTGGCAACTCTGTTGCGTGAGGAAGATTCGCCATGTGCGGAACATGCGAAATCAGCGGACCACAAGTCGGTGAACCCGATCCCGATTCAGCCAAAAGGAAGCCAAACACCGCTCTTCCTCGTGCATCCAGTCGGCGGTACGGTCTTCTGCTACAGTCGATTGGCGCATCTGCTCGGTCAGGACCAACCGCTTTACGGTCTGCAAGCGCGTGGCGTCGAGCAAGGCGAAACCCCACTCTCCACCTTGGAAGAGATGGCGGCTGAATACATCGAGGCGATCCGCACCGTCCAACCTGCAGGCCCATACCGTTTGGGAGGCTGGTCGCTCGGCGGCGTCATCGCCAATGAAATCGCGGCGCAACTGGAGCGGGCAGGAGAGCAGGTCGAACACCTCTTCCTGATCGACAGCTTTGTTCCATTCCCAGAACATGTCGCGGATGATCGTGACCTGACCTTGATGTTTGCCGCGGACCTGCTCGGCGGTCTGGGTCAGCCTGTACCAGACTTCGATCCACAAGTGCTGGCGGGCATGACAGCCGAACAGATGCTGACCGAACTGCTCAAGGGCACACAGGAACTCGGACTGCTGACAAACAGCGGCGATGGCGACAACGAAACGATCTTCCATCTTTACCGTGTCTTCCATGCCAACACCAGAGCTTTCCTGAACCACACGCCTGCTCCATACAGCGGCAAAGCGACGCTCTATCGTGCCGCTGACCAGCCTGTACTGGACAGCGTCCAAGACGGAGCGAACGGATGGAAGCACCTGATCACACAACTGAACGTACACGTACTGCCAGGTGATCACTTCGCCCTGTTGACCCGCGAAGTGCAAGCGTTGGCGGCTCACATGCGCAAGCAGTTGGATACACCGTAATGAACACGCGAGGGGGATTCACCTATGCTTAAGAAATGGCTTCTCATCACGCTCTCAGTCGTCCTCGCTCTCCTCGCAGCGGCTGGCGGCGGTGGCTACTGGTACTTCCAGCAAGCCCTCGCCGTCACATCGGGGGCGTTGCTCGTCGGCGTCAAGGAGGCTGTGCGCATCGAACGCGATGCGTACGGCGTTCCTCATCTCTACGCGGAAAACGAGCACGACCTGATGTACGCGCAAGGATATGTGCAAGTGCAAGACCGTCTGTTGCAGATGGAGATGGCACGACGTGCCGTCAGTGGCCGATTGGCCGAAGTGGTTGGCGAGTCGATGGTCGGCTCGGACCGCTTCTACCGCACCATCGGCTTCAAGCGTGCGGCTGATGCTGGCGTGGACAAACTGCCAAGCGACAGCAAACAAAACCTGCAAGCCTTCGTCGACGGCGTGAACGCTGCGATCGAAGACCTGCGACGAGAGGACACATTCCCTGCCGAATTCATCGCTCTTGGCATCGACATCGAGCCATGGACGATCGCCGACACACTGGCAGTCGGTAAACTGATGGCGTGGGACCTCGGCGGTAACATGCGAACCGAGTTGCTGATGTCCTTGCTCATTCCAGCGCTCGGCGAAGAAAAAGCCCGTGCCCTCTTGCCGCTCGCAGGAAAACTCGACGGGCTCACATCCGAGCACAGCGTCGCTGCGATCACCGAAGACGATGCCAATGAACTGATCGATGCATTCACGGCTGCCCGCGATGTGGGCATTCCTGGCGAAGGGCTGGGCAGTAACCACTGGGTCGTCGCCGGTTCCCGCACGACCTCTGGCAAACCGATGCTCGGCAGTGACATGCACTTGTCTCTCTCCGCACCATCGGTGTTCTACCAGCATCACCTCGTCGTACCGGGCCTGTACAACGTCAGCGGCGTAACCTTCCCTGGTGTGCCAGGCGTGGTGGTGGGGCACAACGAACGCATCTCGTGGGCCTTCACCAACGGCATGGGTGACGTGCAGGATCTCTACATCGAGAAGCAGAACCCGGACAACCCGCACCAATTCGAATACAACGGCGGGTGGGAAAACGCCACCGTCATCCAAGAGGAGATCCGTGTCAAAGGGCAGGAGGAGCCGGTTCGCTTTGAAACGCTGATCACCCGTCACGGCCCGATTCTCAACGGACTGTTTGAAGAACTGAAAGACGGTGAGCGTCCAACCGCAGGCAACGTCCTGAAAACAGCCACGCCGATCACCAAGCCACTGGCCTTGCGTTGGGTCGCGCACGACCCGTCCGATGAAATCGGTGCGGTCATGCAGATGAACAAAGCAAGCAACTGGCAGGAGTTCGAGCAAGCGATGCGCCGTTTCCATGCCCCTGTGCAAAACGTGATCTACGCAGACGTGGACGGCAACATCGGTTATCGCTACAACGGCCTGATTCCAATCCGTAAAAACGGCAACGGTCTGCAACCCGTTCCAGGCTGGACCGACGAATACGAATGGCAGGGCTACATCCCGTGGGACGAATTGCCACAATCCTACAACCCGCCATCTGGATTCATCGCCACCGCCAACAACCGAATCGCAGACGCCGAGTACAAGCACTTCCTCAGCCATGAGTGGGAGCCGAACTACCGCGTCAACCGCATCACCGAGATGATCGAGGAAAAAGACAAGCTGACCCTCGACGACTTCAAGCGGATGCAAACCGACTGGAAAGACCTCCAAGCCGTGAAGAACTTGGCGGTCATGCTCCCGATCTTGCAAAAAGCCGACCTGTCCGAAACCGAGCAACAAGCGCTGGCGATCCTGCAAGACTGGTCGAGCAGTCCAATCGACGCACCAGATGCGGTCGGCCCAACGATCTACCACAGCACATTTGTGCAGATGATCGAAAAAGCGTTCCTGCCGCAGATGGGCGAGAAGCTATACGTCAACTTCATGCGTACGGGTCTGCCTAACAACGCCTTGGATGCGATCATTCAGTCCAACCTGCCAGCCTGGTTTGCAGGTACCGACCAAACCAAAGACAAACTGGTCGTCGAAGGCTTCCAAGCAGCCGTTGCTGGACTCGTCGATCAACTGGGCAAGAAGCCGGAAAAATGGACATGGGGCAGCGTCCACACACTGACGCTCCGCCATCCATTGGCAGGCAATGCCTTGCTGGGCATGTTGTTCAATGAAGGTCCGCACCCGTACGGCGGCAGTAACACCACCGTCGGCATGGGCAGTTACTCACGTCTGAAACCTTTCCAGATGGGCGTTGGTGCCCCATGGCGATTCACCATCGACATGGCCAACCCAAATGCCGCCGAGGACATCATGATCATGGGTGTCTCCGCCCAACTTGGCAGCGACCACTACACCGACCAGACCGCGCTCTGGCTGGAAGGTCGCTACAAAAAGATGCCATTTGCCGAACAAGACGTCTCTGAACAATCCAAGACCACCTTGTTGCTTCAACCAAGTGGCACCCTGTAACACACCGCAACACCAATCACGCAACACAAAAAAACCGATCTCTCCACCACGCA
>Ga0068898_10228899_pt1 | contig 24332 bp, 3 predicted proteins | sample SoiCruaftwetup5A_FD_65918 | JGI IMG/M metagenome (GOLD analysis project Ga0068898, IMG submission 65918) | Soil microbial communities from Colorado Plateau and Sonoran desert - Soil Crust after wet up 5A (Metagenome Metatranscriptome) | ecosystem: Environmental > Terrestrial > Soil > Desert ...
AGGCAACAGCTCGAGTCGATGCGTCGCGCTCTTCCCGGGGGCCAGCAGCTACCTCCGCAGCAGGGCCGGCAAGTTTTAATATAGAATCCCAATTTTTGATAGTTTAAATACAAGTTAAAACAAGGAGGCACATTATGGAATCATCAAGCAAACAAAAGAGTTCACTCTGGAGCAACCGAGTATTTACTAGAATGTTCGGTGCGTATGCCCTCTCCAGTGTCGGGGATTGGTTTGACATGATCGCGGTCATGGCATTGTTCAGTTTTATCTGGAAGGTGGAGCCGCTGTACGTTTCGCTAATTCCGCTGATGTACGCGATTCCGAGCATCTTCTTGGGTCAGGTGGCTGGCGTCCTCGTCGACCGCTGGAACAAGTTAAACCTCATGATCATCACCGATGTCGTCCGCGCAGTCCTCACTGGTTTACTCATTTTTGCCCCAGACCCACTTTGGGTACTTCCGTTGCTATTTCTCCGTGCTACAGCTGGTATCTTCAACGTCCCAGCCCAACAAGCACTCGTCCGTCATGTTGTTTCCGAAGAGCATCTCTTACAAGCTAGTACGCTGACTGGCGTTGTGTTCCAGTTGGCAAAAGTGTTTGGTCCGTTGCTCGGTTCGGCGTTGATCGCTTTTGGTTCCGTTCAACTCTGTTTGACCGTCAACGCGGCGAGCTTCGTTCTGTCCGCACTGTTGCTCCTGACTATTGGCAAGATCCAAGAGAACAAGGAAGAGCAAGTCGAGAAGAGCGAAAAGTCAGGGTTCTTCGCTTCTTGGAAGGAAGGCTGGTCGGTTGTGTTGTCCAACCGTCTGCTGCTCTCTAGCACGATCTTCTTCTTGGTAGGCATGGCTGGTCTGCAGATGGTTGATGCCCAGTTCGGCGTCTTGCTGCGCGAGATCGATGCGACGCGTACCGAGTTGCTGGGTTACATGATGTCCACGGTTGCATTTGGTACCTTGCTGGTCGGTGCGACGTTTGGCGCTTTGAAGCGTACAGGTATCAGTTACGGCTGGCTGTTTGGCGGGGCGAGCGTGCTGATCGGCGGCGCATTTTACTGGATGGGCTCGTTCGAGGCGGGCAGCAGCATCGCTTGGTTGCTCTTGGCTTCGCTGATCGGCGGTATGGGCGCAGGTGCTGCGTTCATGGCGTTTAACTACCTCCGTCAAATCGAAACACCAAAAGAAGCGATGGGTCGCGTCACAGGCATCACCAACTCGTTGACCAGCGTGGTCGCCCTCGTGGCTCCGCTTGGCGGTAGTTGGATGGTGACATCGCTGGGGGTTTCCGAAGCGTTTGTCATCGCAGGTTATGTGGTCGGTGCCATCGGTTTGATCGGTATCCTGTTCCAGCGTTTGATCTGGGGTGCTAAGCGATCGACGGTCACCGGAAACGATTCCGCGAATCAATCTGCGGCAGTTTAATTTATTTCAGCCCCGTATTCGGGGCTTTCACCTATTTTATATATTGATTATAAAGCAGCGAGGGGATAAACCATGACACAGGAACAACGCTTGTCGATCAGCCACGGTCGTGAATACGTAGTTGCTGACGATTTTCCACGCACGCTGGTTGACGCCGTTCAACAGAGTGCGCGACTGACACCGAATAAGGGGATCTTCCACATCAAGCCAGACGGTTCCGAATCGTTCCAGTCCTATGCTGACTTGCTCCTTGAAGCGGAGCAGGTACTGGCAGGTCTGCGTGCGCAAGGAGGACAAGCCGGGGACAAGGTCATGATCGAATTGAATGATTCGCGTGCTTTCCTCGCTGTCTTCTGGGGCTGTCTGCTCGGCGGGATGATCGCGGTACCTCTGCACGTACCAGCTGCTTTTACGCCTGACGCAGAAGATTTCCGCAAAACGAAAAATGTCTGGGAGCAACTCGAACGACCATTGCTCGTCGTCGAAGCGTACTTGGCAGACAAATATGAACAACTCAAGGAAACGGATGTATTTGCCGAACTTCGGACGATCACAGCCGATGAATTGCTCGCTTATGAGCCGGATCACACGCACCACGAACCGACTCTTGATGAGATCGCGTTCCTGCAGTTCTCCTCCGGTAGTACCGGTACGCCAAAAGGCGTCGTGCTCACACACGAAAACTTGGTGACGAACATCTGGATGCTGGCGGAAGCGAGCCAGGTAAACGAAGCGGACACATATGTCTCTTGGATGCCTTACTTCCACGACATGGGCTTGATCTGTCTGCATCTCGTTCCGCTGTTCGTTCGCATCAACCAATGCAAGATGTCGCCAGAGACCTTCGTCCGCCGACCTGACCTGCTTTTGAAAAAGATCAGCGAACACCGCGGTACGATCACCGGTAGCCCGAACTTTGGCCTCGAGTGGATGACGTCGAAGATCAAGGACCGCGACATGCAAGGCGTCGATCTGTCCACGCTCCGCTTCCTGTACAACGGTGCTGAGCCGATCTCGATCACGACAGCAGACCGCTTCGTTGAGCGTTTCAGCGCTTACGGATTCCGCAGTGATTCGATGTACTACGTATACGGCTTGGCGGAAGCATCCGTTGCCGTTGCGATCCCGCCGCTGGGCGATGGGACGATCGTACACACGATTGACCAGAACCTGTTCAACGCGGAAGGCATCGCCAAAGCACCAGAGTCGGCCGATGCAAAAGCGATGCACATCGCGGACGAGGGCTTCCCTGTTGTCGGGATGAGCCTGCGCATCGTGGGTGATGACGATCAAGTGGTGCCAGAAGGCACGATCGGTCACATCCAAATCGCCGGTCCAAACGTGACCCAAGGCTACTACAAACTCCCTGAAGTCAATGAAACCCTGTTCGTTGACGGGTTCCTGCGCACAGGCGACTTGGGCTACCTCTGGAATGGCCGTCTGGTGATCACAGGCCGGAACAAAGACGTCATCTTCGTCAACGGTCAAAACTTCTATGCACATGATATCGAGGGTCTGGTCTCCCGTCACACAGAAGCAGAAGCGGGCGGCGTGATCGCGGTCGGTCTGCAAGATCCAGAGACCGGGCACGAAAAAGTCCTCGTCTTCGTGAAATATAAACGCAAGCTGGAATCGTTCATCAACTTGTACAAAGAGATCAAGGCAACCGTATCCCGCGAACTCGGATTTGAAGTCGATGCGGCGATCCCTGTGCTGCAACTGCCTAAGACGACGAGTGGTAAGTTGGCGCGTTACAAGATGCGCGAACAATACCAACAAGGCGCGTATGACAACCTGCTGCAAGAGATCGACACGCTGCTTGCTGAGCAAGCGAAGAACCGCACCGACCTCGTGCTGCCACAGACGGAGACGGAGCGCGCCCTGCATGAGATCTGGGCTCGCCTCTTGAACCAACCAGCAGAGCAGATCAGCATCCATGACCACTTCATGGAACTGGGCGGTAACTCGCTTTTGGCGATGCAACTGCTGCGTGAGATGGAGTCGTGGTTCGGCTACGAAGGCTTCGATTTGACACAACTGTTTGAATATCAAACGATCGCGCAATTGGCGACCTACATCGATCACCTGAAAACGGAGATGGAAGGCCACTTGGAAGCGGCTGCAACCACTGCACGCGAGCGCATCGCGGTCACGCCACTGCCAAAGCAAAACGAGTACGATCTGGCACGCGCACAAAATGGTCTCTGGTTCGATCAGCAGATGAACCCAGAGCAAACGGTATATAACGAGCATTTTGCATTCCGTATGCAAGGTGAGTTGAACACGGCTGCTCTCCAGCAGGCGCTGAACACGATCACCGAGCGTCATCAATCGTTGCGCACGATCTTCATCGAGCAAGACGGCGTGCCAAAGCAAGTCGTTCAGGAAGATGTTACCGTAGCTCTGCCTGTATACGATCTCAGCGAATTGAGCGCAGAAGCACAACAAGAGCGTTTGGCAGAAGCGGTGCGCGAGGCGTTGCTGAGGCCGTTCGATCTGGGGCAGGGGCCACTGGTTCGTTATCAACTGCACAAGCTTGGCGCGCAAGACCATCATTTCCACATCGTGGGTCACCATATCATCCTCGACGGGATGAGCTTCGCGGCACTGTTCGCCGAATTGACGGCGCTGTATAACGCGACTGTGGAAGGCAAGACGGCGAATCTGCCAGCGTTGCCTGTCCAGTTTGTTGATTTTGCTGCTTGGCAGAACAACTCCCTGCAAGACGAGAAGAGCGCGAAGATGGAAGCGTACTGGCTGAACCGTCTGGTCAAGCCATTGCCAGTCGTCGATCTGCCAACTGACCACCTGCGTCCAGAAGTGCAAAGCTACCGCGGCGCGGTTGTCAACTTGCCATTTAACCCAGAGCGGATCGCCCAGTTGCGTGACCTCTGCAAGCAAAACAAAGTCTCGCTGAACATGCTGATGCTGGCAGCGTACTTCACGTTCCTGCACCGTCTGACGCAGGAAGATGACATCATCATCGGGGCACCGCTGAGCGGTCGTACCACGCCGGAAGTGGAACACCTCATCGGTAACTTCGTCAACGTGATGCCGATCCGCGTCTCATTTGCCGATGTGAACAACTTCGGTGAGTTGCTGGAGCAAGTGCGGGCTCGCGTGATCGAAGCGCTGAACTATCAGGGCTATCCGTTTGACCTGCTCGTCGAAAAACTCAACCCAGACCGTGAGACAGGTCGTCCGATCCTGTTCTCGTCTGTTTTCAATATGCAACCTGTTCCAAGTGTCAAACTGTCTGGCCTCCAAGTCGAGTATGCGGAAACGGTCAAGCACACATCGCTCGTCGATCAGGCTTGGCTGCTCAAGGAGTTTGACGACCAACTGCTGCTGACGATCGAGTACAACACCGACCTGTTCAACCGTGAATCGGTCGAGCGTTTGGCGGCTCAGTTTGTGAAAGTCGTCGAAGCGTTGGCAACCAATATGCAGTCTGAGATCCGCGGCTTCGATCTGCTGACCGAGACGGACATCGCCGTCTACCGTGAGAACAACGACACGGCTGTGGAGTTTGATATGGAGCGTGCGGTGCTGGAATCGTTCATCACGCGCGCAGTAGCAGAGCCAGGTCGCATCGCTGTGACCGACGGTGAGCGCACGATGACGTACGGCGAACTGCATGAGCGTTCGAACCGCCTCGCGAACTACCTGCGCGAACAAGGTGTGAAGCAAAACGAACTCGTCTCGATCCTGATGGATCGCTCGCTGGATGTGTATGTGGGCATCTATGCGGTGCTCAAAGCAGGCGCGGCGTATGTGCCAGTCGATCCAGAGTATCCAGAATGGCGTATCGAGTACATGCTGGCCGACTCATCCACTGCTGTGGTGCTGGTCAAGGAACAGTCCCTGAGCATCTTGAACGGACTGCAGAACTTAGATGGCATCAAGAGCATCGTCGTCCTCGATCGTGAAGAGGCGATTGACGCAGATCCAGCACTTGCAGGCACGGAACTCCGCGTATGGAGCGACATCGCGACATATAGCGACGAGACGCCAGCGTTGATCAACGAACCAACCGATCTGGCGTACATGATCTACACGTCCGGTTCCACCGGGAATCCAAAAGGCGTTAAAGTCTCGCACCGTTCCCTGCTCAACGGCCTGTACGCGACAGGTTCGATGCTGAGCTTCGGTGAGGAAGATGTGATCGCACAGAAGACGTCGATCTGCTTCGACCCATCGATCTATGAACTGATCCTGCCGATGTTCTGCGGCTCTAGCACCGTGATCATCCCAACCGATGTGGCAAAAGACCCATATCGTCTGCACAAGATGTTCCAAGAGCACGGCGTGACCTTCTCGATCATCGTCCCTTCGCTGTTGACCGAATACGTCTATGCGCTGGAAACGATGGAAGAGTCCGAACGTCCGCTGCCAGCCCTGCGTTGGGTGATGCCAGGTGGTGAAGCACTGCCAGTTCGCACGGTGAACCGCTGGTTCGAACTGCTCGGCACAGATGCTCCGAAGATCGCGCAAGAGTATGGTCCAACGGAAGCGACAATCGGCGTCATCTCCTCGATCTTCACAGAGAAGCAAGAGCGCATCGTGCTCGGTAAGCCAAAAGCCAATGTCCAGATCTACATCCTCGACGAAGCAGGTCGCATCTGCCCAGTTGGCGTTGCAGGTGAACTGGTCATCGGCGGCATCCAAGTGGCGGAAGGCTATCACAACGAGCCAGAGAAGACGGCGGAAGTCTTCATCCCGAACCACCTGCCAGGCACACCTGGTGACCGACTGTACCGTTCCGGCGACTTGGCACGTCTGCTCGCAGATGGCAACATCGAATTCCTCGGCCGGATCGACAACCAAGTCAAGGTGCGCGGTTTCCGTATCGAACTCGGTGAAATCGAAGAAGTGCTCGGCCTGCATGAGCAAGTTGTGGAAGCGGCAGTTCTGGCGATCTCCACGGAGAACGGCGACAAGCAACTGGCTGCCTACTTCTCGACGCGCAGTGAAGAGTTGACAGCGAATACGCTGCGGGGCTACCTGCAGAAGAAACTGCCTTCGTTCATGGTTCCGTCCTACTTTGTGCGCATGGAGAAGATGCCTCTGTCGCCAAACGGCAAGATCGATCGCAAAGCCCTGCCAAGCGTCACCGATGTTGATCGTCTGGAACTGCTCGACGACTACATCGAACCGCAAACAGCAACGGAAATCTGGGTAGCCGGCCTCTGGGCGGAAATCCTGCAAACGAACCGCATCGGTCGTGGGCACTCCTTCTTCGATCTCGGCGGTCACTCGCTGATGGTCACGCGTATCGTCTCGCGGGTGAAGAAGCAATACGGTCTGCACCTCGGCGTGCGCGACCTGTTCGACCACCCAACCCTGCAGGAATTCGCGGCTCTGATCGATACACTGCTGGCAGACAGCACGGGTGTAACGATTCCGGAGATCGTCTCGATCGGCAAGAAAGAAGCATACGAACTCTCCAACGAACAAAAACGTCTGTGGTTCCTGTACAAGCTCGAACCAGAAAGCACGTTCTATAACATGTCCGGCACGATGATCTTCCGCGGGGCGATGGATATCGACGCATTTGAAGCCGCTCTGCAGAAGACGGTAGAGCGTCACGCCATCCTGCGCACGCTGTTCATCGAGCAAGATGGTATCCCGATGCAAGTCGTGCAAGAGGATGTCACGATCAAGTTGCCATTCTACGACCTGACAGACCTCAGCGAGACCGAGCGTCTGCAGAAGTTGGACATGATGGTCGGGGAAGACCGCAAGCATTCCTTCGATCTCTCGACAGGCCCACTGTTGCGCACGATGATGTTCAAAGTCGGCGAGCAGGAGCATCATTTCTACCTGAACATGCACCACATCACGTCCGACGGCTGGAGTACCGGCATTTTTGCCAAAGAGATCGCTGACCTGTACTATGCGTTCTCGCATGGTGAAGAAGCAGGGCTGCAACCACTGGACATCCAGTATGTGGACTATGCGGCATGGCAAGATGAGCAACTGCAATCCGGTGCATTTGGCAAGCAGGAGCAATACTGGCTGAACACGCTGAGCAAGCCATTGCCAGTGCTCAACCTGCCAACCGACTTTGCACGTCCAGAGCGTCAAACGCTGCGCGGTAACGAGATGCGTTGGCAACTCGACAAAGACCTGTACACACAAGTCAGCGAACTGGCGAACAAGCTCGACGCAACACCGTTCATGGTCTTGCTCTCGTCCTACTTCCTGATGTTGCACCGTCTGTCCGGCGATGCCGATATCATCGTCGGTACACCAGTGGCAGGCCGCACAAGTGAATCGCTGGAATCGCTGATCGGTTGCTTCCTGAACACATTGTCGATCCGTACCAAGTTCGAAGGTGTGGCTACGTTCCGCGACCTGCTCGCTCAAGTCAAAGAGCGCACATTGGAAGCGTATGAGAACCAAGCGTATCCGTTCGATCTGCTGGTTGAAAAGGTGAACCCAGAGCGCGACCTGAGCCGTTCTGCGATCTTCTCGACGATGTTCGTTCTGCAAAACATGCCGTTTGAACTGCATTTCGCAGACCTCGATGTGTCGCTGGAAGAAGAAAAGCGCTCGACGACCAAGTTCGACCTGACCGTCTACGCGATGGAGAAGAACGACGGGCTCGAACTGACCTTCTCCTACAGCACCGACCTGTTCAAGCTCGAAACGGTGGAGTCGATGGCCGAGCAGTTCCAGAACATCCTCGCCGAAGTGAGCGGGAATGTGGACAGCAACCTGTACGGAATCTCCCTGCACACAGCGAAGCAACGCGAGATGCTGCGTGAACTGAACATCCTCGCGACAGAGGAAGAGCGTGTGACAACATCCGCACTCGTGGAAGTACCGTTCATCCACCGCGTCTTCGAACTGCAAGCGGAGCAAACGCCAGATAGCGCGGCGGTTTCGCATTACGACCTGCAAGTGACGTACCGCGAACTGAACGAGCGTGCGAACCAACTCGCGCATTACCTGCGTGACAAGGGCATCTCCCGTGGTGAGCGCGTAGCCGTCATGGTCGATCGCAGCGTCTCCATGCTGGTGTCGATCCTCGGTATTCTCAAGGCAGGGGCGGCATTTGTGCCACTCGATCCGAACTATCCGATCGAGCGTCTGGAAATGATCGTCTCCGAAGTGGAGCCAACATGGATCATCTCCCAGGAGTCGTATGCGGATAAACTGACCGACATCTTGGCAACAGCAACGACGGTTGCAGAGGAGCGTCACCTGCTCTTCGTAGACCGTGCAGTCACAGGGGCGTGGACAACGCATACCTTCGAAGAGATCGAAGGCAACCTGACGACGAACCCAGAGCTGGTCAACGATCCAGAAGACAACAACTATATCTACTACACGTCCGGTTCCACAGGCCGACCAAAAGGCGTCATGGGCCGTCACCGCAGTTTGGTGCAGTTCGTGCGTTGGGAAATCGAGACGTTTGGCATCGGCGCGGGCGACCGTGTCAGCCAATTTGCGGCACTGACCTTCGACCCAGCCCTGCGCGATATCTTCGTGCCACTGTGCTCGGGCGGTACGGTCTGCCTGCCAGACCGCGAGACGATTCTCGACCGTGAAGAACTGGTGAACTGGCTGATGGATCAGGAAGTCTCCGTGATCCACTGCGTACCAAGTTTGTTCCGTCAGATCCTCGCAGAAGCACAGCAACTCGACGCAGAGCGCCGTGCGAACCTGTTCCCACGCCTGCGCTACATCTTCCTCGGCGGTGAAGCGCTGGAAGTGAAGTATGTTCAGCAATGGTGGGACATCTTCGGTGATCGCAACCAACTGGTCAACTTCTACGGCCCAACCGAGACGACGATGGTTAAGTTGTTCAACGTGGTCAAGGAACTGCCAGCAGAAGGCAAGATCATCCCAATCGGTAAAGGGATCGATGCGGCATCCGCACTGATTCTGAACCAAGAGCAAGCACTTTGCGCAGTGGGCGAGATCGGTGAAATCTACATCCGTACGCCATACCTGTCCCTCGGCTACTTCAAGAACCCAGAGATGACGGCAGATGTGTTTGTCCAGAACCCAATCGACAAAAATGACCCAGTGCTCGTCTACCGCACAGGTGACCTCGGTCGCTACCTGCCAGACGGCAAGGTGCAGTATGTCGGACGTAAAGACTTCCAGATCAAGGTACGTGGCTTCCGCGTTGAACTCAGCGAGATCGAAGCGGCACTGAGCACGTACAAAGGCATGTCGGAAGTAGCGGTCGTAGCGCGTGATAACGGCGACGGCGACTACCAAGTCCTCGCCTACTTCACAGGCGATGACAACCTGAGCCTCGACGAGATCCAAACGTACTTGAAGCGCAAATTGCCAGAGTACATGGTTCCTTCGCAGATCAACTGGCTGAAGAAAATGCCGCTCAACCCGAACGGCAAGATCGACCGCAAAGTCTTGCGCGAACTGAACATCGAAAGCAAGCAACTGGTCGGCACCGAGTACATCGCGCCCGTTACGGAAACGGAACAGCAACTCGCTGCGATCTGGTCGGGCGTGCTGAAAGTGGAGCAAATCGGTCGCAAAGACAACTTCTTCGGCATCGGCGGTCACTCGCTCTTGGCGATGCAAGTACTCGCTCGCATCAAGGAAGCGACCCGTGCGAACGTCAAGCTGAAGGATCTGTTCGAATATCCAACGGTGGAAGAGTTGGCAGCGCACATCGACTCCCTGCTCCAAGCGGGTGAGACGGAAATGGAATTGGTGATCCAACCACTGCCAGTTCAAGAGTCTTACGAACTGTCCCGTACGCAGAACACGCTCTGGTTCATGTATCAATTCCAACCAGAAAACGTCGCGTACAACATGCCGCAGAGCGCAACGTTCCGTGGTCAAATCAACACGGCAGCGTTCGAACAGGCGCTGCAACAGATGATCCAGCGCCACGCGACCCTGCGCACCGTCTTCGTGGAACACGAAGGAATGGCAAGACAAGTGATCCGCGACAACGTGGACTTCTCGCTCGCCGTCCTCGACCTGCGTGAGATGGCTCAGGAGCAACGCGAGCAAACGCTGGAAAGCACGATGTGGCAAGATGCCCAGTCGCCATTTGACCTGAAGCAAGGCCCACTGCTGCGTGCGATGCTGTTCCAAGTGTCGGATGAAGAATACCGCTTCTACCTGAACCTGCATCACATCATCGCAGACGGCTGGAGTATGGGTGTGTTCGTCCGTGAGTTCGCAGAGTTCTACTATGCGCTCTCGGCTGGAAAGGACGCTGGCAAAGCACCGCTGGCGATCCAATACGTGGACTATGTGGCATGGCAGAATGAGCAGTTGGCATCCGGGGCTCTGGACAAGCAAGAGCAATACTGGCTGAACACGCTCAGCAAGCCGCTGCCTGTTCTGGAACTGCCGCTTGATTCCGACCGCCCTGCTCAGCAGACGTACGAAGGCCGCTCGCTGAGATGGCACCTCGACACCGACCTGCTGAAGCGTGCACATGCGCTGGCGAAGCAGGAAGATGCGAGTTTGTTCATGGTGCTCTTGGCTGCGTACAACCTGCTCTTGCACCGTCTGACAGGCGACGAAGACATCATCGTCGGTACGCCGATTGCGGGACGTACGAACTCGCTACTGGAGCCGCTGATCGGTCACTTCGTCAACACGCTGGCGATCCGTACGCGCTTCGATGGTCCAAGCAACTTCCGCGACCTGCTGAAGCAAGTCAAAGAGCGCTCGATGGAAGCGTTCGAGAACCAGTCCTATCCGTTCGACCTGTTGACAGAAAAAATCAACCCAGAGCGCGACCTGAGCCGTTCGCCGATCTTCTCGGCGATGTTCACGCTGCACAACTCGCCACTGGACTTGCGTTTCCCAGGGCTCGAAGTGTCGATCGACGAATTCGAGCGCGGCACCTCCAAGTTCGATATGGAATTGGTTGTTGTGGAAAATGAGCAAGGTCTCGACCTGACATTTGAATATAACACCGGCTTGCTCCGTGAAGAGACGGTAAGCAACTGGGCACAGCAATTTGAGATGTTGCTGACCGCTGTCCTCGCAGATGCTGAGGGGCAGACGCACAACATCGACATGATGACCGAGCGCGACCACAAGATCTTGGCGGATATGAACAGCACGGATGTGGACTTCGACCTGAACCAACTGCTGTTTGAAGCATTTGTTGCACAGGCAGAGGCTCATCCAGAGCGCATCGCCCTGATCGATGGTGACCGCACGCTGACTTATGGCGAGATGAACGAACGCTCGAACCGTCTGGCGCACTTCCTGCGCGCTCAAGGCGTACAGCGCAACCAACTCGTCGGTATCCACATGGAGCGCGGCATCGAACTGCTCGTCGGCATGTACGGGATTGTCAAAGCCGGCGGTGCTTACGTGCCGATCGACCCTGAATACCCAGCACAGCGCGTTCAGTACATGATGACCAACTCGGGAGCGGACGTCCTGCTCACGAAAAATGAATACACCGAGCAGATCAAGGAAATCGCAGAAGGCATCGACCTGAAGTGCGTCCTGTACATGGACGTGGAAGGCGAGATCGAGCCAGTTCGCGCGGGCGTGCCAACGCATAGCTGGAGCGCACTGGATGCATATCCATCCGACCTGCCGGAAAAAGTCAACGAGCCAAGCGACATCGCGTATACGATCTACACGTCCGGTTCGACTGGTAAGCCAAAAGGCGTTGTCATCCGCCACAGCGCGATCGTCAACCGTCTGCACTGGCACCAATCGGTGTTCGAAGCGACGCCGGAAGATTGCATGATCCAACGGACCACGCACTGCTTCGACGACTCGATCATCGAGTTGTTCTGGCCACTGCGTCACGGCGCGTCCCTGCTGATCCTGCAGAAGAACGTCTATGCAACGCCAGAACTTCTGGTCGAGCAGATGCTGAAGTACGACGTCACGTACATGCAGTTCGTTCCAGCCCTGTTCAGCATCTTCGTCACCTACCTGCAGAACCTGCCAGAAGCAGAGCGTCCAGAGCTGAAGCTGCGCAACTTCATCGTCTCCGGTGAAGCCCTGCCAACGAAGCTCGTCAACATGTGGTTCGAGATGTATCCAAACGGCTCGCGCATCGGTAACCTCTACGGTCCAACCGAAGCAGCGGTCGACGTCACCGCGTTCCTGATCGAAGGTCCGATCTCCTACGTACACATCGGGGGTCCAATCTCCAACACGCAATGTTACGTGGTCGATAAATATGGCAACCTCTGCCCAACAGGTGTGAAGGGCGAACTGCTCGTCGGCGGCGTACAGCTCGCAGAAGGCTATTACAACCAGCCAGAGAAGACAGCAGAAGCGTTCATTCCGAACCACCTGCCAGGCACACCGGGCGACCGTCTGTACCGTACAGGCGACTTGGCGCGTATCCTCGCAGACGGCACGATCGACTATCTGGGCCGTATCGACAACCAAGTCAAAGTGCGTGGTTTCCGTATCGAGCTCGGCGAAATCGAGGAAGTCTTCTCGCAACATCCAGATGTGGAAATGGCGATGGTCGTCGTCAAGAAAGCAGCAGACGGCAACAACATGCTGTTCGGCTTCTACACATCGCAACGTGACGATCTGGAGCAGTTCGAACTGCGCGACTTCATCGGGCAACAACTGACCGAGTACATGGTGCCAACCCGCATCGTGCGCCTGCCAGAGATGCCACTGACGCCAAACGGCAAAGTCGACCGCAAAGTGCTGGAGCAACTGGCGGCGAACGACGACTTCGAAGAAGTACGCGAGTTCGTGGCACCATCGACGCCAACCGAGCAGATCATGGCTGACATCTGGGCAAGCGTGCTGAACCGTGAAGCGGTCAGCGCGACAGACAACTTCTTCGACCTCGGCGGACACTCGCTCTTGGCGATCCAAGTGGTCAACCGCATCCGCAAGGAACTGGCGACGAGCATGGAACTGAAAGACCTGTTCACCTACGCAACGGTGCAGGATCTTGCCGCTCACATCGACCGTCAGCTTGCAGGTGGCAACACCGATACGCAAGTTGAGATCAGCAAAGCGCCAGCGCAGGAACACTACCGCCTGTCGCACGCGCAAAACCGTCTGTGGTTCCTCTACAAGTTGAACCCAGAAAGCAACGTCTACAACATGCCAGCGAACGCGAAGATCACTGGGGACTTGGACCTCCATGCATTTGAACAAGCCCTGAATGAGATGATCCTGCGCCACGAATCGCTGCGCACCGTCTTCCGCGAAGTGGATGGTATGCCTCGTCAGTTCGTACTGCCAGAGAGCAACTTCCGCCTCGTCTACGAAGACCTGACCGACCGCAACGCGGCTGAGCAACAAGTCATCGTCAAAGAGCGCATCGCCGCAAGCGAAGCCGTTCCGTTCGATCTGGGCACAGGCCCACTGATGCGCGTGATGCTGTTCAAACTGGGCGCACAAGAAGCACACCTGTACTTCAACATGCACCACATCATCACCGACGGCTGGAGTAACGGCGTGTTCGTCAGCGAGTTCTCCACGCTCTACCTCGCCCTGCGTGATGGTGAAAAGCCGTCTCTGGCACCGCTGTCGATCCAGTACACGGACTATGCAGAGTGGCAAGCACACGAATCGGCAAATGGTCGTCAGGAAGCGGACGAAGCGTACTGGCTGAACACGCTGGCTAAGCCGCTGCCAACGCTCGACCTGCCAACCGACTTCCCACGTCCAGACGTGATGACGCATAACGGTCATGCGGTGTGGACGACGGTACCAAAAGAATTGACCGAGCAACTTCGCCTGCTGAGCAAGCAAGAGGACGTCTCCGCGTTCATGCTGCTGCTCGCGGCATACACGAAGTTCTTGAACCACCTGACGAATACGGACGACATCATCGTCGGCACGCCGATTGCTGGACGTACCGTCGAGTCTTTGGAACCATTGATCGGCTTCTTCGTCAACACGCTGGCAATCCGCGTCAAGTTCGACGAAGTTCGTACGCTGAAAGACCTGCTGGAGCAAGTGAAACAGCAGTGCCTCGATGCGTACCAGCACGAGTCCTATCCGTTTGACCTGCTCATTGAAAAATTGAACCCAGAGCGCGACACGAGCCGTTCGCCAATCTTCTCGACGATGTTCGTCTACAACAAAGAGACGGAAGACATCATCAACGAAGAGAACTTCCACTTGCAGGCTGTGGCAAGCGAGCATGAGGTCAGCAAGTTCGACCTCACCGTCTCGATGAGCGAAGGCGATGACGATATGTTGGTGCGACTGGAGTACAACACCGACCTGTTCCGTGAAGCGACGGTCCAGCGCTTTGCTGACAGTCTGCTGCAAGTCCTGCAGGCGTTCGTGGCTCATCTGAATGCACCGATCCAATCGCTCGACCTGCTGAGCCAAGCGGATCGTGATGTCTACGCGAAACTGAACGACACCGACGCAGCGGCACCGATCGATCGCACGATCCACGACCTGTTCTATGACGTGGTGGCTCGTCAGCCGGAGCACATCGCTCTGACCGATGACCGTGTCTCCCTGACCTACCGTGAACTGAACGAGCGCTCCAACCAAGTCGCACACACCCTGCGCGACGCGGGCGTAGCGACAGGCAGCACCGTGGCGATCCTGATGGAGCGCGGCGTTGAACCGATCATCGCGATGCTCGGCGTACTCAAGGCAGGTGGCGCGTACGTGCCAGTTGACCCAGAGTATCCAGAAGAGCGCAAACGCTACATGATCCAAGACAGCGGAGCGGACCTGATCGTCACCCAGCGCGGACTGATCGAACAGATTCCAGCAGGCGACTATCAGACGCTGTTCATCGAAGAAATCTCTGCGGAGACGACGACGGAGAACTTGGTCTCGATCAACACGGCCGAAGACCTCGCCTACATCATCTACACGTCCGGCTCCACCGGTCAGCCAAAAGGCACTCAACTTCGTCACCGTGGCGTGCCGAACTTGGCGCAGTGGAAGCATGACCAATTTGATTACACCGAGAAAGACACCGTGCTGCAGTTTGCATCCTTGTCCTTCGACGCATCGGTGGCTGAGATCTTCCCAGCGTTGATCAACGGCGCACACCTGCACATCGCATCGAGCGAAGCGCGTCAGTCCTACGAAGAGTTCGCGAACATGGTCGAACGAGTCGGCGTAACGATTGCCGAACTGCCAACCGTCTTCTTCAAACTGCTCAGCACCTACCTGACCGATGATCACCTCAGCAAGCTCAAATCGCTGAAGACGATCTTCGTCGCAGGCGAAGCGCTTCAGGGCGAAGTCGTCCGTGCATGGCAGCGCCGCTTCGGCACCGATATCACGATCATCAACGCATACGGTCCAACCGAAGCGACCGTCAGTGCGACCGCCAACGCGATCACGCACGAACTGCCAGCCGATCAAGCGAACATCTCGATCGGTACGCCGATGTCTAACGTGAAGATCTACATCGTAGATCGCAACATGAACCTGGCTCCGGTCAACGTCGTCGGCGAGATCTGCATCAGTGCGGTCGGCTTGGCGAAGGGCTACCTGAACCAACCAGAAAAAACAGCGGAAGCGTTCGTAGCGAATCCGTTCTCTACAGAAGCAGATGCGCTGCTCTATAAAACAGGCGACATGGCGCGCCTCTTGCCAGACGGTACGATCGAGTACGTCGGCCGCAAAGACGCGCAAGTCAAAATCCGCGGTCACCGCATCGAAATCGGTGAGATCGAAGACGTGCTGATGAAGCACCCAGCGATCGAAGTAGGGGCTGTCCTCGCTAAGAAAGACTCTGACGGCAACTACATCCTCGTCGCGTACTACACGACAACGGATACCAAGGTGGACGCAGGTGAGGTGAAGTCCTTCCTCTCCGCCAAACTGCCAAACTACATGCTGCCATCCTTCTTCCATAGCTTGGACAGCATGCCACTCTCGCCAGCAGGCAAAGTGGATCGCAAAGCGTTGGCAAAACTGGCTGAACAAGCCGTTCAACCAGAGCAAGCATACGAAGCACCAGCCTCCTCGGTGGAAGAAACCATCGTTGAGATCTGGGCAAAAGTTCTGCAACTGGAGCCGCAAAACATCGGTGTCCACGACAACTTCTTTGACATCGGCGGTCACTCGCTGCTCTTGGCGAAAGTGCATACCGAGTTGAAGCAAATCAACATCGACATCCCGCTGACCGACCTGTTCAAGTATCCAACAGTCAAGATGCTGGCGGATGCACTGGCTCCGAAGCAGGAGAAGAAACAGGCACCTGCTCCAAGCCGCAAAGCGAAGGCTCAGCGAAACGAAGAAGAAGGCGTTGCGATCATCGGGATGGCGCTGCGCTTCCCAGATGCGAACAACCCGTACGAATACTGGAAGAACCTGCGTAACGGTCACGAGTCCCTGCGTGAATTCCCAATCGAGGAACTTGAACTGACACCGTTCACGATGGACCCAGAAGTTCGTGAGCAACTGGTGCGCGTAGCGGGCTTGCTCGACAACATCGACCAGTTCGAGCCAGACTTCTTCCAGATCACCGACAAAGAAGCAACACTGATGGACCCACAGCACCGTCTGTTCTTGGAATGTGCATGGGAAGCGATTGAGAACGCAGGTTACAACGTCGATGTGCTGGACCGACCAGTCAGCGTCTACGGCGGTGCGGGCAGCAACATGTACATCCCGCCAAACATCAACGTCGAATCGTTCTCGCGTGCCGACCTGTTCCAAGCGAGTCTGGCTTCGCAGCCGAAGTTCATGACGACCCGTGTCTCCTACAAACTCAACCTCAAAGGTGAGAGTATGTTCATCGACACAGCCTGCTCGACATCCTTAGTAGCCGTACACATGGCCTGCCAATCGATCCTGCAGGGTCAATCCGACTACGCGCTGGCAGGTGGTGTCTCCATCCAGATGCCACAGAAGAAAGGCTACATCTATGAGCCTGGCTTCATCTCCTCGCCAGACGGTCGTTGCCGTGCGTTTGACAAAGACGCCAACGGAACGGCAGTCGGCAGTGGTGTCGGCGTTGTCTTCCTGAAGCGTCTCTCCGATGCGGTGCGCGAAGGCGACCCAATCTACGCGGTCATCAAGGGCTCGGCGATCAACAACGACGGGAACCTGAAGATCGGCTACACCGCACCAAGTCAGCAAGGTCAGACCGAAGTTATCGTCAAGGCACTGGAAAATGCCGGCCTGACGCCGGATGACATCACGTACATCGAGGCACACGGTACAGGTACCAACCTCGGCGACCCAATCGAAGTCGCTGCGCTGACCGAGGCGTTCCGCACGGGTACAGACCGCAAGCAATACTGCGGACTTGGCTCCGTCAAGACCAACATGGGTCACCTCGACGCCGCAGCAGGCGTGGCTGGACTGATCAAAGTCGCACTCGCGATGAAGAACCGCGAACTGCCACCAAGCCTGCATTTTAACGAACCAAACCCGGCGATCGACTTTGCAAATAGCCCATTCTTTGTAAACAGCGAACTGAAACCTTGGACTTCTGAGACAGGCAAACTCCGCGCAGGTGTCTCTTCCTTCGGGATCGGCGGCACGAACGCGCACGTCATCCTCGAAGAAGCGCCAACCGACGAGGAATAAAAACTGATTACCGTCGCATCCGAGCTTATGGACGCTCGGATGCGGCACTTTTACAAATCAGAAAAAAGAGGAGCATGAGAAGAGAATGGATCAGGACCGATTTGTGCAAGACCGTTCCTATCAACTGATCACCCTGTCAGCCAGAAGCAAACAGGCCGTGCGCCAAGCGGCTGCGAATCTGGCTGAGCATCTTGACCGAGAGCCGAATCAGAAAGTAGCGGATTTAGCCTATACGTTCCACATTGGCAAACGTCACTTCGATCATCGTCTGACCCTCACCGTCCACAGCCGCGACCACCTGCAGGAACTCTGCCTTCAGGCTGCTGCCAACGAATGGCTGGACGTCGAGGAAACACCTGGCGTTTCCTACCGTAACAAAAGCGATCAACAATCGCCGAAAATCGCCTTTATGTTCACTGGACAAGGCTCCCAATACCCAGGCATGGGACGCGAACTCTACGAGAGTTCCTCCGTCTTCCGCCATGCCATCGACGAGTGCGTCACGATCCTGAACGACTACTTCCCAGTGCCGTTCATCGAATATCTGTTCAACCCGGATTACAAGGCAGAACTCGACCAGATCAACATCTGCACACCGGCGACATTCGTACTCGAATATGCGGTGGCTCAGCTCTGGATCTCCTACGGTGTCCGCCCAGCGATGGTCATCGGTCATAGCCTCGGTGAATATGTCGCGGCTTGCATCGCAGGAGGTATCCGACTGGAGGAAGCCCTGCCGCTGGTCGTCGAGCGTGGTCGCCTGATGCATGAAGGCACTGAAAATGGCTCGATGATGTCGGTGCTGGCAAGTCCTGAAGTCGTTACCGAATACATCCGAGGCTTCGAATCGGACGTCTCGATCGGTACGGTCAACGGCCCGCAACAACTGGTCGTCAGCGGACGCACAGCAGCGGTCGAGCAGATCGCGGCAAGACTGGCAGCCGACGAGGTCGTACACAAAATCCTGCCGATCTCCATCGCTTCGCACTCGCCGCTGATGGAACCGATCTTGCCTGAGTACAAAGCGTTTATGCAAAAGTTCAACTTCCAGCCCCTGCACACGCCACTCGTCTCCAACCTGACGGGTGAAGTGATTCAGGGCCGCGTGCTCGACGCCGACTACTGGTGTACACATCTGCGGGAAGCCGTGTTGTTCTCGCGTGGGCTTGAGACACTGATGGAGGAAGGTGTAACGGCTTTCCTGGAGATCAGCGCACACCCCGTGTTGAAAACGGCTGCTGAAGCGGTCGTGCCAACCGAGTCTCTGACCCTCGCCTCGCTCAACCGCAAAGAGCCGCACTGGAAGACGATGCTGGAAAGCCTCGGCCAACTCTGGTCGGCAGGTATCGAGATCGACTGGCAAGCGTTTGACGCTGATTACCGTCGTCGCCGTGTCCATATGCCGACATATCCGTTCGAGCGCAAGTCCTACTGGCTGCAAGTGGAGCCAAGCCAGACCACCGCTCAAGCGATGATGGCGAACCCAAGCGGGACCGCGAGCACAGCCGACTCCGATGTGCAAGCGGCACTCAGCGAACTCTCCACAGCCGAACTCGTTACCAAGTTCTGGAAGGACGTCCTCGGCAAGACTGAGATCAACGCGGGGGATACGTTCTTGCAACTGGGCGGCGAATCGCTGAATATGATCCAAGTGCAGACCCGCATCAACAAAGCGTTCAAGATCAAAACACAGCTCAAGGAACTGTTTGCTTGCCAGACGCTGGAGAAGACGATCGAGTATGTCGAATCGCTGCGCGGTGTTGTCCTCGAGCAAGAGCGAACGATTCCAGCCGCACCAAAACGTGAGCACTACCCGGTCTCGCATACGCAAAAACGCCTGTGGATTCTCTACAAGCTCGAACCGAACACCGTCGCGTACAACACGCCATTTGGCTTCACGATGGGGGGCGATGTCAATGTCGATGCGCTCCGCAAGTCGTTGCAACTGCTGATGGACCGTCACAGTGCCCTGCGCACCGTCTTCCTCGAGATCGACGGCATTCCGCGCCAACTGGTGCATGAGCAGATGGAATTCCCATTTGTCTATGAAGACCTGACGCACCTCGATTCCGCTGAGCGGTTCAACACAGCCAAGGAACTGGTGGCCCGCGACATCGCGACACCGTTCAAGTTGACCGAGGGCCCACTGATTCGCACACAACTGATCAACCTCGGCGACGAGTCCTACTTCTATATCAACATGCCGCACATCATCACTGACGGCTGGAGTATGGACCTGTTCATGCAGGAACTCGCCGTTGCTTATCAAGCATTGAGCGCAGGCAAGCAACCATCGCTTGGTGCGAAGCCTGTCCAATATATCGATTACACCGAATGGCAAGAGCGCGAACTGGAAGGTGGCAAACTGGCACAGGAAGAAGCGTACTGGCTGGAAACGCTGGCTAAGCCACTGCCAACGCTGGAACTGCCAACCGACTTCCCACGTCCGGAAATCCAGACATTTAACGGGAACTTGCAGTCCTTCGAGATTCCGGCGAGCCTCTTGGAAAAAGTTCGCAAGTTGATGGTCGAGCAGGATGTCTCGATGTTCCACATCTTCCTGTCGACGTATTCCTTCTTGCTGCATCGCTTGACGCAGGGCGACGACATCATCGTCGGCAGCCCAGTGCTCGGCCGTACCGAGGAGTCGCTGGAGAAAGTGCTCGGGTTCTTCGCCAACTCCGTGGCGATCCGCACGCGCTTCGAAGACGTGAACACACTGCGCGATGTGCTGCAACAAGTCAAGACGCGAAGCATCGAAGCAACGGAGAACCAGTCCTATCCGTTCGACCTGCTGATTGAGAAGCTCAACCCAGAGCGCGACACGAGCCGTTCGCCGATCTTCTCGACGATGTTCGTTTACCGCAACGCTCCGTCTGCGAAAGAACAGGGCACCGAACTGTTCCGCAAGCCGCAGATCGAAGAAGGCGAACTCGAATACACGACCAGTAAGTTCGACTTGATCCTGAACATCATCACAGGTGGCGACAAACTGAACGCCACGTTCGAATACAACACCGACCTGTTCCGCGGCGAGACGATCCGTCATTTTGCCGACCTGTTCCTCGAAGGGTTGCAGGCGTTCATCGAGCAGATCGATGCACCGCTTTCCGCAGTCGAACTGCTCTCGGCAGAAGACCGTGCTGTCTACGCAGGATTGCTTGATACGACCACAGAGGTGGCGGCGACGACGATCGGCCAGAAGTTCTACGAAGTGGTAGAGAAGTTCCCAAGCCGCCTCGCCCTCACGTCCGACATGGGCGAGTTCACCTATGCGGAACTCAACGAGACCTCGAACCGCATCGCACACCTGCTTCTGGACAAAGGTGTCAAAAAAGGCGATTTCGTCGCGATCCTCATGGAGCGCAGCGTCGAGACAGTCGTGTCCCTGCTGGCGATTCTGAAAGCAGGCGGCGTCTACATCCCGATCGACCCGGATTACCCAGAAGAGCGCGTGCAGTACATGCTGACAGACAGCGGAGCACCGTTCGTGCTGACCAAGTCGGCATTTGTTGACAAGGTGGCAGGGCTCTCGCAAGTCGAAGTTCTGCTGATCGACCAGCCGCTCACAGACTACTCGACGGCAAACATCGAACTTGACGCAACAGCAGATGACCTCGCCTATGTCATCTACACGTCCGGCTCCACAGGTCAGCCAAAAGGCACCCTGTTGCCGCACCGTGGTGTCCTCAACCTCGTCGAGTGGAAGCGCAGCCGCTACGGCTACGATGAAAATGAAACGGTGGCTGAGTTCGCGTCCTACAGCTTCGATGCGTCCGTCTTCGAGACGTTCCCAGCCCTGCTGCTCGGCGGTCGTCTGCATCTGCTCTCGGCCAATGAACGTCTGTCCATCGGCGACATGGCGGAGGCGATTGAGCGCACGCAGGCAACGTCGTTGACGATTCCAACCGTCCTGTTCAAGCAACTGGCGAACTACCTCACCGATGAGCAGTACAAGCAATTCACGTCCCTCAAGCGCATCTTCGTCGCCGGGGAAGCGATGCTGGGCGAAGTCATCCGCGCATGGCAACGCCGCTTCGGTCTGGACATCATGGTCGTTAACGCCTACGGTCCAACCGAAACCACCGTCTGCGCAACCGCATACGACATCAAGGACTATGTGCCAGAAGAGGCGGGCAACGTCTCGATCGGTTCGGCGGTCAACAACTGCCAAGTCTACATCCTGAACCCGCGCATGCAACGCTGCCCAGTCAACGTTCCAGGCGAGATCTACATCGGTGGTGTGGCATTGGCACACGGCTACTTGAACCAGCCAGAGAAAACGGCAGAAGCGTTCCTGCCGAATCCGTTCTCGGACGTACCAGGGGCTGTGCTCTACAAATCGGGCGACCTCGGCAAACTGCTCCCAGACGGCACGATCGAATGCCTTGGCCGTACAGACTCCCAAGTCAAAGTACGCGGCTTCCGAATCGAACTCAGCGAGATCGAACAAGTTCTGCTCCAGCATCCAGCGATCGAAGTCGGCGCTGTACTGGCGCACAAGCAACCAGATGGCGCGTATGTCCTCGCAGGCTACTACTCGACGACAGGCGAGCAACTGGACACGGCTGATCTGCGGGCGTTCCTCGCGGGCATCTTGCCGGATTACATGGTGCCAAACCACTTCCTGCAAGTAGCAGCGATGCCACTCTCGCCAAACGGCAAAGTCGACCGCAAAGCGCTCGAGCAACTGGTCGCAACCGAAACGTTCGAAACACCGCGCACCTATGTGGCACCGCGCAGTGAACTGGAAGCGAAGATCGCCGACATCTGGCAGCAGTGCATCCGCAGCGAACAAGTGGGCGTCTATGACAACTTCTTCAGCTCGGGTGGCGACTCGATTGCCAACATGCAAGTGGTTTCCCGCATGAACCAAGTCGGCTTCAACGTCAAGCCGACCGACATCTTCAAGCATCAGACCATCGCCGACCTGGCGACGTATATTGAGGCCAATGGTCTCTATGGTGGCATCGCAGAGCTTGGCGCAGACGAGCCGTTCTCGGGCGAGGCACCGCTTTCGCCAATCCAGCAGTGGCTGTTTGCGAAAAATGATGTCGATTATGAGATGTACCTGATGCCACTGATGCTCGATGTTGCGAAGCCGATCGATGCAGATCTCCTGCAACAAGTTCTGCAGGAACTCGTCGATCATCACGACATGCTCCGCGCTACGTACGAGATCAACGGCAAGGACATCAAGCAGGTCATCCTCGCGCCAGAGGACGTTCGTGTCAACCTGCAGACCCACGACTTGTCAGCCCTCGATGAAGAGGCGGCACGGGAAGAGTGCGTGCGCATCGAAGCCGAACTCAAGCACGGCATCCGTTTCCAAAATGGCTTGCTGATGAGCACGGCGCTGGTCTCCTTCGCGGAAGACAAACACCGCCTGATGTGGGTGATGCACCACTTGCTCGACGACCTCGTCTCGATCCGCATCCTCGGTCTCGACCTGATCGAACTGTACGAAAAGCGTGAAGCTGGCGAAGAGTTCCACCTGCCACGCCGCACCACCTCCTACGCGGAATGGGTGCAGCGCAGCATCGACTTCATCAACTCCGAACACGGTCAGGACGTCTTCGAGTTCTGGAAGCCGCTTCTGGAGCAAGGCGGCGGTATGGACGTGCCGTTTGACAACCCAGATGGCAGCAACCTGATCGCCGACCACGACGCAATCCACGTTCACATCGACGAAGCAACGACCACCGTCTTGCTGAACGAGTTGACCGAACAGCACCGCACGACGATCAAGGAGATCATGCTCTCCGCTCTGATGCGTGCGCTCGCCAAGTGGACGGACCGCGAACGCGTCGTGCTGGAAGTCGAAGGTCATGGTCGCGACGCGCTGCATGACGACTACCCAGTCGATGTCACGCGCACGGTGGGCTGGTTCACCAGTATCTATCCGTTCTACGCAGACATCGAAGCAGGGCAGACTGCAGCCGACACGATCAAGCAAGTGCATGACCGCATCCAGGCTCTGCCGCACGGCGGTGCATCGTTCGCGATGTTGCGCTACCTGAGCCGAGATAGCTACGTGCAGGAACTGTTCGAGATGTACCGCAAGACGGAGATCTCCTACAACTTCCTCGGTCAGATCGACAACGTCGCTGCTGCTTCCAGCCTCTGGTCGCAGGGTGAGCAGTACGTGATGAACCACCCAGACGAGAGTGAGCGTCCGTTCAAGCTGATGATCAGTGGTTTCATCGGCGGTGGCAAACTCTCGATGACGTTCGATTATTCGATCCACCTGCATCATCATGCAACGATCCAGCGTCTGGCCGATTTGTTCCAGGGCGAGATCCGCGAGTTCGTCAGTGGCAACCCGAATCTTGCTGTGACCGCTGCAACCGATTCCCGATAAGTGATAAAAGCCCCTTGCACGAATGTGTAAGGGGCTTTTTCACTTATCGGGAATCGGTTGCAGCGGTCACAGCAAGATTC
>Ga0068898_10045663_pt1 | contig 23005 bp, 7 predicted proteins | sample SoiCruaftwetup5A_FD_65918 | JGI IMG/M metagenome (GOLD analysis project Ga0068898, IMG submission 65918) | Soil microbial communities from Colorado Plateau and Sonoran desert - Soil Crust after wet up 5A (Metagenome Metatranscriptome) | ecosystem: Environmental > Terrestrial > Soil > Desert ...
ATGCTTTACTGTTTAGTTGCAAAACTAGGAGGAGGTTCGAAATGAAGACAGGGCATGGATACTCGCAAACGGATGTTGCGGTCGTCGGGATAGCTGGACGTTTTCCAGGAGCGAAGACGATTCGGGAGTTTTGGCAGAATCTACAGGCGGGAGCAGACTCGATTGCTTATTTTACCGATGAGGAACTGTTGGCAGCGGGGCAGCAGCCAGCCTTTCTGGCCGACCCTGACTATGTGCGGGCCGGCGCGGTGATCGAGGGCATCGAGGAGTTTGATGCGGCGTTTTTTGGCATGGATGCGGAGACAGCGGCGCGTTTGGAACCCCAACACCGTCTGTTGTTGGAACTGGTTTACGAGGCTTTGGAACAAACGGGTATGCCGCTGGAGGCAACCGACCGTCAGCGATTACAGGCGTTTGTTTGCTCAGATGCCGATACATACCGCTATACCGTATGGGGGGATGATTTGCAGTCGGCGGAAGCGGAAGCGGGCGTGCTGACTGCACTGTTGGCTCGAACGCTAGTGCTTCCCGAGTCGAGCATTGATGTGCAAAATGACGGCGGTACAGCACTGGAAGCGGTGCACCGGGCCTGCGAAGCGTTGCAGAACGGTTCTTGCAGGGTCGCGTTGGCAGGAGCGGCCTCGCTGTCGGTGCCGCAAAAGACCGGTTATTTTGCTCTGGCAGGAGGCGGATATTCGGCGGATGGACATTGCCGGGCATTCGATGCACAAGCCACGGGCACTGTGCCTGGCAACGGTGGTGGCGTGGTGGTGCTGAAGCGTTTGACGGATGCGCTCGAAGACGGGGATACAGTCTACGCGGTGATCAAGGGCTCAGCGATACATCACGAGGATCAGCGATTGGCGGTTGTCGAAGCGTTGCAACAGTCCGAGTGTGATCCTGGTACGATCCGCTACGTGGAAGCACACGGCTGCGCGACACCAGAGGAGGATGCGGCTGAAATCGCGGCTCTAACGTCAGCGTTTGCGCTTGGCGACGATGGCGTGGCGGGAAGGTGCGCCATTGGAACCGTGCAAGCGAACATCGGGCATCTCGGTGTGGCGGCTGGGATGGCCGGGCTGATCAAGACGATCTTGGCGTTGGAACATGACCTCATGCCACCGATGCTTCATCTGACGGAACCGCATCACAGTATCGATTTTGCGAACAGTCCCTTTTTTTGTGAATACGTCGGCTGCTCAGTGGCCGAAGGGGGAAGAACCGCGTCGGGCGGGGGTTCATTCGGCAGGACTTGCTGGCAGTTATGCACATGTTGTGTTGGAAGAAGCACCGATTGTAACGAGTGGTGCCTCGCCGCGCCCATCGCAGTTGTTGTTGATTTCCGCCAAGACGGATACGGCACTGGAGGCATATACGGAACGGTTGCAAGCCGACTTGCAAGAAGGACGGGAACGCTCGTTGGCCGACATGGCCTATACGTTGCATGTGGGCAGAGATGTGCATGATCATCGCCGCATGTTGGTTTGCCGTGATTCGGCCGATGCGGTGGCGGCTTTGGCTGGGCACGTGAAGCAGCGCGTGTATTCGGGAATCTGTTCTGGAGAAGAGCCAGATGTGGTGTTTTTGTTCCCAGGACTTGGCTCGCACTATGTTGGAATGGGCGGCGAACTGTACGTGACCGAGCCGGTCTTCCGCGAGCATGTCGATCATTGCTGTGAGTTGTTGCAACCACTGCTCGGGCTTGATCTGCGGGACGTGCTGTATCCGGATGGACCGCAACTTGTGGTGGAACAGGGATTTGACCTGCGCAAACTGTTGCGTGGTGCGCGCGGCGGTGGACCAGAGGATGTGGCGGCGAAGCGACTGAATCGCACGGAATTGGCGCACACATCGCTGTTTGTGATCGAGTACGCACTGAGCCAATTGCTCATCGCCTGGGGCGTTCGTCCGCAAGCGATGCTCGGACATTCGCTCGGTGAATATGTGGCGGCTTGCTTGGCAGGCGTTTTCTCGCTGGAGGACGCTTTGAGCTTGGTGGCACGGCGGGCGCAGATGATCCAGACATTACCAGGCGGTGCGATGCTGGCTGTTTCGTTGTCGGCAGCGGAATTGCAATCGCATTTGGGTGAATCGTTGTATCTGGCCATCGTCAACAGTCCGACCGATTGTTTGGTGTCGGGGACGGACGTGGCGATTGAGCAGTTGCAACAGAAGTTGAAAGAACTGTACGTGCCGCATCATCGTCTGGAAGCCTCGCACGGTTTTCATTCACCGATGCTTGATGCGATCGCCGAAGAGTTTGCGCAGTTGGTCGGCTCGTTTGCACGACAGGCGCCGCGCATTCCGATTCTCTCCAATGTGACGGGGACGTGGATGACACCGGAACAGGCGGTCGATCCGGCTTATTGGGCGCAACATCTGTGTCAGACGGTACGCTTTGCTGATGGGCTGCAAGAACTGAGTCACAACCCGGATGCCCTTTTGCTGGAAGTGGGGCCAGGGAACACGCTGAGCAGTTTTGTGCATCAGGCGGCTCGGGCTGCGGATCAGGCACGAACCGTATTGGCGACGATGCGTCATTCGTCGGATCAGCGTTCCGATACTGCTTGTTTGCAGACGGCACTCGGACGGATGTGGCTGCTCGGTGCCACGCTCGATGGCGCTGCGTATTATGCGCAGGAGCGGCGGATGCGGGTTCCGTTGCCAACGCATGTGTTCGAGCGGCAACGCTTCTGGCGATAAACGCTGTGCGGACGTTGAATAAAGGGGAGTGATATCGGATGGAGCGAAAATCGAGCAGGAAACAGACCTATGAAACGGTGGTAAAACGCGGGCATCGCAAACCAAGCCCGTTGTCGTTTGACCAAAAGCGGTTGTGGGATCTGCATCATCAGAATCCCGAGTTGCCTACATACAACGTGTACACGACATTCCGCCTGCAGGGGCCGCTGGATGCAGAGGCGATGGAATACGCCTGTAATACGGTGGCGCGTCGTCATGAGATCTGGCGCACGACCTATGAGGAGATCGACGGTCAGGTGATGCAGAAAGTCGCGCGTTTTTTGACATTGCCATTGCCGCTGGTTGACCTGCGCCATTTCCCGGAGGATGAGCGGGAGGAAGAGTTAAACCGCCTGATCCGCGAAGAGATACGCAAACCGATCGATCTACAGCGCGGACCAGTGGTGCGGTTCAAGTTGTTTCAACTGCAGGATGAAGAGCATGTGATGAGTTTTGTCATTCACCATATCGCGCATGATCGGGTCTCGTTCACGATTTTGTTCGAGGAACTGACGGCCTATTACCGCACCTACCTGACGGACGAGCCACCTCGTGTGCCGGACCCAGCGGTGCAGTATGCCGATTATGCACACTGGCAACAACGGTACCTGGAGAGCGAGGTGGCGGACGCGCAACTGGCGTATTGGCAGCAACAGTTGGCAGGTGCTCCGTTTGTGTTGCAGTTGCCGACCGATTATCCGCGCCCGCCTGTGCAGACGTTTGAAGGCAAGCGGATCTTCTTCGAAGTTCCAGAGCGGCTGGCGATGGGGATCAAGGAACTGGCGCAACGGGAAGGGGCGACGACTTTTATGCTGTTGCTCGCTGTCTATGATGTGCTGTTATATCGCTATTCCGGGCAGGAGGACTTGTTGGTCGGCACACCGTTTGCCAATCGCAAGCAACCAGAAGTGGCACGCACACTGGGGTATTTTCTGACCTCGACGGTGATGCGGGCGCAGGTATCGGGCCATCTCCGTTTTCGGGAATTGCTGGAACGGGTACGTCATCAAGTGCTCGGAGCGATGGAGTATCAGGGGCTGCCATTGCAGTTGTTGGTAGACAAATTGCTCCCAAGTCCTGACCCGAGTCGCTTCCCGATTTTTCAGGCGATGTTTGTGTATTTGAATTATCCAGGGGAAAAAAACCTGATTCTTCATAACGGACTGACGATGACCGATGAGGGATTTGACGCGGAGACGTCGCGTTACGATCTCACGGTTACATTTGATGAGAGCGCAACGGCATTTCGTGGCTTTTTGGAGTACAATCCACTGCTGCACGAAGCGACGACGGCGCAGGGTATGGTTGAGGACCTGCTGGCTTTACTGGCAGGCATCGTAGAGCATCCAGAGTGGAGTTTGGATCAGTATTCGCTCTCAGAGCGGGCAACACGAGCACGGGATCTGACTATCTAAATTGAGGTGAGCATATGGAGTCGAACAATGTCCAAGCGGGTGCGAGGCTTGCGATCAGCCGAGGGCGGGCTTCCGCCACGCTGGCCGACTATTCGCGCACATTGCCGGAAGCGTTGGTGCGTGCGGCGGAACAGGCACCGGACAAAGGGGTCGTTCATGTAAAAGCGGACGGTTCTGAACGCTATCAAAGTTATCCTGAACTGTTGCGAAGCGCGGAACAAGTGTTGGCTGGACTGCGGGCGCAAGGGTTGCAGCCACAAGATCAGGTGATGATTGAGATCAAAGATTCGGTCTCATTTTTGGCTGTTTTTTGGGGCTGTTTGCTCGGTGGGATGATTCCTGTGCCGTTGCATGTGCCAGCCACTTTTGACCCAGATGGACAGGAGATGTTGCGGACGAAGAAGGTCTGGCAACTGCTGGGGGCTCCGCTGGTGGTCGTGGACCGTTTTCTGGAAGCCGATTATCTGACACTACGGGAGCATCAGGCATTTGCTGAACTTCGTGTAATCAGTGCGGATGCGTTGCTCGAATATGCTCCAGATCGGCATCATCATCTGGCGGCACCCGAAGAAGTGGCGTTCTTGCAGTTTTCCTCGGGGAGTACTGGATTGCCAAAAGGGGTGCAGTTGACGCATGACAATCTGCGTCATAACATCTGCTCATTTGCTGAAGCAACGGGCGATTCGGCTGCGGATGTCTTTGTGTCGTGGATGCCTTATCATCACGACATGGGTTTGATCGGGTTTCATTTGAAGCCGCTGTTCCTGATGGCACAGCAAGTGAAGATGTCGCATGATACGTTTGTGCGCCGACCGGAACTGCTTTTGCTAAAAATCACTGAACATCGAGGCACGGTGACGGGCAGCCCGAACTTTGGTCTGGAGTGGATGACGACCAAGGTCAAGGAGGGGGCGATGTCCGATCTCGATCTGTCCAGCCTGCGCTGCCTCGTCAACGGAGCGGAACCGATCTCAGTGCTGACCGCCCAGCAGTTCTGTGCGACGTTTGCGAGTTGCGGGTTGCGGCCAGAAGCGATGTGGTACGGCTATGGCATGGCCGAAGCCTGTTTGGCGGTCACGCTGCCATCTGAGGGGCCGACGGCTCTGCATCATGAGGTTGATCAACAGGCGTTGACAACCCAAGGCATCGCGCAGGCTGTCAACGCTGTGGATGCACCTCGGCTGTTGATCGCCGACGAAGGACAGCCTGTTCCCGACATGGAAGTGCGCATCGTCAACGAGCAGGATGAAGTGGTGACCGAAGGACAGGTCGGGCACATTCAGATCAAGGGGCCCAATGTGACGCCAGGCTATTTCAACAACGAAGCGGCCAACCGCGATTTGTTCTGTGACGGCTACCTGCGCACGGGCGATCTCGGGTTTTTGCAAGCGGGCCGATTGGTCGTGACGGGACGGGCCAAAGATGTCCTGTTTGTGAACGGACAAAACTTCTTCGCGCATGATATCGAGCAACTGTTGATCCACCAACTGGACTTGCCAAGCCAGTCGATCGCGGCTTGTGGGGTGCAGGACAGAGTGAGCGGACGGGAGCAAGCGGTTCTGTTTATCAAGTCCAAGAAGCGGGCGGATCAGCTGATCCCACTGTTCCAAAAGATCAAATCGACGGTGGCGATGTCGCTGGGCTTGGAGATCCACGCGGTGATCCCCGTGGCGGCGATTCCGAAGACGACCAGTGGCAAGGTGGAACGCTACAAGTTGCGCGATCGGTTGGTAGCGGGTCATTTTGAGGAGCGGCTTGCGGAGATCCAGATGGAGGAGGACCGCCAGCGCAAGGAACGCAAGATCGTCCTGCCGCGCACGGAGATGGAGCGTCGCTTGCACCGCTTCTGGGCGGAGATTTTGGATTTGCCGCCTGAGAGCATCAGCATTGAGGACAATTTTTCCGAACTTGGCGGTGCGTCGCTGAAACTGATGGAGATGCTGCGGGAGTTGGACAAGGAACTAGGTCAGGGGCGCGTGAATCTGGAGACGCTGTTTTCCTATCCGACGATTGAATCGCTCAGCCATTATCTGGCGGAAGTGACCGATGAAGGCACGGATGTGCGGACGACGCCTCAGGAAGCGGAAGAGCGTCTGATCGCAAGTCCGCGCCAGGAGGAGTACGATCTGAGCCACGGGCAACGAGCGCTGTGGTTCATTCAGCAGATGGATCGGAACAATGTGGCCTATAACGAGCATTACCGCCTACATTTGAGCGGTGGCGTCGATGTGTTCCATCTGCGCTGGGCGATCGCCGAAGTGGTGCGCCGTCATGCGATTTTGCGTACCGTTTTTGTGGAGCGCGACGGTGTGCCGAGGCAGGTGATCAAGAGCCAGATCGTGGTTGAATTGCCGCTGATCGATCTGTCTTCGCTTAGTTCGGATGAGCAGGAGCGACAGTTGCAGGAGCAGTTTGAAGCCGAACTGCGCCGCCCATTTGACTTGGCAACGGCACCGCTGTTCCGTTTCCGGTTGTTCCAACTGGCTGCAAGGGAGTATCGATTGTACTTTTTTGCCCACCACATCATCATCGACGCGACGTCGATGGGTGTGATGCTGGAAGAGTTAAGCGCGATCTATGCGGCGGAACTGGCCGATGAGGAACATGGGTTGCCGGAGTTGCCTGTGCAGTTCGTCGATTATATGAACTGGCAACAGGCGCGTAGCGAGCAGCCGCCGTTTGCCCTGATGGAACAATACTGGCTGGAGCGGATGAGCAAGCCATTGCCGGTCATGGATGTGCCGACCGATTATGCTCGTCCCGCCGTGCAGACGTATGAAGGGCGAGTGTTCAACGTTGCGGTTGATGCTGCGACATTCGATGGGCTCAAGGCGTTTTGCGAGCAGCACAATGTGTCGCTGTACATGCTGATGCTGACGACTTATCTGGCTTGGCTGCATGGGGTGACCGGCGAGACGGATCTTATCGTCGGTGCGCCGATGGCGGGGCGTTTGGCGGAAGAAGCGCAACAGATGATCGGGTATTTTGTCAATACACTGCCGATCCGCGCGTCGATGGTTGAAGTTGAGACGTTTGGCGATCTGTTGACGCAGGTGAAGTCCCGCGTTCTGGAAGCGTTGGAGCGTCAGGAGTATCCGTTTGACCTGTTGGTGGAAAAGGTGAATCCAGAGCGCGACCTGAGCCGACCTGTGTTGTTTAACACGATGTTCAACATGCTCACGCCGCCAAGTGTACAATGGCCGGGCGTTGCGGTGGAGACGTTGGCCAATGGCAAGGTGACGTGCAGTGTCGATATGAGTTGGGTGGTCTGGGAGCGGGACGGGCACCTGTATCTGGACGTGGAGTTTAACACGAATCTGTTCCGCGACGAGACGGTATCGAAGTTTGTGGAGCAGTACCAGAAACTGCTGACCACCTTCACCGCTGATTGGCAGACACCGATTGGGCAGGTGGATTTGCTGACTGATGCGGATCGTGCCGTCTATGCACAGATCAATGACACGGCAGTCGATTATGATCTCGATCAACTGCTGTTCACTCCGTTTGTCAAGCAGGCACAGGCACATCCAGAACGCATCGCCCTGTCGTATGCGGGCGTTACGATGACCTATGGGGAGTTGGATGCGCGTTCGAACCAAGTCGCTCATTTCCTGCGTGGGCAGGGGGTCCAGCGGAATCAGACGGTCGCAGTCTTGATGGAGCGCAGTCTGGAGATGTTGGTGGGCTTGTATGGCATCTTGAAATCGGGGGCGGCGTATGTGCCGATCGACCCGGAGTATCCAGCAGATCGTGTGCGCTATATGATCGCCGATTCTGGCTCCACGCTGTTGCTCTCCAAGTTGGCGTATGCATCGGAACTGGCTGCGGTGGCAGCGGATGCGGTGTCGTGGCAGGCTGTTCTGTTCCTTGATGATCCAGCAGGTGAGATGCGCTCGTTGGGTGAGGGCATCGCTACATACAGTGGGCAGGATCTGGCGAACATGCCGACTGTGCAGCCGGAAGTGATCAACGAGCCGACAGACGTGGCGTACCAACTGTACACGTCCGGTTCGACAGGACGACCAAAAGGGGTCATGATCCCGCATCGTGCCGTCGTCAACCGTTTGCTGTGGCACCAAGATACGTTCCAAGCAACGGCTGATGATGTGGTGTTGCAACGAACTTCGCATTGTTTTGATGTATCGGTCACCGAGTTTTTCTGGCCGTTGCAACAGGGGGCGAAGTTGTCGATCCTCGCTAATGAAGGGGTCACCGATGTCGATCGCCTGTTCCAGCATTTGGTCGATGAAAATGTGACGTATATGCAGTTCGTGCCGTCCCTGCTGAACATCTTCGTCTCGCATCTGCACAGTCTGCCACCTGCTGAGCGTCCATCGCTGTCCTTGCGTCATCTGGTCGTCAGTGGGGAAGCGTTGCCAGCGAAAGTCGTCAACAGGTGGTTCGAGATGTATCCACAGGGCAGCCGGATCACCAACCTCTGCGGTCCGACCGAAGCGGCGATCGACGTGACATGTGCGCCGTTTGACGGACAAGTGGAGTTGGTACATATCGGCAAGCCGATCGCCAATACGCAGTGCTACATCGTGAACGCGCACGGGCAGTTGTGTCCAGTTGGTGTGGCCGGGGAGTTGTATCTGGGCGGTGTGCAATTGGCGCACGGCTATCACAACAAGCCAGAGCAGACAGCAGCGGCCTTCCTGCCGAACTTCTTGGCAGGCACACCGGGGGATCGCTTGTATCGCACCGGGGATCTGGCGCGACTGTTGCCGGATGGCAACATCGAATATCTGGGTCGAATCGACCATCAGGTGAAAGTGCGCGGATTCCGCATCGAGCTCGGGGAGATCGAAGAAAGCCTGATCCAGCATCCCGATGTGGAAATGGCCGTCGTCTTGGCACACCACATGCCAGATGGCAACAACATGCTGGTTGGTTTTTACACGACGAAACGCGCGACGCTTCAAGCGACAGACTTGCAACAGTTCCTCGGGCGCACCCTGCCTGACTATATGGTGCCATCGCAGTGGCGGCAACTTGATGCGATGCCACTGTCGCCAAATGGCAAAACGGATCGCAAAGCGCTCGCGCAGTTGGCCGCGACAAGTGTCGGTGTGGTCAGCCGCGACTATGAGGCACCGGCTGACGGGTTGGAAGCGCAGGTGGCGGCGGTCTGGTCTGACGTTCTCAAGCGGGAACGGGTAGGCAGACAGGATGATTTCTTTGAAATGGGCGGGCACTCGCTGTTGCTGATGCAAGTGCAAAGCCGCATTCGACGACTCTTGCAAGTCGAGGTCGGCATCGAACGGCTGTTTACCCATCCAACCGTAGCCAAATTGGCATCGTATCTGGCCGGAGAGCAGGCACCAGCGGCTCCGAGCCTGACCGTTTCGATTCCGATCGCTCCCGAGCAGGCGCATTATTCGTTGTCACATGCGCAGAAGCGGTTGTGGTTCCTCCACAAACTCAGCCCGAACAGTTCGGTCTACCATGTGCCAACCAGCATCGAATACCGAGAGGCACTGGATGCGGACGCTTTTGAACAGGCATTGCAGACGCTGGTGATGCGCCATGCCGCGCTGCGCACCGTGTTTGTGGAAATCGATGGCGAGCCGCGCCAAGTCGTGCAGCCAGAGAGCCAATTCCGTTTGCTGGTACAGGACCTGACGATGCTGTCTGCTGATGAGCAGACGCGGGTGATGGCAGAACGCATCGCGGCACTGGAAGCCGAACCGTTTGATCTCCAGAACGGGCCGTTGATGCGGGCGGTGCTGTTTGGCTTAGGAGCGGAGCATTATCAGTTCTATCTCAACCAGCATCACATCATCACAGACGGTTGGAGCCAACGCCTCTTTTTTGCGGAGTTGTCCGAAGTCTATCAGGCACTGCGCCAAGGGAAGCAACCTGCTCTGCCAGCGCTCGATGTACAGTATGTCGATTATGCAGAATGGCAGTGCCAAGAAGCGGCAACAGGGGCATGGGAGCAGGACGCGGCCTATTGGTTGCAAACGCTGGCTAAGCCGTTGCCGGTGCTCGAACTGCCGAGTGACTATGTTCGTCCGAGCGAGTTGACATTCAGAGGCGACGCACTGTTCACCGAAGTATCGTCCGAGTTGACCGAGCAATTGCGTCAGGTGAGCCAACAGGAAGACGTTTCGCTGTTTATGCTGACAATGGCGGCGTATGTGCTGACTTTGCAGCAGTTGACACAGGGAGAAGACATCATCGTCGGTACGCCGATTGCTGGACGCAACGATCAATCGCTGGAAGGACTGATCGGCTTCTTCGTCAATACGCTGGCGATTCGCACGCGGTTTGCCGATGTATTGACACCACAAGACCTCTTGCAACAAATCAAACGTCAGTGCTTGGAAGCGTTTGACCATGCGTCTTATCCGTTCGACCTTCTGATCGAAAATGTGAATCCGGATCGCGACAGCAGTCGTTCGCCGCTGATCTCGACGGTATTTTCCTACCAGAACCGGTTGTCGCACGGTTCGCTCCAAGCGGAGATGAGCATGGAGAGCCTGACACACCAAGTGAGCCGCTATGACCTGACCCTGATGGTGTTTGAAGCGGCGGAAGGTGGCTTGCAAGTTGGCTTGGAGTATAGCACCGACCTCTTCAAGCGGGAGACGGTGAACCGTTTTGCGGCGCGCTATGTCAAGGCGTTGGAAACCTTGGTTCACCAGCGAACTCAATCACTGGTTACGCTGGAGTTGCTCGACGCAGACGAACAGGCGCTGTATGAGCGATTGAACCGTCCGCAAGCGGAGTTGCCGATCCCGTCCACGATTGTGGAACAGGTTGAGCAATGGGTGGTGGCTTGTCCAGATGCTCCAGCCGTTTCGGACTCCGAGGTGGTGCTGAGCTACCGGGAACTCAACGAGTGTGCGAACCAAGTCGCCCAGTACCTGCGGGCACAGGGTCTGGAACGCAACCAAACGGTCGGCATTCTGCTGGAACGCAGTGTGAATTTTGTCGTGGCCTTGCTTGGGGTGCTGAAAGCAGGAGGCGCCTATCTGCCGCTCGATGCGGAGATGCCGCAGGAGCGGATTGACTATATGCTGGCAGACAGCGGGGCCGCTGTTGTCTTGACCAGCCGAGCGTTGCAGGGAATCGCGACACCGGGTACCAGAGCCGCCATTTGCTTGGAAGACTTGCCGACCGACCTGTCCACCGAACCTGTGCAGATCAGCCGTCAAGCCGACGATCTGGCCTATGTGGTCTATACATCCGGTTCGACGGGACGACCAAAAGGGACGTTGATCTCCGACGGCGGGGTCGTCAATATGGTTCATGCGTGGCAGCAGAAGACAGGACTTAAGCAGGAAGTGGTCTTGCAATTTGCCACCGTCGCCTTTGATGCCTGTGCATTTGAAGTGTTTACGGCTCTCATGCTCGGTGGGCGATGCCACATTCTCGTCGGTGAAGAGCGCCAGTCGCTCAGTGGATTTGCTGATGCGGTTCAGCGATCAAGCGCTACGCTGGTCTTTTTAACCACCGCTTTCTTTAATCAATTGACTCTGTATGCGACAGAGGAAGATGTGAGCAAACTGGCGGGGCTGAAGCAGGTCGTCGTCGGCGGCGAAGCGTTACAAGCGACGATGGTCCGCACGTGGCGGAAGCGGTTTGGTGATCGGACGATGCTGGTCAACGGGTACGGTCCGACAGAGACGACGATCATGATGCTGAATCAGATCATCACAGGGGAGCCAGAACCAGGCCAAACCACGATCCCAATCGGCACGCCGCTGGCCAATATGGAAGTCTACGTGCTTAATGACCAGATGCAAAAGTGTCCGGTGCTCGTGCCAGGTGAACTGTATATCGGTGGCATCGGTTTGATGCAAGGGTATCTGAACCTGCCCGAGAAAACGGCGGAGGTGCTGGTGCCGCATCCGTTCTCGACGGTACCAGGGGCAAAATTATATCGAAGCGGCGACATCGTGCGATTGTTGCCAAACGGTGTGATCGAATATCTCGGACGTCGCGATACGCAAGTGAAAGTGCGCGGATTCCGCGTCGAGATCAGTGAGATTGAGGCAGTGCTGCTGCAGCATCCGCAGGTGAAAGCGGCTGCGGTGATCAGCAAGCGGGGGGCCGATGGCACACAGGTGCTGTTTGGTTTCTACACAGCCGCCGACCCGCGGGTGGACAGTGTGACATTGCGCGAGTTTCTATTGAAGAAACTGCCTGACTTCATGGTGCCTTCCCGTCTGACACGTCTTGCGGAACTGCCAATGAATCAAAATCGGAAAATCGACCGAAAAGCGCTGAGCGAGTTGGCAGCCCAGCCGTTGACAACGCTTTCGGCACGTCCGGTCAGCGAGTGGCAAGAGCAGATCGTAGCGGTCTGGGCAGAGGCACTGCAGGTTGAGCCTGAAGCAATCGGCATCTCTGACAATTTCTTCGAGATCGGCGGACACTCGCTGTTGATGGCCAAGGTGCAGGTCTTGCTGAAGCAACAAGTAGGTGTCGATGTGACGATCACCGAGTTATTCAAGCACCCAACGGTCAAAGCGCTGGCCGAAGCGTTGGTGCAGCCAGAAGCGGCGCAGGAACACAAAATCAAACGCGCTGTGCAAGCGACGGAACGCGAGGAGCAGGAGGCAGTAGCGATCATCGGGATCGGTCTGCGCTTCCCAGATGCCAGCACACCAGAAGAATTCTGGCAGAATCTGCGGGCGGGGAAAGAGTCGGTTCGCGAAGTTCCGCTGGCTGAACTCGATGTCAAACCGCGACCAGAAGAATTGGATCGTCTGGTGCGCTTTGGCGGCTTCTTGGAGGATATTGACCAATTTGACCCGGCGCTGTTTGGCCTGACCGAGCGGGAAGCGGTGCTGATGGACCCACAGCAACGCCTGTTCTTGGAGTGTGCGTGGGAAGCGTTCGAAGATGCGGGCTATAATGTGCTCGACATGGAGGAATCGGTCAGTGTCTACGCGGGGATTGCCAACACCGAATACGGAGCGGACTTCGCTCAGCGGGACAACCTGTCAGACGCTTTCCAAGGGATGCTGTTTGCACAGCCGAACTTCCTGGCAACGCGCGTCGCGTACCTGCTGAATCTCAAAGGGGAGGGTCTGGTGCTCAACACCGCCTGTTCCACTTCGTTGGTGACAGTGCATCACGCCTGCCTCTCGTTGCTGAACGGATTGACCGATTATGCGCTGGCTGGCGGTGTGTCGATTCGCGTACCACATAAAACGGGTTATGTGTATGAACCAGGCTTCATCATGTCGCCTGATGGTCATTGCCGTGCCTTTGACAAATCGGCAGACGGGACGGCGCGGGGAAGCGGTGTCGGTGTCGTACTCTTGAAACGTCTATCTGAGGCGAAACGCGACGGGGACCCGATCTACGCGGTGATCAAGGGAGCGGCTACCAACAATGACGGTCGTCACAAAGTAGGCTTCACCGCGCCGAGCCAACAAGGGCAGGCCAAAGTCATCGCCAAAGCACAGGCGTTGGCTGGCGTTTCTCCAGAGCAGATCAGCTATGTGGAAACACATGGTTCCGGTACACCGCTAGGCGATTCGATCGAAGTAGCGGCTCTGACCGAAGTGTTTGGCAAGGGAGTGGAGCGCAAAAACGCCTGCGGGATCGGTTCGGTCAAAACCAACATCGGCCACGCCGACACAGCAGCCGGCATTGCCAGCCTGATCAAAACGGCACTCGCGCTGAAACACGGCGAACTGCCACCAAGCCTGCATTTTAAAGAACCGAATCCAGAACTGGATCTGCCAAACAGCCCGTTCTATGTCAACACGGAGTTACGTGCATGGCCAGCAGGAACAGAACCGCGCCGCGCAGGGGTCAGTTCGTTTGGCATCGGCGGTACGAATGCCCATGTGATCTTGGAAGAAGCGCCGATTGTTCACGAAGCGGTCGCAGAGCAGACGCTGGAGCATCCGTTCCACCTGTTCACGCTGACTGGACAGACCGAACAGGCGGTGCGGGAGGCTGCCCGCAAACTCGCTCACCACGTCGCGCAGCACAGCGAGCAGTCTCTGGCCGACTTGGCGTATACGTTGCAGGTTGGACGAGTCCATCACGACCACCGTTTGGCACTGGTCGTGGCAAGTCGGGAAGAACTGCAACGCATCTGTATGGCTGTGGCGGAATGCGCGGATTTGACACATTTCAGCCAAGGGCATTACCAGGTCTCTTCCAAGCACATGCCGAACACAGCGTCCCTGCTCGGTGGTCTGGGGGTTGCTCTCGACATCAACGGTACTTGGTCTTGGAACGACGCGCTGCAACTTGTAAGGGAGAGGGAGCAGGAGCGGCAGGAGCGTGAGGAACAGCAAGTCACGTTGCTGATTCAGGCTCGCCGCGAGCAGGCGGTGACGTATCTGCGTTCATCTGGCAGCGACATCTCGTTGGTCGGTGCAAACGGGCCGCAACAAGTGATCGTCAGCGGCACTCTGGCTGTGATCGAGCAACTGGAGCAAGCGTTAGCGGCTAAGCAAGTGCTGCACAAACGCTTGGTAACGACTGAGGCGATGAGCGAGTTCCAGATGGAGCAGGCCGCATTGGATAGCTTGGGTCGACTGTGGGCGGCAGGTGTTGCCGTCGATTGGGAGACGCTTCATGCGGCAAGACCGCGCCGTAAAGTCCATGCACCGACTTATCCGTTCCAACGCAAGTCGTATTGGTTGGAGCCGGTGGTTCCAGCAACGGAGTTGATGGCGGCGTTGGCGGAAGTCAGCTCTACGGCGGCGGGAGAAACAACCACCAACCTCCCGACAGAAGCATCGATCCGTCAATTCTGGCAAGAATTGCTCGGCGTGTCAGATGTGAAGCCAGAGGATAATTTCTTCTATCTCGGGGCGGGTTCGCTGAACCTGATCCAGATCCAGTCGCGGATTAACAAAACGTGGGGCCTGCAACTGCAAGTGGCAGACCTGTTCAATCATCTCACCCTGCAGGATATGGTCAGCTATGTAGACTCCCAGCGGCATGACATGATCGAGGAGGAAGAGGCGGAGGAGGAACTGGTTCCATTGCCGATTCCGCGAGCACCGCAGCAGGAACAGTATCTGCTGTCACACGCACAGCGACGTCTGTACTTCCTGCAGAAGCTTGACCCTGAATCCACCGCATACACCAATTTTGTCGGCTTCACGTTGACCGGGCAAGTCGACGTCGACACGTTCGTAGAAGCGTATGAGATGTTGTTTGCACGCCATAGCGTGTTGCGGACCTTGTTCAGCGAGCAGGATGGTGTGGCGTATCAGGTGATTCAGTCACAGGTGGAGATCGATCTGGCGTATGAAGACTTGAGCGGCTTGGAGCCACAGGAACAGGTCGCAGGGCTTCGTCAACGCATGGCCGACACGCAAGCGAAACCGTTCGATCTGACAAATGGGCCGATCACTCGCGCCTTGTTGCTGAAGAGCGGCCACGACGAATACCAGTTCCAGATGTATCAGCACCACATCATCAACGACGGCTGGAGCATGGGCGTGTTCTGTCACGAACTGATCGAGATCTACAAGTCCTTGGCGACAGGCCGAGGAGTACCGCGCAAGGCGGCGTCCTTGCAGTATGTCGATTACGCACACTGGCAGGAAGAGATGCTGAGCAGCGGTCAATGGGCAGAAGACGAAGCGTATTGGCTGGATGCTTTGGCCGAGCCGTTGCCTGTGTTGCACCTGCCGACCGACTATCCGCGTCCGGAGATGCAGACATTCAACGGGGCTGTGGTCAAACTGCAAGTCGGACAAGACGTGGTTGGCCCGTTGTGGAAACGAATGACGCAGGAAGGCGTGTCGATGTTCATGCTGATCTTGGCCGCCTATGTCACGCTGTTGCACCGCTATACAGAAGAGGAAGACATCATCGTCGGTATGCCTGTTTTGGGGCGTCCGCTCGAAGCGTTCGAGTCAATGCTGGGGCTCTTTGCGAACTCGGTGGCGGTTCGAGCGCGTTTGGAAGGCGTGCAGTCGCTGTCTGACGTGCTGCAAGTGATCCGTGAACAGACGCTGGATGCGATGCAGCACCAGATGTATCCGTTTGACCTGTTGATCGATAACTTACAAATCGAGCGCGATACCAGTCGTTCGCCGCTCTTCTCGACGATGTTTGTGTTCAACACGGCGGCACAACAAACGCTGGATGAACAGATCCTCGACGGGCTGCGCATTCAGGGTGCGAAACATCAAGCCGACATGACGACAAGCAAATTCGACCTGACCCTGCTGGTGATGTCGGTGACGAGTGAACAGTTGGAAGTCGATTTTGAATACAACACCGACCTGTTCAAGCGTGAGACGATCGAGCGCATGACCGACAGTTTTGTCAAAATCCTGCGAGCATTCGGCAATCAGTTGCGCAAACCGCTGTCCGCATTGGATGTGTTGCCGGCGACAGACCGTGCCCTGTATGAACAGGTAAATGACACGGGGGTGGAGTTCCCACTTCAGGGCACCCTGCATGAACTGTTCTCTGCACAGGCCGCCAAGCAACCCGATCGCCTAGCCGTCTCCGATTCCCATACGCAGATGACGTATCGTGAATTGAACGAACGCTCCAACCAAGTAGCGCGTCTGTTGCGCGAACAGGGTGTGGGCGCGAATCAGATGGTCGGCATCTATCTGGAGCGCGGTGGGCAGGTTGTGGTGGCGATGCTCGCGGTGCTGAAAGCGGGTGGCGTATACGTGCCGCTCGACCCGAGCGATCCAGAAGAGCGTATCCGCTACATGTTGGAAGACAGTCAGGCGCTCTTGGTGCTGACCGACCGCATGCAGCAAGATTCATTGCCAGCAGGGGCATTTGCAACGCTCTGTTTGGATGATGTTTCGAGCGAGGTAGCATCCGATGACTTGGAGATGATCAACTCGGCACAGGATGCCGCTTACATGATCTACACATCCGGTTCGACGGGACGTCCAAAAGGGGCGTTGCTGTCACACAGCGGTGTGGTCAATCTCGTGCAACACAAACAGGGCGAGTTCGGTTGCTCTGAGCAGGATGTGATGCTGATCTTCTCCGCATTTTCATTTGATGCGGCGGTCTACTATCTGTTTAGCGGTCTTCTGCACGGTGGACGTGTCCATGTGCTGAGCCACGAAGCGCGGCAGTCGATCGAGGCGTTTGTGGAGGAAGTGGCGATGTCCGGCGGGACGCATGTGTTGTTGCCGACCGTTTTCTTCAATCAACTGAGCCAGCATCTGGCGGAGGAGGACTTGGAGAGAATCGGGACGCTCAAATGTCTCTCCGTCGGTGGCGAAGCGTTGCAAGCGAGCGTAGTGCGCACTTGGCAGCAACGCTTTGGTCAGCGTATTCCACTGATCAACGTCTACGGTCCGACTGAGACGACCGTCCTCGCCACCCTGCATCCGATTGCGGAAACGGTCAGTGAAACAGCAGCGGTGATTCCGATCGGTACGCCGTTTGCCAATACGCACGTCTATGTGCTCAACCGTCATTTGCAAATCTGTCCGGTCAATGTCGTCGGTGAACTGTACATCGGCGGGGCTGGCGTAGGTCTTGGCTATTGGAACCGTCCAGAGACAACGGCAGAGGCGTTCCTTCCGCATCCGTTCAACCAAACACCAGGAGCGAAACTGTACAAGACAGGCGACTGGGTACGCCTGCTGCCAGATGGCACCTTGGATTATGTGGGCCGTCAGGATGCACAGGTCAAGGTACGCGGCTATCGGGTGGAGATCGGTGAAGTGGAAGACGTGCTGACCGGCCATCCGCAGATTCGAGAGGCTGTGGTCATCGCCACGCGCTGGGAGGAGCAGACCCAACTGCTCGCTTACTACACGAGCGAAGCGGAAGCAGAGATGACCGACAACGACCTGCGCGAGTGGATGGCGTCGAGAGTGGCTTCGTTCATGGTGCCGGCGGCCTTCCGTCGATTGGACGCGATGCCGTTGACCTCAAGCGGCAAGATCGACCGCAAACGTCTGCCGGAGATTGAATTGGATTTCACACACACAGAAGCCGTAGCACCGCGCACGGAACTGGAGCGACGCATTCTGGACGTGTGGCAGCAATGCATCCGCCATCAAGCATTTGGCGTGTATGACAACTTCTTCAACATCGGTGGGGATTCGATCATTGCCATGCAGGTCGTGGCGCGGATGAACCAAGCGGGACTGACCGTGAAGACGCGAGACTTGTTGCAACGTCAGACGATTGCCGAACTCGCGGGTGTGGTCGAAACGAACCGAGTCGAGACGAGCCAACTCAAGACGAGCGGTGAGGACGAGCCGGTGGTCGGCGAAGTGGGATTGGCTCCTGTGCAGCAATGGCTGTTCGAGCAAACAGGCATGGACCACGAGTTCTATCCGATGCCGATTGTGCTGGAGGCGAGCCGACCGATCGATGTGAAAAAAGCGGAGCAGGCACTGCAAATGTTGGTTGATCATCACGACATGTTGCGGGCGACATACGTGCGGGAAGGTGAGCAAGTGCGCCAGATTCTCGTGCATCCAGATGCGGCACGGGTGCAGTTGGAGTATTTCGACCTGTCTGCGCTCGATGGTCAGCAACAGGCTGAGGAGTGTGCGCGAATCGATTATGAAATGAAGAAGAGCCTGCGCCTGCAAGGTGGTTTGATGATTCGTCAGGCACTGTTCCGTTTCGATGAGACATCCTATCGTCTGATCTGGGTGTTGCATCATTTGATGGTGGATTTGGTGACCTTACGCATTTTGATCAGTGAATTTACCGAACTTTATGAGCGGTTGGAAAAAGGGGATCTGCCACGTCTGCCGAGCAAGACCACCAGCTATCGGGAGTGGCTGGAGACCTGCCGTGCCTTTGTTGAGTCGGATCAAGGTAGGGATGTGATCGAGTATTGGAAGCCGCGCATGGAACAGATCAAAGCGCAGGACCTGCACATTCCGGTCGACTTCCCAGACGGAGCAAACCATGTGGCACATCAGCAACTGGTTCGCTTGGCGTTTGATCAGCCGACAACGGAGGCGTTGCTGACCGAAGTGCACACGGCACACGGTACCTCGATCAAGGAACTCCTGCTGACGGCGACGCTGCGTGCAGTAGCGCGCTGGTCTGGACAACAACAGGTCGTGCTGGAGTTTGAAGGGCATGGACGCGGTGCGTTGCATGAGCAAGACGGCATGGATTTGACTCGAACTGCGGGCTGGTTTACTGGCATGTATCCATTTTACGCAACGGTCGATGAAACCCGCTCCCTCGGTGAGCAGATCGAAAGCGTGCGGGATCAGTTGCTGGAGATTCCTAATGACGGCGCAACGTTTGGCATGCTTCGTTATCTGAGCAGTGACCCGGCGGCACGCGACCTGTTTGCTGGATATCGCAAGCCGGAGATCATGTACAACTTCTTCGGGCAGTACGACAATGTCGAGTTGTCCGGCTGGAAGATCACAGACGCGATCGGTCCGTTGCAAGATCCGCAGCGCAAACAGCCTGTCGAGCGGTTAGCGAAACTGATGATTGAGGGCCACATTGAGCAGAACTGCTTGCAGATGAGATTCTACTACTCCGACCGTTTGCACCGTGAGGAAACGGTGGCGCGGTTGGCGGATTTGTTCGAAGCGGAACTGCGAGCGATCATCAGCTGGTGTCTGCGGTAGTGGAACAAGCGGCGGTTTCTAGCAACCACGGTGTCATCCTGTTTCAAGTTGGCAAGCAGAGGAGAGAGGTTTTGGTGGACATGCAAAGACAAAGTCGTGCATTTGTCGAGCGGGAGGTCATTCCCTATGCGCGGCAGTTCGATGAAGAGGAACAAATTCCCAGAGAATTGATCAGCAAAATGGCCGAGGCGGGCTACCTCGGTCTGAACATCTCCGAGGTGTATGGGGGAAGCGATCTGGACTGGGTGCAGTACGGATTGGTCACAGAGGAGTTTGGACGCGGCTGTTCATCGGTGCGCAGCCTGCTCACCGTTCATGGCATGGTCGCACATACCATCGCGAGGTGGGGCAACCAAGCGAGTAAAGAGCGTTGGTTGCCGGAACTGGCTGCTGGACGCGCCATCGGTGCGCTGGGACTGTCCGAGCCCAATGCGGGCAGTGATGCGCGTGGGATCGAGACGACAGCACGCCAAGTCGGTGATGAGTTTGTGGTCAATGGCACCAAGCGTTGGATTACCTTTGGGCAGATCGCCGATGTCTTCTTGATCTTGACCCAGTGCGAAGGGAAGCCGACCGCCTTTTTGCTGGAAGGTTCGACGCCTGGGCTGACCGTTGAGCCGATTCATGGCATGACGGGCACGGCAGGCTCGATGTTGGCTCAACTGACGATGGAAGAGTGCGTGATCCCAAAAAGCCACGTGGTGGGAGCCGTAGGATTTGGCTTCTCGCATGTGATCAACACAGCGCTTGACTTCGGTCGCTATTCGGTGGCTTGGGGTTGTGTCGGGATCGGACAGGCTTGCTTGGAGGCCAGCCTGCGCCACACCAATGATCGCCAACAGTTCGGAGTGCCGCTACGGGAACATCAACTGGTTCAGCAGATGATCACCGACATGGCAACCGACGTACAGGCGGCGCGACTTTTGTGCTTGGACGCGGGGGCGGCCAAAGACAGCAAAGACCCGAACCACCTGATGAAAACGTTCATGGCCAAATATCAGGCTTCGAAAATGGCGAATCGGGCGGCTGGCGATGCTGTACAACTGCACGGGGCGATTGGGTGTCATCGCGACTCGCCCGTGCAGCGGTACATGCGCGATGCCAAGGTCATGGAGATTATTGAAGGTTCAACACAAATTCAGCAGGTCACGATCGCGCAGTTCGCCTATCGTGAACTGCTGCGCTAGAGGAGGCAGGATCGCGATGGAACGCAAGGCGATCAAGTGTGTGGTCTGGGATTTGGATCATACGGTCTGGCATGGCGTGTTGCTCGAAGATGAGACGGTGACGTTGCGCCCTGAGGTCGTGGAGATCATCAAGACGTTGGATCAGCGGGGGATTCTGCAATCGATCGCCAGCAAAAACGAACACACCCGGGCGATGGAGCAACTGACCGAGTTCGGGTTGGCCGATTACTTTCTGTATCCGCAGATTCATTGGAATTCGAAAGCGACGATGCTGGCGGAGATTGCGAAGGAGTTGAACATCGCACTCGACACGTTTGCATTTGTTGATGATCAGCCGTTTGAACGCGAAGAGGTGAATTTTTCGCATGCGGACGTGCTGTGCATCGATGCGGCAGAATTGGACGGGTTGCTGGAGCGAGCGGAGATGAATCCGCGCTTCATCACCGACGAGTCGAAGATCAGACGGCAGATGTATCGCAGTGACCTGAACCGCAAACAGGCGGAACGGGGGTTTGTCGGGCCGCAGGATGAGTTTTTGGCGACGCTTGAGATGGTGTTGACGATCGCTCCAGCGGAGGAAGAGGACTTGCAGCGGGCAGAAGAGTTGACGATGCGGACCAATCAGTTGAATACAACGGGATACACCTACTCGTATGACGAGTTGGATCAATTTCGTCGCTCTGACCAGCATCGGCTGTGGGTGGCGGGGCTGGACGACAAGTACGGCGCTTACGGCAAAATCGGGCTTGCGCTGGTCGAGTGCAGGGAAGAGGTCTGGGTGATCAAATTGCTCCTGATGTCTTGCCGGGTCATGTCGCGTGGCGTGGGCTCCGTTTTGATGAACCACATCATGCGGCAGGCCAAGGAAGCCGGCGTGCGATTGGTGGCGGAATTCAAGTCCAACAACCGCAACCGGATGATGTATGTCAGCTATAAGTTCGCTGGGTTTCGGGAAGTGGAGCAGCAGGAGGATTGGGTGCTGTTCGAACACGATTTGCAGCAGATTCCGACCGACCCGCAGTATGTGGTGTTGCTGACGGAACGTGAGGTAGAAAAGGAGCGAGTATAGATGAAGATTCAGGCTGTAGGTGTGGTGGGAGCCGGTGTGATGGGCATTGGCGTGGCACAGAATTTGGCGCAGACAGGACACCGCGTGGTGTTGCTCGATGTCTCGGAGGACATCTTGCAACGTGCGAAGTCCGAATTGATGAAACAGATCCGCTTTCAAGGCTTGTTCAATAAAGGCGCGAAGGTGGAAGCGCCCGAGGAAGTGCTCTCCCGCATCACATTCACAACAGAGTTGGAGCCGTTCGCTGAAGTTGAGTATGTGATTGAGAACACGACGGAAAAATGGGAGATCAAAAAGGAGATCTATCCGCAACTCGACGCGATTTGTGCGCCGTCTTGCATCTTTGCGGCGAATACGTCTTGCATTCCGATCACGCGCTTTGGCTCGGTCACGAAGCGGCCTGCGAACGTGATCGGTATCCATTTTATGAATCCAGTGCCGATGAAGCCGACGGTGGAGGTGATCCGCGGCTATCACACGTCGGAAGAAACGATTGCAGCGACTCGTGAGTTGTTGGCGCAGATGGGCAAGGAAGGGATTCTGGTCAATGATGCTCCAGGCTTTGTGTCCAATCGGATTTTGATGCTGACGATTAATGAAGCGGTGTTTACTGTGCAGGATCAGGTGGCATCGGCGGAAGATGTGGATCAGATTTTTAAGAAGTGTTTCGGGCATAAGATGGGACCGCTGGAGACAGCCGATCTGATCGGGCTGGATACGATTCTGTATTCGATTGAAGTGCTGTATGACACCTATCGTGAGGACAAGTACCGTCCAGCACCGTTGTTGCAGAAGATGGTCGATGCGGGGCTGCATGGGCGCAAGAGCGGGCAAGGATTTTTCCGTTACGGCAAGATGTAAGTATTTTAGGACGAGCATGTATAAAGGAGAGAAGCATGATGACAACACATGTGAACATAGCAGGGTATAAGGAACAGGTGCTGGTGTTTATGTCTAAGTATTTTCGGACGGAGAACCTGCAGGAAGAGGAGAACATCTTCGAAGATGTTCTCCTCTTCCTGCAGGTTCTCCGTCCGAAAATACTTAGACATAAAC
>Ga0068898_10166422_pt1 | contig 22054 bp, 4 predicted proteins | sample SoiCruaftwetup5A_FD_65918 | JGI IMG/M metagenome (GOLD analysis project Ga0068898, IMG submission 65918) | Soil microbial communities from Colorado Plateau and Sonoran desert - Soil Crust after wet up 5A (Metagenome Metatranscriptome) | ecosystem: Environmental > Terrestrial > Soil > Desert ...
CGAGGGCTTTTGTCTGTCTAAGTATTAGATTTCTTGTTTTTCAAGCAAATACCAGCCTGCGACAAGGAATCCAATCGCAATGACCGATACCCCAATCAGCGGTTCAGTAATCTCGTATGACTTCCCTACCAAGATGTTGACCACGTTGGCCGACAGTTCGCCTGGCGTATACGATTTGATCGCTTCAAAATATTGCGGCACCATGGTCAGCAAGAAATACAATACCAAGGCAAGACCACCTGCTCCTACCGGGCTCTTGATAAAGCTCGAACCAAACAGGGTGAGCGCAATGATCATGACGATATTCGGGAAGTAAGCAATCGAACCTTGTACGATGTTACCCCAATCAAGATCGCCGAAGTACATCTCCGTATAGTAGGCAGAAAGCATCATGCCTGCAAAGAAACTCACGATTGCCAGCAGAGAATACGATGTAGCCTTAGCAAAGAAGTATTTCGCACGCCCAACCGGTTTGACCAGTACCATGGCTGCCACACCAGATAAACGCTCGCTAGAAACGGCACCCATCGTGATCAAGATCAGAATCAAAGCAAAGAGCATCTCTGTCTTGCTGACTACTGTAGCGATGACCTCAACTGCCGACGGAGTCGCAATTTCGATGACCGTCCCTGGTGGGAGGCTCTCCGAGTTCTTCAGCAATTCCGGCAACATTTTGGTGGAGATCGGTTGCATCACCATCAAGATAGCGAACAGAACAGGAACAAACAAGAGTCGGTACGTCTTGATCTGCTCTTTCCATTCCTTTTGCATCATCAAGAAGAATGTCATGATTTGTTCACCACCTTGAGGAAGATGTCTTCAAGTGTCGAAGTCCCGACATTATAGGCGGACAATACAGCCCCCGTCTCCAAAAGGAGGTGCGGCAACTTCGTGCGAGCCGCTTCTAAGTCGCTGACGGTCACTTTGTAAGCATTTCCTTCTCTGATGATATCGGAGATCCAACCTTGCTTGAGCGCCGACATGATCGTTTCGCTGCTCTGACCGTCTACCACAAAGTCGATCGTCGGCTCTGTGTATTTGGATTGCAGGCCTGGGATCGTGTCTTGAATGATCACTTTCCCGCGGTCGATGACCACAACCTGGTCGGCTACTCGCTCGACGTCCTCCAAGATGTGCGTGGACATAAACACGGTCAATTCGCTTTTGAGCTTTTCGACCAGCATCAGCACTTCGTGACGACCTAGCGGATCGAGTGCAGAGACAGGTTCGTCCATGATGATCAGTTTCGGATGATTCAACAGCGCCTGTGCAATCCCCAAGCGTTGCTTCATCCCGCCACTGTACCCACCAATCGCCCGTTTACGAGCATCCCAAATCCCACATTCCTGCAGGAGTTCATCGGTGCGCTTGACGGTTTCCTTCGTGCTCATGCCGAACAGTTTGCCTGTCCAGTGCATCCACTCTTCCGCAGTCATGTACGAATAAAACGTTGGCGACTGCGGTACGTAGCCGATGACTTTACGAATCTGTGGACGCTGCGTGACCGCATCGTACCCACAAACTTTAACGTCACCGGATGTTGGCGACGCCAGACCCGTCAGGACGCGAATCGTCGTCGTTTTCCCGGCACCGTTACTTCCGAGGAACCCTACACAGCCCTTGTCATCGACACGAAAAGTAACGTCTGTCAATGACTGCGTGCTGCCGTAGGTTTTGGTTAATTTGTTACACTCAATAACTGACATCGAATTTCTCAGTCCTTTCGTCCAACTACCAAGTAAACAACTGGACCAATAGTGTTCACCAAGATGATCACAGCTGCCCACACGGCTTTACTGCCGCCGCGAACTTGCGACGCAGGTCTCTTGATCAGATCCCGCAACGAGATGACCAAAAGAACCAAATTCAAAATGAGCAGAGGTAACAAAATAGGAAGAAGATCTTGCAATTGTGTCGTGTCCATGTTTTATCCCCTTTACGAATTGGTTTTTAGTTGGGTGTAACCTTGGTAATATCTTCATGTTTATATCCATTTCCAAGCATAGATTATTAGAACTGTTTTGTCAAATATCAGGAATGCTAAATGTAATTGGAACGGCCCGCTTGATATTCGACTTATACAGTTAATTTCTATGACTCAAACAGATAGTGTGAGGCCACACTCACCCCCTTTACAACGGGACTTTTGGATGTTCCTCCCCTGCTATTTCTGCAGGGAAGGCTCTTCCAAATATCCGCTTTTTTTGAAATACTGCACGACTCTTTCTAAATATTCCGTGTCTGCTTCCGGACAATGGACGGAGGCGGCACGCAATTGTTTCAGCGTCGTGCGACCTGCAAAGAGCAGGCTGCTTCCTTTCTCACCAGCCAAGACGTTACCGAGCGTGGCTGCTGAGTTTTCCTGCGAGCGCTTCGCTTCGTCCTGCAACGCGTTCAGCCACTTGTCTGCTGGTACGGTCTGGACTTGATAGCCGCTGTTGCGCACGGCCGCCAAGATGTCTTCAAACGCTGTCGGATGCGGGTTGCACAGGTGGTAGTTGCGACCGACCGCTTCGCTGCTTTGTGACAGGGAGACAATCGCCTTGCTGATGTAATCGACAGGGCTCATTTCCATTCTGACACCAAGCCTTGGAGCCATCCCAAGCTCGATACTGCCTTTGACAATACGCCAGATCAAGTCATCCGACTGACAAGCACCTGTCTGACTGTGACCGGAGATCCGTCCACAGCGATAGATGGCAGCTGGAATACCGCGACGACGCGCTTCGCCGATCAACTGCTCGGCTACCCATTTACTCTGTGCGTAACCCATGACCAAACCTTCGCTCGTTTCTGCCATCTCTTCTTCTCGAATCACGTCGATCGTTCCCTCTTCAGCTGCTGGGAAGACGGAGAGCGTCGAGACGAACTGTACAGGCTTTGTTTTCACGCGAACGGCCAGGCGCAGGACTTCTTGCGTACCGAGTACGTTTGGTGCTTTGACTGCGGCATACGGGTAGGTGAAGTTGACGAACGCCCCGTTGTGGTAAATCATATCCACTGCCTCTGCCAAGTGGGTGAATTCTGCTTCGGTCAGTCCGAGCAACGGACGACCCAGATCCCCGATCACTGGCAGAACGCGATCCTGATACGCCTCGTTCCACAGACCGTATTTCTCCATGTTTTGGCGCAGACGCAGTTTGCCTTCTGCCTCGTCCTTGGCGCGGGTGAGACAATACACATCCGCTGGAGTTGATTCGAGCAGTTCGTTCAGCAGGAAGGCACCGAGGAAGCCTGTGGCACCTGTCAGGAAGACAGCACGCCATGTTGACGCCTCCAGGGTGTTGAGATCGAACGGAACAACAGGTCGAATCTGTTCATCAAGTACGACTTCGGAGCGCAAGTCTTTGGAATCGACGATTTGCTCGACAGCCGACAGCCCGACGACTTGGATTTGCTCGATCATCTCGGCCATACCGGCGAGCGTTGGATTCTCAAACAGTACTTTGAGCGGAATCTCCAACTTCAGTTCATCACGCAATGCGAAGATGAGTTGTGTCGCCAGAATCGAGTGACCACCCACGTCGAAGAAGTTGTCATGTACGCCAATTTGCGGCACGCCTAACACGGTGGACCAGTGTTCATGCAACAGCTTCTCCATCTCCGTGCGCGGTGCCACATAATCTGGAGCTTGCTCGATCGCAATCTCTGCAGGTTGTGGCAACGCTTTGCGATCGACTTTGCCGTTTGGTGTCAGCGGCAGTGATTCCAGCAGCATCAGAGCGGATGGCACCATGTAGCCTGGCAGTCTTTCTTTGACGAACTGGCGCAGTTCGCCTTGCGTGCAGGTTGTTGCTTCCTCAAGAACCACATAAGCGATGATGCGCTTGTCCCCTGCTTCATTGGCATGAACGAGGACGATGCTCTCCAAGACGGCTGGATGCTGTTGCAAGGTGCGCTCAATTTCCCCAAGTTCGATGCGGTATCCGCGGATCTTCACTTGGTTATCCACGCGTCCAAGGAACTCGATGTTGCCGTCTGGCAAGTAGCGCACGTTGTCGCCACTGCGGTACAACCGCTCTTCCGTACCTTCTGCGAATGCATGGGACAGGAAGCGTTCGGCTGTCATCTCCGGTTGATTCAAGTAACCGAGCGCCAGACCGTCACCTGCGATGTACAACTCCCCTGGCACGCCGACTGGCACCGGTTGTTTGTTTGCATCGAGCACGTAGACTCTGGTATTGGCAATCGGGCGACCGATCGGAATCGAACCGCGGCGCACATCCGCTTCGGTGATCGGATGGCAACAAGTAAACGTCGTGCTCTCCGTCGGACCGTAGCCGTTGATGAACTGCGTGTCAGGCAGAGCAGCCATCGCTTTGCGCATATGCACAACCGACAATGCGTCACCGCCGACTAAGATCTGCGGCACGCCTTGCAAGATGTCTGGTTTGTTATCGACGATCAGGTTGAAGAGACCCACGGTCAGCCACATCGTCGTGACCCCGTATTGCTTGATCGCTTGCCCGATATCGTCGATTGCAGCCGATTGTCCTTGCAACAGTGCCAAGCGCGCTCCGTTCAGCAGAGCACCCCAAATTTCAAATGTGGCTGCGTCAAAGGAGATCGTTGCCGCTTGCAAGAACACTCGTTCGCTATCCATGCGAGCGAATGAAGTTTCCTTGACCAGTCGCACCACACCACGATGTGGGATCAGCACGCCTTTTGGTGTACCTGTCGATCCGGACGTGTAGTTGACGTAGGCCAGATCATCCGCTGTTCCATCGCTGTTCAGATTGTCTGAGACTTCCTCGGCGATTGCTGCCCAATCTGTGTCCAGGCAGATGGTACGAGTGGACTCGCCACGCAGACGCTCTGCCCATTTTTCTTGGGTCACCAGCACGGACAGACCTGCGTCTTCGATCATGAAGGCCAAGCGATCCTCTGGGTAAGATGGATCGAGCGGAACATACGCACCACCCGCTTTTAAGATCGCGAGCAGGCCGACGACCATCTCAAGCGAGCGATCCACACAGATCCCGACGAGGCTGTTCGATTGCACACCTTGTTTACGCAAGTAGTGAGCCAGTCGGTTGGCGTGACTGTTCAGTTCTTGGTACGTGAGCGTGTCGCTGCCATACATCACGGCAACCGCATCTGGAGTTTGCGCGACTTGCTCTTCAAACACCGCTTGGATCGATTGAGTTCGCGGATAATCACTTTGCGTTTGGTTCCAGTCTGTCAACAGCTGTTGACGCTCTGCTGGTGTCACAAACGTGATGTCTGCGATCGTCACTTCCGGACGGTCGATCATCTCCTGCATGATCGCGCTCAGATGGCGAAGCATCTGTTCAACCGACTCATCCAAGACGATTCGGCGGTCATACATGATCTTCAGAGACAACTCGGCGCCAGGAGCCATGACGATGGTCAATGGATAATCCGTCTGCTCGATGCCTTGCATATCACGCATCGACAGTTGGTTTCCGTCTTGCTCAGTCCCCACCGCTTCCTGAACCGGATAGTTTTCAAATACGAGCAGTGTTTGGAACAACGGCATGCCGCTTGGCACATCACTCCAGCTTTGCACGTCTACGAGCGGACTGTATTCATACTGACGCACCTGCGCTTGATTCGCCTGAATCTGCTGCAACCACGTGCTGATCGTCTGCTCCTCTTGTAACTGTATGCGCATAGGCAATGTGTTAATGAACAAGCCCACCATGTTTTCTACACCAGGCAGTTCAGCCGGACGGCCGGAATAGGTCGTGCCGAATGCGACGTCATCGACTTGGTTGTAGCGGGACAACAGGAGTCCCCATGCACCGAGTGCAAAGGTGTTGAGCGTCAACTGCTTCTGACGAGCCAGCGCCTTCAGCTTGGTTGTCGCTTGCTCAGACAGGAACACCGTTTGTTCGCCATGCGTGTTCGTTTGTTCGATTTGCTCCATAGCCACAAGTTTATTGGCCGTCGGAATCGGCGTCGGATCGGTGAACCCTGCCAATTCGTTTTGCCAGAACGCTTTCGCCTCGTTCAGGTCTTGTTTTTGCAGCCATTCGATATAGGAAGCAAACGTTGGTGTCGCATCCAAACGCACCTGTACGCCTTGGCGCGTTGCCTCATAGAACGTGAACACTTCGCGCAAGATCAGTGGCAAGCTCCAACCGTCCAAGAGGATATGATGGTTGCTCCAGATGAATCGGTATTGATCACTCGCCAGACGGAAGATCATCCAGCGCATCAATGGCGGTTTGGCGAGGTCAAAGCTTTGTTTGCGATCTTGCTGCATATACGCTTGGAACGCCGCCTCTTGCTCCTCCGCAGTTTTGTCGCTGATGTCTTGCTGGACAAATGTCACTGGGACTTGCTTATACACCACTTGATGCGGTTTGCCTTCCAGACCTTCCCAGAGGAAAGCGGTACGCAACACATCGTAACGATCAACCACTTGCTGCCACGCTTTTTCGAATACAGGAACATCGAACTCCCCTTGGAACGTGACTGCCATTTGCGAGATATAGTGCCCGCCATCCTGTTCGAGGACGGTGGAGAACATCATCCCTTTTTGGAGTGGTGTCAATGGATAGACGTTCTCCAAGTTCGACTCCCCTTGGAACAGTTGATCCATCTGTTCTTGAGTCATGTGTGCCAATGGGAAGTCAGATGGGGTGTAGCCCCGGTTCTCTTTGACTTGGCAATGTGCAATGATCGCACGCAATGCCTCCATGTAGCGATTCGCCACTTGTTCGATGCTCGCTCTGTCGTGCAGTTCTTGGCTGTACGTCCACGTGATTTGCAATTGCCCCAAGGCAATCATCCCCGCGAGGTCGATCAGGTGTGTACGCGGCGAATTCTGATCCAGATTCTGCCCAGCAGATTCAGCCGCGACGCCAAAGAGCGATTCACTCGAGATCATCGAGTCCATTTGCCCCAAGTAGTTAAAGGAAATCTCCGGCTTCGGTGCCTGTGCCAGACGATCGCTGGTTTCCGGTGTGCCCAAGTAACGGACGATTCCGTAGCCAATCCCTTTGTTCGGGATCTGACGCAATTGTTCTTTGACTGCTTTGAGAGCATCGGCTACCGTGCTGGCCTTGCGAATGTCCAGAGCGAGCGGATATTGGCTGGTAAACCAACCAACTGTGCGGGACAGATCGACGTCTTCTACGATCTGCTCACGTCCATGCCCTTCCAAGTTGATCAGCAAGGTGCTGTTGCCGGTCCAATCTTGTGTCGTCTGTACCAAAGCCGTCAAGAGCACATCGTTGATTTGTGTGCGGTACGCGGCTGGCACGTCGGACAACAAGGCGCGCGTTTCTTCCGCTGTAAGCGCGGTGATCACGCGATCTGCCGTCGCTTCCGTGTTGTTGCCGCCCACGTGATCGACTGGCAATGGAGCAACTTCAACTTCGCTTTGCTTGAGCCAGTAGTCGCGTTCTTGGTGCATGACTTCCGACTTCGCGTAGTCTTGCAGCGTTTCCGCCCAATGCTTATAGGAAGTGGTTTTCGGTGGCAGTACCACCGGCTTACCCGCATCGAGTTGCTCATACGCGGTTTGCAAGTCTTCAAGCAGGATGCGCCAGGAAACCCCGTCGACCGCCAAATGATGCACGACGATCAGCAGACGAGCTTGTTTTTCGGCACCGAGGTTGAAATGCACGACGCGCATAAGCGGCCCTTGCTCCAAGTTGAGGCTCTGCTGGGTTTCATCCGCTTTCTCTGCGATCCGCGAAGCCTGTTCGCTTTCGGACAGAGCAGACAAGTCAACCGTTTCAAACGGAACAAAGTCCTCCACATCCGCGTTCACCTGTTGCCATGTGCCGCCCTCCTGTTGCTGGAAGCGCAGTCGCAGCGTGTCATGATGCGTCAACAGGTGCGAAACAGCTTGTTTCAACAGATCAGGCACCAGTTCATCCCGGACGGTCAGCAACATCGATTGGTTCCAATGATGCTGCGTTGCCATGTTCTGATCGAAGAACCAGTTTTGAATTGGCAACAACGGTACTTCGCCTGTGACAATGCCTTGTTCAGCATGAACGATCGGTGCTTCGCCTACCACTCTCGCCAGTTCGACAATCGTTTGATGTTCAAACAGTTGCTTCGGCGTCAAGCGCAGACCTGCTTGGCTGGCACGAGAGACGATCTGAATACTGAGGATCGAATCCCCACCCAGTTCAAAGAAGTTGTCATGAATACCGATTTGCTCTACGCCCAGCACTTTTTGCCAGACTTCCGCCAGTTTGATTTCCTGTGGCGTAGTAGGTGCGACATAGGTAGCCGCATTGGCAAATTGGCTGCTGTCAGGTGCAGGCAGTGCCTTGCGGTTCAGTTTGCCGGTCGGACTGAGCGGCATACGTTCCAGCACGACGAAGTAAGCAGGCACCATGTAATCAGGCAGCTTTTCCTTGAGATAGCCGCGCAGTTCGTGGCTGAGACCTTCTTGACCCGGTTCCTCGACCAGATACGCGACCAATCGTTTGATACCAGGCTCGTCTTCCCGCACGATGACAACGACCTCTTTGACGGCCTGATGTGCGAGCAACGCCGTTTCAATTTCACCCAATTCGATACGGAAGCCGCGAACTTTTACCTGTTCGTCGACACGTCCGATAAACTCGATCGAGCCGTCTGGACGGTAGCGTGCCAAGTCCCCTGTTTTGTAGAGGCGTCCTGGTCCGAATGGATTGGTGATGAAACGTTCCGCTGTCAGGTCCTCACGGTTCAGATAGCCGCGAGCGAGACCGTCACCGCCGATGTGCAGTTCACCCGTCACGCCAACTGGTACCGGCAACAGATTACGATCCAACATATAGATCTGTGCATTGGCAATTGGTCGTCCGATCGTTGGGTTTTGTCCGTTGTTTTCAGCGAGTGCCATCGTCGTGATGACAGTGGCCTCTGTCGGACCGTACACGTTAAAGATCTTGCGGTCTTGACCCCAACGGGAAACCAGTTCGCTAGTCAGGATGTCACCGCCACAGATCAGTGTCTTCAGCTTCGGCAATGGTTTGACTTCCAGAGCGCCGAGCGCTGACGGTGGGATCGATGCGGTTGTAATCGCATGATCGTCCAGCAGTTTGAGCAAATCTGGACCTGGCAGCAAGCGTTCGCGGTGTTCCATCACGAGCGTGGCACCCGCCAGCAGCGTCATGACGAATTCCGAAACGGACGCATCGAAGCTAAAGGACAAGAATTGCAGGATACGAGATTCTGTCGTGATTTCGAATTGCTCGATCATCGACTTCGCCAGATTGCCAACCCCGCGATGTTCCACCAAGACGCCTTTTGGTTGACCGGTGGAGCCGGATGTGTAGATGACGTAAGCGAGATTGTCCGCTTGTACGCCACAGGACACGTTGTCCGCTGGTTGCTGTGCGATGGAAGACCAGTCGCCATCGAGGGACACGGTCACCGCTTGATGCTCAGGCAATTTGTCCAGCAAATGCTGTTGTGTCAGCAGCACGGAAACCTGAGAGTCTGCCAACATGTACGCCAGACGCTCCGTTGGATACGCTGGGTCCAGCGGCAGATACGCACCGCCTGCTTTCATGATGCCGAAGATGCCGACGATCATCTCGATGGAACGCTCTACGCAGATGCCGACGAGACTTTCCGTTTGTACGCCTTGTGCCTGCAGGTGACGAGCCAGTTGGTTCGCGCGGCGGTTCAATTCCGCGTAGGTCACACTCGCACCGTCAAACTCCACAGCCACTGCGTCTGGCGTGCGCTCGACTTGCTCTTCAAACAGTTGATGCACACACAGGTCGCGCTGATAATCAGCCTCTGTGCGGTTCCATTCAACAAGCGTTTGTTGTTCCGCTTCTGTCATCAACAGGATCTGCGAGATCGGCTTGTCTGGATGTGTCAGAACTTCACCCAGCAACTTTTCGAAATGCCCGCCCATTCGCTCGATCGTTGTGCGATCAAACAAGTCGGTGTTGTATTCGAAGATCAAGCTAAATCCGGCTTCCGTGTCGATCATCGTCAAGGTCAGATCAAATTGCGCGATCACGCTCTCGATTGCCACGGTATCGATCTCAAGTCCGCCGAGCGCCCCAGCGTCTGCCTCTGCTTTTTGCAAAATGAACATCGTTTGGAACAGCGGCGAATGACTGAGCGTTCTCTCGGTCACAACTTCGTCAACGATTCGTTCAAATGGTACGTCCTGATGCGCATAGGCACCCAGTGCAACATCGCGCACCCGAGTCAGCAATTCGCGGAAGCTTGGGTCGCCTGAGAGGTCGGTACGGAATACCAATGTGTTGACGAACATACCGATCAATTGCTCAACCTCTTGGCGGTTACGGCCCGCAATCGGACTGCCAACCAAGATGTCGTGTTGACCCGTATAGCGGGACAGCAATGCTTTGTACGCAGCGAGCAACGTCATGAACAAAGTAGCGCCTTCTTCACGGCCACACGCTTTGAGTTGATTGCCAATCTCCTGTGGCAACTGGATCGACAAGTTCGCACCCGTAAACGTTTGGTTGCTTGGACGTGGTCGATCGGTTGGCAGTTCAAGCAACGGTTCGCTGCCCGTGAGCTTGTTCTTCCAATAAGAGAGTTGCTCCTCAAGTACTTCGCCCTGCAGCCATTCACGCTGCCATGTCGCGTAGTCCGCATATTGTACGGCAAGCGGCGGTACGTCGGCTGTGCGACCTGCGACGAACGCTTCATAGAAGGAAGTCAGTTCGCGCATCAACACGCCCATCGACCAGCCATCGAACACGATGTGGTGGATGTTGAGCAACAGGACATGCTCTTGCTCAGCCAGTTTCAGCAGTTTCGCTCGGAACAGCGGACCTGCACTCAAATCGAACGGACGCTTCATTTCCTCGTCTGCGATTCGGATGACTTCAACGGATCTAGCCTCTGCGTCCAAATGCTCAAGGCTGATCACTGGCAGAGCGATGATCAATTCAGGCGCGATCACTTGTACACCACGGCCTCCCACCTCGGCAAAGGTGGTGCGAAGTGCTTCATGTCGTTCCAAAATGGCGTTCAAGCTTTGTTCCAGCGCCTCGGTATTCAACTCGCTTGTGATGCGCAAGACAGCAGGCGTGTTGTTAAACGATTCTTCCGTGACCAGACGATCCAAGAACCACATACGTTGTTGCGCATACGAGAGCGGCAGTTCCCGTCCGTCGCGTTCAACCTTGCGGATCGGCGGTGCTTCGGTCAATCCTGCTGCGCCAGAACGCACGCTTTGTACATATTCAGCAAACTCTGCGACCGTCGTGTGTTCGAACAGTCCTCGCAGCGGTACTTCCACGCCGATCATCTCCCGCATACGGGAAACGGCACGTGTTGCGAGCAACGAATGTCCGCCGAGATCGAAGAAGTTGTCGTATGCGCCCACTCGTTCCACTTGCAGAATTTCCGCCCAAACGTTCGCTACCAGTTCCTCCAGTGGTCCCCGTGGTGCGACATATTCCTGCGATGTCCACCAAGACGCTTCCGGCTCTGGCAGCCTCTTTCTGTCGATCTTGCCGTTTGCGGTCAATGGCAGGCTGTCCATCGTGACGATGAGCGACGGTACCATGTAATCTGGCAGTTTGCCTTTGAGATGGCGTTTGAGTTCATCTGCTTCGGCATCTGCCACTACATATGCGACCAGACGTTTCGTGCCCGCTGGGTCGTCTTGCGTTGTAGCCACTGCCAGTTGCACGGCTGGGTGTTGTTCCAAGACCGATTCGATCTCGCCAAGCTCGATACGGAAACCGCGAATCTTCACTTGGTTGTCGATCCGGCCGATAAAGTCAATGTTTCCGTCCGGCAGGTAACGCACCAAGTCGCCAGTACGATAGAGACGTGCTTCTGGGTCGCTCGAGAACGGATGTGGCACAAAGCTCTTTTCCGTCAGATCCGGGCGGTTCAGATACCCCTTCGACAGACCTGCGCCGCTGATGTACAGTTCACCAGGAACGCCGACTGGAACGAGTTGTTGATGCTGATCCAGCACGTACACTTGCATATTAGCAATCGGACGTCCGATGCTTGGTGCTACATCCGTCGTTCCTTCCACTTCTACGATGCCCGCTGTCGTGATGACCGTACATTCAGTTGGCCCGTAGAGGTTGACCACCGCAAATGGAACGGTTGCAGCAGGACGATGATGCAGTCGGTCACCACCTGAGGACAGGTAGCGCAGCGGTGCTTCCGCTGGCCATTCCAGCAGGAGCAGAGATTCTGCCAGAGGTGTAGGCAGGAAGGTATTCGTAATCGCTTGCTCAATCAGCCAATCACGCAGTTTCGCTGGCATCACACGGGTTTCTTCATCTGGAATGAAGAGACTTGCTCCCGCCGTCAGATGCGACCAGATTTCCCACACGGATGCGTCAAATGCAGGGCCTGCCAGCACCGTTCCGCGGTCTTGTGCAGTGGTCTCGTAGGCTTCATGGTGCCAGTTGACCAAGTTGAGCAGGTTGCCGTGTGCGACTTGCACACCTTTTGGCATACCGGTCGAACCGGATGTGTAGATCACATATGCCAGGTGATCCAAGGTGACTACATGGATTGGATTCTCCGCAGATTGCTTGGCGATCTCCATCCAACCTGCATCGACGAAGATGTTTGCCGCATCGTGCTGTGGCAGGTTGGCCAGCAGACGCTCTTGGGTTAACAGCACTTTGACTTGCGAATTTTCTACTAGATAAGCCAGACGATCTTGCGGATACGCTGGGTCCATCGACACGTATGCGCCGCCTGCTTTCAAGACAGCCAGTTGGCCGACCAGCATCTCAGGCGAACGCTCCATGCAAATGCCGACCAGGTCGCCTACGGAAACGCCTTGTGCTTTCAAGTAGTGCGCCAGTTGGTTCGCACGCTTGTTCAGTTCCCCATAGGTCAGCGCCGTCTCGCCCATTTGCACGGCGAGGTGTTCAGGTGCCAATGCCGCTTGCTCTTCGACAAGCTGATGTACCGTTTTGTCGCAAGGATAGTCGGCAGCGGTGTCATTCCATGTCACCAGCAATTGCTCACGTTCCGACTCGGTCAACATCGGCAATTCGCCCACACGAGATTCCGTTTGGCTAGCCATGCCATCGAGCACCGTGGTCAGATGTCCGAGCATCCGCTCCACAGTCGCGTCATCAAAACGATCTTGGTCGTACATGAAGCGCAGCCACAACTGTTTCCCTGGTGCTGCGACAAGTGTTACTGGATAGCTGGTTTGCTCCATCCCGCCAACACCGCTGATTTTCAACTTGCTAAACGCATCGCCCGTGCCTTCTGCCACTGGATTGTTTTCAAACACGTACAGGCTTTCAAACAGCGGCAATCCTTGTGGGACTTCGCTCCAGCCTTGGACGTTGACGAGTGGGCTGTATTCGTACTGTCGCATCTCCATTTGACGGTTCTGCAACTGTTTCAACCATTCGGACACGGAGTCTTCTGCTTGCACTTTCACGCGTACTGGCAACGTGTTGATGAACAGACCCACCATCGATTCCACACCAGGTAAGTCGGCTGGACGACCTGCACCCGTTGCACCAAACACCACGTCCGCTTCGCCGCTGTAGCTGCTCAGGAGCAACGCCCATGCGCCTTGGACAATCGTGTTCATCGTCAACTGGTTGCGTCGTGCCAGTTCTTGCAGTGCTGTCGTTTGTTCTTCAGACAAGTAGACCGATTGACGACCATAGCGCTTGCCTGCGTCTTCACCCGTTGCACCTGTGCTCACAGAGCCTTTGCCAATCGGTGTCGGTGCGGTGAATCCTGCGAGCATCTCGCGCCAGAAGTTCTCCGCTTCTTGCATGTCCTGACGTTGCAACCAGCCGATGTAATGCGCAAACGGCGTGTTCGCACCCAATTCGAGTTTTTCCCCTTTGCAGAGGCTGTTGTAAAGGGCAAACACATCACCGAGCACCAGCGGCAAACTCCAGCCGTCAAGCAGAACATGGTGATGACTCCAGACAAATTGATAGGTGTCAGCAGCCATGCGGATCAAGTAGAAACGCATCGGCGGTTTCGTGAAGTCAAAGCGCTTGGCACGATCTTCCTGCAAGAACGCCTGCAGGTGTTGATCTTGCTCCTCGCGAGGCTCCGCTTGCCAATCATAGTGCTCCCAAACGACATTTGCCTGTTTGTGCACGATTTGATGCGGCTCTTCGAGACCGTCCCACACAAAGATCGTGCGTAAAATCGCGTGACGCTCTACAGCCTGTTGCCATGCCTGTTCGAATTTCGGTACATCGAACTCGCCTTGGAAGGTCAAGGACAACTGCACCACATAATCCCCTGCTCCCTCCGCAACCAGCGTATGGAACAGCAAACCATGTTGCAGTGGCGACAATGGGTAGACGTTCTCAATGGAACGGTTACCATCGATCACTCGATCCAACTGGCCTTGATTCAGGGTGGCAAGTGGGAAGTCAGATGGTGTGTACCCGAACGCTTCCTCAGACTGGCAGTGTGCAATGATCGCACGGAGCGCTGTCATGAAGCGTTCCGCCAATCCTTCGATCGTTGTGCGGTCATGCAACTCGCGGCTGTACATCCACATCATGTTCAACTGACCACCAGTGATTGCACCGGTTACGTCCAGCAAATGACTGCGACGTGCTTCCGCGCTGCTGTGTGCTCCTCTTGCTTCGGTCGCCATGCCAAACACCGAGTCACCCTCATCCGACACCATCTGGTCAAATTGACCCAAGTAGTTGAACGTGATCTCTGCATGTGGACGTTGCTGCAAGGCTTCGGAAGCGACGCTCAAGTAGCGCAACAAGCCATAGCCGATCCCTTTGTTCGGGATGCTGCGCAATTGCTCTTTGACCGCTTTCAGTGCATCAGCCAGGCTCGTGGCTCTGGATTGATCCAGCAGGACCGGATACATCGTTGTGAACCAGCCTACTGTGCGGGAAAGATCCACGCCTTCCAGAATCTCTTCGCGGCCATGACCTTCCAAGTTCACGAGCAGCGAGCGTTTGCCTGTCCAAGGTTCGGTTGCTTGTACCAGCGCCGTCAACAAGACATCGTTGATCTGCGTGCGGTACGCGGACGGTACGTCTTGCAACAGAGCACGGGTCTCTTCTGCCGTCAAAGACAGCGACACCGCTTGAAGCGATGCTTCTGTATTCACGCCTTCTGGATGATCAACTGGAAGCGCGGAAACTGCTTCCGTTTGGGTGAGCCAGTACGACAGTTCTTGCTGAAGCGCCGAAGACGTAGCATATTCGGTCAACTTCTCAGCCCATTGCTTGTAGGAAGTGGTCTTCGATGCCAACTGTACAGGCACGCCGTTGCTCAGTTGCTCGTATGCCATTGGCAAATCATCCAGCAAAATGCGCCAGGAGACACCGTCCACCGCCAAGTGGTGGATCACGATCAGCAAGCGACCGTGTGTTGCTTGACCCAAGTCGAAGTACACGACGCGCATCAGCGGGCCTTCTTCCAAACGGAGGCTGGCTTGTGCTTCTGCTGCCAATACTTCGAGTTTGGAGAGTTGTTCCGACTCTTGCAGGTCCGACAAATCGACGACTTCAAATGGTACAACATCGCCGAGTTCGTGGTTGACTTGTTTCCACTCGCCCGCTTCCTGCACAAAGCGCAGGCGCAATGCGTCATGATGAGCCAACAGTTCCTGAACGGCTTGTTCCAGTACCTTCGGTTCCATTGGTTTTTTCACAGTCAACATCATCGACTGGTTCCAATGGTGTTGGTTGGCGAATTCTTGTTCAAAGAACCACTGCTGAATCGGCAACAAAGGCACTTCCCCTGTCACGATTCCTTGCTCGGCAGCAATCTCTACCACCGTGCCAGCCGCATGCTCGATCGCTTCAGCCAATTCGGCAATCGTCTGATTCTCAAACATTTGCTTTGGCGTTACACGCAAGCCCGCTTGATTCACCCGCGAGACGATCTGGATGCTCAAAATCGAGTCCCCGCCGAGTTCAAAGAAGTTGGCGTGAATTCCGACTTGCGGCAATCCCAGCACACGGCACCAGATCTCAGCGAGAATGCGCTCGGTTTCTGTGCGCGGCTCTGTACTTTGCACAGAATCGACACGGATTTCTGGTACAGGCAATGCTTTTCGATCGACTTTGCCGTTTGGTGTGAGTGGCAATGCCTCCAGCCAGACAAACGCAGATGGCACCATGTAGTCAGGCAGTTTGTCTTTGACGAAGCGGCGCAGTTCGCCGATTTGCAGTTCTTGTTCGCCAGCCAGATAAGCGACGATGCGTTTTTCGTTCGGCTGGTCTTCTCTTACGACGACGACCGCTTCACGCACTGCCGGATGTGCAGCCAGCACGGTTTCGATTTCACCCAGCTCGATCCGGAAGCCGCGCACCTTGACTTGATGGTCGATCCGGCCCAAGTACTCGAGCTCACCGTTTGGCAAGAAGCGAGCCAAGTCACCCGTACGATACATGCGAGCACCTGGTTCTTTGCTAAATGGATTCTCGACAAAACGCTCCTCCGTCAAAGCCGGTTGGTGCAAGTAGCCACGCGCCAGACCGTCACCTGCGAGATACAGTTCGCCAGGTACGCCGATTGGCACCTGTTGTCCGTTCTGGTCAAGCAGGTACGCTTGCGTATTGGCGATTGGACGACCGATTGTCGGAGCGGTTTCTGCGCCTTTGACGACCAAAGCATACGTCGAATACGTCGTGTCTTCGGATGGACCGTACAGGTTGTACACTTTTTGCACATGTCCGAGCGCATACAATTGCTGCGCCAATGCGTTCGGCAACGGTTCACCTGCGAGGTTGACTGTGCGCACCGATTGCGGAATGCCGTTCATGCGCAGAAGTTGTGCCGCTGCAGAAGGAACGGTGTTGATCAATGTCACTTCGTCCTTGGCTGGCAGTGTTGGCAAGTACAGCGCATTTTCCGCCAGAATGACTTTGCCGCCCACGCTCAGCGTGCCGAACAGTTCATATACGGACAAGTCGAAGCAGATCGATGTCGATGCAAGCACACCGCGCCATTGCTCCGCCGTGAACACCTCTTGTGCCCATGCGATAAAGGCCACAGCGCTGCGATGTTCGATCGCCACCCCTTTTGGTCGGCCTGTCGAGCCGGAGGTGTAAATGACATATGCCAGATCGTCCGTTTTCGCGATACATGCTGGATTTTCGGTCGATTCTTGTGCGATTGCATCCCAGTCAGCGTCCAGACGCACCACTTTGGCACTGTGCTCTGGCAGTTCTGCGACCAGACGGTCTTGCGTCAAGAGCACAGACACTTGTGCATCTTCCAGCGTGTAGGCGATACGGTCTTGTGGATACATCGGGTCGAGTGGTACATAGGCCGCACTCGCTTTGAGAATACCGAGCAGACCGACCACCATCTCCACGGTACGCTCTGTGCAAATCCCCACCAGACTGCCTGCTGTCACGCCCTGTCTACGCAGGAAATGAGCCAGTTGGTTCGCCCGTTGGTTCAGTTCCGCATAGGTGACCGATTGCGTATCGACGACCAAAGCCACCGCATCCGGTGTGCGCAGAACCTGTGCTTCAAACAGTTGATGCATGGAACGATCACGCGGATAGTCGATCTCGTTGTGGTTCCATTCCACCAGGCTCTTCTGCTCGCTCTCTGTCATGAATGGCAACAGACCGATCTCTTGCTTCGGATTGTCGACGATGCCTTCGAGCAACAGCACAAATCGTTCGCTCATCCGCAGGATTGTGTCGTGGTCAAACAGGTCGGTGCTATATTCAAACGTCACGCTCAGTACTTCAGGCCCTTCATGACAGGTCAGGGTCAAGTCGAATTTCGCCATGACCTCGTCACTCAACGTGCCGGAAGTGACCGACAGACCTTCCATCGGTACGCTCTCGCCAACAAGATTTTGCAGGATGAACATCGTTTGGAACAGCGGCGTGTAACTGAGACTGCGGTCCTCCACCACTTCATCAACGATCTTTTCAAACGGTACATCCTGATGTTCGTAGGCTCCCAGCGCCACACCGCGCACCCGTGCCAACAATTCGCGGAACGTCGGGTTGCCGGACAGATCGGTACGGAGCACCAACATGTTGACAAAGAAGCCGATCAATCCTTCGAGTTCTTGGCGGTTGCGGCCGGCGATCGGACTGCCGACGGTCACATCTTCTTGACCCGAATAGCGGGCAAGCAATACCTGATAAGCGGCAAGCAACGTCATGAACAACGTTGTGCCTTCTGCTTGGCTCAGTTCGTTCAACTTGCTCAGCAACTCGGACGGTAAGCTAATTGTGAATTGCTCCCCGCGATACGTAGGCGTTGCAGGGCGTGGACGGTCAGTTGGCAACTTGAGCAGCGATTCACCGCCCGCCAACTTCTCTTTCCAATAAGACATCTGCTTCTCAAGCGTCTCCCCTTGCAGCGTTTCACGTTGCCAGACGGCAAAGTCTGCGTATTGGATCGGCAACGGTGGCAGAGCGGCATCGATGCCTTTGGCCAGAGCATTGTAGACCTTGAACAACTCGCTGATGAAAATCCCCATCGACCAGCCATCGGAGATGATGTGGTGTTTGCCGAGCATCAGCACAAAGTCCTCGTCCGCCAATTGCACCAAACGAGCGCGCATCAGTGGTCCCGCTTGCAAGTCAAACGGCGTGGTGATTTCCGAATCGGCAAGCACACGCAGTTCTTCCTGTTTGCGATCCGCTGGGTACTCCCGCAAATCGATGACAGGGATCTGGATTTCTTGTGGTGCGGCGATGACTTGAATCGCTTCGCCGTCAACGTCTGCAAACGTTGTACGCAACGCTTCGTGTCGTTCTACCACTTGAGAAAGCGCACGGTTCAGCAGATCAAGTTGCAGTGGGCCTTGGATTTGCAAGAAAGCAGGAATGTTATAGAGCGCACTCCCCGGCACCAATTGATCATAGAACCACAAGCGCTGCTGTGCGTAGGAGATCGGCAATGTTCTCTCCTCGCGGTTGACAGCCTCGATCGGCATCAAGAGCAACGACTGGCCGTTTGTTCGCTCAAACTCGATTTTCTGCGCCAATTGTTCAACGGTTGGGCATTCAAACAAAGCGCGCAATGGCAAATTGATATCAAACGCCTCACGCAAACGGGAATTGGCCTGCGTCGCCAACAGCGAATGGCCGCCGAGCGAGAAGAAGTTGTCATACAGACCGACCTTGTCCACATGCAAGATGTGCGCAAAAACGTTCGCGACCATTTCCTCAACAGGAGTGCGTGGTGCGACATATTCCGTGGTGAGATATTGCACCGCATCAGGTGCTGGCAATGCCCGGTAGTCAATTTTACCGTTAGCGGTCAGCGGCAACTCTTCGATCTCCACAAATGCGGACGGCACCATATATTCCGGCAACTTGCTGCCTAAGAAAGTGCTCAGTTCTTGCACATCGAAGAAATGTCCTGGTTCAGGGATCACGTAAGCGACCAACTGCTTGCCACGCGCTGCGTCTTCCAACGCACGGACCACAGAACGCCCGACGCTCACATGCTGGTCCAGCACCGCTTCAATCTCGCCAAGTTCGATACGGAAACCGCGAATTTTTACTTGGTTGTCGATCCGACCCATAAACTCGATGTGCCCATCTGGCAGATAGCGCACCAGGTCGCCTGTTTTGTAAAGACGTGCTTCTGGATCGTTCGAGAATGGATTCGGGATAAACTTCTCCTCCGTCAAATCCGGACGATTCAGATAACCGCGCGCCAATCCGTCACCGCCGATGTGCAGTTCCCCTGGCATACCGACTGGAACCGGTTGACCTTGCTGATCAAGCACATACACCTGTGTGTTCGAGATAGGACGACCGATCGGAATCGAAATGCCGTTCAGGTCTTCTTCGCGAATCAGGTGACAGCAGGTAAATGTCGTGCTCTCTGTCGGACCGTAGCCGTTGATCAACTGTGTCCCTTCGAGTGCGAACGCCTTGCGGATGTGCGAAATCGACAACGCATCACCGCCGACGAGCAGTTGCTTCACGCCTTGAAGCAGTTCCAGATGAGTGTCGACCATCAGGTTAAACAGACCCACCGTGAGCCACAGTGTTGTCACGCCGTAGTGCTGCAACGCTTGTCCGATCTCTTCCAGCGTAGGCATGTGCGGTGGCAGGATGGCAAGCTTTGCACCGCTCAGCAAACTACCCCAGATTTCAAATGTCGCCGCGTCAAACGAGATCGTCGACGCTTGCAGGAACACATGATCAGAGGAGAAGTCCGCATAGTTCGTGTTTGTGACCAAACGCACAATCCCGCGATGTGGCACAAGCACCCCTTTTGGCAAACCGGTCGAACCGGATGTATAGATTACATACGCCAGATTGTCAGGAGTTACGTTGCTTGTCAGGTTGTCATCGCTTTGCTCGGCGATCTGCGCCCAATCGGTATCGAGGCACACCGTCTTCGCTTGATGTTCTGGCAATTTATCTTGCAGGTGCGCCTGCGTGACCAGCAGGGCTACCTGTGAATCCTCCAGCATATAGGTGAGGCGTTCCTGTGGATAAGCAGGATCGAGCGGCACATAGGCACCGCCTGCTTTCAAAATCCCCAGCAAGCCGACGATCATGTCCAAGGAGCGTTCCATGCAGAGACCAACCAGACGATCTGCGCCTACACCCTGCTGCTGCAGATACCGCGCCAGTTGGTTCGCACGACGGTTCAATTCCGAATAGGTCAGCGACTCTTCGCCCATGACCAGTGCAATCGCATCAGGTGTTTTGGCTGCTTGAGCCTCGAACACTTGGTGAACCGATTGCTTTGGCGACTGATCAACCCCTGCGTTGTTCCAGTCCAGTACCATCAGATCGGTTTCTGCCTGACTGAGCAGGGACAAATCGCCCATTTTCTTATCGGACGCATAGACCATCTGCTCCAGCAACAAAGCCATTTGTTCCAAGAGACGATTCACCGTTTCCTGACTAAAACGTTTCCGATCATAAAGCAGACGCAATGGCATTTGTTCACCAGGTGCGGCTACCAATGTCAGCGGATAGTTCGTTTGCTCGGCTGCTTTTACGTCACGAATTTGCACGGCCATATTGGTGCCTTCAGCCGCATCCGAAGAGACTGGATAGTTTTCATAGACCGCGATGCTCTCAAAGAGACCTTCACCGCCGGCAACCTCACTCCAGCCCTGAATTTGCACCAATGGGCAATATTCATACTCCCGTAAATCCGCAAACTCCCCCTGCAACGTCTGGAGCCAAGACAGCACGCTGACGTCATCCTGAACGTGTACGCGAACAGGCAACGTATTGATGAACATGCCGACCATCGTTTCCACGCCCGGCAGATCGGCCGGACGACCAGAACCGATTGCACCGAACACGACATCCGATTCATTGCTATAACGACTCAGCAAATAGGCCCATGCACCCTGAACCAATGTCGAGATGGTGAGCTTGTTTTTGCGGGTAAATGTTTTCACTTCTTCCGTGAACTCAGCTGGCAATTGAATCAGGTGTTCACTGAAATCGATTCCGTTGGATACCGTTTCTTCTGTCATACGGTCCATCGGCAACGGTGTTGGCGACAGGAAGCCTTTCATTTTCCGTTTCCAGAATTGTTCGGCCTTGCGCATGTTTTGCTTTCGAAGCCAGACGATATAATCTCGGTACGGACGCGTCGCTGGAAGTTCAATGGTTCTCCCGTTGCTCAGCGCATCAAACGAAGCAAAAAATTCACCTGCGACAAGCGGCATACTCCAACCGTCCATCAACAAGTGATGACTGCTCCATAAGAACCGATATGTATCGTCGCTGATCTGGAACAGCGTCAGACGCATTAACGGTGCTTCATCGAGCACAAAGCCTCTTTTGCGATCTTCATCTTGGAATGCTTCCCAACGCTCTTGCTCTTCCTCGTTGGAAAGCCCTCTCCAATCGTGCACCGTCAGTGGGACTGGCAGCTTTTTGTGCACAACTTGAACAAACTCCTTGACTCCCTCAGCCAAAAAAGAAGTCCGGAACACGGCATGTCGATTCATCACGAACTGCCATGCTTGTTCAAAAGCTGCGATATTTAAATTCCCCTGCATGGTGAAAGAAAGTTGCAACACGTATGCACCGGAGTCGGGTTCCAACAAGCTATGAAAGATAAACCCTTGTTGCAATGGCGAAACTGGATAAAAGGTTTCGATGTTTTTCTTATCCACGCTTATAACTCCTTTGATTTTGCTCTTCTCCCTATCGGATTAAATGATAGATCGAAG
>Ga0068898_10020320_pt1 | contig 21821 bp, 18 predicted proteins | sample SoiCruaftwetup5A_FD_65918 | JGI IMG/M metagenome (GOLD analysis project Ga0068898, IMG submission 65918) | Soil microbial communities from Colorado Plateau and Sonoran desert - Soil Crust after wet up 5A (Metagenome Metatranscriptome) | ecosystem: Environmental > Terrestrial > Soil > Desert ...
GAGAAGTGGGATGGAGTGGGGCTCAGCGGGTTCCCCGACCTCGGGCGGTCAATGGCCGGCTTTCTCGGCAGCTTTCAGCACCAGATCGATGAAAAGGGGCGTCTGAGCCTCCCCGCGCAGTTCCGCAGGGAGAACCCCGATCAGACGCTGGTGCTGGCGCATGTCACGCCCGACTCGCTGACGCTGTACCCGGAGTCGACGTGGGCAGAGGTGCAGGAGCGGCTGCGCGAGGCGATGCGAAAGAACCCCGCGGCGCGGCCCGGACTGCTCAAGATCACCGCGAACGCCGTCGAGGTGGTGCCGGACAGGCAGGGGCGCATCCTGGTTCCCCAGCGCCTGGCGGAGAAGGTGGGGATCACGGGGCTCACGCTGATCGTGGGCGCGGTGGACCGCATCGAGCTCTTCGACCCGGACCGCTTCGAGGCCACCACCTCGGCGGCGCTGCCGGACGCGGAAGCGCTGACGCACCAGATCTTCGGCTGATCCACCCGTCGGAAACCGGCAAGGCCCGGAAACCAGCAGCAAGGAAGTGGGAGGCGACATGATCCACCCGTCTCGTCCCGTCCCGCCCGCGCGGCGCGTCCCCTGTGCGCTGGACCGGCACCTGGGCCCGTTCGAGGCCGTGTCCGAGCTGCGCGGGTGGCTGGGGACGGACTGGTACAGCTGCCGCTCGTGCCGCAGCCCGGTGACGCGCGACACGGCCCTCTCGCAGAAGTGCGCGGCGTGAGCGACTACGCCTCCGCCTACCACGCGCCGGTCATGGTGGACGAGGTCATGGACCTCCTCCGCCCCGAGCGCGGCGGGACGTTCCTGGACGGAACGCTCGGCGGGGGCGGCCACGCCCAGGCGCTGCTGGAGCGGGGCCCGGAGGCGAGGCTGATCGGCGTGGACCGCGACCCCGACGCGCTGGCCGAGGCCGGCCGCCGGCTGGCGCGCTTCGGCGACCGGGTGCGGCTGGTGGCGTCGACCTACGCGGACGCGGTGGAGGCGGCGGGGATCGGGGCGGGGACGCTGGACGGGGTGCTGCTCGATCTCGGCATCTCCTCGCACCAGATCGACGAGTCGGCGCGGGGGTTCACCTTCCGCGAGGGCGCGCCGCTGGACATGCGGATGGGGCAGGAGAGCGCGGGCGAGCCGTCCGCCGCCGACCTCCTCAACACGCTCTCCGAGGAGGAGCTGGCGACGGTCTTCTTCCGCTACGGCGAGGAGAAGCGCTCGCGGATGCTGGCCCGCGTCATCGTGGAGATGCGCGGGCGGGCGCCGTTCGAGAGCAGCGACCAGCTTCGCGAGGCCATCGGCCGGGCCATGCCGCGCTCCGACGCGGCGGACCGCGCCCGCATCTTCCAGGCGCTCCGCATCGCGGTCAACGGCGAGATCGAGCAGCTGGAGACGGCGCTGCCCAAGTACCGCGACGCGCTGGCGCCGGGCGGGGTGTTCGCCGTCCTCTCCTACCACTCGCTGGAAGACCGGCTGGTGAAGAACGCCTTCCGCGACTGGAGCCGCGCCTGCACCTGCCCGCCGGGCCTTCCCGCCTGCGTCTGCGGCGGAGTGGCGGCGGGCGCCGCGGTCACGCGGAAGCCGGTGGACGCGTCGGAGGCCGAGGTGGAGCGGAACGTCCGCGCCCGGAGCGCGCACCTGCGCGGCTGGAGGCACGCGTGAGCGCGCCGCGGGCGTCCCGGTGGGAGCAGCCGCAGGGGACGCGCGAGGCGCGCCGGGCCCGCCGTCGCTCCGCGCTGCTGCGGCTGGCGTGGGCGGCGGGGCTGGTGACGGCGATGGGGTTCGTGATCTGGCGCCAGACCGTGGGCGCCGACCGCATGCGGGAGCTGGAGAAGGTGCGCGAGGAGATCGCGGTGGCGGAAGCGGAGCGGGCCGAGCTGCAGACGCGCATGCTGACGCTGGGGCGTCGGGAGCGCGTGGTGCGCTACGCCCGCGAGCGGCTGGGGATGCACGTGGCGCGCGACGAGGAGATCGTCCTCCTGGCCGTCCCCGCCTCCGCCGTCCGCCCCGATTCGTCCGCGACCGACTCGGCCGCGGGGGAGGACTCGTGAGCGCCGCGAACCGCAACCGCTCCGCGCCGGGCAGGGAGCCGGGGGCCGAGCAGCTGGTCGGACGGCGGAAGCTGCTCCTGGGCTCGCTCGCCGTCGTCGCGATGCTGATCGTGGGCCGCGCGGTGCAGCTGCAGGGGTTCGAGGGGGCGCGGTGGCGCGCCGAGGCGGACAAGCAGCAGAAGACGACGGTGCCGCTCCCGGCCCGCCGCGGCGCCATCTACGACCGCGACGGCGTGGCCCTGGCGCTCACCCGCGAGACGTACGCGGTCGCCATCGCCACGCGGGAGATCCGGGATCGCGACCAGGCGGTGAAGCGGCTGCAGGATGCGCTCGGGCTGTCGAGGGCGGCGGCGCGGCGGGCGACGGACCGGCGCGATCCGTGGATCGACCTGCAGGGGCGCTTCACGGTGGAGCAGCGGCGGAAGCTGGGCGACCTGCGCGGCTTCTACATCGAGCGCAAGCTGGAGCGCTTCTATCCGCAGGGCGACGTGGGGCGCGAGGTGCTGGGCGGCGTGGGCGCGGACGAGCAGGCGCAGGGCGGGATCGAGCGGGCGCTGGACGAGTCGCTCCGCGGGGAGGACGGCTTCTCCGTCCTCCGCCGGGACGCGGCGGGGCGCAAGCAGGCGTCGCTCGCCCTTCCGGCGGTGCCGCCGCGCGACGGGCGCAACGTGGTGCTGACCATAGACTTCGACCTGCAGGAGATCGCGGACGCGGCGCTCTCCGACGCCATCCGCGACACGCAGGCCTCGGGCGGCGACCTGCTTCTCCTCGATCCGAAGACGGGGGAGATCCTCGCCGCGGTCTCCAAGCGCGCCGGGGGGAGCCCGGGGCTGGGCGCCTTCATCGAGCCGTACGAGCCGGGGTCGACGCTGAAGCCGTTCTTCGTCGCCTCGCTCCTGGCGGCGAAGCGCGCGACGCTGAACGACCAGGTCTACGCCGAGGCGGGGACGTGGAAGACGCCGCAGGGGCGGACGATCCGCGACGTCCATCCGTACGAGATGCTGACGCTGCGCGACGGGCTGCGCGTCTCCAGCAACATCGCCATGGCCAAGCTGACGCCGCGGATGCCGGCGGGCGAGCAGTGGTCGTACCTGCGCGACTTCGGCTTCGGCACGCCGACGGGGGTGGAGTACCCGGCCGAGGCGTCGGGGCGGCTGTCGCGGCCGGACCGCTGGTCGGCGATGACGCCGGCGTCGCTGGCGATGGGCTACGAGGTGTCGGTGACGCCGCTGCAACTCACGCTCGCCTACGGAGCGCTGGCGAACGGCGGCGCGCTGATGGAGCCGCGGCTCGTCCGCGAGGTGCGCGGGGCGAACGGCGAGGTGATCGAGCGCCGCGAGCCGCGCCGGCTGCGGCGGGTGATCCCGGAGCAGGTGGCGACCGATCTCCGCGAGGTGCTGGTCTCGGTGGTGGCGGACGGGACGGCCACGCGGGCGTCGCTCTCTACCTTCGAGGTGGCGGGGAAGACGGGGACGGCGCGGCGGACAGGGGCCAACGGGCGGTACGAGGCGGGCGCCTACAACGCCACCTTCGCCGGCTTCTTCCCCGCGCGCGATCCGCAGCTGGTGATCTACGTCAAGCTGGACCGCCCGCGGGGCGACTACTACGGCGGCCTCACCGCCGCCCCGGTCACCCGCGAGGCGCTGCAGGCCATCCTGGCCGCCCGCTCGCCCTCCCTGGACCGCAGCGCGCTCCTGGCGATCCGCGGCGGAACTCAGCCGGCGGCGGCGCCGAAGCGGGACGAGGCGGCGGCGGTGGCGGGGGGCGAGGGAACCTACGTCTTCCTGTCGAACGAGGTCGCGCCGCGGGATCGTCCTCGGTCGACGGCCGGCGTCCCGGTGCCGGACTTGGCGGGGAAGACGATGCGCGAGGCCGCGCGGCGGCTGCACGCGCTGGGCTTCCACGTGAGGGTGCGCGGCGGCGGGACGGTGCGGGAGACGATGCCGGCCGCGGGTGCGCTCCTCCCGCGCGGCGACACGCTGACGATCGTGGGGGGCGCCTGATGGCCGCCGCGGTCGTGACGCTCGGCGCCATCGAGGCCCGCCTGGCCCGCGAGGGGCTGCTGGCGGAGGGCGCGCGGCTCCCGGAGCCCGTGGCGTCGAAGCCGGTCTCGGACGTGGCGACGGACTCGCGGCAGGTGAAGGCGGGCGACCTGTTCTGCGCCTACGCCGGCACCGCGGGCGACAGCCACGGCTTCCTGGCGGACGTGGCCGCGAAGGGCGCCGCCGGAGCGACGGTGGAGCGGGCGGATCGCTCCCTGACGCTGCCGCAGATCGAGGTGACCTACGGCCGCCTGGCCGCCGCGCACGCCGCGGCCGAGGTCTACGGGGATCCGTGGAACCGGCTGACGCTGGTGGGGATCACGGGGACCAACGGGAAGACGACGAGCGCGGCCATCCTGCGCCACCTCCTCTCCCTCCGCGGCCCCGCGGCGTCCATCGGGACGCTGGGCGCGGTGGACCCGGACGGCGGCGTGGTGCCGGGGACGGAGGGGCTGACGACGCCCGGGCCGGTGGAGGCCGCGCGCTGGCTCCGCCGCTTCGCCGACGCGGGGGTGCAGTCGCTGGCGATGGAGGTGTCGAGCCACGCGCTCCACCAGCACCGGATGGCGGCCGCGCGGTTCGACGCGGCGCTGTTCACCAATCTCACGCGGGACCATCTCGACTACCATCGCACCATGGAGGCGTACCGGGAGGCGAAGCTGATGCTCGCCGGGCTGCTCAAGCCCGATGGGGCCGTGGTTCTGAATGCGGACGATCCGGCATGGAATGGTGTGGGGGCACTTCATTCGGCTGGTCGTCGGGTCGTCCGCTTCGGGACCGCTAACCCCGCGGAAGTGAGCGCCAGGGAGGTCGGCGTGGGCCCCGGCGGGATGGAATGGACGCTGGCCACGCCCGACGGCGAGGCCCGCGTCCATCTCCCGCTCTTCGGGAGCTACAACGTCTCCAACGCGCTGGGCGCCGCCGCGGTGCTCTGGTCGCTGGGATGGGGAGTCGACGAGATCGCGCGCGGGCTGGGGACGCTGCCGCAGGTGCCGGGGCGGCTGGAGCGCATCGCCGGACCGCCGCAATCCGCCACGGTGCTGGCGGACTACGCGCACACGCCGGACGCGCTGGAGCGCGCGCTGGAGGCCGTCCGCCCGCTGGTGAAGGGCCGACTGTGGGTGGTCTTCGGGGCCGGCGGAGACCGGGATCCGGGGAAGCGCGCGGAGATGGGGAAGGTGGCCGCGGAGCACGCGGACGTGGCCGTGGTGACCTCCGACAACCCGCGCACGGAAGACCCGGAAAAGATCATCGACGGCATCGAGAGCGGCATGGGAAGTGCACCCCGCACGCGCATCCCAGACCGCCGCGAGGCCATCCGCCACGCACTTCTGAACGCCCGGCAGGACGACCTGGTCCTCCTCGCCGGCAAGGGCCACGAGACGTACCAGATCGTGGGCCTGGAGAAGCGTCCGTTCGACGAGCGGGAGGTGGTCCGGGAGATCCTTTCCGAGATCTCGTCGACAGGTGGAGGTGTGTCTTGAGCGGGTTCAGCTGGACGGCGGAAGAGGTGGAGCGGGCGCTGGAAGTGGGCGCCGGCTCCGCCGATGGCTTGATATTCACGGGCGTCTCCACGGACACGCGCAAGATCGGCCCCGGGTCGCTCTTCGTCGCGCTGAAGGGGGAGAGCTTCGACGGGCACGAGTACGTCAGGCAGGCGATCGAGTCCGGCGCGGCCGGCGCGGTGGTGAGCCGCGTACCCGAAGACGCGCCGGACGGCGCCCGCTACTTCGTGGTGCGCGACACGCTGGAGGCGCTGGGCCGGCTGGGACGGCACCGGCGCCGCGCGCTCTCCGCCCCAGTCGTCGCGGTCGCCGGGAGCAACGGGAAGACGACCACGAAGGACCTCCTTCGCGCCTCGCTCTCGCCGCGCTTCCGGGTGCACGCCACCGAGGGGAACCTGAACAACCAGGTCGGCGTCCCGCTCACCCTTCTCGCCGCGCCGGACGACGCCGAGGTGCTGGTCGTCGAGGTGGGGACCAACGAGCCGGGGGAGATCGCCATCCTGGGCGCCATCGTGGAGCCGGACTTCGCGCTGATCACCTCGATCGGCGAGGAGCACCTGGAGGGCCTCGGATCGGTCGAGGGGGTGCTGGAGGAGGAGCTGTCGATCCTCCCGGCCATCCGCGGCGGGGGCGTGGCCTTCGTGGCGGAGGAGCCGGCGGAGCTGCCGGAGCGCTCGCGGGGGACGCTGGGCGCGGAGCGGCTCCGCGTCGCCGGCTTCGGTGAATCCACCGACCTGACGACGGACGGCGGGATGGAGGGGGTGGAGGTGCTGCCGAACGGCGCCTCCCGCTGGTCGTTCCGCGGGACGCCCATCGAGCTTCCGCTTCCCGGCCGCCACAACGTCCGCAACGCGCTCCTGGCGCTGGGCGTCGCGGCCGAGCTGGGTGTCTCGACCGAAGACTCGGCGCGCGGGATCGCGGCGATGCCGTCGCCCAAGATGCGGAGCGAGTGGCGCCGCGTCGGAACCCTCGGCGTGCTGGCGGACTGCTACAACGCGAATCCCCCGAGCACGCTGGCCGCCGTCGATCTCCTGGCCTCGCTTCCGGCGGCGGGGGCGAAGGTCGCCGTCGTCGGGACGATGCGGGAGCTGGGGACGCACGGCGAGTCGCTCCACCGCAGCGTGGCGGAGTCGATCGCGGCGCGGCTGGGGCGGGGGATCGACCGCGTGGTGGCGACCGGGGACTTCGTCGCCGCCTTCGCGGGGATCGATTCGGTGGATTCGGATCGGGTGATCGCGATGGAGGACCCGCTGGAGGCGTACGAGCGCCTGCGGCCGGGGCTGAAGGGAGACGAGACCATCCTGCTCAAGGGATCGCGCGGCGTGGCGCTGGAGCGGCTGATCCCGCTGCTGGAGCGGGACTTCGCGTCGACCGAGGGATCCGGGGAAGCCGAGCCGTCCACCGCGCACGTGGGGGCCTGACCGTGCTCTACCACATCTTCGTGCCGTTCGCCGAGAACAACATCATCTTCAACATCTTCCGCTACCTGACGTTCCGGGCGGCGGGGGCGGTGGTGACGGCGTTCGTGGTGGCGTTCTGGTTCGGCCCCGCCATCATCTCGCGCCTGCGGATGCTGAAGGTGGGCCAGGTGGTCCGCACCGAGGGCCCGCAGACGCACCTGGGGAAGAGCGGCACGCCGACGATGGGCGGCGTGCTGATCGTGCTGGCGACGGTGATCCCGACGTTCCTCTGGGCGCGGCTGGACAACCCCAACACCATCACGGCGATCATCGTCCTGACCTGGCTGGGGATCCTGGGCTTCCTGGACGACTACCTGAAGATCGTCCGCAAGAAGACCGAGGGGCTGCGGGGGCGCTACAAGATCGTGGGGCAGGCGGGGATCGGGCTGGTGCTGGGGCTGGCGCTGATCTTCGTCCCCTGGTTCGACATCGGCATCCCCACGCAGCCGTACGCCTGGACGCAGATCCCCTTCTTCAAGTCGCTGCACCTGGAGCTGGTCTGGCCGCTGTACATCCTGTTCGTGACGTTCATCATCGTGGGGTGCTCCAACGCGGTGAACCTGACGGACGGGCTGGACGGGCTGGCGGCGGGGCTGTCGGCCATCGCGGCCATCACCTTCGGGGTGTTCGCGTACCTGCTGGGGCGGGTGGACATCGCCAACTACCTGAACCTGTTCTACATCCCGGGCGCGGGCGAGCTGACCATCTTCTGCGTGGCGCTGGCGGGGGGGTGCATGGGCTTCCTCTGGTTCAACGCGCACCCGGCGGAGGTGTTCATGGGCGACACCGGGTCGCTGGCGATCGGCGGCGTCCTCGGCGCCATCGCGGTGCTGCTGAGGGCGGAGTTCCTGCTGGCCATCGTGGGCTTCGTCTTCGTGGCCGAGGCGCTCTCGGTGATGCTGCAGACGGTCTACTACAAGTACACCAAGCGGAAGTACGGCACCGGCAAGCGCATCTTCCGGATGGCCCCGCTCCACCACCACTTCGAGCAGATCGGGTGGCACGAGAGCAAGGTGATCATCCGGTTCTGGATCATGGGGATCATGTGTGCGCTGGTGGCGTTCGCGACGCTGAAGATTCGGTAGAAGAAGTGCCCGGTGCCCAGGTTCAAGTGCCCAGGGGTGGGGCCTCAGGTCTCTCCCCGAGCGGTTGAAACCGCGGCTACAAAGGCACAAAGTCCGCCTTCGCGGACTCCCGGCCGAGGCATTCGCGTGCGAAGCGGGCGTCGGGGTGGGCATCGAGGACTGAGAACGACGCACTGACGACTTCCGTTCCTGGGCACCGGGCACTTGGCACTGGGCACTTTTTGCTTCCACGCGCACTCGGAGAAGGATGATGAGCACTTCTCTCGTGGGTGAGACCATCGGCGTCCTCGGGCTTGCCCGCAGCGGGCTGGCCGCGGCGAAGCTGGCGCTGGGGCGCGGGGCGCGCGTGTACGCCAGCGACATGGGCGAGAGCCCGCAGACGCGCCGCGCGGCCGAGCAGATCAACGCCATGGGTGGGCTGGCGGAGACGGGGAAGCACGACCTGAACAAGCTGGCGCGCTGCCACCGCATCGTCCTCTCCCCCGGCATCCCGCCGACGGCCTCGGTGCTCAAGGCGCCCGAGATCGCGCACGTGCCGGTGATCCCGGAGATCGAGTTCGCCTTCGGGCTCCTGGAGTGCCCCGTCGTCGCCATCACGGGGACCAACGGGAAGACCACCGTCACTTCGCTGATCGGGCACCTGCTGCACGAGGACGGGCAGGACGCGGCGGTGGGCGGCAACATCGGGACGGCGCTCAGCGAGCTGGTGATGCGCGAGCCGCAGCCGCGCATCGCCGTGGTGGAGACCAGCTCCTTTCAGCTGGGCGGGATCCGCGAGTTCAACCCGCGGATCGGGGTGCTGACCAACCTGGCGCCCGACCACCTGGACTGGTACTCGTCGGTCGACAGCTACTACGCGGACAAGGCGCACCTCTTCCGCAACGCCACCGGCGAGAGCCGCTGGGTGCTGAACGGCGAGGACCAGACCGCCCGTGAGCTTCCCGGCGACGCGCCGGGGACGCGCTACTACTTCCGCGTGGCGTCGCCGATGCCGGCGGACGAGCTGGGCGGCTATCTCTCGGACGACGGGTGGCTGGTGCTGCGGCTGGAGCGGGGGCGCGAGGAGCGGCTGGTGCGCGCGGACGAGCTGCGCATCCTGGGGCCGCACAACGTCGCCAACGCACTCGCGGCGGCGATCGCCTCGCGTCTCGCCGGCGCCAAGCCGGAGCCGATCGCGCGGGGGCTGCGAAGCTTCGAGGCGCCGCCGCACCGCCTGCAGCCGGTGGGGGAGTTCGAGGGCGTGCTCTGGATCGACGACAGCAAGGCCACCAACATCGCCTCCACCGAGGTGGCGGTGCGCAGCATGAGCCGGCCGACGGTGCTGCTCCTAGGCGGGCGCCACAAGGGCGAGCCCTACACGGAGCTGGTCCCGTCGCTGGGTGGACGCGTCCGCGCGGTCCTCGCCTACGGAGAGGCGGGGGCCATCATCGCGGAGGACCTGGAGGGGAAGGCGCCCGTGGAGCGCGTGGAGGGAAGCTTCGAGGAGGTGGTCCGGCGCGCGCGGGAGATCGCCCGCCCCGGCGACGCGGTGCTGCTGTCGCCCGCCTGCTCCTCGTTCGACATGTTCGCCAACTACGAGGAGCGCGGAAAGCGCTTCGCGGATCTGGCCGCGGCGGTGCCGGCGGGGGCGCGGTGAACGTAGGCGCCCTCGTCGGCCGCAAGCCGCGCGTCACCGCGCCGATCCAGCCCGTCATCCCGCCTTCGGGACGCCGGGCGCAGGCGGCCGCGCCGACGATGGACGCCGCGCGGGTGGAGACGTGGGAGGCGCGCGCGCTGGTGCTGCTTACGCTGGTCGCCTTCTCCTTCGGGCTGCTGGAGATGTACAGCGCCAGCGCCTTCATGGCGCGGGCGGAGGGGCTCCCCGGCCACCATTTCGCGCTCAAGCAGCTGATCGCGGCCACGCTGGGCGTGACCGTGGCGGCGGTGCTGTCGCGGATCGACTACCGCCGCTTCCGCCTCTGGGCGTGGCCGATGCTGGTGGGGATCTGCGTGCTGCTCGTCATCGTCATCATGCCGGGGACGGAGGCCATCGCGCCGCGGCTGAACGGGGCGCGGCGGTGGCTGAACCTGGGGATCATGACGGTGCAGCCGTCGGAGCTGGCGAAGATCGCGGTGATGGTGTGGACGGCGGCGCTGGCGGTGAAGAAGGCGGACCGGCTGCACTCCCTCAGCAAGGGGCTTCTCCCCTTCCTGATGGTGTGGCTCCCGGTGGCGCTGCTGGTGCTGCTGGAGCCCAACATGAGCGCGGCGCTTCTGATCGTCCTCCTGGCCGCGCTGGTGCTGTTCGCGGGCGGGGCGCGCATCGGGCACTTCATCTTCTTCGGCCTGCTGGCGGTGCCGGTGCTCTGGCACCAGATCGCCGGGGCGGGCTACCGGATGCGGCGCATCGCGGCGTTCCTGGATCCCACCGGCGACCCGGACGGGAGCAGCTACCAGATCTACCAGTCGCTGATCGCCATCGGCTCGGGCGGGCTGGGCGGGCTGGGCTTCGGGGAGAGCCGGCAGAAGTTCGGCTTCCTTCCGTATCCGCACAACGACTTCCTCTTCTCCATGATCGCGGAGGAGTGGGGGCTGGCGGGGATCGTCTTCGTGGTCGCGCTCTTCTCCGCGTTCCTGGTGGTGGGCTACCGGATTGCGGCGCGGGCGCCGGACCGCTTCGGCTACCTGGTGGCGGTGGGGATGACCAACATGATCGCGGTCTCCGCCTTCCTCCACATGGGCGTGGCGCTCTCGCTCCTGCCGACGACGGGCGTGGCGCTGCCCTTCATGAGCTACGGGGGGAGCGCCCTGCTGGGCTACTTCGCCGCCGTGGGAATCCTGTTGAGCGTCGCGCGAGCGGCGCGGAAGGAGCCGGCCTGATGGCGGCACGCGTCCTGTTCGCCGGCGGCGGCACCGGGGGCCACCTGTACCCGGCGCTCTACCTGGGAGATGCCGTGAAGCGGCTCGATCCCTCGGCCGAGGTCTTCTTCGTGGGCGCGCTGCGCGGCGTGGAGGCGCGGGTGCTCCCGGAGAAGCGGGTGGCGCACCAGCTCCTTCCGCTGGAGCCCATCCGCCGCTCGCAGCCGCTGCAGAACTGGCGGCTGGTGCCGTCGATGTTCAGCTCGCTGGCGGGGCTGCGGCGGATCTTCCGCACCTTCAAGCCGGACCTGGTGGTCGGCACCGGGGGCTACGCGAGCGGACCCGCCGTGGCCTACGCGCTGATGACGGGGGTGCCGGCGGCGGTGCAGGAGCAGAACTCCTTCCCCGGATTCGTGTCGCGGAAGGTGGCGGGGCGGGTGCGGCAGATCCACCTGGCGTTCCCCGAGGCGCGGAAGTACCTGAAGATCGGCGCGCGGACGGAGGTGTTCGACTTCGGCAACCCCATCCAGCCGCCCGACTTCGCCGTGGACCGCATCGCGGCGCGGAAGCGCTTCGAGCTGGGCGCGGGCACGGTCTGCCTGGTGACGGGCGGGAGCCAGGGGGCGCGGGCGGTGAACGAGTCGCTGCTCTCGGACATCCGCGGGGCGGTGGAGGGGCGGCTGCCGGCGCCGCCGGAGGGGTTTGAGATCCTGTGGGCGACCGGGACGGGGAACTACGAGGCCATCAGCCAGAAGCTGGGGGAGATCGGCCGCCCCACCTGGGTGAAGGTGACGCCGTACATCCAGGACATGCCCGGCGCGCTGGCCTCGGCCGACTTCGCCGTGGCCCGCGCGGGCGCCATGTCGCTGGCCGAGCTCTGCGCCTGGGGCGTCCCGTCGATCCTGATTCCGCTGCCCAGCGCCGCGGCGAATCACCAGTACCACAACGCCGTCGCCCTGGCGGACGCGGGCGCCGCGCTGATGGTGGAGGAAAAGGACCTGGCCCCCGGCCGCCTGTGGACGGACGTGCAGACGCTGGCCGCCTCCCCCGAGCGCCGCGCGCAGGTCGCCGCGATGGCGCGCGAGCGGGGACGGCCGGACGCGGCGGACCGGATCGCGGGGGAGCTGTTGAGACTGATTCGGGAAAAGAAGTCCTGAGTGCTAAGTCCTGAGTCCTAAGTCCTAAGTCCTGAGTGGGGATTGCGGTGGGGCGGGGGATTGGGATCGAGGCGGGCGGCGGCGGGCGATTGAAATCGCGGCAACAACGGCGCAAAGTCCGCCTTCGCGGACTCCGAGTCCTTGAGTTCGGTGTGCAGGGCGAGAGGTGGGGCGGCCGGGATCGTGGTCCCCCGGTTGAAACCGGGGGCTACAAAGGCACAAAGTCCGCCTTCGCGGACTCGAGGCCTCGGCATCGCGGTGGTGGGCGGGGGTGGCGGCGGGGGAGAGTCCACTTAGGACTTAGGACTCAGGACTCAGGACTTCAGTTCTTCTACCTGTGGACTGGGCAGGGGACGCCGGGCACTACATATTGTGCCCACGGTGTCATGAAGGTGGCGTTCGCAACCGGTGGACGATAGTATTGTGACTGACTTCGATCTGGTGGAGCTGGCGCGGAGCGGCCCCGTGCACTTCGTGGGGATCGGCGGGGCGGGGATGGCCCCGCTGGCCGATATGCTCCTGTTGACCGGCGCGAAGGTCACCGGCTGCGACGCGCATCCCTCGCCCACCTCCACCCTGCTGGAGCAGCGCGGGGCGGTGGTGCGGCAGGGGCACGATCCGTCGCACGTGGAGGGGTGCGTGGCCGTCGTCATGACCGCCGCCGTCCCGGACGACCACCCGGAGATCGCCGCCGCGCGTGCGCGAGGAATCCCGGTGCTGAAGCGGGCGAAGGCGCTGGGCGCCATCGTCAACCACGGGACGGTCGTGGGGATCGCGGGGACGCACGGGAAGACGACCACCACCACGATGACGACGACCGTGCTCGCCGCCGCGGGGCTGGAGCCCACGGGCTTCGTGGGCGCGCACGTCCCCGCCTGGGGCGGCAACCTGCGCCGCGGGGGCGACCGGCTGTACGTGGTGGAGGCCGACGAGTACGACCGCTCGTTCCACCAGCTCCGTCCCACGCTCGCCGTCGTGACCACCCTGGAAGCGGATCACCTGGACATCTACGGGTCGCTGGAGGCGGTGGAGGAGTCGTTCCTCACCTACGCCGAGCTCGTCCCGGACGACGGGATGGTGGCGTGCTGCGCCGACGACCACGGCGCCGCCCGCCTTGCCAACCTCCTCCGCGGCGGCCCCGAGCGCGTGGTGACCTACGGCCTGAGCGCCGGCGCCATGCTCCGCGCCGAGGACGTGCGGATGGCCGGCGGCGGATCGCGCTTCACCGTGCGCGAGCGCGGGAAGAAGCTGGGCACGGCGACGCTGTCCATCCCCGGCGTGCACAACGTCCGCAACGCGCTGGCGGCGATCGCGGCGGCGCGGCGGCTGGAAGTCGGCTGGGACGCGATCGCGCGGGGGCTGGCGGACTTCGGCGGGGTGGACCGGCGCTTCGAGGTGCTGGGCGAGGCGGGCGGGGTGCTGTTCGTGGACGACTACGCGCATCACCCGACGGAGATCGAGGCGACGATGTCCGCCGCGCGCGCCTCGTATCCCGACCGCCGCCTGGTCGCCGTCTTCCAGCCGCACCTGTATTCGCGCACCCGCGACTTCGCCCCCGCCTTCGCCACGGCGCTCGCCGCCGCCGACGTGGTGTTCCTCACGGACATCTACGCCGCGCGCGAGAAGCCCATCGAGGGCGTCACCGGCGAGCTGATCCTGGACCCGCTGCGCGCCTCCGGCGCCGACGTGCGGTACATCCTGGAGCGCGCCGACGTGGTGGACACCGTCGCCGGCGAGCTGCGGGCGGGCGACCTGTGCATCACCATGGGCGCCGGCAACTTGGACCACGCCGCGCGCGAGCTCCGCGCGCTGCTCTCGTCGCCTTCCGCCGCGGCGGGCCGGTGAAGCGCCGCGGCGTCATCGCCCTGGCCGCCGCCGGCGCCATCGGCGTGCTGGCGTCGTCGCCGCTCTGGGCGCCGCCGGCGCTGCGGCAGGTGGGGTGGTTCGGCGCGCGGCGGGTGGAGGTCTCGGGGACGCGGCTGCTGGCGCCGCACGAGGTGCTGGCGGCCTCCGGCGTCCGCGTCGGCAGCAACGTGTGGACGGACGCGGGGGGATGGGAAGCGGCGCTGGAGAAGCATCCGGTGATCGAAGGTGCGACCGTGACGCGCCGCCTCCCGCACACGCTGCGCATCCGCGTGACGGAGAAGACGCCCGCCGCGCTGGTGGAGGCCGGCACCCTGCGCCCCGCCACGGCCGACGGCGAAGTGCTCCCCGTCGACCCCGCGCGCGCCGCCGTCGATCTCCCGCTGGTGGCCGCGCGCTTCAAGATGGGCGATGACCGGAAGCGCATCTCCGACCCCGGCGCGCGGGTCGCGCTGGCGGAGGCGGCGCGGCTGGGTGCGCTGGACCCCGCGCTGATGGCGCGCGTCTCGGAGCTGCGCCCGGCCGGCAGGGGCGAGGTGCGGCTGGTGATGGACGGAGCCGACGTCCTCCTCCGCGCCGGCGCCGGCGAGCCCGCCCTGGTCCGCCTCCGCGCCGCGCTCGACGACGTCGCGAGGCGCGCGGCGACGGACACGATCCGGGCCGGACGCGTGGTGGTGGACGCCCGGTTCGACGACCAGGTGGTGGTAAGACGGGAAAAGAAGTCCTAAGTCCTGAGTGCTAAGTCCTAAGTAACGGACTGAACCACTCAGGACTCAGGACTCAGGACTTAGGACTTAGGACTCTCTGTTCGCCTTTCGCACCTTCGCACTCGCCGTAATGCGCCCAACGGTCGTCGCGGGACTGGACATCGGCTCTAGCAAGACCGCCGTGGTGATCGCCGAGATCACCGGCGAGCCGCCGCAGCGCGCGCAGGTCAAGGTCCTGGGCGTGGGGCAGGCGCGCACCACCGGCATCCGCCGCGAGATCGTCACCGACATCGAGGCCACCACCGAGGCCGTCCGCAAGGCGGTCAAGGAAGCCGAGCTGATGGCCGGCGTCACCGTGGAGCGGTTGTACACGGGGATCGCGGGCGAGCACATCCACGCGTGGCCCTCCAGCGGCGTCGTCGCCGTCGGGCGCACCAGCGGCGGGCGCGACCAGGAGGTCACCCCGGCCGACGTGGAGCGGGTCAACGAGGTGGCGCGCGCCGTGGCGATCCCCGCGGACCGCGAGATGATCCACGCGATCCCGCAGGAGTACATCGTCGACAGCCAGGACGGCATCCGCGATCCCGTGGGGATGGCGGGGATGCGGCTGGAGGCCGAGGTCTTCCTGGTCACCGGCTCGGCCTCGGCCGCGCAGAACATCCGCAAGGCCGTCACCCGCGCCGGCTACCAGGTGGCCGAGCTGGTGCTGGAGCCGCTGGCCTCCTCCCTCGCCGTCATGAGCGAGGACGAAAAGGAGATCGGCACCGCGCTGGTGGAGCTGGGCGGCGGGACGACCGACATCGCCGTCTTCCACGAGCGGAAGATCCGCCACCTCGCCTCCCTCCCGTGGGGCGGGTCCACGGTGACCAACGACATCGCCAAGGGGCTGTCGCTGCCGTACGCCGAGGCCGTGCGCGCCAAGGAGCGCTGGGGCTCGGCGCGGGCCGACCTGGTCAGTCCGACGGAGACCTTCGAGATCGGCGGGCCGGCGCAGGGGCAGACGCGCCACGTCGCCCGCGAGCTGCTGGCGCACATCATCGAGCAGCGGATGGACGAGATCTTCGGCCTGGTGGCCGCGGAGCTGGAGCGGAGCGGGCTGGGGAACGCGCTGGGGGGCGGGATCGTGCTCACCGGCGGCGGGGCGTCGCTGGGGGGAATCGTGGAGCTGGCCGAGCGCAGCTTCGCCGCGCCGGTGCGCGTGGGCGTTCCCGGCGAGGGGCTGGGCGGGCTTGCGGATTCGGTGCGGCGGCCCAAGTTTGCGACGGCCGCAGGACTGGTCATCTACGGATCCCGCCGTCTCATCGACGACTCCCCCGAAAGCGCCGCCCGCGGCGCCGACGTATCCGGCGTCATCCGCCGCGTCAAGGACTGGCTCACGGACTTCTTCTGATCCACGCCGCGCCGGACTTCCCTGCGGAAGTCCCGCGGGATGCGCATATCTGAACCCGAGCGGAACCTCCCACGTGACCGGAGGAGCGAGATCCCGATGATCTTCGAATACGAAGACCCGATGCCGCAGAACGCCCGCATGAAGGTGGTGGGCGTGGGAGGCGGCGGCGGCAACGCCGTCAACCGCATGATCGAGGAGGACCTGGAGGGGGTCGAGTTCATCTCGGTGAACACGGACGCCCAGGTGCTCAAGCTCTCCAAGAGCACCATCAAGATCCAGATCGGCCAGAAGCTCACCCGTGGGCTGGGGGCCGGCGCGCGCCCCGACATCGGGCGGCAGGCGCTGGAGGAGAACCGCGAGGACATCCGCAAGGCGCTGGAAGGCGCCGACCTGGTGTTCGTCACCGCGGGGATGGGCGGCGGCACCGGCACCGGCGCCGCGCCGCTCATCGCCGAGATGGCGCGCGAGATGGGGGCGCTCACGGTGGCCATCGTCACCAAGCCCTTCATGTTCGAGGGGAAGAAGCGGATGCGGCAGGCCGAGGAGGGCCTCTCGGAGCTGCGCCGCGCGGCCGACACCATGATCGTGGTCCCCAACGAGCGGCTGCTGTCGGTCGTCGGCAAGGGGACGTCGTTCAAGGACGCGCTCAAGAAGGCGGACGAGGTGCTGCTGCACGCCACGCAGGGCATCTCCGACCTGATCCGCGTGACCGGCGAGGTCAACGTGGACTTCGCCGACGTGCGCACCATCATGAGCAACCGCGGCGCGGCGCTCATGGGGACGGGCTTCGGCAAGGGCGACAACCGGGCGGTGGAGGCGGCGCAGGAGGCCATCAGCTCGCCGCTGCTGGACAACATCTCCATCTCCGGCGCGGCCGGCGTGCTCATCAACATCACCGGCGGGATGGACCTGGCGATCGACGAGGTGACCACCATCTCCTCCATCATCCAGGAGTCGGCGGGCGACGAGGCCGAGATCATCTTCGGCGCGGTGCACGACAGCAGCATGAAGGAAGAGGTGCGGGTGACGGTGATCGCCTGCGGCTTCGAGAAGATGGAGCCGATGGCCGAGCGCACCGACAACGTGATCCGCCCCGACTTCCGCGCGCCGCGCCAGGCCGACGCGCGCACGGAGCCGCGTGCCGAGCCGCGCCCGCTTCAGGGGAGCCGCACGGTGATGCCGGCCGCCGCCGAGGGCCCCGTCTCCCCGCCGTTCGCGCGGCCGGAGCCGGCGGCGCCGCCGCAGCACTCCACGCCGGTGCACAAGTTCCCCGTGCCGCCGCGCCCGTCGGAGCCCCGCTCCACGCCCAGCGACCTGGAGATCCCGACCTTCATCCGGAGGCAGATGGACTAGTGTCCGTCCACCTGCTACCTTAGATCCGCGAGCGCAGCGGGACACCGCCCGATCGTCAGGCGGTCCCCCGCTGCGCTGTCGTTTTCCTCCCGGCAGACGCCCGGGACCCCGGCGAACAGATTGGAATCAAGCGGCTCGCTCCCGATCCGTCGCCGTTTCCGTTTCCGTATCCGTCGCCGTCTCTGTATCCGTTGCCGTTTCGTATCCGTTGCCGTCAAAGCAGTCATCCTGAGGCCCGGCCGAGCGATTCCTGCCCCCTCGCAAGAGCCGGCAGGGCCGTAGGATCTAGCCAGGGAACGAGCGAGGCCTGGGCGCGGCAGCGACGAGATCGCCTCGGCCGCAACGGTCGCGGTTCGCGCGGAGGTGGCTTGATGCGCAGTCCCGGCCGCCACAGCCCTGGCCGCGAAGACGCCGGGTCTGTCGCCAGGCCGGCTATAGATCCTTCGGCCTGCGGATGTCCTTGCAGGCGAACAACTTCCGCGTGGCCGGCCTCAGGATGACATCGGCTTGGTTGCTGCTTTTGATCAGTTGCCCTTAAGCAGTCATCCAGAGGCCCGGCCGAGCGGTTCCTGCCCCCTCGCAAGTGAGGGCAGGGCCGTGGGATCTAGCCTGGGTACGAACGAGGCCTGGGCGCGGCAGCGACGGAATCGCCTCGGCCGCAACGACCGCGGTTCGCGCGGAGGTGGAATCGCCAAGTGTGTCGCGAGGCCGGCTATAGATCCTTCGGCCTGCGGATATCCTTGCGGGCGAACGACTTCCGCGTGGCCGGCCTCAGGATGACATCGGTTTGTTTGCTGCTTTTGATCAGTCGCCCTTAAGCAGTCATCCAGAGGCCCGGCCGAGCGGATCCTGCCACGTCGCAAGTGACGGCAGGGCCGTGGGATCTAACCGAGGCTCGAGCGAGGCTTGGGCGCGGCAGCGACGAGATCGCCTCGGCCGCAAAAGCCGAGGTCCACGTAGAGGTGGGATCGCCGGGTATGTCGCGAGGCCGGCTATAGATCCTTCGGCCTGCGGATGTCCTTGCGGGCGAAAGAGTTCGGCGTGGCCGGCCTCAGGATGACAGGCTGGGGTGGTTGCGGGGACCGGCTGAGTTGGTTGTTCGGTGTCATCGGTCGTGTGAGACGGGGATGGGCGGCGGGGATCTCTCACCCGTGACGTAGCGGCGCGATGGATCGTCATCGCGCCGATTCCCAAATCGAAATCGTAGCTCTCCCGCGGTCTGGGAGGATGTGGGACTCCGGGTGGCCTCTGGCTCCTCCGGACGTGTCGTGGTTCCGCTCTTTCCCGGATGGATCCGGAGCGGCGGCTGTAACCCGTGGTCAATCGAAGAAGCAAGGAGAGCCGATCGATGGCGAATCCCTACCGCATCCTTTCGCTGGGCGTGCTGGGCACGTTCGCGCTGGCGCTGGGCTCCGCGTTCACGCTGCGCAGGCCGAAGGAAGAGGGCCCGCCGCCCCCGCCGCCGCTCCTGGCGACGGCCTACGCCGCGCCCGTGGAGTCGGTGCACCGCGCCGAGCTGCGCAAGGGCGAGACGCTCTCGCAGCTGATGGAGCGGATGCGGCTGGACGGCGAGGCGGCCAGCGCGCTCCTCGCCAGTCTCTCGGCCTCCGCCGACCCGCGCTCGCTGCGCCCGGGGATGGCCGTGGAGTGGCGCACTTCGGTGAAGACCGGCGGCCTGCGGCGGATGCGGATGAAGCTGGACGCCGACCGCACGCTGGACGTGGACGGCCGCCACGGCGCGCTGCAGGCCGAGGTGAAGGAGGTGGCGGTGCGCCCCGACACCGCCGTGCTGGCCGGCACCGTGCGGCGCTCGCTCTACCAGGCCATGCTCGACGGCAAGGGCGACGTCCCCCGCGCCGAGCGCGAGCGGATGGTGGACCTGCTGGCCGACCGCATCTTCGCCTACAAGATCGACTTCTCCCGCGACCTCAAGCCCGGCGACTCGTACAGCATCGTGGCCGAGCGGATGGTGCGCCCCGACGGCACCGCGCGCACCTCGCGCATCCTGGCCGTGCGCTTCGACGTGGGCGAGAAGAGCCACCAGGCCTTCTTCTTCTCCGCCGACGGCGAGGAGGACTACTACGACGCCGACGGCGAGTCGATGAAGCGCGCCTTCCTCCGCGCGCCGCTGGAGTTCCGCCGCATCTCCTCCGTCTTCAGCACCGGCCGCTTCCACCCCATCCTGCGCCGCATGCGCGCCCACCACGGCGTCGACTACGCCGCCGCGTCGGGCACCCCGGTGCGCGCCGTGGGCGACGGGGTGATCCGCAAGGCCAGCTGGGGCGGGGGATACGGCAACGTGGTGGAGGTCAGCCATCGCGGCGGCTACTCCAGCCGCTACGCCCACCTCCGCGGCTACGCCCAGGGGATCCGCCCCGGCGCGCGCGTGACGGCCGGGACGGTGATCGGCTACGTGGGATCGACGGGGATGTCCACCGGGCCGCACCTCCACTACGAGTTCCACATGGCCGGGCGCCCGGTGAACCCGGCGTCCATCAAGCACCTGACCGGCGCGCCCGTCCCCGGCGGCGCCCGCTCCCGCTTCCGCGCGCTGGTCCGGTCGCGCCTGGCGCTGATGGAGCGCGCGGGCCAGCCCACGCTCGCCTCCCGCACCACGACCGCGCGCACCGGTGAGTGATCCCGGAACGCGCCGCGGAAGACGCGTGAGCCGGCACCGGTTCGCCGGTTTCGGGATCGCGCTCCTGTTCAGCTGTGTGCTGGCGAGCGGGGTGGATGCGCAGCAGGCGTCGGTCGCACCGCCCGCCGTCGCGCCGCCGGCCGAGGCGTACCTCGCGGTCCTTCGCCACGTGGCCGAGGTGCTGCGGAGGGGGAGCCCCGGCGAGCGGATCGCGGTGTCCGCCCGGCAGCTGCCGGCGAGCGTCCTGGACGAGCGGCTGCGGGAGCTCGACATGTTCCGCACCGACGACCTCTGCGTTGGAACCCAGGTGGTTCTCTTCGAAGCGGCGGAGGGGCGCGAGCCGGACACGCCGGACACGTTCACACTGCAGGTGATCGCCGGGAAGACGAACACCTTTCTCATGCCGTGGGTGTTCCGCGTCCAGTGCGCCGGCGGAGAGTGCCGCGCCCGCCAGGTGCCGGGTCCGATCTCGGACAGCGCGATTGGCTGCGCCAGCAGGGCCGGCGCGCCGAATCCGTGAGGCGGCGCCGGTCGCGGCCGGGCCTGGCCGCTGGGATCGGGTCGAGGGAGCGGCGAGGGCGGTGCACGGGTTGCGGGCCGGGGGCTGCTCGCGCATGTTCCGGCTCCTCGTGAAGGGGCATGAGCGGCCCCTCGCTTCATCCCGAGCCGGACACCGTGGCTAACGAGATCGATGTTCCTGGCGGCCTGGACCTGTATCCGGCCATCGACCTGCGCGGCGGCCGCTGCGTGCGGCTGGAGAAGGGCGAGGCGGCGCGCGAGACGGTCTACGGCGACGATCCGGTGGCGGTCGCGCGGGGATTCGCCGAGGCCGGCGCGGAGTGGATCCACGTCGTCGACCTGGACGCCGCCTTCGGCACGGGCACCAACCGCGCGCTGATCCGCGACGTCGTCGCCGCCGTCCCGCTGCGCGTGCAGACGGGCGGGGGGCTGCGGACGGACGATGACCTGGCCGAGGTGCTGGAGGCCGGCGCGGCGCGCGCGGTGATCGGCACGGCGGCCATCGAGAACCCCGAGCTGGTGCACCGCGCCATCCTGCGCTGGGGGCCGGAGCGGATCGCCGTCGGCCTGGACGCGCGCGGACGCAGGCCGGCGGCGCGCGGGTGGACGGAGGAGAGCGGCGCCGACCTCTTCGACCTCGCGAAGTCGCTCGTCGGTCTCGGCGTGCGGACGATCATCCACACCGACATCGAGCGCGACGGGATGATGGGCGGGCCGAACCTGGATCTCTCCGCCGAGCTGGCGCACGCTTCGGGCGCGGAGGTGATCGTCTCCGGGGGGATGCGGGGGCGCGAGGACGTGGACGCGGTGGCCGCGGCGCACCGGGCGGGGCGGGGGATCGCCGGCGCCATTATCGGCAAGGCGATCTACGAGGGGCGCATCGACCTGGCCGACGCCCTCCGCTCCGTGCGAGGCTGACACGATGCCGCAGATCCACCTGAACGGCACGCGCGGCACGCTCAGCCGCGACGCCCTGGCCTCCGTCATCCAGCGCTACACCGGCCGCGGGATGGTCGAGTCGCGCCGCTTCGCCGACAACATCATCGCCGGCAAGCGCGTCTCCCTCTACGTCGACGACTTCGACGCCGTCTACGACCTGGCCGACATGCTCTCCAGCATGGGCGTGGAGGCCGAGCCCGACGAAGCGGATTACTGACGGCGCTCGTCGGACGAGCACGACCCCGAGACCGGCACGGCGCCCACCGCCGTGCCGGTC
>Ga0068898_10034910_pt1 | contig 20770 bp, 8 predicted proteins | sample SoiCruaftwetup5A_FD_65918 | JGI IMG/M metagenome (GOLD analysis project Ga0068898, IMG submission 65918) | Soil microbial communities from Colorado Plateau and Sonoran desert - Soil Crust after wet up 5A (Metagenome Metatranscriptome) | ecosystem: Environmental > Terrestrial > Soil > Desert ...
GAGCGCGCCGACATCGCCGCCGTCATCGTGGAGCCGCTTCTCCTGGCCGCCGGGGGGATGCGCGTCTGGCCGGAGGAGGTGCTGCGCGGGATCCGCCAGCGGACGCGGGACGCGGGCGTGCTGCTGATCGCGGACGAGGTGGCGACGGGGTTCGGGCGCACGGGGCCGCTCTTCGCCTGCGATCGGGCCGGCGTATCGCCCGACGTCGTCTGCCTGTCCAAGGGGATCACGGGCGGGTTCCTGCCGCTGGGGGCCACGGCGGTGCGCGAGGAGATCTTCGAGGCCTTCCGCAGCGACGACCGGCGACGCACCTTCTTCCACGGCCACTCGTACACCGGCAACCCGCTCGCCTGCGCCGCGGCCCGCGCCTCGCTCCGCATCCTCCGCTCGGACGGGTGCACGGCGGCGCGGCGGGAGATCGAGGACGCGCACCGCGCGGGGCTGGAGCGCCTGGCGTCGCACCCGAAGGTGCGCCGGCCGCGCGTGCTGGGGACGGTGGCGGCGTTCGACCTCGAATCCGGGGCGGGATACCTCGATCCCATCGGCCGCGAGCTGGCGGCGTTCGCGCGGCGGGAGGGGGTGCTGCTGCGGCCGCTGGGCGACGTGGTCTACATGATGCCACCCTATTGCGCGACCGCGGCCGAGGTGGGCAACGTGTACGACGTGGCCGCGCGATTCCTGGAGACCAGATGATCCGACTGGGAGTGACCGGCACCGACACGGACGTGGGAAAGACCTTCGTCTCGGTGGTGCTGCTCAAGCTGATGAAGAGCCGCGGGCTGCGGGTGGCCGCGATGAAGCCGGTGGAGACCGGCGTGGCCGCCGGCGATCCGCGCGCCGACGCCGCCCGACTGGCCGCCGCCGTGGGCGAGGACGACCCGCTGGGGATGGTGCGCCCGCTGCTGCTGGCGGAGCCGCTGGCGCCGTGGGTGGCCGCGCAGCGCGGCGGCGCGCACGTGGACCTGGACGCGCTGGAGCGCGCCTTCCGCGCGCTGGGCGAGGGGCGCGACGCCGTGCTGGTGGAGGGCGCGGGCGGCCTGCTGGTGCCGCTCACCCGCGACATCGCCTTCGACGGGCTGTTCGTGCAGTGGGACCTGGACCTGGTGGTGGTGGCCGGCAACCGGCTGGGCGCCATCAACCACACCCTGCTCACCGTCCGCGCCGCCCACGACGCCGGCCTGCGCGTGCGCGGCGTCGTCCTGAACGCCCTCGATTCCGATCCCCCCGGCATCGCGGAGAGCACCAACCTGGAGGTGCTGCGCGAGCTCCTGGACCCCGTCCCGGTGCTCCCCTTCCCCTGGATCCGCAAGCCCAACGACGACCGCTACGTCCTGGAGATCGCCGAGGAAAGCGGCTTCGACGTCCTCATCGCCGACCGCACCCCCCCGCCCGCGGCGGCGCCGTCGGAGTAGGCGCGCGTCCGAGGCGGCCCTCACCCCGTTCGCGCCCCGCTCGGGCCCGACGCCGCGTGTCGGCGCTCGCGGCGCGAACGGCCCTCTCCCAATAATGGGAATTGCCGCATGCGAAAGGCCCGTGCCGCGATGGGTGCGGAGCGGGCTCTTCCGTCGCGTCCGCGCGGAGCGCTCAGGTTATCTTTGCGGGGCGGGAACAGATGCGTCCGCCGTGGCGGGCGCAAGGACTCTCCCGGGCGAGCGGCACCGCGTCGAAGCACATCGGCGGACGAGCGCTTCGCGTGGCAACCGAGCGTCAGTCGGCACGGAGGGCCTGGGTGGGGTGGATGCTGGCGGCGCGGCGCGCGGGAATCCAGCTGGCCACCAGCGCCACCAGCGCCAGCAGCACGGCGGCTCCCACGAAGGTGGCCGGATCCGCCGGACGCACCCGGAAGAGCATGGACGCCATCCACCGCGACAGCACCAGCGCCGCCGCCCCGCCGACCACGATCCCCGCCAGCGTGGGCCACACCGACCGGCGCACCACCATGGCCACCACGTCGCGCGCCCGCGCCCCCAGCGCCATGCGGAGGCCGATCTCCGCCGTGCGCCGCGTCACCGAGTACGATACCACCCCGTACAGCCCCAGCGCCGCCAGGAACACCGCCAGGCTCCCGAAGATGGAGAGGAGGATGGTGAAGAAGCGCGGCTGCGCCACCGTCTCGGCCATGGCGCTGCGCAGGGTGCGGATCTCGGCGATGGGCTGCAGCGGGTCGGCCGCGTGGATGGCCTGGCGCACCGCCGCGGCCGCCGACTCGGGATCGCCGGTGGTGCGGATGAAGAGCTGCGTGGCCCCGCGCGGCGCCACCCCGTAGGGAAAGTAAACCGTGGGCTCCGGCTCGGAGGCCAGTCCCTCGTTGCGCACGTCCCCCACCACCCCGCGCACCGTGAACGGCGTGTTCCCCAGGTTCACCGTCTGCCCCACCGGGTCCGCCCCGCGCCAGTAGCGGCGCGCCGCCGCCTGGTTCAGCACCAGCGCGGGCGGCGTCCCGGGCTGGTCGTCGGCCGGCTCGAAGCCCCGGCCGCGCACCAGGGGGATTCCCAGCGCCGCGAAGTAGCCGGAGCTCACGATCAGCGTCCCCGACGGGGGCACCATGGTGGCGTCGGGCCCGCTCCGGCCGGGGATGGTGAACTCGTACGGCTCGCCCCCACCCCGCAGCGGCTGCGTTTTGGCAGCGCCCACCGCCACCACCCCGGGGATCTCGCCCACGCGCCGCAGCAGTTCCGTCCGGTAGCCGTTCTTCTTCTGGGGGGTGTCGTAGCGGTCTGAGGGGATGTCCACGAAGGCCAGGAGCACGTTGTCGGCGCGGAACCCCGGGTCCACCGTGGCCAGCCGCCAGAACGAGTTCACCAGCAGCCCCGCGCACACCAGCAGCACCATGGCGGCGGCCGTCTGCCCCAGCACCAGCGCGGCGCGGGTGCGTCCCACCCGCCGGTCGGTGCCGCCGCGCCCGCCGTTGCGGAGGGTGCGGGCGGTGGAGCCGCGCGCGGTCTTCAGCGCGGGGACCAGGCCGAAGAGCGCGGCCGTGGCCAGGGAGAGGAGGAGGGCGAAGAGGGCCACCCGCCCGTCCACCCCCACCTCGTCCGGGCGGGGGATGGTGCCCGCGCTCAGCGCCAGGAGGGCGCGCACCCCCAGGCCGGCCAGCGCCAGCCCCAGCACGCCGCCCAGTAGCGCCAGCACCAGGCTCTCGGTGAGCATCTGCCGCACCAGCCTCCCCTGCCCGGCGCCCAGCGCGGTGCGGACGGCAATCTCGCGCTCGCGCGCCGTGGCGCGGGCCAGGAGCAGGTTGGCCAGGTTGGCGCACGCCACCAGCAGCACCAGCACTACCGTCCCCAGCAGCACCAGGAGCGCCGGGCGCACCGGCCCCACCACGGCGTCGCGGAGCGTCTCCAGCCGGGCGCGGCCCCACCCCTCGTTGGTCTCGGCGTGCTCGCCGGCCAGGCGCGACAGCACGGCGTTCACTTGGCCAAGCGCCGCCTCGGGGGTGGTCCCCGGCTTCAGCCGCCCCACCGCCTCCATCCACCGCAGCCCGCGCTGGTGCGGGATGTTGTCCTCGCCGATGAGCGAGATGGGGGTCCACATCTCCGCCTCGCGCCCGGGGAAGGCGAAGCCCGGAGGCATGACGCCGACGACGGTGAACGGGTTGCCGTCCATGGTCAGCGTCCGCCCCACCACCGAGGGGTCGGCGTTGAAGCGGCTGCGCCAGAAGGCGTCGGAGAGCACCAGCACGCGGTCGGCGCCGGGGACGTTCTCCTCGGGGTTCAGGGTGCGGCCGCGCCCGGCGGCCACGCCCAGGAGGGGGAAGAACTCGCGCGACACGTACGCCGCCTGCACCAGCCGCGGCTCGCCCCCGTCGCCGGTGAGGTTCATCCCCGTCTCGCCGGGGATGTGCAGGTACGCCGCGAGCGACTGGAAGCCGGTGACGCCGGCCCGCAGGTCCTCGAAGTCCTGGGGCGAGAAGGGGCCGCCCTCGGCCGCCTTCTCAGGGTGGACGTGGTGCAGCCGCACCAGCGTCTCGGGGTCGCGGAAGGGAAGCGGCCGCAGCAGCACCCCGTTCACCACGCTGAAGATGGCGGTGTTCAGCCCGATCCCCAGGGCCAGGGTGAGCACCGCCACCAGCGCGAAGCCGGGGGAGCGGCGCAGGGTGCGCAGCGCGTAGCGAAGGTCCTGGAGAAGGTTGTCCATGCGCCGTTCCCATAGATGGGGTGCGGTGGAGGCCGGAGCGCCCACCCGGGTGCGGACGCGCGGCGCACGCCAACCTTGGCGAGGCCAGCCCCCGTCCGCCGTAGATCGATCTCACCTTGCCGCAGCCGATCCCGTCTCGCTTCCAGCCCGCCCGTCCCGCCTCCGCTCCGCCCGCGCGGTCCGCTCCGTTCGCGACCGGGATCGGAGGATGCCGCGTCCGTGCGGTGGGGGCCCCGTCACCGGGGTGAAGCTGCTGGTGGGCTTCACCATCGGCTCCAGGACGCGGAGGCCGCCGGCGCGGGGGAGCGTCGAAGCGCCTCCTCGGCTCGTCCTCCTGGACGAGATCCGCCGTCCGGAACTCGCGGGGCCGCGTCCTCCACCGCCTCCAGCTCCACCGCTTCATGGCGTCGGGGGCGTCGGCGCCGCCCAGGGCCACCCGTTCCACGCCGCTTCTCGAAGCATGGCCGTGGCCCCGCCGAAGCGACAGGCGTGGACGACGGGGGCATGAAGGCGTCCGTGTCGGCGCCGGCGGAGAGCCGGGCGCGCCGCGACTCCGGGAGGGCGGCGCCGGCGCCGCAACGGCCGCGAATCCGTGGCGGCGACTGCCCGGTGCTCACCGGTTCGCGCCTCCCGCCCGCGTGTGCTACAGATTCGGACGCCCCCCCCCCGATCGTCAATCCCCATCGCCCCGCCGACCCCCGCCGACGCCCCCGCCGTCCGCCCTGACCGCGCCGATTCGTCCGCGGTCCGGCACAATCGCGCCAAGCGTCCGCCGGGGAGGTCGCAGGGCTCACATCTGCGCGCCGCCGTCGATCTCCAGCACGCGGCCGGTGAAGAAGCCGCACTCCAGGACGAAGCGCAGCGCCAGCCACACCTCGCCGGGATCGCCGAAGCGGCCTACGGGGATGCCGGCCAGCAGCTTCTCGCGCGCCTCGCCGGAGATGTTCTCCAGGATGGGTGTCTGGATGACGCCGGGGGCGATGGAGGCCACGCGGATGCCGTGCGGCGCCAGCTCCAGCGCCCAGGTGCGCGTGGCGGAGTCCAGCCCCGCCTTGGAGGCGCCGTACGCCGACTGCCCCGCGTTCCCCGAGCGGGCCAGCGACGAGACGTTGACGATGACCCCCTCGCCGCCGCGCCGCTCCAGCATCTCCGCCGCCACCTCGCGCGCCACCAGGAACTGCCCCGTGAGGTTCACGTCCAGCACCCTGCGCCAGAGGGCGGTGGGAAGGCGCCGCACCCAGCCGTCCTCCTCGGTCACCAGCACGCCGTCCATGAGCACGGCGGCGTTGTTCACCAGGACGTTGATCCCGCCCAGCCGCTTCACGGCCTCGCGCACGAATGCCCGGACCGCCGCCTCGTCGGAGACGTCGCCCACGCGCGTCTCCACGCGCCCGGGGAGGCCGGCCGCCTCCGCGGCCAGCGCCCGCAGCCCGTCGCCGTCGAGGTCCACCGCCGCCACCGCCGCCCCGGCGCGCGCCAGCTCCAGCGCGAACCGGTACCCCAGCCCGCTGGCCGCCCCCGTAACCAGGGCGCGCGTATCGTCGAGACGCATCCGATCTCCTGAGTGTATTAGTGCTTAGTGCTGGGTCCTCTGATTCGCGCCGGGCCTCAGCGAAGCTCGGGTGCGGCAGCGGCCGCGTACACCTGGACGGCCAGCGGGCCCTTGACGTCCAGGGCCCCGCGCCCGTGGAGGAACCCGCCCGCGACGGCGCCGCCCCAGGGATCGCGCTCCCAGCCGTCGGGATCGCCCGGGTCCACCATGTCCATGTGGCTGGAGAGCATCACCGCGGGCGCGTCCCCCGCGCCGGCGATGCGGCCACGACGTTCCCGGCGCGGCCGGTGCGCGCCTCGTCGAAGCCGAGCGCCCGCAGCTCGCCCACGATCCGCCGGGCCACCTCGCGCTCCTCGCCGGGAAGGCTGGGGATGCGGATGAGATCCGCCGCGAACCGCATGGCGCGCTCGAATGAAAGGTCACGTCCCATGGCACCCCTCTCCGCTCGATTGGTATCGCCCGTGGCCCCCCGCCCGCCCGCCGGAGACCCGCCGTCCACGCGCGCGGTCCGCCGAAGCCGCTCCGCCGCATCCCCACCGCCCCCGCGCACCGCCCCGCCCGCGCCACGGCACGAGCGGGACGGTGACCCGACGCCGGCGGCTCGACGCGCGCGGGCTTTCCGCGGCGGACGTCCACCAGCTCGATCCGGTGCATGGCTCCTCTCCCGCGAGGAGGGTGGACGGAGAGGTCCCCGCCGGCAACGCGGCGGCGCCGCGGAAGAGGCACGGGCGGATGGGCTCGGTGCCGTCATGCGTACGAGCGCGCCTGGAGCAGGTACAGCTCGGCGTACAGTCCGTCGCGCAGCAGGAGCTCGTCGTGGGCACCCCGCTCGGCGACGCCGCCCCCGTCGATCACCAGGATCAGGTCGGCGGAGCGCACGGTGCTGAAGCGGTGCGACACCAGGAGGGTCACCATCCCCCGGGCGGCGCCGGAGCGGGCGGCACCGGCGTAGCGCTCGAAGAGGGCGTGCTCGGTCATGGCGTCCAGGGAGGCGGTGGGCTCGTCGAAGAAGACCACCAGCGGGTCCTCGCGCATCAGCGCGCGCCCCAGCGCCAGCTTCTGCCACTGCCCGGTGGAGAGGTCCACCCCGCCCTCCCACCGCGCGCCCAGCGGGGTGTCGGCGCCGGCGGGGAGCCCCTCCAGGACGCCGGTGGCCCCGGCGCGCTCCAGCGCGGCGCCCACGGCGGCGTGGTCGTCCAGCCGGGGGAGGTCGCCCACCCCCACGGCGCGGCCCGCGGGGAGCTCGAAGCGGGCGAAGTCCTGGAAGGCGGCGGAGAGCCGCCGGCGCCACGCCTCCACCCCGATGGAGGCCAGGTCGACGCCGTCCACCAGGATCCGCCCCCCGGTGGGGGCGTACATCCGGGAAAGGAGCTTGACCAGCGTGGTCTTCCCCGCCCCGTTCTCGCCCACCAGCGCCACCACGGCGCCGGCGGGGATGCGGAACGAGACGTCGCGGAGCGCCCAGCGATCGGTCCCGGGGTAGCGGAAGGAGACCCGCTCGAAGACGATCCCGTCGTCCAGCCGCGCGGGGGGGGACAGGGTGCCGCCCCGATCGGCGCTGCGCGCGTGGTCCTGGAGCCAGAGGAGCCGCCCGGCGGCCCGCAGCGCCTCGCCCAGCCGCGACACCTTCCAGACCGGGTCGATCACGCTGGTCCGCACCTGCTGGGCGAGGTAGACCACCATCACCACCTCGCCCACCGTGGCCAGCCCCCGCCCCGCCCGCCACAGCATCAGCCCCACGGCCCCGGCGTAGCCCGCCATGAAGACCAGGTCGCCCGCGCTGTTGAGCGCCGCGGCGCGGCGGTTGACCCCCAGCGTCCCGCGCCACGCCTCGCGCCAGGTGTCGCCGAAGCGGGCGAGGATCTCCCGCTCCAGCCCGAACACCCGCAGCTCCATCCCGGCGTTGCGGTCCACGGTGAGCTCGCGGAGGTGGCGGGCCCGGCGGGTGGGCTGGGCGAAGCGCTCCTCGGCCTCGCGGTACCACCGCTGCTGCACGGCGGCGATGGGGAGGACGGGGAGGGCGAAGGGGACCAGGAGGAGGAGCCAGGGGCTCACGAAGGCCAGCGCCGCCAGGGTCCCCACGCCGGCCACCACGGAGTTGGCGGTGTTGACCAGGGAGTTCAGCGAGCTCCCCAGCGCCCCCTGCTTCTGCCGGAGGAGCTCCAGCCGGTCCTGGATGTCGGGGCGCTCGTGGTGCTCCACGCCGGGGAGCCCCGCCGACAGGGAGGCGATCTCGCGGTCGAAGGCGAACCCCACCCGCTCGGTGAGCCCGATTCGGATCCAGCTCCCGCTCCACGTCCCCAGGAACCAGAGGACCCGGGTGGCGGTGATCCCTCCCGCGCCCAGCGCCAGGAGCCGGAGGTCGTGCCGGAGGGCGCCGTCGGCCATCACCTTGAGGAACCAGGCGAAGAGCGGGAAGCGCAGGTAGCCCAGGGGCTCCAGCAGCAGCCCGGCCGAGCGCCAGGGATCGGTCCGCCACGCGGTCCGCGCCAGCAGGGCCAGCGCGCGCCTGCGCTCACCCATGGCCCACCTCCTCCTCCGCCGCCGGGCCGCCCATGGGGAAGGCGACGGCGAACCGCTCGGCCTGGAGCGCGAACATCCGCGCGTAGCGCCCGCCGGCCCGCACCAGCTGCTCGTGCGTTCCGTCCTCCACCACCCGGCCGCCGTGCACCACCACGATCCGGTCGGCGCGGCGCACGCTGGAAAGGCGGTGCGAGACCAGGACGGTGGTGACGTCGCGGGTTAGCTCCAGGAAGCGCTCGAAGAGCTCGGTCTCGGCGCGCACGTCCAGGGAGGCGGTGGGCTCGTCCAGGATCAGCAGCCCCGCGCCGCCGCGGACGGCGGCCAGCGCGCGGGCCAGCGCCACCCGCTGCCACTGCCCGCCCGAGAGGTCGGCGCCCCCTTCGAACTCTCGGGAGAGCACCGTGTCCCACCCCCGGGGGAGCCCGTCCAGCATCCCGCCGCCCCCGGCGTCGCGCAACGCGCGCTCCAGCGCACCTGTGTCGTCCAGCAGGGGAAGGTGGCCGAAGCCCACGTTCTCGCGGAGCGGGAGGCGGTAGCGCACGAAGTCCTGGAAGATCACCGCGATCCGCCCCCGCGCCCGCGCTGGCTCCCCCCCGCCGTCCAGGGCGATCCGCCCCGCGTCCGGCTCGTAGAGCCCGCAGAGGAGCTTGACCAGCGTGCTCTTCCCCACCCCGTTCTCGCCCACGATGGCCAGCGACTGCCCGGCGGGGATCTCCAGGGTGAGCCCGTCCAGGACCGGGCGCTCGCGGCCGCGGTAGGTGAAGCGCACCCCCTCCAGGCGCACCGCGACTGCCTTGGCGGGGGCCGGAGCGCCGCGCGGGGCCTCCGGGAGCGGCCGGACGCCGGGGCGGTCGCGCAGGGCGGCCACGCGTTCCGAGAGCGCCAGCGTCTGCGCGGTCCACCCCTGCGCGTCGCCGATCATCCCCAGGTCCACGGTGGCCAGGACCGCCTGCACGAAGACGAAGAGCGCGGCCAGCGACAGGTCGCCTCGGCTGGCCGCCACCCCGATCGCCCCCAGCACCAGGGCGTGCGACGCGGCCAGCGCGCAGACGGCCGCCGCGTTCAGCCCGCGCTCGGCCCTGCGGTTGCGCCAGATGAGCCCCAGCGCGTCCAGCCAGGCGTCGCCGTACTGCGCCACCGTCCACCCGGCCAGCCCGAAGACCCGGATCTCCTTGGCGGCCGCCGGCTCCACCGCCAGCGAGCGCAGGTACTCGGAGCGCCGCAGCCGCCCCGCGCCGATCCCCGTGCGGGCGCTGAGCCCCCGCTCGGTGGCCCGCAGGTAGACCAGGTTGGTCATCCACCAGGCGGCGGCCAGGACCAGCGGCGCCCACCAGCGGAAGCCCAGGAGGACGGCGAAGGCGCCGATCCCCCGCAGCCGGGTGGTGACGACGGCGGAGAGGTGCGAGACGGGGCGCTGCAGGACGCCGCGCCGCTCGGCGTCCTGGACCGCCTCCAGCTCGTCGGCGAAGGCGGGGTCCTCCAGCGGCGCCACCCCTGGCGTCCCCAGCGTCACGCGGGCCACCGCGTGGTGCACCTCCAGGGCGAAGGCGGCGTCCAGCATGCTTCCCTGCTCCCCCAGGAGGTTGCCCGCCACCGCCAGCGCGACCAGGGAGAAGGCGAGCGTGGCCAGGGCCGCCAGCGCGGACTCTCCCCCCGCCGACGCCAGCCCGGCCCGGACCACCTCCGGGATGGCGTCGATCAGGGCGCCCGTGGCCAGGAGGGCCGCGGTGGGGAGGAGCCCGGCCAGGAGGAGCAGGGCCCCGAAGAGCGCCACGCGCCAGCTCGCCGCGCTCCATAGGAGCCCCAGGAGGGCGCGCCACCGGGACACCCGGATCGTTCGTGCCGTCGTCATGAGTACCTGTTCAGGGTTGTCCCGCGTGGTCCCGCGCCCCCGCTCCTCCCATCTCCGCTCCGCCCGCTACCGACCGCGCATGGCCGTCCGCCCGCGCGACGGCAGGCGAAAGCGCGCGCGCCACCTTCGATCCCGCCCTCTTCGGAACCGTGCGGCGCCCCGGCGGCGTCCGCGGGGCCGGAGATCTCGATGCCGCTCAAGAGTCGCCCTCCGCGCCGGACCCGGCGCGCTCCCGCGCCGCCGCCAGCGCCTCGGTCATCTGCCGCGCGAGGACGCGGACGTGGGGCTCGGAGCCCAGGGTGACGTGGGCGCCCGGGACGGGGCGCACCTCCACCTCCGCCACGTGCCGGCACCACCCCAGGGTGCGCTTCTCCTCGTCGGTGTACGGGGCGAAGAACTCGATCCAGCGTTCCTTGACCAGGGAGGCCCGGAAGAGGGTGAGGGTGCCGGAGAAGGGCTCCCCCACGTAACCGGCGCGGCTCCGGACCCGGTCGCGGAGCGTCTCGTAGTGCTCGCGGAGCCGCGCGACGCCGAAGCCGGCGGGAGCGGCCCCCTGGGCGTGGAGCGCCTCCGCCGTCCGGCGCAGCTGCTCCTCCACTTCCAGTCTCTCCAGCGCGTCGCGGTCCAGGGCGAAGGGGCGGCGGGAGAGCGCGGCCACGTCGCTGGCGGCCCCCGCGATGAAGTCCAGGTCGCGGGTCCACGGCCACGCCTGTACAAGCGAGGGCGCAATCGTGTCCAGCATCCCCAGGAAGGCCACCCGCTCCCCCGACCGCTCCAGCTGGACCGCCATCTCGTAGGCCACGAACCCGCCGAACGACCAGCCGAGCAGATGATACGGGCCCGCAGGCTGCACCGAGCGCACCGCCCGCACGTGCTCGGCGGCGATCTGGACGAGGGGGCGCGACAGGTCGTCGCCCAGGTCGCGGAGGCCGAAGACCGGCTGGCCGGGGCCCAGGTGGCGCACCAGGTTGACGTAGCCCACCACGCTCCGGTCGGCCGGGTGCACGCAGAAGAGCGGCGGGAGCGGTCCCTCGGGCTGCAGCGGGACGACGGGGGAGAGGGGCGCCGGCGCCTCCCTGGCCTGCCGCTCCACGGCCTCGGCCATGTGCCGGACGGTTCCCCCGGCGAAGAGGGTGGCCAGGGGGAGGTCGCACCCCAGGGCGCGGTTGGCCGCCGCCACCAGGCGCAGCGCCAGGAACGAGTTTCCGCCCAACTCGAAGAAGTTCCGCGTGGGGCCGATCATCTCCACCCCCAGCAGCTCCTCCCAGATCCGGAGGAGCCGGGCCTCCACGAAGCTCCGCGGCTCGTCGAACTCCCCCTTGCCCCGGCCGTACTCGGGCGCGGGGAGCGCCTTGCGGTCCAGCTTTCCCGTGGGCGTCTGCGGGAGCGCCACCATCATCACGAAGGCGCCGGGGACCATGTACTCGGGGAGGGTGCGCCGCAGGTGCTCGCGCAGCTTCGCGGGGTCGGCCGCACCCGGGTCGGCCACCACGTACGCCACCAGCCGCCGGTCGCCCGGCCGGTCCTCGCGGACCACGACGATGCACTCGCGCACCTCCGGCCGCCGCCGCAGCACCGCCTCCACCTCGCCCAGCTCCACCCGGTAGCCCCGGATCTTCACCTGGTGGTCGGTGCGCCCCAGGATCATCAGGTTGCCGTCTGCCACCCACCGCGCCCGGTCGCCGGTGCGGTACATGCGCGCGCCGCTCCCGTCGAAGGGGTCGGGGACGAACTTCTCGGCGGTGAGCCCCGGGCGCCCCAGGTACCCCCGTGCCACCCCCACCCCGCCGATGTACAGCTCGCCGGGAAGCCCCACGGGGACCGGCTCCAGGTGCCCGTCCAGGACGTAGAAGGTCAGGTTCTGGATCGGCCGCCCCACGGGGACGGGCCCGGCGTGGTGCCGGCCGTTGGGGAGCACGTACGCCGAGCAGCCGACCACCGTCTCCGTGGGCCCGTACTCGTTCATCAGCCGCACGCCGGGGGCGTGCTCCTGCCAGAAGACGGTGGGCTCGGCCGAGAGGAAGTCGGCGCCGATGACCAGCGTCCGCGCCGCGTGGGCGGCATCCTCCGGGGAGAGGAGGGTGTTCAGGAGCCCCAGGTGGATGGGGGTGATCTTGATCAGCCCGAACGCCGGCCGCTCCCGGATGGCCGCAGCCAGCGCCTCCACCGGCGACTCCTCGGGGAGGAGGCGCACGGTGCGGCCGGCGAAGAGGGGGAGGAGGTTGGTGACCGTGAGGTCCACCGCCATGGACGAGAACACCGGCGCCCCGCCCCCCCGGTCGGCGCCGTAGAAGCGGATCCCCCAGTGGATGTAGTTGCAGACCCCCCGGTGGTGCATCGCCACGCCCTTGGGCCGGCCCGTGCTCCCGGAGGTGTAGATGACGTACGCCAGGTTCTCGGAGCCCACCCCGCTCTCCACCGGCTCCGCGCTCTCCGCCTCGATCCGCTCCCACTCCCCGTCCACGGCCACCACGGCCATCGCGCCGTCCAGGGGGAGGCGGGCGCGGAGCCTCTCCTGCGTGAGCAGCACCCCCACCCCCGAGTCCTCCAGCAGGTAGGCGATGCGCTCGGCGGGGTGCGCGGGGTCCATGGGGACGTAGGCGCCGCCGGCCTTCATCACCCCCAGGATGCAGACCATCAGCTCCGGCGAGCGCTCCAGGCAGATCCCCACCCGCGCCTCGGGCTCCACGCCACGCCCGCCCAGGTGGCGCGCGAGGCGGTTGGCGGCCTGGTCCAGCTCGCGGTAGGTGAGCGACGCCCCGCCGCACGCGAGGGCGACCGCGTCGGGGGTCCTGGCAGCCTGCGCTTCGAAGAGCTGGTGGATGCAGTGGTCCGAAGGGTACTGCGCCGTGGTGCGGTTCCACCCCACCACCCGCGCCCGCTCCGCCCGGCTAATGAGCTCAAGCCGGGAGACGCGCCGGTCCGGGTCGGCGGCCACCTGCGCCAGCAGCCGCTCCACGTGCTCCACCATGCGCGCCGCGGTGCCCCGCTCGAAGAGGTCGGCGCTGTACTGCAGCCCGCCGGTGATGCCGCCGGAGTGGGCGTTCAGGAGCAGCGCCAGGTCCAGCTTGGCCGTGTCCGCGTCGCGCGAGAGCTCGGCCATGCGCAGTCCGGCCGGGGGGGAGCCCCCCTCCGCCACCTCGGCGTTGTTGTCGAGTTGGAAGAGGACCTGGAAGAGGGTGGAGTGGCTGAGCGAGCGCTCGGGCTGCAGCTCGGCGATCACCCGGGCGAAGGGGACGCCCTGGTGCTCCCAGGCACCCAGCACCGTCTCGCGCACCCGTCCGACCAGTTCGCGGAAGGTGGGGTCGCCGGAGAGGTCGGTGCGCAGGACCAGGGTGTTCATGAACAGCCCCACCATCTCCTCCACCTCCTTCCGCGTCCGCCCGGCGATGGGGGTGCCCACCACCACGTCCTGGCTGCCGCCGTAGCGGGCCAGGAGAACGGCGAAGGCAGCCAGCACCGCCATGTACAGCGTGGCCCCCTCGCCGCGCGCCAGCTCGCGGAGCCGCTCCAGCACCTCGGCAGGGACGCTCACGGGCACCCGCCCTCCCCGGAAGGAGGGGGCCGGCGGGCGGGGGTGGTCGGCGGGAAGCTCCAGCAGCTCCGGCGCCCCCTCCAGCCGCTCCCGCCAGTACGCCAGCTGCCGGGCCTCGGCCTCGCGCCGAGGCTCCGCGCGCTGCCAGGCGGCCCAGTCGGCGTAGCGCGCCGCCGGCTCGGCCAGCGGCGACGGGCGCCCCTCGCGGAAGGCGTGGTACAGCGCCCACGTCTCGCGAAAGATCACCCGCAGGCTCCACCCGTCGCTGACGATGTGGTGCACGCAGAAGAGGAGCGCGTACTCCTCCCCGTCCAGCCGCAGCAGCCGGGCGAGGAAGAGCGGGCCCTCGGTCAGGCTGAACCGGTGGCCGGCCACCTTGCCCACGCGGCGGCGTAGCTCCGCCTCGCGCTCCGCCGGCTCCAGCGCCGACAGGTCGTCGGCGGGAAGGGCGAAGCCGGCGAAGGGGGCGATCACCTGCGAGGGGACGCCGTCGGTTTCCCGGAAGGTGGTGCGCAGCGCGTCGTGCCGGCGCACCACCTCGCCCAGCGCCCGCTCCAGCGCGGCGGCGTCCAACTCGCCCCACAGCCGCAGTCCGGCGTAGATGTTGTACGATGCTCCCCCCTGCCCCAGCCGGTCCATGAACCAGAAGCGCTCCTGGTCCCAGGTCAGCGGAACGTCCCCCTCCGGGGCGGGCCCGGCGAGCGGGGAGGCGCGGTGCAGCCCCCAGAGCCGCGCCTCGAGGAGGGCGCGCTTGGCCGCGGAGAGCCCGGACGGGGCCGGATCCTGGATGGTCACCTTTATCCTCCCGCGGTCTGGTTGAGTGCGGCCAGCTGCTCGGCCTGCGTGTCGGACATCCCCAGGATGTCGTCGTAGACGGCCCGCTCGATCTCCGCCGCCACCCCCTCCAGCGTCGGCGCCGAAAACACGGAGCGGATGGGGAGCTCCACCCCGAAGGCGTCGCGGACGTGGGCGATCAGCCGCATGATCAGGAGCGAGTGGCCGCCCAGGTCGAAGAAGTCGTCGCCGGCCCCGATCCGCTCCACGCGCAGCACCTCGGCCCAGATGGCCGCCAGCGCGGTCTCCACCGGGGTGCGCGGGGCCACGTGGCCCTCCGCCGCCCCGCCCAGGTCGGGCGCCGGGAGCGCCTCCGCGTCCAGCTTGCCGCTGGGGGTCAGCGGGAGGCGGTCGAGGGCCACGAAGGCGGCGGGAACCATGTACTCCGGGAGGCTCCGCCGCAGGTGGGCGCGCAGCGCCTCGGCCCCCGCCTCGCCCACGACGTAGGCCACCAGCCACTTCTCCCCCCGCTCGTCGCCGCGGACGACCACGCGGGCCTCGCGCACCCCGGGGTGCGCCGAGAGCGCGCTCTCCACCTCCCCCGGCTCGATGCGGAAGCCGCGGATCTTCACCTGCTCGTCCAGCCGCCCCACGAACTCCAGCGCGCCGTCCACCTTCCGCCGCAGCCGGTCGCCCGTACGGTACATCCGCGCGCCCGGCTCGGTCGCGAATGGGTCGGGGACGAAGCGCTCCGCCGTCAGCGCCGGACGGTCCAGGTAGCCGCGGACCACGCCGCCGCCGCCCACGTACGCCTCGCCGGGGACGCCGACCGGCACCGGCTGAAGCGCGGAATCGAGGAGGTAGATGCGCTGGTTCCCCGTGGGCCGCCCGACGGAGACGGTCAGCGCGTCATCCGCCACCTGCTCCACCGGCTCGCACGAGCACCACGCCGTGGTCTCCGTGGGCCCGTACATGTGCAGCAGGCGCCGCGGCCCGCCGGCCTTGAGGATGCGCCGCACCGCGTCCGCATCCACCTGCTGTCCCCCGAAGAGCACCTCGCGCACGGGAGCGAAGACGTCCGGCTCCTCGCGGGAAAGCTGGTTCAGCAGCGCGGTCGTCTGGTAGAGCGTGGTGATCCGCTCGTCGCGCAGGAAGGCGCGCAGCATCGGCGGGGAGAGGAGCACCTCGCGGGGGATGCCGACCAGCGCCGCCCCGTTCAGCAGCGCCCCCCACGCCTCGAAGGCCAGCGCGTCGAAGCTGGCGTTGGACGCCTGGGCGATGCGGTCGCCGGGGGCGAAGCGCACGTAGTCCGTCTCCACCACCAGCTGCACTACGTTGCGGTGGCTTACCATCACGCCCTTGGGCATGCCCGTGCTCCCGCTGGTGTAGACGATGTAGGCCAGGTTCTCCGCCGTGGCCCCGCTCTCCGGCGCATGCGGCGGCTCCGCCGCGATCGCCGCCGCCGCCGCGTCCAGCTCCACGGCGCGGCCCCCCTCCGCCGCGACCGCGGAGACGAGGTCGGCGCGGGTGACGAGCACGCGGGCGCCGGCGTCGGCCAGCATCAGCCGCAGCCGCTCGGGGGGATAGGCTGGATCGAGCGGGACGTAGCAGCCGCCCGCCTTGAGGACGGCCAGGATGGAGACGACCAGCTCCATCCCCCGCTCCAGCAGCACGCCCACGCGCGCGTCCGGACCGACGCCCTGGCGGATCAGATGATGCGCCAGCCGGTTGGCCCGCGCGTCCAGCTCGCGGTAGCTCAGCCGGACGCCGCCCCAGACCAGCGCCTCGTCGTCCGGCCGCTCGGCCGCGCGGGCCGCGAAGAGCTCGTGGAGACACACGTCGCGCGGGTACGCGCGGTCGGTGCGGTTCCACTCCTCCAGCACCCGCCGGCGCTCGTCCCCCGGGAGGAGCGGGAGGGTGTCGATCCGCTGGCCGTCGTCCGCGGCGAACGCCTCCAGCACGTTACGCAGATATCCCAGCCAGCGCTCTACCGTGGCGGCGTCGAAGAGCGCCGTGGCATAGGTGGCGCCGCCCTCGATCCACCCGTCTACCTCCTGCAGGCCCAGCGAGACGTCGTACTTGGCGGCGATGGTGGGCGCCGCCTCCACCGTCCCCAGCGTGAGCCCGGGGAGCCGCAGGCTCCCCCCGGGGGTGTTCTGCCACGCGAGCACCGCCTGGAAGAGCGGGGAATGCACCAGGGTGCGCGCCGGCTGCAGCAGCTCCACCACCCGCTCGAAGGGGAGGTCCCCGTTCCCCTGCGCCTCCAGCGCCCGCGCCTTCACCCGCCCGAGCAGTTCCGCCACCGTGGGCGAGCCCGCCAGCTCCACGCGCAGCGCCAGCGTGTTGACGAAGCACCCGATCAGCCCCTCGACCTCCTTCCGCCCGCGGTTGGCCGCCGGCGTCCCCACCACCACGTCGGCCTGCCCGGCCAGGCGGCCCAGCACCACGGCCCACCCGGCCAGGAGCGTGGTGAACAGCGTGGTCCCGTGGCGCCGGGCGAGCGCCTTCAGCCCCGCCGTCACGCCCTCGTCCAGCGACAGCGCGGCCTGGGCCCCCGCGAAGTCCTGCCGCGCCGGCCGCGGGCGGTCGGTGGGAAGCTCCAGCAGCTCCGGCGCGCCGGAGAGCGCCCGTTTCCAGTAGTCCGCCTGCGCCTCCAGCGCCTCGCCGTCCAGCCAGCGCCGCTGCCAGGCGGCGTAGTCGGCGTACTGCACCGGAAGCGGCGGGAGCGGGTCGGGCCCGCCCTCCAGGAACGCCCGGTAGAGCGCGCCCAGCTCGCCCACCAGCACCCCCAGGCTCCACCCGTCGGCCGCCACGTGGTGCAGGGTGATGAGCAGCACGTGGTCGTCCTCCGCCAGGCGCACCAGCCGCCCGCGGACCACCGGGCCCCGCTCCAGGTCGAACGGGGCGCCCGCCTCCTCGGCCATCACCCGGCGCAGCTCCGCCTCCGCGCCCGGATGGCCGGCCAGGTCGTGCTCGAGGAGGAGGAACGGGCTCGTCTCCGCCGGGGCGATCCGCTGCGCCGGCTCGCCGTTCTCCTGCGCGAAGGTGGTGCGCAGCGCCTCGTGCCGCGCCACGATGCGGTCCAGCGCCCGTCCCAGGGCGGTCCGGTCCAGCGCGCCCCGCAGCCGCAGCCGCGCGGGGATGTGGTAGGCCGCGCCCGCGCCCCCCATCCGGTCCAGGAACCAGAGGCGCTGCTGGGCGAAGGAGAGCGCCAGCCGCCCGTCGCGGGCCACGGGCTCGATGGGCGGCAGCTCCGCCCGCATCCCCTCTTCCACCCCGCGAGCGAAGTCCGCCAGCACGGGACGCAGGAAGATCTCCCCCAGCGGCACCTCCATCCCCAGCAGCAGGCGCACGCGCGAGATCACCTGCACGGCCCGCAGCGAGTGCCCGCCCAATTCGAAGAAGTGGTCCCACCGGCCCACCCGCCCCACCCCCAGCACCTCCGACCAGACCTCCGCCAGCGCGGTCTCCGTCTCGCCCTCCGGGGCCTCGTAGCCGCGCCGGGCGAACGCGTCATCGCCGGGCGCCGGGAGGGCGCCGCGGTCCAGCTTTCCGCTGGGGGTCAGCGGGAGCGCCTCCAGCCGTACGTACGCGGCGGGGACCATGTACCGCGGCAGGCGCTCGCCCAGCCAGGCGCGCAGCGCCTCGGCCTCCACCGCCGCGCCCGCCAGGTACGCCACCAGCTGCCGGTCGCCGGAGGCGTCCTCCCGCGCCACCACCACCGCCTCGCGCACCCCCGGGTGCTCCCGGAGCCGCGCCTCGATCTCCCCCGGCTCCACGCGGATCCCGCGGACCTTCACCTGGAAGTCGCCGCGGCCCACGAACTCCAGCCGTCCGTCGCCGCGCCACCGCGCCAGGTCGCCCGCGCGGTACAGCCGCGCCCCCGGCCGGGCCGAGAAGGGGTCGGCCACGAAGCGCTCCGCCGTCAGGTCGGCGCGATCGAGGTACCCGCGCCCCACGCCGGCGCCGCCGATGCACAGCTCCCCCGCCACCCCGATCGACACCGGCTCCCCCGCAGCGTCCAGGACGTAGGCGCGCGCGTTGGGCATCGGCCGGCCGATGGGGACGGCGCCGTGCGACTCCTCCTCCGGACGGACGACGCCGGTCACCGCCGTGGCGGCCTCGGAGGGGCCGTAGCGGTTGATCAGCCGGGCCTGGGGAAGCCGCTCGTAAAAGCGGCGCACCAGGGCGGCCGGAAGTGCCTCGCCCCCGCAGGGGACGCGGAGGAGCGAGGTGCAGCTCTCCGCCCCGGGATGATCCAGGAAGACCCGCAGCGTGGAGGGGACGAAGCTGGCGGTGCCGATCCCGTGCGCCCGGATGGTCTCCACCAGGTACGCCGGGTCGCGGTGGCCGTCGGGGCGCGTCATCACCACCCGTGCGCCCACCATCAGCGGCCAGAACAGCTCGTAGGCGGAGACGTCGAAGCCGAGCGACGCGCCCTGGAGCACCGCCTCGTCCTGGCCCAGCCCCCACTCGGCGTGGATCCCGGCGATGCGGTTGACCACGTTGCGGTGGACATTCATCACCCCCTTGGGCCGCCCCGTGGAGCCCGAGGTGTAGATGACGTAGACGAGATGGTCCGGCCCGACGCCCACGTCCTCCGGATTCGTCGCCGGCCGATCCGCCCACTCCTCCGCTCCGCCGACCGCCATCACCTCGACGCCCGACGAGGCGAAGCGATCCGCCCAGGCGGGGTGCGCCAGGAGCGCCGCGGGGCGGCTGTCGTCCAGCATGTAGCGGAGCCGGTCCTCGGGGTACTCGGGGTCCAGCGCCACGTACGCGCCGCCCGCCTTGAGCACCGCCAGCACCGCCGCCACCATCTCCGGCCCTCGCTCCAGGCAGAGCGCCACCCGCGAGTCCGGCCCGACGCCCTTCTCGATCAGCGCGTGCGCCAGCCGGTTGGCCCGGGCGTTCAGCTCGCCGTAGGTCAGCCGCCCGCCCTCGTGAACCACCGCCACCGCGTTCGGAGCGCGATCCGCCCGGGCCTCGAAGAGGTGGTGCACGCAGGCGTCGGCCGGATACGCGGCCGCGGTCGCGTTCCACTCCTCCAGCACCCGCGTGCGCTCCTCGCCGCCCAGCAGCCGCAGCTCCGAAAGGCGGAGGCCGGGGTTCGCCGCCACCTGCTCCAGCACCCGCTCCAGGTGCCCCAGCATCCGGAGCGCCGTGCTCCGCTCGAAGAGTTCGGTGCTGTATCCCAGGCTGGCCCACAGCACCAGCCCGACCTCGGCGAAGCGCAGGTTGAGGTCGAACTTGACGGAGCCGGAGTCGCGGCTCGCGTCCTCCACCTCCAGTCCCGCGAAGCCGCCCCCGCCGCCGCCCGACGGCTCCACCGCGCTGGCCAGGGTGAGCATCACCTGGAAGAGCGGCGAGTGGGCCATGCTGCGCTCGGGGCGCAGCACCTCCACCAGCTTCTCGAAGGGGATCTCCTGGTGCTCGTACGCGCCCAGCGTCACCTCGCGCACCCGCCCCAGCACCTCGCGGAAGGTGGGATCGCCCGACAGGTCGGTCCGCAGCACCAGCGTGTTGACGAAGAAGCCGATCAGCCCCTCCACCTCGCTTCGTGTGCGCCCCGCCACGGGGCTCCCCACCACCACGTCGTCCGTCCCGGCGTACTTCGCCAGGAGGAGCTGGAAGACGCCCAGCAGCACCATGTACAGCGTGGCCCCCTCCTTCTGGGCCAGCGCCCGGAGCCGCTCCGGGAGATCGCCGGAGAGGGCGATCCGCTCGTGCGCGCCCCGGTGCGTGGGGACGGCCGGGCGCGGATGGTCCGTCGGCAGTTCCAGGAGCGCCGGCGCCCCGGCCAGCCGCCCCTTCCAGTAGGCGACCTGCCGCTCCAGCGCCTCGCCCCGCAGGTGCCCGCGCTGCCAGACGGCGTGGTCGGCGTACTGCACCGCCAGCGCCGGGAGCGGCGACTCGCGCCCCTCGCGGTAGGCGCCGTAGAGCGCGGAGAGCTGGTGGAAGAGCACGCCCAGGCTCCACCCGTCGCTGACGATGTGGTGCAGGGTGAGGAGGAGGACGTGCTCGTCGTCCCCCAGCCGCAGCAGCCGGGCGCGGAAGAGCGGGCCCGCCGACAGGTCGAAGGGCCGCCGCGCCTCCTCCGCCACCTCCCGCGCCACCTCCGCCTCGCGCTCCGCGCGGTCGGCGGCGGCCAGGTCGTCCGCCGGGAGCGAGAAGCCGCCGAAGGGGGCGATCACCTGCACGGGGGCGCCCTCGTGCTCGGCGAAGGTGGTGCGCAGCGCCTCGTGCCGGCGCACCAGCTCGCCCAGGGCGCGCTCCATCGCCGCCGCGTCCAGCGCGCCGCGCAGCCGCAGGGCCAGGGGGAGGTTGTAGGCCACGCTCCCCGGCTGCAGCCGGGGAGCGTGGCCTACAACCTCCCCCTGGCCCTGCGGCTGCGCGG
>Ga0068898_10065642_pt1 | contig 20680 bp, 2 predicted proteins | sample SoiCruaftwetup5A_FD_65918 | JGI IMG/M metagenome (GOLD analysis project Ga0068898, IMG submission 65918) | Soil microbial communities from Colorado Plateau and Sonoran desert - Soil Crust after wet up 5A (Metagenome Metatranscriptome) | ecosystem: Environmental > Terrestrial > Soil > Desert ...
TGCAATTCTACTGTTAGAAGGTTATGCCAAGATGCGGGTTAAGTCGTATCGCATCGGTCGAATTGTCACATAGTTCGGTGAATGTATGTGCCAAATTGAAAAATAAACAGGAGCTACAGCGAGTGCATCAACGGATGTACTCGCTTTTTCACACATATTGTAAATAGTGGATTTTACATCGTGGAGGGCAGACGTTATGCATGAAAAATCGTTGATGATGACAACGGGTCAGCAAGATCCGCTGGGGAAACGGATTCACCAGTTGTTCGAAGAGCAAGCCGAACGTGTGCCAGATGCGGTGGCGGTGGTATTCGAAGAGCACACCTTGACGTATCGGGAGTTGAATCAACGCGCCAATCAAGTGGCTCACCATTTGAAAAAGCTCGGTGTGGGGCGCGATACGTTTGTCGGTCTGTATGTGGATCGTTGTGCCGAGATGGTCGTTGGATTGCTGGCGATCTTGAAGGCGGGTGGTGCGTATGTGCCGCTCGACCCGACCTATCCGCAGGAGCGGCTGTCTTACATGCTGGAGGAGTCGCGGGCACCGGTCGTTTTAACACAAAACAAATGGAAAGCCATGTTGCCGGCAACGGATGCTCATGCTGTCTGTTTTGATGCGGACCGAGAGCAGTTTGCCGCAGAAAGTGAACAGAATCTGACCGATTCTGGGACAAGCACGGATCTGGCGTATGTGATCTTCACGTCCGGTTCTACAGGTAAACCGAAAGGCGTGCAGATTGAACACCGCTCGGTGGTGAACTTCTTGTCTAGCATGTCGGAACGCCCCGGCATCACGGAGCGAGATGTGCTGTTGTCGGTGACCACGTTGTCGTTTGATATTTCCGTTTTGGAACTCTTCCTCCCGTTAACGGTTGGGGCACAGGTGGTTGTTGTCAGCCGCGAAGTGGCATCTGACGGCGTCCGTCTGATTGAGGAATTGCAAAAAAGGCACGTGACGATCATGCAGGCAACACCTGCAACATGGCGTCTGTTGCTTGGTAGCGGTTGGGAAGGCGATCGCACCCTGAAGATTCTCTGTGGTGGTGAGGCGTTGACCAAGGAGTTGGCTCAGCACTTGTTGCCACGATGTGCGTCGCTTTGGAATATGTACGGACCTACGGAGGCAACCGTTTGGGCGACTGTGGATCAGGTGCAAGAGGGTCTGCCGATCTCGATTGGCCAACCGATTGCCAACATGCAGGTCTATGTGTTGGACGCTGATTTGCAGCCTGTTCCTGCCATGGAGCCGGGGGAATTGTATTTGGCAGGCGTCGGTCTGTCACGAGGGTATCTGCACCGCCCCGATCTGACGGCAGAAAAATTCATCGCCAATCCGTTCGCCGAGGCAGGGTCTTTGATGTATGCGACAGGTGACTTGGCTCGTTACAACTCCGATGGAACGTTGGAATGCTTAGGGCGGATTGACCATCAGGTAAAAATCCGCGGTTTCCGGATCGAACTCGGCGAGATCGAGGAGCAGTTGGTAGGTCATGGCGCGGTCAAGGAAGCGGTGGTCGTGGCACGGGAAGACGTGCCTGGCGACAAGCGTCTGGCTGCTTATGTGGTGCTCGATTCGGCGGAAGCGGGGCCGGAGCAACCGCAGGGTGACATACAAGACGAACAAGTCTCCAAATGGGAGATGATCTTCGACTCGTTCTATGACAACACAGACCTCAACGCGGAGCAGGACTCGACATTTAATATCAGTGTGTGGAACAACAGCTACACAGGCGAGCCGATTCCACGGACGGAAATGGTCGAGTGGGTCGATCGTACGGTAGATCGCATTCTGTCTCTGAAGCCGCAACGCATCTTGGAGATGGGGGTCGGGACGGGTCTCATGCTGTTCCGCCTCGCACCGCACGCTGTGTCTTATACAGGGGCGGATTTCTCGCAACCGGCACTCGATTATATCCAAGCGCAGATCAACACGTCGCAACGCTCGTTCTCGAATGTTTCGCTGATGCAACGAACGGCAGATAATTTCACCGGAATTGAACCAGGGTCGCTGGATACGGTGGTGTTGAACTCGGTTGTTCAGTATTTCCCGAGCGGCGAGTATCTGGTCAATGTGTTACGCGGGGCTGTGCAGGCTGTGCGGCACGGAGGGCGTATTTTTGTCGGCGATGTGCGCAATTTGAATCTCTTTGAACTGTTCCATGCATCTGTTGAGATGTTCCGTTCCGAAGGGGACTTGTCCGCTGCACAGCTGATGCAGTTGGTGCAAAAACGCATGGCGTATGAAGAGGAATTGTTGATCGCACCGGAGTTCTTCTACGCTTTGCAGCAACATCTGCCGGAGATCACGCATGTGGAAGTGCGTGTCAAGCGTGGCCACTATGAAAATGAGATGACTCGCTTCCGTTATGATGTGATCTTGCATGTGGGCGCTGCAGCAGCAACGCTTGCTGATCAAACCATCGATTGGCAACAGGCGGGGATGACCACTCAGGCTGTTCGGCAGCTATTGACGGAGCAACGTCCACCTGTGTTGGCGTTGACAGGCTTGCTGGACAAGCGGGTGGAAGCCGAACGGAAAGCGTTGGAGTTGTTGGCAAGCGCTGAACAGGAACTCACGGTTGAAGAGGTTCGCCAAGCGCTGGAACATGCTGAGATGAATGGTGTCGCACCTGAATCGCTGTATGAGTTGGCCGCTGAACTTGGCTATCGTCTGGAAACCTTCGTATCGAGGACAGCGGAGATCGGGCTGTTTGATGCGGTGTTTGCAGCGGAAGATCTGGATGTTTGGCCGATCCTGACCGAGCAAGAGGTGAAGGGGCGATCCTTGAAGGAATGGACGAACACGCCCGCACAAGCCCAGCAACAGGCGCAAAAAATAGCGATGTTGCGCAGGCATTTGCGTGAGTGTTTGCCAGAGTATATGTTGCCATCTGCCATTGTCGTGCTGGATCGCATTCCACTCACTCCGAACGGCAAGACGGACCGCCAAGCGTTGCCAGTGCCGGATTACAGCGCGGAGTTGGATCGTGAATACCAACCGCCACGAAACCCTGAGGAAGAGGTAGTAGCAGATATTTTTGCACAGGTGCTTGGGATCGAGCGTGTGGGGATTCATGATAATTTCTTCGAGATGGGCGGACATTCGTTATTGGCAACGCAAGTGATTGCACGGATTCGCGATGCATGTGGCATTCAGTTGATGATGCCGCACTTGTTCGAAGCCAAAACGGTAGCGGGTGTCGTGCAGAAGATGCAAGCGATTGAAGGAACGGGTCAGGACATGACGATTGTTCCGGTTGATGCGTTGGGTGAGTTGCCACTTTCGTTCGCTCAACAACGACTGTGGTTGATGGATCAGCTGATCCCTGATCATCCGGTGTACAACATTCCGTTCGTGTTGCATCTGCAAGGACGAGTCGAGATCGAGATCGTGCAGCGGTCGCTGAATGAAATTCTCCGCCGTCACTCGGCTCTGCGCACGACGTTTACCCATGTCGAAGGAACTCCTTATCAAGTGATTCAAGCGGAGAGAGAACTGATCGTCTCCTCGGTTGACTTCCGTTCGGTAGCGGACGGAGAACGCCGGGAGCGGGCCGACGCGTGGATGCGTGAAGAAGCGCGCAAACCGTTCGATCTGTTGCAGGATCTGCTGATTCGGGCAGCTTTGGTGCAAGTGGGCGAAGAGGAGTACGATCTGTTCCTGAACATGCACCATATCGTCTCGGACGGCTGGTCGCTGTGGGTCTTGGTGCAGGAGTTTGGTGAACTCTACCCAGCGCTGGCTGCGGGTCTGTCATCTCCGTTGCCAGAATTACCTGTACAATATGTGGATTTTGCACAATGGCAACGAGCATGGTTGCAAGGGGATGTGCTGGAGAAGCAATTGGCGTACTGGAGAGGGCAGCTGAGCGGCTCTTTGCCGATCTTGCAATTGCCGACCACCCGTACACGTCCGACCGAGCAACGCTACGAAGGGGCAACGGTGAAGTTCGACCTCGACGAGGCCATCGTGACTCGCTTGCAAGCGTTGAGTCAACAAACAGGTGCCACGCTGTTCATGACGATGTTGGCGGCGTTCCAAACGCTGCTGTATCGCTATACCGGTCAAGAGGACATGGTGCTGGGTTCGGCGATTGCGGGCCGCAACCAGCGCGAACTCGAGCCGCTGATCGGCTTTTTCGTCAACACGCTGGTTTTGCGTACTTCGTTGTCGGGTAGTCCAACGTTCCGTGAACTGTTGAACCGCGTCCGTCATGTCTGCATGGGGGCATTTGCCAACCAAGACGTACCGTTTGAAAAATTGGTCGATGAGTTGCAACCTGAACGAAATGCAGGCTACTCCCCGTTGTTCCAAGTGATGTTCGTCTTCGAAAATGCGCCATTGACGACGATCGAATTGCCGCAACTGAAGGTCACACCGTCTCTGGTCGATAACGGCACAGCCAAATTTGACCTGACGCTGTTTGTCAGCGAAGAGCCAGGCGGATACAAAGCGACCTTTGAATACAACAGTGAAGTTCTGGATGCGGAGTTTATGGTGGAGATGAGCCACCAGTTCCAGCGTCTGTTGCAACAAATCGCGGTATCTCCGGATCAGTCGGTGGGTCGATACGACCTGTTGTCAGAAGCGGATCGTCAGGCCTACTCGGTTCTGCATGCGACCGACGCTGATTTTTCCACCGAACGGACGATTACGCAGATGTTCGCCGCGGCGGTTCAGCAATTCCCAACGCGGATTGCGCTGTCTTCGGCGGAGGGAGAATTGACCTATACCGAATTGAACGCACGGGCGAACCAAGTGGCACACATGCTGTTGTCCAAAGGGTTGCAACAGGGCGAGTTCGTCGGCATCCTCATGGAACGCAGTCTGGAGACGGTCATCTCCTTGCTCGGGGTCATGAAGGCAGGTGGCGTTTATGTGCCAATCGACCCTGACTATCCAGAAGACCGCATTCGTTATATGGTCTCAGATACGCAAGTTCCCTTGGTCTTGACCAAAACGGCACTTGTGAGCCAAGTCGATGAATACATGGGTGGTTTGACATTTGTCAGAGAGGTACTGGTGGTCGATCGAGATCTGAGCGAATACTCGGTGACCGACCCGGCCGACTCGTTGCAAGCGGATGATCTGGCGTATGTGATCTATACATCGGGATCGACCGGACGACCAAAAGGAACCCTGCTCGCTCACCGTGGCGTGGTCAACATCGTGGAGTGGGCACGTGACAAATACGGCTATCACGAGCACGATGTCACGCTGGAATTTGCTACGTATTCGTTTGATGCTTCGGTCTTGGAGACGTATCAAGCGATCCTGCTTGGCGGTCGCCTGCATCTGCTTTCGGCAACCGAGCGTTTGTCGATCGAAGAGATGGCAGAGGCAGCGGCGCGTTCCCAGGCGACTTCGCTGATGTTGCCGACCGTCGTTTTCAAGCAGATGGCGACGCAGTTGACCAAAGCGGATTACGAGAAGTTGGCGACGATGCGCATGATCTACGTCGTCGGGGAAGCGTTGTCCGGCGAGGTGGTGCGGCAATGGCAACGCCGCTTCGGGACCCGCATTCTGATCACCAATGGCTATGGTCCGACCGAATGTACCGTCTTTACCGCGGTCTACGATGTGCCAGGATTGGTGCCAGAAGAACAAGTAAACATCCCGATCGGCAAACCACTGGCTCATTACAAGATCTACATTTTGAACGAAGAGATGCAACTTTGCCCTGTACATGTGCCAGGTGAGATCTACGTGGAAACGGTGGCGTTGTCCCGAGGCTATCTGAACCAGCCTGACAAAACGGCGGAGGCGTTTGTGCCGAATCCGTTCTCGGATCAGCCAGGTGCCCTGTTCTACAAGACGGGGGACTTGGGACGCTTGCTGCCAGACGGCAATATCGAGTGTCTGGGACGCAAAGACAATCAGGTCAAATTGCGTGGTTTCCGCATTGAGATGGGCGAGATTGAAGAATCGATGCTTCAGCATCCTGAGGTCGAAGTAGCGGCGACGGTTGTGCGCCAAGACGGTGGCGGCAACACGATGCTGTTCGGTTACTTCACCACAACAGGAGCGACTGTGTCTGAAGCCGAGTTGAAGTCGTTGATCGGTCAGAAACTGCCCGACTATATGGTGCCTTCCCGCTTGATCCAATTGGCTGTGATGCCATTGTCGCCAACGGGTAAAATCGACCGTAAAACGTTGACCGACATGGCGAAATCGGAAGCGGTGATGGCTGATGATCGGGCCTATATCGAGCCCGTATCTGCAACAGAGAAGCGTTTGGCGGATATCTGGAGTGAGTTGTTTAAGCTCGATGGGATTGGCCTGGACGATAACTTCTTCTCGCTGGGTGGACATTCGTTGCTCGCCATGCAAGTGGTCAATCGCGTTCGGAAGCACTTTGGCGTGCATCTGGAATTGAAAGACATGTTTGTCGCGCCGACACTCGGTCAATTGGCCGCGTTTGTCGAGCGGATGGCAGGTGAGGAACTGGCTACGGAGGCAACGATCCAGCCAGTGGAGCAACAGGAACACTACGCGTTGTCGAACGCCCAGAAACGCCTGTGGTTCTTCTTCAAATTTGACAAGGCTTCCACCGTCTACAATGTACCGATGCGCCTGAAGATCAAGGGGCAACTGGACGTGAACCTGTTCGATCAGGCGTTGCAACAGTTGGTGGATCGTCACTCGGCTTTGCGCACCGTCTTCCTCGAAATCGACGGTATGCCACGTCAAATGATCAAACCGATCAGCGATGTGCGATTGCAAGTAGTGGATCTGCGTTCGTACAGTCTGGAACAACAACTGGCGCACATTCACGAGCAAACACAAGCTTGTAACGCCGTGCCGTTTGATTTGACAGTGGGTCCACTGATGCGTGCTCTGCTCTTCCAGCAAGAAGAGGAGGAAAGCTACCTCTACCTGACCCTGCATCATATCGTCACAGACGGCTGGAGTAACAACGTGATCTTCAAGGAACTGATTGAGATCTACCAAGCGTTGTTGCAAGGCAAACCAGCGAACTTGCCAGAGATCAAGGTGCAGTATGTGGACTATGTCGAGTGGCAAGAAACAGAAGCGCGAACGGGCAAGTGGCAAGCGGCTGAGGAGTACTGGCTGCGGACGCTCGCCAAGCCGTTGCCGGTGCTGGAACTGCCGAACGATTACGAGCGTCCAAAGGCTCAGACCTACAACGGTACCTCGCTGGAGAGAAAATTACCTCTCGACCTGCTGAACCGTCTGCAACAGGTGGCGCAGCGTGAAGAGGTGTCGATGAACATGTTGGTGTTCGCCGCGTACTTCATGTTGTTGCACCATCTGTCGAAGGACGAGGACATCATCGTTGGTATGCCGATTGCCGGACGAACGGTGGACGTGCTGGAACCGCTGGTCGGTTTCTTTGTCAACACTCAGGCGGTTCGCGTGCGCTTTGATGAGACGCTTGGCACCTATCGAGATCTGCTCTTCCGCGTGAAGCAGCAAATGCTCGATGCTTACGAGCATCAGGCTTATCCGTTCGATCTCTTGGTGGAAAAGGTCAATCCAGACCGCGACCTCAGCCGTTCGCCGATCTTCTCGACGCTGTTTGGTTATCAGGACGGTTTGAACGAGGAGCGTGAGGGGGCTGAGTGGATCGCCAGCGTGGATGCCAAGTCGGACACGAGCATGTTCGAGATCTCGCTCTTCGCAGGGATTGTGCAGGACGAATTGGTTCTGAATTTTGAGTACAACACCGATTTGTATTCGGAAGCGACGATCGGACGTTTCATGGAAATGCTCGGCCAAGTGCTGACGGTGTTTGCGACCGATATCACGGCACCACTCGGGATGAACGAATGGATCACCGATGAAGATCGTGCTGTTTATGACCTGATGAACGCGACAGATCAGGACTTTGACCTCGATCAACTGATGCACGAGGCGTTCGTTACGCAAGCAGAAGCCTATCCAGAGCGACTGGCGCTGATCGACCAAGATCGGACGATGACCTACGGCGAGATGCACGAGCGCTCGAACCGTCTGGCCCATTTCCTGCGGGAACAGGGTGTAGAGCGTAACCAGTTGGTTGGCGTGCAGATGGAACGCAGCATCGAATTGATGATTGCGATGTACGGAATCTTGAAGGCGGGCGCGGCTTATGTGCCGATCGATCCTGAATATCCGCCAGCACGCGTTCAGTACATGCTCTCCAATTCAGGGGCGGAAGTGCTGCTCACCAAGGAGATCTACAAGGAACAAATCGTAGAGATCGCCGAGGGCGTTGATCTGAAATGCGTTCTGTACATGGATGTCCTAAGCGGTGTGGAGGAACCAGTCCGCGCAGGTGTGGCGACATACGCTTGGAATGATCTGGACGTGTATCCAGCCCACACGCCAAGCCGAGTCGGAGAACCAAGCGACATGGCGTATACGATTTACACATCGGGCTCGACAGGGAAACCAAAGGGCGTCGTCATTCGTCACAGCGCGATCGTCAACCGCCTGCTCTGGCACCAAACGGTATTCCAAGCGGTGCCTGAGGATTGCATGATTCAGCGCACCACGCACTGTTTCGACGACTCGATCATCGAGTTGTTCTGGCCACTTCGCCACGGTGCGTCCCTGTTGATCCTGTCGAAAACCGTTTATGCGAATCCAGAATTGTTGGTGGAGCAGATGGTTCGCTACGATGTCACCTACATGCAGTTCGTGCCCGCTTTGTTCAGCATCTTGGTTTCCTATCTGCAAAGCTTGAGCGATACGGAGCGTCCGCGTTTGAACCTGCGCAACTTCATCGTCTCTGGTGAAGCGTTGCCGACCAAGTTGGTCAACCAATGGTTTGAGATGTATCCACACACAGGGACGCGCATTGCCAACCTGTATGGACCGACAGAAGCCGCAGTTGACGTTACCGCTTTTGTGATCGAAGGACCACTTGACTATGTGCACATCGGTACGCCGATTGCCAATACGCAATGTTACATCGTCGATCGCCGATCGGGTCATCTCTGTCCGGTTGGGGTCAAAGGCGAATTGCTGGTTGGCGGTGTGCAGTTGGCCGAGGGGTATCATAACAACCCAGAAAAAACAGCAGAAGCGTTCATTCCGAATCATCTGCCAGGCACGCCGGGTGATCGCTTGTATCGCACGGGGGACTTGGCGCGCATCTTGGCAGACGGCACGATCGATTATTTGGGCCGTATCGACAACCAAGTGAAGGTGCGCGGCTTCCGAATTGAGCTCGGCGAGATCGAGGAAGTGTTCTCGCAACATCCGGATGTGGACATGGCGATTGTTGTCGTGAAAAAAGCAACCGATGGCAATAACATGCTGTTCGGTTTCTACACGTCGGTGCGCGAAACGGTGGAGCAAGGGGAGATCAAAGAGTTCATCGGACGCCAGTTGACCGACTACATGGTGCCGACCCGCATCGTCAGACTCGATGCGATGCCGCTCACACCAAACGGCAAAGTTGATCGCAAAGTGCTGGAACAATTGGCGGCGACGGACGACTTCGAGGAAGTGCGCGAGTTTGTGGCACCCGTTACACCGATGGAAATCAAACTGGCGGAGATCTGGGCGACGATCCTCGGCAAAGAGCGGATCGGCCGCACCGATCATTTCTTCGACCTGGGCGGACACTCGCTGCTGGCGATTCAGATTCTCAATCGCATCGCCAAGGAACTGAACGTGACCGTCGATCTCAAAGACGTGTTTGTTCACACGACACTGGAGGCGATGGCGGCACATCTGGATCGACTGACCGTCACGGGCACCAAGCAGTCGGTCGTGATCGCCAAGCAACCCGTACAGGCGCATTATGAGTTGTCACACGCCCAACAGCGGCTGTATATCTTGTACAAGTTCGATCCGACCAGCAACGTCTACCACGTGCCGTATATCAAGACGTATCGCGGCGCTTTGAACGTACCTGTCTTCGAAGCGGCGTTGCAAAAGATGATCGCACGTCATGAGGCGTTGCGGACGATCTTTATCGAAGTCGATGACGTACCTCGTCAAGCCGTGTTGGAACATGTGGAGTCGGGGCTGGAAATCCGCGATCTGAGCGGCATGGATCGCGAAGAGCAACGCACACAGATCCGCCAAGCGACCGATGCGTGTGCCGAGATTCCATTTGACTTGGCGACAGGCCCGCTGATGCGCTGGACGCTGTTCAAGCGCAGCGAACAAGAATACCAGTTCTATCTGCTGATGCATCACATCATCACCGACGGCTGGAGTCTTGAAGTGTTCTACAACGACCTGTTGAGCATCTATGAGGCGTTGTTACGCGGGGAAGCGGAGAATCTGAAGCCGCTGGAGATCTCCTATGTGGATTATGCGGCTTGGCATAACCAAGAGGTGGTGGGCGGCAGATGGCACGAACAGGAAACCTACTGGCTGAACCTGCTCGAGAAGCCGTTGCCGATTCTGGAGTTGCCGACCGATTACCCGCGTCCTGATGTGATGACCTTTAACGGGGAACTGCTCTACGGCTCGATCTCTAAGCAACAGGCGGAGCGATTGCGCACGCTGGCGAAGCGCGAAGATGTGTCGATGTACATGTTGGTCTTCGCGGCTTATGTGACTTTGTTGCATTACCTGACAGGCGATGAGGACATCATCGTCGGCACACCGGTCGCGGGGCGGAACATCGAAGCGGTGGAACCGCTGATCGGCTTCTTCGTCAACACATTGCCAGTGCGTGTCAAACTGCATGAGGCACAGACGTTGCACGAGATCCTGCACGTGGTGAAAGGTCAGTTCTTGGATGCGTATGACCATCAAGCCTACCCGTTTGATGTTTTGGTGGAAAAAATCAATCCGGAACGCGATACGTCCCGTTCACCGATCTTCTCGACGATGTTCACATTTGAAACCGATGACCCTGCAACGGCAAACCACGGTGGTGGCATTCGTTTTGAAGAAGGGGAAGACACTCTGGCGCATACCATCGCCAAATTTGATCTCACGCTGACAGCGGTCGATACGCCAGACGAGTTGAAATTCATGCTGGAGTACAACACCGATTTGTTCAAACGCGAGACGGCTGAGCGTTTCCAAGCGATGTTCAGCAAACTGTTGCAAGCGTTCACGACGGGCTTTATGGAGCCGCTGGCGACGTTTGACCTGCTCACCGACGAGGACCGTCAAGGCTATGAGCGTTTGAATGACAAGGCGTTGCCGTTCCCAGCGGATCTGACGCTGCATGAGGTGTTCTACCAGCAGGCGGCTCGCTGTGCAGATCGCGACGCTTTGTCCGATGACCAAGGCACGCTGACCTACGCCGAACTGAATGCGCGTTCGAACCAACTGGCTCACGTCTTGCGGGGCAAAGGAATCGGTAGCAACCAAGTCGTCGGCATCATGATGGAACGCACCTTGGATAGCATCGTGGCGATGCTCGGCGTGCTCAAGGCGGGCGGTGCGTATGTGCCGATCGATCCGAGCCTGCCAGCAGAGCGTGTGGCCTACATGCTGGAGGATAGCGGTGCACGCATTCTCTTGGCAGAAGCGTCCGTGACGTCTCGTATGCCAGAAAATCGCATCGAATCGCTGAGTGTGCGTGAAATTCCAAGCGACATCAGCACCGAGAACTTGTCGAGCAGCAACACGCCTGACGATCTGGCTTATGTGATCTATACGTCCGGTTCGACCGGATTGCCAAAAGGCACCTCGGTTCCGCACCGCGGAGTCGTCTCTCTGGCCGAGTGGACGAAAGCGTTCTGGAGTGCAGAAACGCGCCAGACCTTCTTGCAATATGCATCACATTCCTTTGACGTATCTGTGTGGGAGATTTATGCGACGTTGCTACACGGAGCGCATCTGTACGTCTTGTCCGATGAACAACGCAAATCGGTGGAGGGCTTCACCGAGGTGGTCAAACGCACAGGCGCAACGATGACGTTCCTGCCACCGGCGATTTTCCATCAGTTTGCTCAGTATCTGCCTGATGACGTACAAGCATGGGAGACGATGAAGTGTATCTTCGTTGCGGGTGAAGCCCTGCAGGCCGAAAGCGTGCGCATCTGGCAGCAGCGGTTTGGCACACAGGTGGAAATCGTCAACGCATACGGCCCGACAGAAGCGACCGTTTATGCATCGTATTACCGAATTACCGACACGCTTGACCCAGCATGGGCGACGGTGCCGATCGGCCAACCTGTCGCCAACACGGAACTTTACGTGTTCAACCGTCATCTGCAACTGTGCCCAGTCAATGTACCGGGCGAGTTGTATATCGGAAGTGTCGGTTTGGCCAGCGGGTATCTGCATCAACCGGAGAAGACGGCTGAAGTGTTCATGGCGCATCCGTTCAAGTCGAACAAGCGCCTGTACAAGACTGGCGATATCGTGCGCCTGTTGCCAAGTGGGGAGATCGACTACATCGGTCGCCGTGACTCGCAGATCAAGGTGCGGGGGTACCGCATCGAGATTGGCGAGATCGAAGAGTGCCTGCTCCAACATCGAGACGTAGAGATGGCGGCAGTGGTCGTGAAAAAAGACGCTGCGGGCAGCAATGAACTGGTGGCGTACTACACGGCTCATGGTGACGTGGCCGCAGCGGACGTGCGTTCTGCTCTGGAGAAAAAGCTTCCGTCCTACATGATTCCAGCGCACCTGATGCAGGTGGATTCCATGCCATTCCTGTCCAGCGGCAAGATCAACCGCAAAGCATTGGCGGAACGTGCGGCGACCGAGATGTGGGAACAAGACCGCGTGTACATCGCACCGAACACAGTGGCACAAAGACAAGTGGCGGCTGTTTGGGCGGAAATCTTCAAGCGTGAGCAGATCAGCATAGATGATCATTTCTTTGAACTGGGCGGACACTCGCTGATGGCGATCCAGTTTGTCAACCGACTGCGCAAAGACCTCGGCGTGAAGATCGAGATGAAGGACGTGTTCATGCATCCACAGCTAGAAGCGATGGCGACGCATCTGGAAGGATTGCTCCAAGCCGAGGTAACGGTGGCGAATCCGAACATTCCGCGCCTGTCGCAACAAGCGCACTATGAATTGTCTTATGCGCAAAAACGATTGTGGTTCTTGTACCAGCTCGATCCGACCAACCGCATGTACGATGTGCCGACGATGATGAAATACAACGGCGACTTGGATCTGCGAGCGTTTGAAATGGCACTGCAACAAGTGATTGATCGCCATGACGCGTTGCGGACGGTCTTCCGTGAAATCGACGGAGAGCCGCGCCAGATCGTCTTGCCAGAGAGCACGTTCTCCTTGGCATATCGCGACCTGAGTGGATTGGACACAGAGACGCAGCGCGAGTTTATTCGCTTGAAGATCGAGGAGCATAACAAGACACCATTTGACCTGACCACAGGCCCGCTGCTTCGCGCGATTCTGTTCAAGTGCGGAGGCGAGGAGTACCAGTGGTATCTGAACATGCACCACATCATCACCGATGGCTGGAGCCACGAGGTGCTGATGCAAGACCTCTCAGCGGCTTACGAGGCAGCGCTGCAAGAGCAAGACCTGCAATGGCAGCCGTTGCCGACCCGCTATGTGGAGTTTGCGGCATGGCAGAATCAAGCATGGGAGCAAGCGAGTGGCAAGTGGCAGGAACAGGAGACCTTCTGGTTGCAAGAACTGGCTAAGCCGTTACCAGTACTGGAATTGCCGATCGACCAGGCACGTCCAGAGGTGATGACGTTCGACGGTGCGATGCTCGAAGCGTCTGTGCCAGAGGAGTTGCTGAATCAACTGCGGGCGGTGGCGAAGCAAGAAGACGTCTCCTTGTATGTGCTGATGCTCTCCGCGTACGTGATGCTTCTGCATCAATTGACCGGTGCAGATGACATCATCGTCGGTACACCAGCGGCAGGACGCACCGATGAAGCGGTGGAGAAGATGATCGGTTTCTTCGTGAACACGCTGGCGATTCGCACTCGCTTCCAAGGTGTGAACACGTTCCGAGACCTCGTGCATGTCGTGAAAGAGCAGTTCTTGAACGCGTACGAACATCAGGAATACGCCTTTGACCTGCTGGTGGAAAAAGTGAATCCGCCACGTGACGCAAGCCGTACGCCGATCTTCTCGACGATGTTCACCCTGCATGCGGATCAGACGGATCGACAGGACGATCGCCTGCTGTCATTTGTGAACATTGAAGACGAGTTGACACACAGCACGTCCAAATTTGACTTCTCGCTGTTCGCAGTCGATCAAACCGACTCGCTGCGCTTGGCGTTTGAATACAACACCAACTTGTTCCAGCCGGAAAGCGCATCGCGTTTTGCTTCGTTGTACCAAGAAATCCTGCGGGCCTGTGCGGAGCGTTTGACGATGCCACTCACGCAAGTCGAACTGCTGACAGCAGAAGACCGTGATGCTTATGCAAAGTTGAACGACACAGCAGCCGATTACGACCTCGACAAGACGTTGGTACACATGTTCGAAGCGGCGGTACAATCATTCCCTGACAACATTGCGCTGTCTTCGATGGCAGGACAACTGACCTATACCGAATTGAACGAACGCTCCAACCAAGCAGCGCGCCTGCTGATCGAGCAAGGCATTCAGCGCGGCGATTTCGTTGGCATTGTGATGGAACGCTCGATGGAGACGGTGATCTCCCTGCTTGCGATCCTGAAAGCAGGCGGCGTCTATGTGCCGATTGATCCGGCCTATCCACCAGATCGCATCCGCTACATGATTCTCGACAGCGGCGCTCCGTACCTAATCACGCGACAGGAGAACTTGGAAGCCGTACAGACTCTGCTCGAATCCGCTGCATGTGGCGATGTCGTCCAATCGGTGTTGGTGCTGGAAGACGCCTACGCAGTCGCTGACAAGAGCAACTTGCCGATCTCCATTCAGTCGATTGATCTGGCTTACGTGATCTACACATCCGGTTCGACAGGTCAGCCGAAGGGTGCGCAATTGACGCATCGCGGCGTGGTCAACCTCGTCGAATGGGCGCGTGAACGCTACGGCTATGACGAGCAAGACGTCACCTTGGAATTTGCCACATACTCTTTTGACGCGTCCGTTCTGGAGACGTATCAGGCGCTTCTCTGCGGGGGACGATTGCATCTGCTCTCCCAATCGCAGCGTCTGTCCTTGGAAGAAATGGCCGATGCGGCGGCGGAGGTGCAAGCGACCTCGCTGATGCTGCCTACCGCTCTCTTCAAGCAGATGTCCGCACATCTGGCTGACAGCGACTACGAAAAGTTCGCTTCGATGCGGATGATCTACGTGGTCGGCGAAGCGCTGGCTGCGGAAGTGGTTCGCCAATGGCAACGACGTTTTGGCACACGGATTCTGATCACCAACGGATACGGTCCAACAGAATGCACGGTCTTCACCGCTACCTGTGATGTGCGTGACTTCGTACCAGAAGGGCAAGTGAACATTCCAATCGGTCTGCCGCTCGCCAACTACAAAGTGCACATCCTCAATGAGTGGATGCAACCATGTCCAATCAATGTGCCAGGTGAAATCTATGTCGAGTCGGTTGCGATGGCCAAGGGCTATCTGAATCAGCCGGAGAAGACGGCGGAAGCGTTTATCGCCAATCCGTTCTGCACAGAACCAAGTTCCCGCTTGTACAAGACGGGCGATGTCGGTCGTCTGTTGCCAAACGGACTGATCGAGTGTCTGGGGCGCAAAGACAACCAGATCAAACTGCGCGGATTCCGCATCGAGTTGGGTGAGATTGAAGCCGTTCTGCTTCAACATCCAGCCGTCGAACTGGCAGCCGTTCTGGCCCAAACAGGTCGCGATGGCAACAGCGTTTTGGTCGCTTACTACACCACCGCATCAGGTGATCCTGTCGAGGAAAGCGCGGTCAAGAGCTTCCTTGCGCAGAAGTTGCCAGATTACATGGTGCCGTCCCGCTTGTTGCAAATGCCGGAAATTCCGTTGTCGCCGACAGGGAAAATCGATCGCAAAGCGCTGTCTGCACTCGACGTACAGATGGATGCAGTCACAACGCCAAGACAACGCACAGCCGTTGATGCAGGCCAAGTGAAGCGTTCGAACCGTCTGCAAGAGCGTATCTTGACCGTCTGGGCACGTGTGCTGGAGCGGAACACGAGCGAGATCGATCTTGATGACAATTTCTTTGATATTGGCGGACATTCGTTGCTCTTGATGAAGTTGCAACAAGCTCTGCAAGAGGAATTGAATGTCAAGTTGCCGATCACCGATCTGTTCCAATACACGACCGTCCGCCAATTGACCGAAAGATTGGACGAATCGCCAGCGGTCAGCCACGTATCAGATCGGGTGTCGGCCGAGCCGATTCGTACCGCAGAAGGGGAGTCCATCGCGATCATCGGGATCGGCTTGCGCTTCCCAGAAGCGAATACGGTGTATGACTACTGGAACAACCTGCGTGCGGGACGTGATTCCGTCCGCGAGATCTCGCCTGAAGAAGCAGCGATCAATCTGGAAGAACTCACGCCAGACCAACGCGAGCGTCTCGTCTTGCGTGAAGGGTATCTCGACGGTATCGACCTGTTCGATCCAGAGTTCTTCGGCATGAGTCACAAAGAGGCGAGCCTGCTCGACCCACAGCAGCGCATGTTCATGCTCTGCGCGTGGGAAGCGATCGAAAATGCGGGCTACAACGTCGAAGAGATCAACAAGGCGATGTCGTTGTATGCGGGGATTTCCGACAGTGAATACACGCTCAGTGGGCTCGGTGACGGTGCATCTGACCAGTTCCAAACTGACATCTACACGATGAAGAAATTCGTGGCGACACGCACCGCCTATAAATTCAACCTCAAGGGCGAGGCGATCCAATTGGATACGGCCTGCTCGACTTCCTTGGTGGCTGTACACATGGCGTGTCAAAGCCTGCTGACAGGTCAAAGCGACTATGCGCTGGCAGGGGGCGTCTCCGTACAAACACCGCAGAAGTGCGGCTATATCCACGAACCGGGCTTCATCGGCGCTGTGGACGGCAAGTGCCGCGCGTTCGACAAAGACTCTACGGGTACTGTGTTCGGCAACGGGGTAGGCGTTGTCTTGCTGAAGCGTCACTCCGATGCGGTTCGTGATGGTGACTTCATCTACTCCGTGATCAAGGGCTCTGCATTGAACAACGATGGGAACGCCAAAGTGGGCTACACGGCGCCAAGTCAATCCGGTCAAGCGGAAGTCATCGCCAAGGCACACAAAATAGCCAACGTGGACCCTGCGACGATCACTTATGTCGAGACACACGGCACGGGTACCAACCTCGGTGATCCAATCGAAATCGCCGCGCTCAAACAAGCATTTGGCCCGCAACCAGACCGACATTTCTGCGCGGTTGGTTCGGTCAAGTCGAACATCGGTCATACAGATGCGGCAGCCGGTATTGCCTCCTTGATCAAAACGGCATTGTGCTTGAAACACGGGGAATTAGTCCCAACAATCCATTTCAAGGAACCGAATCCAGAGTGTGGTTTTGAAGACAGTCCGTTCTATGTGAACACAGAATTCAAACCGTGGAACGTCAAGCAGGGTGTGCGCCGTGCAGGTGTCTCCGCATTTGGTATCGGTGGTACCAACGTGCATATGGTCTTAGAGGAAGTAGTAGGCAAAAAGGGATAGACACTGACAACATGATCACGACTACACCGCAGGTGTTCTGCGGTGTGGTCTTTCAATCAGGCAGGGGGTGCAACCGCTGTGAAAGAAAGAACTCATCATTTATTTACGCTTTCAGCACGCAGTCAACAAGCGGTGCGTCAGGCAGCGTGGAATCTAGGAGCGCATCTGGATGTAGAACCAGATCAGGCGCTAGGTGATCTTGCGTATACCCTGCATATCGGACGACGAGCCTATGATCATCGGATCACATTGCTCGCACGAAGTCGTGAAGAGCTTCAGGAACTTTGTCGCCAAGCGGCTGACAACCCCGAATTGGAAACGATGATGCCGGGCGTGATTGGCTATCGCAAGCGTTTGTCACAACCGCTAAAGATCGCCTTCATGTTCAGCGGGCAGGGGTCACAGTTCATCGGCATGGGTCAAGAATTATACGAATCTTCTCCCGTGTTCAGACAAGTGTGCGACGAGTGTTTTGAACTGTTAACTCCGCATTATGAACGTCCATTTGCCGAATACATGTTCAACCCGCAGCATGAGTCGGACATGCAAGAGGTTCACATCTCTTCGGTTGCGATGTTCGTCGTCGAGTACGCATTGACCCATTTGTGGATGTCGTGGGGAGTTCAGCCCGATTATGTGATCGGCCATAGTCTCGGTGAATATGTTGCGGCATGTGTGGCGGGGAATCTCTCGCTTGAAGATGCGTTGCGTTTGGTTGTCAAACGCGGCTATCTGATGAAAGACGGCACAACCGGCGGGGCGTTGCTGGCGATGAGCGGCACGCTCGAATCTGTCAACGAATACTTGCAGCCGTATGGTGCGGACGTTTCGATTGCCACGATCAACAGCGCCACCCAATACGTCATCGCAGGTCGCAGGGATGCCATCGAAAAATTGGACAGGCAGTTGGAGCAAGATGGCGTCCTGCACCGATTACTTCCGCTCAAGACCGCTTCTCACTCCGTGTTGATGGAGCCGATCCTGACGCCATACCGCCAGTTCATGCACGAACAGATTACATTTGGGCCTGTTCAAATTCCGCTCGCGTCCAACGTGACGGGCGAACTGGTGCAGGATCAACCGTTAGATGCCGAGTATTGGTGCCGCCATCTGCGCGATACCGTGTATTTTTCCAAGGGCATTGAGACATTGATCGATCAGGGCGTTCAGGTGTTTGTGGAAATCGGACCGCACCCTGTTTTGAAAACATTGCTGGAGTCGTTCGGAGCAGAGGACATTTTGATGCTCGCCTCGATGAACCGCAAAGAACCGCAGTGGAAAACCATCCAAGAGAACGTAGCGCAACTGTGGACGGCTGGCTATGACGTGGATTGGCGAGCGTTTGACCAGGGTTATTCACGGCGACGTGTACCAGCACCGACCTATCCGTTCGAACTCAAATCGTGTTGGGTGGAGCAGCCAAAAGGGAATCTGGGGAGCAACACGGGGCTGGAGCCACGTACGGCGGCCTCGGTTGTTGCAGGCGGCGATGCCCACACCGAGTCGGTGGTTGTTCAACGGACACCTGAAGAGTGGGTGCGAACGATCTGGCGGGACGTGCTCGGGGCCGAAGCGATCGAGCCCGATGACAATTTCTTATATCTGGGTGGCGAGTCGTTGAACCTGATCCAAGTCCAGTCCCGACTGAACAAAGCGTTGCGGCTGAATCTCACATTGCAAGACTTGATGAAGCGCACACAGTTTGGCGAGCTGGTTGCATTCCTTGAAGAAGCGGCGAGGGAAGCAGGAACTGCTCAGCCCGTGCTGGCAACGGCGACACCAGTAACACAAATGAAAACGAGCGATGTGACGGGGGAAGTGCCGCTTTCGCACATCCAGATGTGGACGTTTGATAGCAAGATGGACCCAGAGCATTTCTTCATGCCGGTGGCACTGGAAACGGGCAGACCCGTTGATCCGGACTTGTTGCGGCAAACGTTGCAACTGCTCAGTCGCCATCACGATATGCTGCGCGCTACCTATCAACAGGTGGGAAGCAACGTCAAGCAGATCGTGTTGGCGGCAGAGGACGCGGAAGTGGATCTACAAGTCTTTGATCTGTCCGGCTTGGCGGATCAAGCCGCACAGGAAGCGGAGTGTTCGAGAATCGAAAAGGAACTGGCAGATCGCCTGACTTTCGAGGGCGGATTGATGCACAATGCGGCCTTGTTCCGATTGAATGGGAACCGGAACCGCATCGTGTGGGTGATCTCGCACTTGTATTCGGACAACATCAGCAGCCGTATTTTGCCAGAAGATTTGATCGAAACGTACGAGTGTCTGGAGCGCGGAGAGCAGCCGATTTTGGGAGCGAAGACAGCCTCTTACCCAGACTGGGTGAACAGTTGCCGTACCTATATCAACTCCGAACGGGCAGAGCATGTCTTCCAGTACTGGAATCCGCTGCTCGATCAGTTCCAGCACTCGACCGTGATCATGGATGATCCGAATGGTCGCAACACCTATGCCGACCTGCAACTGCACGCCGTAACCGTTGATGAAGAGGCGACTCACCGACTGCGTACCGTTGTGCCTGCTACGTATGGCACCTCGGTCAAAGAAGTGTTGTTTGCGACCGTGTCTCGGGCGTTGGCGCGTTGGTTTGGATTGGAGCGAGTTCATTTTGCCATCAATGGTCATGGTCGCGATGAACTGGACGCAGCCTACGCACTGGATCTGAGCCGCACGATCGGCTTTTTCATCAGCACCTATCCGTTCTATGCCGATGTCGCCAAGGGGCAACCGATGGCCGCAACGATTCAACAGGTTCGCGACCGTCTGGCTGAGATGCCGCACAGCGGTGCTTCCTTTAACATGTTGCGTTACTTGAGTGAAGATTCCTATGTCCGGGAGCGTTTTAGCACGTTTACGATGCCGGAGATTCTGCTCAACTATCATGGGGAATTCAAAGAGATGACAAACACTGCCAACCAGTGGCAGCTGGCCGAATGTGGTTTTCTGGAGCAACCGTTGCATCAGGAAAGTCCATACAAACTGGTCGTCGTGGCGTATATCGAGCAGGGTCAATTGTGTCTCAACTTCCGCTATTCGAACAAACAATACGAGCAGGCAAGCATCGAGCGCTTGGAAGTCCTCTTCCAAGAAGAAGTACAAAACGCGATCAAATCGACCGAACCTGTCGTCAGATAGTGGTGTTGGAGTGCGACAATAAAGAGA
>Ga0068898_10298059_pt1 | contig 20020 bp, 4 predicted proteins | sample SoiCruaftwetup5A_FD_65918 | JGI IMG/M metagenome (GOLD analysis project Ga0068898, IMG submission 65918) | Soil microbial communities from Colorado Plateau and Sonoran desert - Soil Crust after wet up 5A (Metagenome Metatranscriptome) | ecosystem: Environmental > Terrestrial > Soil > Desert ...
GCCAGGCCTGACCCTGCCGGTGCAAGTTGTACTGGTGAAGTGTATTTTCGAAGTTAGATAGAAGGAAGGAAGTTTGAGATGAACTCATCCGTTGAAGGATATCGCTTGTCCCCGCAACAGATTCGGGTATGGAATCAATGCAGGTCTGCGCATTTGCAAACCACCCTGTTCGTGGAAGGTGCATTACAAGCCGAGCAGTTAGCTGCTGCCTTGGACGATTTGGTGGCGAGTCAAGAAATTTTGCGCACAGTGTTCCGCAAAATGCCAGGCCTGACCCTGCCGGTGCAAGTTGTACTGGAGCAAAGCCAGGCGGCATGGAGCGTATATGAATGTGAATCCTCATCCGATGTGGACAAGCTCTTGGAGCAGTTCACCAACACGGATTTCGATCTGGAAAAAGGGCCTTTGGTGCGAGCGATCCTGATTCGGGAGTCGTCCAACCAAGGGGTCATCGTTCTTCAAGTATCTGCGCTGTGTGCAGACCCTGACTCTTCATACTTCGTGCAGGAATGGTTCCGTTTGTACGAAGCACGCGTTCAAGGACAGAGCGTGTCTAGTGATGAGGAAGAGGAAGCGATTACATATAGTGTGATTGCGGAATGGCTGAATCAGATGCTCGAAGATGAGGAGAGCGAGACTGGGCGAGCGTTCTGGGCTCGACAACGCCTCGATGCTGTAGCCCCTGTATCCGTTCCTTGGCGCGAGACGACAGAGGGCCGACTGAATCTGGTCAAGTCGATTAGCGTTTCGGAACAGGTATGGCAAGGGGTGAGCGGGGCGGCTCGCCGCTGGAACGTGCAACCGCAGGATCTGGTCTTGCTCGCATGGCGTTCGATTTGGCACCGTGTGGCGGGGCAGTCGGAAGTGGTAGTCGGGGTTGGATGTGACGGACGCACAGATGAGGGAGTCGAAACAGCCCTCGGTCTGATGACCCGCTATGTGCCGCTGACCATCAAGTGGGATGAGGCGGAGATGGTACAGGATGCGGCGGTGCGTGTGAGCCAATCTGTGCGCGAGGCATATGAATGGCAAGAAGCATGGAGTTGGGATCTGGTCACGCCAAAAGCGGGAACGGTTGCCGAGTCTGGCAAGTTCCAGATCGGTTTCGAGAGCCGCAAGCGCTGGTCTTCCTTGGAAGTGGCGGATGTACGGGTTTCCTTGCGTCAAGAGCGTGGTCATGTGGAACCATTCGAGGCGTTGCTGTCCTGTCAGATCACAGCCGATGGTGCTGAACTGGTGGTGCAGACAGATGCACAAGTCTGGCCGGAGCAAGCGGTTCGTCAATGGTTGGACGCTTTGTCTGAAATGTTGGAACAATTTGCCGCAGCATCGAACCTGCGCTGTGGGGAATGCCGTTTTTGGCAAGTCGAGATGGAAGCGCAGACTTGGTCTTCTGAGGAGATTGAAGATGCTGGAGCGATCGAGGCAGACGAATGGTTCCATCTTTCGAAATATTCTAAATATAATCTATGGAAGCCACTTTCAGATGTACAGGCCCGAGTGGTCGACGAGTCGGGTCAGTGCGTGCCGCTTGGAGCGAGCGGAATGATCGAGGTGCGCCGTCAAAGCGAGGGGACAGAATGGACTCCGCTGCAACGCGGGCGGCTGTGGCCGGAGGGACTGCTCGAGCGTTTCCAAGTGGATGTGGCAAACGCAGAGTCCGAGGAACTGGTTGCTCCGCGCACAGAGGTGGAACAAGCACTGGCTGCGATCTGGTCGGAAGTGCTGGGCGTTGAGGAGATCTATCTGTCCGATAGTTTCTTCGACTTAGGTGGGCATTCGTTGCTGGCCACTCAGGTCGTGATGCGGATGCGGGCGAACTACGGCGTGGAATTCCCGATGCGCATCGTATTTGAGACCAAAACGCTGGAGGCGCTTGCAACCGCGGTGGAGCAGGCAGCAGGCACACAGGCTCAAGTAGCGGCTACGACGACATACGCTGCGATTCCTCGTTTGTCTGGGCAATCGCATGCACCGCTGTCTCCATCTCAGGAGCGCTTGTGGTTCTCCGCGCAACTGTCGGCCAGCAACCAATTCGGTTCTGGTTTCTACTATTTAATTGAAGACGAATTGCATATCGAGAGTTTCAATCGCGCGTTCGATGCGCTGGTCGATCGCTATGACATCTTCCGCACGACCATCGAGGTGCAGGACGGTGTGGCTTACCAGAAGCTAAACGCTGGGGTGCGCCCTGAGTATCATTTGCATGATGTACAGGGAATTGAAGAGTCGGAGCAACTGGCGAAGGTGCGTGAACGGGTGCTCGAGGTGTGGACGACACCGTTTGATCTGATCAACGAGTCGTTTTTCCGCTTTGAATTGTTCCGCTTGAGCCCGCAGAAGTCGTTGTTGTTCCTCTGCGCACACCACATCGGGTATGACGGCTGGGCAGTTCGTTTGATGATCCGCGACCTGAACGAGTACTACTCGGCATTCCGCCGCGGTGAGCATGAGGTGAAGCTGCCTGAAGCGGTGCCATTTGCCGATGCGGCGGTGTGGATGCGTCAACAACTGGAGGACGGTGCGTTGCAAAGCCAACTCGATTATTGGCTGACTCAGTTGCGAGATGATGTACAACCACCAAGCCTGCCAGGCGATACGGGCGAGTGGGAACGCAATCCTCTCGATGTGAGAACGATCGAGGTGTCTTCCGAGGTGACGGCAGGACTGCAACTCTTGGCGCAAAATCAAGGCAGTTCGCTCTACGCAACGGTGTTGTCCGGTGTGATGGCATGGATGTCCAGCATGTCGCGAGAAACGCTCGTGACTGTCGGGGCGACGCTGTCCGGGCGCACGCATCCCGAACTCGAGGAAGTATTCGGCCCGCTGATCAACCCGGTGGCGATGCGAACTGATCTCTCCGGCAACCCGACTTGCGCCGAGATGGTGAAGCGGGCGGCGCAGACGTCGTTTGACGCGTATGCCAACCAAGACTATCCGTTCGATCTGCTGTGGCAGGAACTGCGGAAACGGGGAGCCAAAGCCACGTCGCTGTATTCGGTGATCTTGATCGGGCAGAACGTGACAGATGGCGAGATCCGTCTGGATGGAATGCGCCTGAAGCCACAGCCGTTGACGGAGTTGTTGGCTGAACGTACGCAAGAAGCGGTGGAGCGCTTGTATGGGACAGGCGAGCCGGAATCGTCTCCTTATGAGTTGGTCATGTCGTTGCGCGAGGTAGATGGTGGTCTGGTGCTGGAGGCGAACTATGCGGTTGCTAAGTTCCGCCCAGAGACGGTCGATCGTTTCTTGGCGCAGATCGCACAGGTGTTGGAGCAGTTTTCGGCTCAGCCAGAACTTCGCTTGTCGCAACTCCAGGTCGAGCAATTTGAGACAGAGGATGCTTGGGAAGAGCTCTTTTAAGGAGGAAATTTGAGTGAAGATGACTGTTGTAGGTCGTGAAAGCCTGCCGATTGTCAATCTGCCGACCGATGCACCGCGCCAAGCGACGCCGTCTCTGGACAGCCGTCGCGTGGTTCGGGACATGCCAGCAGGGCTTCTTGAAGCGCTGAATCGGGTTGGCGTGCAGTTCGAAGCGACGGTGGAAGAGGTCGCGCTCGCGGCTTGTCACGTGCTGTTATATCGCTATACCGGGCAGAACGACCTCGTGATCGGTGTGCAGTCTGCGTCTGGGAGCATCCAGCCATCGCGGGTGCAGGTGGCAGGGGAGACTCCATTTGCTCAATTGGTACAAGCTGTGCGCGGGGAACGGACGACGGAAGCGGACGCATCGCTGTTTCAGGTAGGGTTTGCATGGGGGGCAGTGACTGCTGCCCCTGCCCAGTCGCCGTTTGAGTTGATGCTGGCACTTAGCGAAACGACGCTGGCTGCTGATTATCGAGTCCAGTTGTTTGAAGAAGAGACGGCTGAGAAACTGCTCGAAAGTTTGGAAGCGTTGCTCGTCAGCATCTCGGAGCGTCCTGATGGGGATCTGTTGGCACTGCCGATGCTGAGCAGCGCGGAACAAGAACGCGTGCTTCGCGGACTGAACGATACGGATATCGAGTATGGGCCAGAGGAATGCATCCATACGATGTTCGAGCGGCAGGTTGAGAAGACACCAGATGCGATCGCTCTGGTCTTTGAAGGCCAAACGATGACATACCGCGAGTTGAATGAGCGGGCGAATCAGGTCGCGCATTACTTGAAGCGGGCGGGCGTGGGTCCAGATGTGCGAGTTGGCGTGTGCATGGACCGTTCGCTGGAGATGTTGATTGCGATCTACGGCGTGCTCAAGACCGGTGGGGTCTATGTGCCGGTCGATCCTTATCACCCGCAAGAGCGTCAGGCGTTTACGATGGAGGACTCGCAAGTGCCGCTGATGCTCACACAAGAGCGCTGGTTGGCGCACTTGCCAAGCGTGGGCTTTGAAGTGATCTGTCTGGATACCGAGTGGTCCAAGTTCGCGGCGGAAAGCACGGAAAATCCAGTCGAAACGTTCTCGGCGGACAACATGATCTCGATCCTGTACACGTCCGGTTCGACAGGTAAGCCAAAGGGCGTTATCAGCACACACCGCGGGATCTGCAACCTGCTCAGATGGATGCAGGAAGTGTTCGGCTTGACTCCAGATGATCGCCATATCCTGAAAACGCCATACAGCTTCGATGTGTCGGCTTGGGAGTTGTTCTGGCCGCTGGTCAACGGTGCGCGTCTGGTCATCGCCAAGCCAGAAGGGCACAAGGACAGCGCATACCTGGTCAAACTGGCGCAGGAGCAGGAGATCACGACCATCGTGTTTGCTCCATCGATGATGCAGTTGTTCCTCGAGGAGCATGGCGTTGAGAATTGCACAACGATCAAGCGTGCGCTCTGTGCGGGGGAGGCCCTGCCGTTCGAGTTGCAAGAGCGCTTTTTCGCCAAATTGGATGCGGAGCTGCACAACTTGTACGGACCGACGGAAGCATCGGTCATCGTCCTGCATTGGCAGTGTGAGCGTGGTTCGGAGAAGCGGGTTGTTCCAATCGGTTTCCCGATCGCCAACACGCAAATCTACCTGCTCGATGAGCGGATGCAGCCAGTGCCACGCGGTGTGGCAGGCGAACTGTTCATCGGCGGAACAGCGGTAGCAGCCGGGTACCTCAATCGACCGGAGTTAAATGAGGAAAAATTCGTACTCGATCCGTTCTCGACGAAGCCAGATGCTCGCTTGTATCGCACCGGAGATTTGGCTCGCCATCTGCCAAACGGGACGGTCGACTATATCGGACGTATCGACCACCAAGTCAAACTGCGCGGTTTGCGGATTGAACTCGGGGAGATCGAAGCCGTGTTGCAAACGCATCCTGCTGTGCGCGAAGTCGTGGTGGTTGCACAGGACGACCGTCACGGCGGCAAGTTCCTCGCAGCGTTCCTGACTTCTGTGGAGGGAACCGACTTTGATCAAGCGATTCTGCGGCAGTATGTGAAATCCAAATTGCCAGAGTATATGGTGCCGAACGTCTTCGTCGTGCTGGAAGAGATGCCATTGTCACCAAACGGCAAGATCGACCGCAAAGTGTTGCCGCAAGTTACGCTGTCCGACAATGCCCGCGAGGAGCATATCGCGCCACGCACGCCGCTTGAGCAGACAATCGCTACGGTTTGGCAAGATGTGTTGCAGGTGCCAGACGTGGGCGTGACCGATCATTTCTTCTATCTAGGTGGTCATTCGCTGTTTGCCAACCAAGTGGTAGCGCGCCTTCGCGAGACGCTGGGCGTGGAACTGTCGGTCGGTGAGTTGTTCGACCGCCCAACGGTGGAGGAACTGGCACGGGTGCTGGAAGGACGTGCGCAAGAGCAACGGGGATCGCTTGCAGGTGAAGCACTGGAGCGTCCTGACAATGTGCCGCTGTCACACGCGCAAGAGGCGATGTGGTTTGTAGAGCAGTTGAACCCTGGGACGATGCAATTCAATGTACCATTTGGCTTGGGGTTGCAAGGCAAGCTGGACGTGGAGGCGCTTCGCAACAGTCTGAGCGCGGTTGTGGAGCGACATGAGTCGCTGCGCACGGTGTTCGCTGTGGTGGACGAGCAACCTGTGCAACGCGTGCTGGAGCCTAGCGCGTGGGAATTGCCACTGCTCGACCTCAGCGTGTTGGAAGAAGGAGAACGTGAGCAGGCGTTCGAGCGACTGCTGGACGACGAAGCGAATAAACCGTTCGATCTGCAAAATGGGCCGCTGTATCGCGGGACATTGGTACGCAGAAGCGCGGAGGACTATCTCTTGCTTCTGAACATCCACCACATCGTGTTTGATGCTCGTTCGCTGGATGTGTTCAGACACGAGTTGTTGGCACTGTATGAGGGCGCGGTGTTGCCAGAGGTGAAGATGCAGTTCCCTGACCATGCCTACCAAGAGCGAAATCGTTTGCAGGAGGAGTCGAAGGTACGGAGTCTTCATTATTGGAAGGAACAGTTGTCCGGTTCGCTTCCGCAATTGGAGCTTCCGATGGACCGCCCACTGACGGCGGAACTGTCCACACTGGGCCGGATGCAACGCATCCCATTGCCTGTTGAACTGACCAGTGCTGTGAAACAACTCTGTCGGGAAGAGCGCGTGACTCCGTTCATGGTGTTCCTCGCCGTCTACAAGTTGTTGTTGCACCGTCTGTCCGGGCAAGACGATCTCATCGTCGGGACGCCTGTGGCCAACCGTGACCGCTTGGAAACGGAAGAGATGATCGGGCTGCTCTTGAACACGCTCGCTCTGCGCAGCGACCTGTCGGGCAACCCAAGCTTCCGTGAACTGCTGCGTCGGGTGCGTCAAGTGACGTTGCAAGGGTACGAACATGCGGCAGTGCCATTTGAAAAAGTGGTCGAAGAAGTGCAGCCAGAACGCAGTCTGACACGCAATCCGATCTTTGACGTGATGATCAACTATCTGGACAAGCCGGAGTCGACCGTGGAGGTTGCCGGCGTACGAGCTACGACGACCTATGACTTCCAACTTCTCTCGAAACACCTGCTGACGTTATTCGTGCAAGAGGTGGAGCAGGTGTTGGTGCTGGAGTTGGTTTGCCGGGCCGAGTTGTTCTCCGAAGCGCGCACGTCGATGTTGCTTGAGCAGTTGCAAGCGCTTCTGCAACAAGCGCTGGCTGAACCAGATCGCCAAATCGAAACGTTTACGCTCGTGACGGAGACGGCAACGGCGTTGCTCCCTGATGCGGCGATGCCGATGGAAGCGCCGAAGTATCCGTCGGTGTTGGCAGAATTCCGCAGACGGGCGTTGGCGACACCAGAAGCGTGTGCAGTGGCGCAAGGCGATCGCCGCGTGTCATACGGAGAGTTGCTGACACGAGTGGATCGATTGGCACGCCATCTGCGAGCAGAGGGATTGCAGCCAGGCGACGTAACAGCGGTGCTGAGCCGTCAAGGGATCGGAGTCGTGGTCAGCACGTTGGCCGTCCTGCAAAGCGGGGGTGTATTGCTCCTCGTGGACGCAGACCTGCCAGCGTTGCGTCAGCGCATGACGCTTGAGCAAGCCAAGCCGAAGCATGTGCTCCGTTGCACCGAGCGCGAACTGACGGACGAAGTCCGCGAGTTCGTGGAGAGCATGGGCCTGCCGATGATGCGTGTCGCTGAGGAAACGGGCATCGTCGAAGGGGATTCCCTGCGAGTGGATGCGGCGTTCGGGGAGTGGGCAGATCTCGATCCAGAGGCACCTGCATACCTGTTCTTCACATCGGGTACAACCAATCTGCCAAAAGGGGTCGTGGGCACGCACAAAGGCTTGAACCACTTCCTGGCATGGCAGCGTGAGACGTTTGCAGTGGGTGCTGAAGATCGGGTTGCACAGCTGATTCATCTGTCTTTCGATGCGGTTCTGCGCGATATCTTCTTGCCGCTGACAGCAGGTGCGACCCTGCACCTGATGGATCATCCAGGCGATCTCTCGCCAGATGTGGTGTTGCCATGGCTCGAGCGTGAGGGGATCACTGTGATGCATGCGGTGCCATCGTTGGCGCAAGCGTGGCTGCACGGGGCACCAGAAGGTGTGACGCCGTCTGCGCTGCGTTGGCTGTTCCTCTCTGGCGAACCGTTGACCGATGGTTTTGTCACGAGATGGTATGAGCGATTCCCAGCGGGCGAGATCGTGAATTTCTACGGACCTACGGAAACCACGATGATCAAGACCTCCTACCGCGTACATCGCGAGGCGGTCGGACTCGGTCTGCAACCAGCAGGCTGGCCGCAACCGGACACGCAGGTGCTGGTCCTGGGTCAGAGCGGACAACTCTGCGGGGTTGGCGAGGCTGGCGAGGTGGTTCTGCGCACACCATTTGGCACGCGCGGCTATCTCAACGCACCAGAGGAACAGGCGTTGCGTTTCCGTCCGAACCCGTTCAATGGGGACGCGGATGATGTTGTGTACTATACGGGCGACCGTGGTCGCTACCGCCCAGATGGGGCACTCGAAGTGCTGGGCCGACTCGATGACCAGATCAAGGTCCGCGGTGTGCGCGTTCAGTTGGGCGAAGTAACAGCGGTGCTGATGCGTCATCCTGCTGTGGCTTCCTGCGCGGTTATCGATCACAAAGATGCACAGGAGCAAACGCAACTCGCTGCCTATGTCGTGTTGACCGACGCTGAGTTGATCAGCGCAGAGGAATTGCGTCATTATCTCGAACAGCGACTCCCAAGTGCATGTGTGCCTGCTACCTATCAAGTGCTGGAAGCGTTGCCGTTGCTGGCAAACGGCAAAGTGGATCGCAAAGCTTTGCCAAGACCAGAGACGGTCGTATCGGTGGAATCGGATGTACAGGTAGCTGAAACGGGAATTGAAGCGACGCTGAGCAAAATCTGGTCGGAGGTCTTAGGGCTGGAGCGCATCGGCGTCAACCAGAACTTCTTTGCCCTCGGCGGCCATTCCCTGCTCTCCACACAAGTGATGTCTCGCGTGCGTCGTCACTTTGGCATCGACCTGCCATTGCGTCACATGTTCGAGGGTCCGACGATCGCTCAGTTGGCGTCGGCGGTGGAAGTGGCGTTGCGAGAGCAGCCAGCGGCAGACCTCGGCGCGTTGACCGCGATCTCTCGTCAGGGAGACTTGCCGCTGTCCGACATGCAAAAACAACTCTGGTTCTTCGAGCAACTTGAATCGGAGAGTTCGCTCTATCATGTTCCGTTCGCACTGCGTTTTGAGGGTGTGTTGCAACTTGAACACCTGCAGACCGCTTTGCAGGAGATCGTAAGTCGCCATGAGACACTCCGCACCGCGTTCCGTGAACAGGACGGAGAAGCGACGGCTGTGGTGTTGCCAGCAAGTGAAGTTGAACTGCCGGTGACCGATCTGCAAGGTTACGCTGCCGACGAGCGCGAACAAGTACTAGAGGAGAACATGCTGGAGCAAAGTGCTAGGCCGTTTGATCTGCAAGCAGGCTCCCTGTACCAGTTCCATCTGTACCGTCTGACGGCAGAGGAGCATGTGTTGCTGATCACGTTGCACCATATCATCTCCGACGGTTGGTCGGCAGGGGTCTTCACGAAAGAGGTGGCTGCACTCTACACGGCATTGGCCGAAGGGAAGCCGACTCCACTCGTGGTGCCAGCCTTCCAATATGTCGATTATGCGGCATGGCAACAGCGTTATGTCCAGTCGGCAGAGTATCAGCGCCAGATGGCGTACTGGAAGCGTCAATTGGGCGGGCAGTTGCCGATCCTTGAACTGCCGACCGATCATTCGCATCCTGCGAAGCCAAGCTACGCAGGGGCTGTCATCCGCGCTACACTCCCAGATGAGCTTTTTGCAAGAGTGGAGTCGTTCGCACTTGTGCATGGGGTGACGGCGCAGATGGTTCTGTTGACTGCGTTCCAAGCCTTGCTCTATACGCGCACTCGCCAGGAAGATCTGTTGATCGGGGTGCCAGTCGCCAACCGTCCGCTTGAGGAGACGGAAGGGCTGATCGGCTACTTCGTGAACACGCTGGTTCTGCGCACGAACTTGGCAGGCAATCCGTCGATCACCGAATGGTTGCACCGCGTGCGGTTGACGTCTCTGGAAGCGTACTCGCACCAAGGCGTGCCGTTTGAAAAACTGGTGGCGGAGCTTCAACCAGAACGCCTCGCGAACATTTCGCCGCTCTTCCAAGTCATGTTCAATTATCAACTGGTGGGTCAAAACCGCTATGAGTTGCCACATCTTCAGATGAGCACGATCTCGCTGGGCCGCAAGACCGCCAAGTTTGATCTGAATGTACACATCCACCACTATGAGCGTAGCATCGACGCGCTCTTCGAATATCGCACGGACCTGTTTGAACCATCGACCGTACAAGCGATGATCGAGCAGTTCCAAGAGTTGCTGCACCGCGTGACGGAACACCCGGAAGTACGTCTGCGCGAGATCGTTCAATCTCCGGTGGAAGAGATCACGGACGAGTTATTCGGGTAAGGAAGGGTGGATTGGAACGTTGAATTATCTATCTAAAGAGAATGTGCTAGAGGTGCTAGAACTTTCTGTGTTGCAAGAGCGGATGATCGCAGAGCCAACCACACACCTGCGTCAGTACGCCTACGAACTCGAAGGGTCGATCGATCCAAGCTTGCTGGAACAGGCGTTGCAGACGGTCATCGCGACACATCCTGAACTGCGCTCTGTATTCCGCCCACTGAAGAACCGCACCGTGCAAGTGGTCTTGAAGACGCGCCCGATCACGCTTGCGCTCTACGATCTGAACAGTCAAACAGAAGCGGAAATTGCGATGGAAATGGACGCCCCGGTGGATGCCGGGGCTGGTCCACTCCTGCGTTGTGCATATGTCCGTGATCCAGAGGGGCGCACCCAGTTGCGGATCGCTCACCACGAGTTGATTCTGGACGATCAGAGTCGCCAAGCACTGCTGGCAGACTTGCTTTCTGTCTACGAAGCGTTGGTAGCCAACAACACCGATGCGAAGCCGCAAGAACGTCCACGCTTCTCCGCATACCTCCAGTGGTTGACGCGCAAAGACTGGATGCCAGCCAAGGAGTTTTGGCGGGCACAGGCGGGAGAGGTCGTGCCATCCGCGATGTTTACAGCGATGCGCCGCGATCAAGCCTTGATCGAACGCCGGACCTACAGCACGCAGACGTTGTCTCCAGAATTGAGTGCCAAATTGCGAGACCTGGCGTCTGAAGCGCAGGTGTCGCAACAAGCGATCGCTGCGACGGCATGGGCGATCTTGGCGGCTTTGTATGGCGGCGAGGAACTGGTGACGTACGGCTGGCAAGTCCACGGGCGATCCTCGGAGATCGCCGATGTTGAGAACGTGCTGGGTCCGCTGGCTCACTTCCTGCCACTCTCGCTGAATGTGGCGGGCGAGCAGGTTCTGGTGGAGTTCCTGCGCCATGTTGATCAACGCTTGCAGGGAATCGAGGCCACCTCGTTCCTCCCTGAGACGGAAGTGCGCCGTGATGCGGAAGTGCCAGACGGAGTGTCGCTGTATGACACGAGCCTGTCCTTCACGACCTCGTCCGATGTCCCTCTGACGCCAACATGGGAGCGAGTGAGCACAGGACAGAAACCACTGTTGCAAATTGCGGTGCGGGCGGCAGACTTGTGGAGCGCAGACTGGTCGTTTGCGAGCGACGTATTGCCAGCCGCAACGGTCGAGCGTCTGCAAATGCAGTGGAGCACACTGCTGGAAAGCTTCACGGAAGCCGACCTGACAGCACCGCTTTCCCAGTTGCGGCTGATCTCCGCGCAGGAAGTGGAGGAGACCACAGCGTTCAATGTGTCGCACTTGCCAGACCCTGACCTCAGCCTGTTAGCGCATCAGGTGATCGAGCGACAAGCGGCGTGGATGCCAGACGAAATCGCGGTGCGCTGTGGCGAGGAGTCCCTGACCTATGCGGAACTCAACGCTGAGTCCAACCGATTGGCGTGGCAGTTGCGCGACTTGGGCTTCGGGCGTGATGATGTCGCCGCACTGTTCGCAGAGCGGAACATCGAGATGCTGGTGGGCATCCTCGCGGTGCTGAAAGCGGGCGGCGCGTACGTGCCGCTGGACGCTGCCAATCCGGTCGCACGAAACCGCACGGTGGTGGAAACATCCCGCGCCAAGGTCGTCCTCACACAAGAACCGTTGCTGACGGCGAGCGAGGAACTGATCGAGGGTGTTGAGCAGACTCCGGCAATCGTCAACCTGAGCGATTCTGCTGCCAGAGCCGCATTTGCAGAAGTCAATCCGCCGTTCATCAACGAGCCAGGTGACCTCGCCAATGTGTTCTATACATCGGGCTCCACCGGTCTGCCCAAGGGCGCGATGGTCGAGCACATCGGGATGTTGAACCATCTCTATGCCAAGATCAACTTGCTGGAAGTGGACGCTACCTCTGTGGTGGCACAGACGGCGTCACACTGCTTCGACATCTCGGTCTGGCAGTTCTTGGCTCCACTGATGGTCGGAGGCTTGGTGGTGATCTATCCAAATGAAGTCTCGGGCGATCCCGATGAACTTCTGGCGGCGACAGAGCGTGACGCTGTGACCGACTTGGAACTGGTGCCCGCGATGATCGAGATGATCTGGCGCGCGGCACAAGAACTCGGAGCGGTGCCACCGCTGAAATCCCTGCGCCACTTGATCGCTACAGGTGAAGGCTTGCCGACCGAATTGTGCAACCGTTGGCGACGTCTGTATCCCGAGGTGCGCATGATCAACGCGTACGGTGCTTCGGAAACGTCCGATGACTTTACACATGAGGTTGTGGACTCGTGGGTGGAAGAGAATCGTCCGTACGTATCGCTTGGTACGGTCATTCCGCATCACCGTGTGTACGTGCTCGATCGCTTCCTGCGCGAAGTGCCGATTGGTGGCATCGGGGAGATCTGTGTGACAGGTGTTGGGGTCGGTCGCGGGTATCTGCACGATCCAGAACGCACGGCCAAGGCATTTTTGCTCAATCCGTTCGAAGATGGGATGGGCGAGCGGTTGTATCGGACAGGGGATCTGGGCTACTTTACGCCGGATGGACGTCTGTCCTACATCAGCCGCGCCGACTTCCAGGTCAAAGTGCGGGGACACCGCATCGAACTTGGCGAGGTGGAAGGTGCGCTGCGCCGTCATCCGCTGGTCGATCAGTGTGTTGCCATCGTGCGCAAAGACGAATTCGGACAGAATCGACTGTTGGCTTATGTGGTCACCTCGGAATCGATGGATACGCAAGAACTGCGCGACCATCTGAAGAACTGGGTGCCTGAGTATATGATCCCGGAGGCGCTGATCTTCCTCGACAAACTGCCGCTGAATCGCAACGGCAAGGTCGATCGCAAGGCACTGCCTGAACCTGACCAGAGCGATGTGGGGGCTGTGACTCCACCGCGAAATGGTGCAGAGGCAGCGCTGATCTCGATCTGGGAAGATGTGTTGAGCGTTTCTGGTCTTGGCATCGATCACAATTTCTTTGCACTGGGCGGGCACTCGCTGAAGACGATTCAAGTGCGTGCGCGGATCAAAAGGCAATTCGGGGTCGATATCCCGTTGCATCAGCTCTTCGAACACCAGACGATTCGTGAATTGTCCGACTTGCTGGGCGATGTGACGGTGGATGAGACGGCGACGGAGATGGTGATGATTCCGAAACTGCCTCCTGCCGAGAGCTATGAGATGTCACACGCACAGCGCAGACTCTTTTTCTTGCATTGGATGGATCGCGATAACGTATCGTACAACATGCCCGCTCTGCTGGAGCTGGAGGGTGCGCTCGATCAAGCGGCATTGGTGCGGGCGTTTGAAGCCATTCTGGCACGCCATGATGTGTTGCGCACGACGTATGAGATGCGGGAGGGACGACCTGTTCAACTCGTGCATGCGGTGCAGTCGCTGCACGTTCCTGTGACAGACGTATCGAACCTGGCGGAGACGGAGCGAGAGACAGCACTCTGGAACGAAGTGACCGCCGAGATGCAGACGCCGTTTGATCTCACGGCGGGGCCAGTCTTCCGGATGCGCGTCTTCCGTTTGGCAGCTGAGCGTCACTGGTTGATGCTGCAGTTGCATCATATCGTCGGCGACTTCTGGTCGTGGCAAGTGCTGCTTCGCGAGTTCCAGACCCTGTATGCGGCAGAGGCTGCTGGCGGTGGAGACGTATTGGCTCCACTGACCGTTCAGTATACCGACTATGCGGCCTGGCAGAACCAACGACTGGAGCAGGGCCACCTGCAGGCAGCGCAGGCGTTCTGGAAAGAAACGCTGGGCGGCGAATTGCCAGTGCTGGACCTTCCGACCGATTATCCGCGGTCGGCGGTGGTGCGCTCAGAAGGGCAACAACTGAGACTTCCACTCGACGCCGAGTTGGCGGCGGGCTTGCAGCGGTTGACACAGCAAGGGGATGCTACCCTGTTCCTCGTGTTGCTGGCGGCGACGGGGATTCTGCTGTCACGACTTAGCGGACAGCGCGACCTCGTGCTGGGTACACCAGAAGCGGGTCGCAGCCTGCTGGAGTTGGAGGGACTGGTCGGTCTCTTTATCAACACCTTGCCACTTCGCTTCCAAGTCGAGCCAGGTCAGACGTTCCTGCAAGTGTTGGAACAGGTCAAGCAACAGGCGTTGCAAGCGTACGAGCATCACGAGTATCCGTTTGACCAATTGGTGGAAGAGATCAATCCGCCTCGCGATTTGAGCCGCACACCGATTTTCTCGGTGATGTTCCAAGTGTTGCGTGACGGTGAGGAACGCTTCCACGAGGTGGCGGGCTTGCAGATGCGCCCTGTTGAACTCGACGTGACATCGACCAAGTTTGATTTGCAGATCGATTTCGTCGAGCGTCCGAACACGATGGAATGCTTGCTCACGTATCGTTCCGATCTCTACAAGCGCGACACGGTGGAAGGCTGGATGAAACATCTGCATCTGCTTTTGCAAGCGATCACAGCGACGCCAGATGCGACGGTCGAATCGCTGCCGCTGGTCGATTCGGAAGAACGCAATCGCTTGCTGACCGAGTGGAACCAAACAGATGTGGAGCGTCCAGCGGACGTATGTGTACACGAGCTGTTCGAGCAACAGGTAGAGCGCACTCCGGATGCTGTGGCTGTCATCGGTGAGCAGGAAACGCTGACCTACCGTGAACTCAATGAACGCGCGAACTGCTTGGCGCATGAATTGCGAACGCTCGGGGTCCAGCCTGAGGTTCGCGTCGGGCTGTGCATGGAACGCTCGGTCGAGATGCTTGTCGCGATCTACGGCGTTCTGAAAGCGGGCGGAGCGTATGTTCCGATCGACCCACACCACCCAGCGAAGCGAATTGCGGAAGTGGTGGAGGATGCGGAACTCGCATTGGTGCTGACCCAAGAGCGCTTCCACGATCTGTTCACTCCGTTCTCCATGCCTGTGTTCGATATGGATGCTGCAAAGCCATGGTGGGCGACCGATGCGGTTGCGAATCCACAGCGCGTGAACGTGCCAGATCATCTTTTGTACATGATGTACACCTCGGGATCGACCGGAAAACCAAAAGGCGTCATGAACGAACACCACGCGGTCGTCAATCTCCTGCTCTGGATGCGCGATCAGTATGCGTTGACGAGCAAGGATCGCATGGTGCTCAAGACCGCCTATACGTTCGACGTGTCGGTGTGGGAGTTGTTCCTGCCGCTGATCTCGGGTGCGGCACTCGTCGTGGCACGACCAGACGGGCATCGCGATCTGGGCTATCTCCAGCGTTTGATCGAGGAGCAGCAAGTCACGCTCGCCGTGTTCGTTCCTTCCGCGTTGCAGGTATTCGTAGAGCAGGATGGACTGGAAAAACTGACCCATCTCAAGTCGGTGTTATGCATCGGTGAAGCGTTGTCTGTGGAATTGCAAGAGCGATTCTTCCGCACCTTCCCGCATGTGGAACTGCACAACTTGTACGGCCCGACGGAGGCAGCGGTCAACGTTACATTCTGGAATTGCCCACGCGGGGCGGGGCGGCGGTATGTACCGATCGGGGACCCGATCGCCAATGCGAAGTTGTATGTGCTGGATGAACGCTTCGAACCGGTGCCGATCGGTGTGATCGGGGAGTTGTACATCGGTGGCGTTCCTGTCGCTCGCGGGTATCACAACCGTGCGGAACTGACGACAGAGCGTTTCCTGTTTGATCCGTTCTCGTCGGTGGAGGGAGCGCGCATGTACCGCACGGGGGACATGGTGCGACGCCACGCAGACGGAACGATCGAGTTCCTCGGACGTGCGGATGATCAGGTAAAGCTGCGTGGATTCCGCATGGAACTCGGGGATATCGAAGCGGCGTTGCTGCGGATTTCCGGTGTACGGGAGTCGGCGGTGTTGTTGCAGAAGGATGAGGGAGAGGGTGTCTTGGTCGCCTACGTGGTGGCCGACCCAAGTCTCTTAGCAGGGGATTTGCGCGCAGGGTTGCTTGGGCAGTTGCCTGAGTATATGCTGCCAAATCGCTTCGTGTTCCTAGACAGCCTGCCGATGCTGGCCAACGATAAGTTGGACCGCAAAGCGTTGCGTGCGCTGGACCCTGGAGCGGATTCGGAAGCGGGAATCGATACCTATGTTCCGCCGCGAACGGCGCTGGAGCGGAAGATGGCGCAGATCTTCGAGCAGATCCTGCATGTGCGATCGATCGGCGTTCAGGACGACTTTTTCGCAGCAGGTGGTCATTCCTTGAAGGTGCTTGGTTTGATCGGCGAGGTGCAGCGCGAGTTCGGTGTGGCGTTGCCGCTCGTCAACGTGTACCAGCGTCCAACCGTTGCACAGCTTTGTGAATGGCTGGAAACTGCTACCGGTGCCCAAGACGCATTGCATGACGGTGCGATCCTCATCCAACAAGGGGATGGGTCGCAATCACCGCTGTTCTTGGTACACGGACAGGGAGGTGGCATCGCTTCGTTCTTCCTGCTCGCTAAAGCGCTGGGAGTGGAGGAGACGGTCTACGGGTTGCAGGCGTTTGGGTATGAGTCGGCAGTGGAGCCGCTGACGTCGATCGATGAGATGGCGACTCGCTATGTCGAGGAGATGCGCCGCGTTGCTCCACATGGACCGTACCGCCTCGCAGGGTGGTCGTTCGGTGGAACGGTGGCGTTTGAGATCGCTCGTCGCTTGGAGCAACTAGGCGAACGTGTCGAGTGGCTGGGCCTGTTCGACGCACATCCGATGGACTTGCCAGATGACCTGCGTGAGAAACAGGAGTGGACGGAACATGATGTGTTGCGGTTTGCCTTGATCGATCTTGGGCTGGAAGCGCAAGCGCTTGACGGCCTCGGTGATGCGGAGGCGTTCGCGTATGTCGTGAACCAGTTGGAGCGCGCTGGACGAGTGCCGAAGGGTCTGCCTGAGCACAGCCTGCGAGCGAAACTGAACACGATGGCAGCACATGGTACGGCGGCTGCGTTCTATCACTACCAAGGTCCTGTGCAGACCGATTTGCACCTGTTCCGTGTCACAGAGGTGTCGGCCCAAGGTCATTCCTTGGTCGATGCAGACGAATGGAGACCGCGAACAACGGGTGCGCTGTTGATTCATCCGGTGTCTGGAGATCACAACACGATGCTGGATCAAGCCCATGTCTTTGCCCTAGCAGAAAAAATGAAAATGTACAACGATGAGAAAAGGGTGCTGCAATGAGATACCGTGATTTGCATATCAACATGAAGGTTCGATTAGTCGAATCGTTCCTGGTCAACTTAGTAGGTAATATGATCTACCCGTTCATGGCGATCTATTTTGCAGATCGCTATGGCGCGGCGATCACCGGCTTTCTGTTCATGGCGAACGTCTTGATCGGACTTGGTTTTGGACTGTACGGCGGAATTCTCGCCGACAGATACGGTCGGAGAAAGATGTTGCGCATCGCAGAATCGGGCCGCGTGCTCTCGCTGTTGATCATCACATTGTCCAACTCGCCTTGGTTTGATTCACCTTTGATGACATTGATTTTCTTGTTGGTGTTGAACGGATTCGGTGGTTTGGCATTCCCGGCCATGCAAGCGATGGTCGTGGATTGCACCACGCCGGAGAACCGCAAGTATGTGTACAGCATCGATTACTGGGCGTTGAACACCGCGCTGTTGATCGGTGGTATGGTCGGGGCCTTCTTCTTCCGCGAGTATCTGTTTGAACTGTTCACAGCGGCGACGTTGGTGTCGTTTACCTCGCTGTGTATGCTCTTATTCGTCCTGCAAGAAACCCACTTCCCGAAAAAGAAAGAGAAGCCTGCCGAAACGGAAAAAGGCGAACCCGCTCCCAAAGCGCAAGGCGGCGGTGGCGGTGGCGGCGGCTACGGAATGGTATTCCGCGACCGTACCTTCATGATCTATATCTTGGCGGTGGCGCTGTTGATCTCGCTCGAACATATCTTCTTCAACTACGGTGCTGTCCGTCTGTCGAACGAGATGGCGAGTCAACCGCTGTTCCCATGGAGTTCTGGAGCCAACATCGATGGAGTTGGCATGTTCGGTATCTTGCGTACGGAAAACGCATTGATCGTCGTGTTGCTGACCGGGGTCGCCACGCGGGTATTCAGCCGTTTCCGGGACACAGGGGTTTTGATGACCGGCATTTTGCTCACGATGATCGGATTTGCTGTGCTGGCTGTGTCGAACAGCCCATGGGTACTGCTCGTGTGCATGTTGATTGCAACAAGTGGTGAACTGTTGCACACCACGATTCGTCAGTCCTACCTGGCGGAGATCATCCCGCCAGCGAATCGTGGTACGTATATGGCGATCACCGGGTTGACTGGGGTCATCGCACAGATGATCGGGGCGTTTTCGATCACGATGGGTGCCTACGCTTCGTCTTGGTTGATCGGCCTGTTCACGCTGCTGATCGGGGCGGCGAGTGCGGGGCTGTTCGTGAACACGTTGATGAATTTGCCAAGCCGCAAAAAAGCGATACAAGCGATGGAAGCAGAACAGGTTTTGCAACATTGAGTTAGATGAGAAATGAGGAGGAAGTACACGATGACCGAGAGATTGAAACAAGGGTATGAACCGATTGCTATCGTAGGGATCGGCTGTAGATTTCCGGGCGGTGTCAGCGACGTTGAGAGCTTCTGGAACTTAGTTCGCGAAGGGGTGGATGCGGTGACGGAAGTTCCAGCCGACCGCTGGGATACGAAACGTTTTTACCACCCAAATCGTAAAAAACCAGGCACAACCGATTCGCGTTGGGGAGGATTCTTGGATGATGTCGACAAGTTCGACCCAGAGTTCTTCGGAATCTCTCCCCGCGAAGCGGGGGGTCTGGACCCACAGCAACGTCTGATGCTGGAAGTAACGTGGGAAGCGCTTGAGGATGCTGGCTTTAGACCTGAGCAACTGACTGGGTCCAACACGGGCGTATTCGTAGGCTGCTTCACAACTGACTATCAGTTCTTGCAGGTCGCGGACCAGAACATCGATTTTCTTGATACGCACTCCACGTCTGGTTTCATGATGACATTGAACTCAAACCGGATCTCCTACGCATTTGACTTCCAAGGTCCTTCCATGACACTCGATACCGCTTGTTCCTCCTCTCTGGTTGCCGTGCATCTCGCTTGCCAGAGTTTGATCACTGGGGAATCGAACCTCGCTCTGGCCGGTGGCGTAAACATCATGGTTACGCCTCACTTGACGATTGCTGAATCCAAAGGCGGCTTCCTCTCCCCAGACGGCCGCTCCAAGGCGTTCGACTCCCGTGCAAACGGATATGTGCGCGCCGAAGGGTGCGGCATGGTCGTGCTCAAGCGATTGGAAGAAGCGATCGCCGATGGCGACCCGATCTATGCGGTGATCGCTGGGTCGGCCTGCAACCAAGACGGTCGCAGTGCTGGTGTTACCGTTCCGAACGGTCTGGCGCAAGAACAACTGATGCGGGATGCACTCAATCGCGCGGGCATTGAGCCAAGCCAAGTTCAATACGTTGAGGCACACGGTACGGGTACACCAGTTGGCGACCCGATCGAAGCAAAAGCCCTCGGGACTGTATTGTCCGAAGATCGTCCAGACGGTGAGTATTGCTGGGTTGGATCGGTGAAGACGAACATCGGTCATACCGAGGGTGCAGCCGGGGTCGCAGGTCTGATCAAAGCGGCGCTGTGCTTGCAAAATGAAGAGATTCCACCACAC
>Ga0068898_10086494_pt1 | contig 19642 bp, 1 predicted proteins | sample SoiCruaftwetup5A_FD_65918 | JGI IMG/M metagenome (GOLD analysis project Ga0068898, IMG submission 65918) | Soil microbial communities from Colorado Plateau and Sonoran desert - Soil Crust after wet up 5A (Metagenome Metatranscriptome) | ecosystem: Environmental > Terrestrial > Soil > Desert ...
ATTATTATCAGTTCTTTTGTTTCAACTCGAAGTAAGGGCAATTCTTCTTTAGCTTTTTTGGATTGATAAGTTCAATGCTATTACGAGTTATGGGGTGAGGAGTTTTGAAGCAATCGGAAGAGGATCAGGTTCTTAACAAAAAAATGATTGATTCATTTCATCGGCTGACAACTGAAGACCAAGCAGCGTACCTAAAACTGAACGCCACGAATGTCGAGTTCCCAGTGAACCGCATGATCCATGAATTGTTTTATGAGCGTGTTCAGGCTCATCCGGACCGCATCGCGCTGGCTCATCAGGCAACCCATCTGACATATCAAGATCTGAATGAACGTTCAAACCAGGTTGCGCATCTGCTACGTGAACAAGGTGTTAAGGCAAATGAAATTGTAGCGATTTTGATGGAACGCGGGGTTGACATCATCGTGTCGATCCTCGGAGTATTGAAGGCTGGGGCTGCGTATACGTCCATAGACCCTAACTATCCAGAAGACCGTGTGCGTTACATGCTGGAGGACAGCGAGTCGCGCTTCCTATTGTCTCAAAAATCGCTTGTTGATCGCTTGTCAGAACTCAACAGTAAAATCATTTGCGTAGAGGAGATCCCAGCTGAGACACCGGCGTCTAATCTGGAAACGATCAACCAAGCAGATGATATCGCATGTGTCATCTATACATCTGGCTCCACAGGAAGACCAAAAGGAACACTGCTTTTGCACCGTGGTATCGTCAATTTTGTGCAATGGATGCACAATACGTTAGGCTACACTGAAGAAGACACGGTTATGTCGGCGACCACTTTCAGCTTCGATGCTTCCGCGATGGATATGTTCGGAAGTTTGTTGAATGGTGCAAAAATGTATATTCTTTCGGAAACAGAACGCTATTCCCCAGAAGCTATTGCCCATGCCATCGAATTGACTGGTGGTACGAGAATGTTCTTGACTACCTCTCTCTATGTCCAATTCGCCACATTCCTGACAGATGAGGAGTACACGAAGATCGCCAAGACGATGAAGACGATCCTCACAGGTGGTGAGGCATTGCTTCCGGAAGTCGTTCGTTCCTTCCAACGTCGCTTTGGTTCCGGGATTCAAGTCGTAAATGGATATGGTCCAACAGAAACAACGATCTATGCGACCACATATCTGATTGACAAGATGATCCCAGAAGATCTTACAAATATGCCAATCGGTACTCCGTTGTCGAACTATCAAGTGTATGTTCTGAACGAGCAGATGGAAATCTGTCCAGTTGGTGTCGAGGGTGAACTTTACATCGGTGGTGTAGGGGTCGGGAAAGGGTATTGGAATCAAGCGGATAAAACGGAGGAAGTGTTTGTTCCGAACCCATTCTCAAACGATCCGGGTGCACTGCTTTATAAAACAGGCGACTTGGTTCGTTTGTCGCCAAATGGCTACATGGAATATGTCAGCCGCATAGACGATCAAGTCAAAGTTCGTGGTTTCCGTATTGAGTTAGGGGAAATTACGGAGGTGCTGTTGCAGCATCCTGAGGTATTGTTGGCAGCTGTGATCTCACGTCGAGCTACAGACGGAAACAACTCGCTGTACGCTTATTACACGTCCAATACTACGGAACTGGATCAACAAGAACTCAAGGTGTTTTTAGGTCAGAAAGTACCTGAGTTCATGATCCCGTCACGTATTGTTAAGTTAGATGCTATGCCTCTTAACCCGAACGGCAAAGTAGATCGAAAAGTATTAGTCGAACTGGCCGAAAACGATTTAGATCAAGGTTCTGAGTATACCGCACCGGCTACACCTACAGAGGAAATGCTCGCTGTGATTTGGTCGGAAGTGATGAGACGTGAACGTGTCGGTCGCAATGACAATTTCTTTGACCTGGGTGGTCACTCGTTGTTGGCGATGCAGTTATGCAATCGCGTGCAAAAACAATTGGGAGTTCGGTTGGAATTAAAAGACCTGTACGAAAATCCAACCATTCAGGAACTGGCTGCCTGGACTGATGAGAAATTAGCTTCTGGATGGGTTGCTGCGGTTGAAATTTCTCGTGTAGCTGAACAAGAGTACTATCAACTGTCTAATGCACAAAAACGTCTCTGGTTCTTCTATAAGATGGATCCAGACAATCGTTCTTACAACCTTCCATTTAACTTTATTCTGCGGTCGGCTATTCAGCCGCAGGCTTTTGAACAGGCTCTTCAATACTTAGTAGAACGCCATCCTGCGTTACGTACCGTCTTTTTGGACGTGGACGGCATTCCTCGTCAAAAAATCCAAGAGAAGAGCAATGTTCGTCTGTATCATGAAGATCTAACCGGAATGGATACTGCGGACCAACAATCGTACATCGCGAAAAAAGTTCGTGAGAGTGAAGCGATTCCTTTCGATTTAACTGTCGGTCCATTACTCCGTGTGATGCTGTTTACTCTGAGCGAGACGGATTCCTACTTCTATGTATGTACTCCTCACATCATCAACGATGGTTGGAGTCATGATCTGTTTATGGCTGAGCTCTCAGAAAGCTATGGCGCCTTTTTGAAAGGGGAACAGCCGAGCCTTGCAGAACTTCCGCTACGCTATGTGGACTATGCTGAATGGCAAGATCAGGAAGTAGTAGAGGGGAAACTTGCCCAAGAAGAGGAGTATTGGCTGGCCGAATTAGCGAAGCCGTTGCCTGTGTTGGAATTACCAACTGACTTCCCACGTCCAGAAGTACAAACGTTTAACGGTGATCTTCTGGTGTCGAGGCTCCCACAGGATTTGCATGCGAAATTGCAAGCAGTAGCGAAGCAGGAAGACGTCTCGATGCAGATGTTGCTCTTTGCAGCCTATGCAACACTGATGAATCATCTGTCGCAAAACGATGATATTATCATCGGTATCCCAAGTGCGGGACGCCCGGTTGAGGCGATCGAATCCGTTATGGGTTACTTTGCACAAACACTGGCGATTCGTACGAACTTTGAGGGCGTACAGACTTTGGGTGAGTTGTTGCAAGTCGTCAAGCAAAAATCCCTGAACGCACTTGCGAATCAATCGTATCCATTCGATCTGTTGATTGAGAAGATCAATCCAGAGCGTGATGCGAGCCGTACTCCAGTATTCTCTACCATGTTCTGGCATCAATATGCTGATCGATATGAGCAGGATTTGGGGAATTTTGAGTATCAAATGCTGGTCGAGGAAGTGGAGCACACCACGGCGATGAATGACCTGATCCTCGTGTTGATCGAAGGAGAGGACGACATTCGCCTGACCTTTGAATACAACACGGATCTGTTCGGGCGGGAAACGATCGCTCGATTTGTCAAAATTTTTGTCAAGATCTTGTACTCGTTCGCCAACAAATTAGCAGAACCAATTCAACATCTCGACTTGCTGATTGAAGATGATCTGGCTGTCTACAGCAATATGAACGATACAGCCAAGGAATACGATCTGAACCGTCTCTTACATCAAGCATTTATCGAACAAGCAGAGGCGCATCCAGAACGAATCGCATTGTCCTATGAAGGCAAGACGATGACATACGGTGAGTTGGACCAAATTTCTAACCAATTGGCACATTTCCTGCGGGAACAGGGTGTACAACGCAATCAATATGTTGCCATCCTGATGGAACGAAGCCTCGAAATGATGGTAGCGCTCTATGCGATTCTGAAGTCTGGCGCGGCGTACGTTCCGATCGATCCAGATTATCCAGCACAGCGCGTTCAATACATGATCGATGATTCCAAAGCAACCGTTCTGCTGACCAAAGCGGTCTACGGCGATCAGGTTGCGGGCATCGCGAATGAGGTTGGGAATTTAAGAACAGTTCTCTATACCGACACCGTTTCCGAAGAAAATATGACAGTGATCTCTGCTGTCGAGACATACACATGGAACGCGCTGGCTTCGTTGCCAACTACTGCTTTGACTTTTGTTAACGAACCAACAGATCTGGCCTATATGATCTATACGTCTGGCTCGACTGGACAACCAAAAGGCGTTAAGTTGCCGCATCGTGCTGTTGTGAACAGTCTGACCTGGATGCAAGAAAGCTATCATTTGGTACCGGAGGACGTTGTTGCACAGAGAACTTCCTTCTGTTTTGACACTTCGGTCTGGGAATTGTTCTGGCCGCTCCGAGAGGGTGCGAGCATCGCGATTCTATCCACAGAGACGGTCAAAGATCCTAACCGTTTGTTCAACAAACTGGTCGAGGAGAAAGTGTCGGTGGTTAACTTTGTACCATCCCTGTTCTCTGTCTTTGGCTATTCTTTGGAAGGGATGGAGGCAGCAAGACGGGAGCAATTACAGCTGCGTTGGGTGTTGCTGTGTGGTGAACCAGTCGTTCAAAAACCAGTCAATCTCTGGTACGACATGTTCCCTAGCGGTTCGAAGATCGTCAACCTCTACGGACCAACCGAAGCGGCGATTGCTGTTACTGGACATATTCTTGAAGGGAAGCAGGAGACCACGATCTCCATCGGTACACCAAAGCCAAACGTTCAAATGTACGTGCTCGACCGCAACGGAAAAATGGTTCCTGTTGGCGTACCAGGCGAACTGCACCTTGGCGGTGTTCAATTGGCCGACGGTTACCATGACAAGCCAGACAAAACAGAAGAAGTCTTCATTCCGAATCATCTGCCAGGCACACCGGGCGATATGCTGTACAAGACAGGTGACTTGGTTCGCGTGATGGCAAATGGTCATATCGAATACATCTCCCGCATCGACAACCAAGTGAAAGTACGTGGATATCGTATCGAACTTGGTGAAATTGAGGAGGCTCTTTCGCAACATCCTGACGTGGAATTAGCGATTGTGGTGACACCAAAAGGTCCAGACGGTAACTACACGCTGTTTGGCTTCTATACCACGATGAGCGAAGGTCTGGAAATTGGTGAACTTCGCGAGTTCTTAGCGGAGAGATTACCTGAATACATGGTGCCAGGTCGTTTGCAAAAACTCGATTCCATGCCGCTCGCACCGAATGGTAAGGCGGATCGCAAGGCACTGTCGATGATGGCAGCCCAAGACTCGTTTGCATTGACCCATGAATACATCGCACCGTCGACGCCGATCGAGATCAAACTCGCAGCGATCTGGTCCGAGTTCCTCAAACGTGACCAAATCAGCGTAAACGACAACTTCTTCGAACTCGGTGGCCACTCGCTGCTCGCGATGCAGATCTTCAACCGTGTTCAAAAGGAATTGCAGACCACAGTCGAGTTGAAGGATTTGTTCAAACATCCGACATTGGGTAAATTGGCGGCACACCTCGATGAGTTATTGAAATCTGGGAAAGGCAAAGAAGTTCTCCAAATTCCTCGTTCCGGTCAACGTGGAAACTATGGTGAACACTACGCTTTGTCCAACTCGCAAAAACGTTTGTGGTTCTTGCACAAAATGCATCCGGAAAGCCGCGCTTACCATGTACCGATGCATGTGAAACTGTCTGGTTCGCTGGATGTCAAATCATTTGAAAAAGCATTGGATTTCCTGGTTATGCGGCACATGGCGCTGCGTACCGTATTCATCGAATTGAATGGTGTTCCACGTCAGGTTGTTATGCCAAATGGCAATTTCCGACTGGTTTATCATGATCTGTCCTCGATGAACACAGAGGAACAACGCACGTTTATCCAAGAGGCAATCGAGGCTAATGAATCTGTTCCGTTTGAGTTGAGACAAGGTCCACTTTTACGGGCGATGCTCTTCACCTTGAATCCTGAGGAATCGTACTTCTACCTGAACATGCATCACATCATCACGGACAACTGGAGTAACAACGTGTTCGTGAAAGATTTGGCTGAGTTCTACTCGTCCCTCGTATCTGGGCAAAGTCTGCGACTGGAATCGATTACTCATCAGTATGTGGACTATGCGGAGTGGCAAGAGAAAGAACTGAAAAATGGCCGCTGGAAGCAAGAAGAGGAATATTGGTTGCAGAAACTGGCTAAGCCATTGCCTGTTCTGGAACTGCCAACAGACTTTGAGCGTCCAGAAGTACAGACCTATGATGGTGACATGTTGATCGCTTCCTTGCCAGCAGAGTTGGCAGAACGTTTGCGTATGCTGACGAAGCAAGAAGGCGTTTCGATGTACATGGTGCTGTTGTCCGCTTACGTGATGCTCATGCATTACTTGACACATGATGAGGATATTATCATCGGTACGCCGATTGCAGGCCGTACGGTAGAGTCTCTGGAGCCGATTATCGGTTACTTCTCCAATACCTTGGCGATCCGTACTCATTTGCACGGTGCTAAGAACTTGAAAGACCTGCTCGAAATCGTCAAGCAACAAACACTGGATGCGTATGAGAACCAAAACTATCCATTTGATCTGTTGATTGAAAAGATCCGTCCAGAGCGCAACACGGGTCGCAGTCCAATCTTCTCGACAATGTTTGTTTTGGAAAAGGCGACGTTGAACAAAATTCGCATGGATAACTTGTTGTTTGAGGAAATGGTTGATGCGCAGTACTACAAATCCAGCAAGTACGATTTGACAGCATGGCTGATCGAAGGGGAAGAAGAGATCAGAGCCGCATTTGAGTACAACACCGATCTTTTCACGGAACAAACGATTGGTCGTTTCATCGAGATCTACTTCAACATCCTGCAGGCGTTCACAGCTCAGTTGACGGCTCCGCTCGGGACTCTTGAGTTGTTGCCAGAGTCTGACCGTGCCTTGTATCAACAGTTGAACGACTCGGCAAGAGATTATGATACTGACAAGACGATTCCACAAGCGTTCTACGAAGCGGTTGCCAAGTTCCCAGATCGGATTGCTTTGTCCTCGGAAGAAGGGGAGATGACGTATGCCGAACTGAACGAGCGAACCAACCAAGTTGCACATATGCTCCGTGAACGCGGCATCGAAAAAGGCGATTTCATCGGTATCGTCATGGGACGCTGCTTAGACACCGTCATTTCCTTGATGGGTATCATGAAAGCGGGCGGCGTATATGTTCCGATCGACCCAGAGTACCCAGAAGATCGGATTCGCTACCAAATCGCAGATAGCGGCTCGCCTTACATCATCACGCGTCCAGAATATCTGGACAAGCTCCAGGAGATCTTGAGCGGCGATGAAATGGCGGGAACGCGATTCAAGGAAATTTTGCTGATCGAAGATTCCTTGGCGTATGACAAGTCTGATGTTGAGCTGATCACTTCGGCGGACGACCTCTGTTACGTCATCTACACGTCAGGTTCCACAGGTCGACCAAAAGGCGCGCTGTTGAAGCACCGCGGTATCATCAACTTGGTCGAATGGGGACGTGAGCGATACGGATTCAATGAGACAGATGTCGTGCTCGAGTTTGCGTCCTATTCCTTCGACGCTTCTGTATGGGATACGTATCTGGCATTGTTCCTCGGGGCACGTTCGCACTTGCTCGCTCATGAAGAGCGTTTGTCGATCGAGAAGTTTGCCGACGCCGTACAAAACAGCAAGGCCACAACCGTTATGTTGATGGCTGTCTTCTTTAAACAGTTGGCAACGTACCTGACGGAAGAAGATTACAAGAAATTGGCGACGATGAAAGTGATTTATGTCACGGGTGAAGTACTTTCCGCTGAAGTCTTGCGCTTGTGGCAACGTCGATTCGGCACCGAGATCCTGATCAGTAACGCTGGCGGACCTACAGAATGTACCGTTTATGTAGGGGCCTATGACGCGCACGATTACCTCGGTGAAGAGTTTGTCAACGTGCCAATCGGTACTCCGGTATCCAACTACAAGATGTACATTCTCAATGATCGTATGCAAGAACTCCCAGTCAACGTAACAGGTGAGATCTTCATCGAAACGGTTGCTTTGGCGCAGGGCTATCTGAATCAACCTGAGAAGACGGCTGAGGTCTTCTTGCCGAATCCATTTGTAGGTAGACCAGGACCTGTCTTTAACACATTGCTCTATAAGACAGGTGACCTCGGGAAACTGTTGCCAGAAGGAAACGTGGAAATTCTCGGACGTAAAGACCATCAGGTTAAAGTTCGCGGTTACCGAATCGAGATGGGTGAAATCGAGACGGTCATGTTGCAGCATGAGGAAGTCGAAGTGGCGTCTGTCGTTGTGCGTAAAGCGGTTGACGGAAGTAACATGCTCTACGGATTCTACACGACAGTAACAGAGACTTCGGAGCTGAGTGCGAACGATCTGAAGATCTTCCTCTCCGATAAATTGCCAGACTTCATGATTCCGACACAGATCATTCGTCTGGATGCAATGCCGCTTTCGCCAACCGGTAAAGTCGATCGCAAAGCACTGGGCCGCATAGCGGAAGAGGGCGACTTCATCACAACGCAAGTGCATGAAACACCTGTCACACCGACAGAGGAGAAACTTGCGGTCATCTGGTCCGAAATTCTGCACCGTGGTCCGATCAGCCGTAATGACAACTTCTTCGAATTGGGTGGTCACTCGCTGTTAGCGACTCAGGTATTCAACCGGATCTATCGGGAATTGCAAGTTACGCTCGAACTGAAGAGCCTGTTCGCTTATCCCGTTCTGCAGAATCTGGCTACGCATGTTGACGAATTGATCGCTGCTGGTAAAGGTCATGAGGAGTTCAAAATTGTACGTGCACAGAAGCAAGGGCATTATGAATTGTCCAATGCTCAAAAACGTCTCTGGTTCCTCAATAAATTCGATCCAACCAATACGTCGTACAATGTAGCGTTCCGTTACATCATGGAGGGCAAGTTGGAAGTCCAGTTGCTCGACGAGGCGTTGCAATATCTGGCCATGCGCCATGATTCGTTGCGGACAGTATTTATTGAAGTGGATGAAAATCCACGTCAGAAGGTCAAAGCGATCAGCGATATCACGCTTGATCATGAAGATTTGAGCGCGATGACCGAAGAGGCGCAACTGGCTTATCTCAATGAAAAGATTCGCTTGAGCGAAGCGACTCCGTTCGATCTGGAACACGGTCCACTGACACGCGTGATGCTGTTTACGTTGGGTGAGGAGAAGTTCTATTTCTATCTGAGCCAACACCACATCATCACAGACGGTTGGAGTATGGATATCTTCTTAAAGGAACTTACAGCGGCCTACGCAATGCTTGCAACTGGAGCTGAACCAGAATTGCCACCGTTGCCGCTCCAATACGTGGATTATGCGGTATGGCAAGATCGGAAGTTGAAAAAAGGTGACTGGGCAGAAGACGAGGCATTCTGGTTGGATACGCTTGCCAAGCCGTTGCCAGTGCTTGAATTGCCAACAGACTTCCCACGTCCAGAAGTGCAAACGTATAACGGTAAGATGCTGTTCGCTGAGATTCCGAAAGATCTGGCAGACCAACTGCGCAGTGTTTCGAAAGCGGAAAATGTCTCGACCAACATGATCATGCTCTCCGCTTATGTCATGTTGCTGAATTACCTCACGCAAAACGAGGACATCATCGTCGGGACAGCGGTCGCAGGGCGTTCGATGGAGTCGCTGGAACCGATTGTCGGGTTCTTTGTCAACACGGTGGCGATTCGTACCCGCTTTGAGGGCATCCAAACGATCGATGATCTGATGCAGCGGATTAAGACAACTGCACTTGATGCGTATGCTCATCAGTCGTATCCGTTCGACGTTTTGATCGAAAAAGTGAATCCACAACGTGACACAAGTCGATCTCCGATCTTCTCGGCTTTGTTCAACTATCTGAAGTTGGATTACTTCGACCTGCAAATGGGAGATGTGAACCTGACGCAGGTGCCGGAGATGGATCGCTACACAAGCCGATTCGATCTGTCCTTGGAAGTAGAAGAGAGTGAAAGCTTCCATCTGGCGTTCGAATACAACACAGACCTGTTCAAAGAAGAGACGATTACTCGTTTCATCCAGATCTACCGTAACATCTTGCAAGCATTTGCTACAGAAGTACGCACACCGCTCGTCGAACTCGACTTCCGCACGGAAGAAGACATCGCGGTCTATACCGACATGAACAACACCGCTGTCGAGTATAACCTGGATCAACTCTTGCTCGATGCGTTTGTTGAGCAAGCAAAAACGTATCCAGAACGCATCGCGCTTTCCTACGAAGGCAAGACGATGACGTACGGTGAGTTGCATGAGCGTTCCAACCGTCTGGCGCACTTCCTGCGTGCAGAAGGCGTTCAGCGCAATCAACTGGTAGCGATCATGATGGAGCGCGGCTTGGAGATGATGGTCGGTCTCTACGGGATCGTCAAATCGGGCGCTGCTTATGTGCCGATTGACCCTGAATATCCTGCACAGCGCGTGAAGTACATGATCACAGATTCGCAGGCGGCTGTCCTGTTGTCGAAACAGACCTACGCGGGTCAAATCGCCGACATCGCCGATGAACTGGATCAGTTAAACACGATTCTTTACATGAACGAAGACGAACTGGCGGATGTACAAGTGGTGCCAGGCGTGACGACTACGACATGGCAAGCCTTGCAACACCTGCCAACCACGAACCCAGAAAAAGTGAATGTGCCGTCCGACATCGCGTACATGATCTATACATCGGGTTCGACAGGCCAGCCAAAAGGTGCAACGGTTCCGCATGATGCGATTGTCAACCGTTTGCTGTGGCACCAAGAGCAGTTCCAAGCGGCACCTGGCGATGTCATCGCTCAGCGTACATCGGTCTGCTTCGACGTATCGGTCTGGGAATTGTTCTGGGCACTGCGTCACGGGGCGAAGATTTCGATCTTGCCGTCGGAAGTGGTCAAAGATCCATTCCGCATGCACGCACACCTCAACCAAGAGAAAGTCACCGTGATGCACTTTGTTCCTTCCTTGTTCACAGCGTTTGCGACGACGATCCAAACATTGCCTGATGAGGTACGAGCGGTTCCATCCTTGCGTTGGGTTGTCACATCGGGTGAAGCACTGCCGGTTGCTACCGTGAATCTGTGGTTCGATCTGTGGGAAGGTGCACCAAGTATCGCCAACCTGTATGGACCAACAGAGGCTGCTGTTGACGTCTCTTGCTGGATCATCGACGGCAAGCTGAACAACGTGTTGATCGGTTGGCCGATCGCCAATACACAACTCTATGTCATCAACCCATTTGGCCAACTGTGTCCAGTCAATGTCAAAGGCGAATTGCACATCGGCGGTGTTCAATTGGCAACAGGGTATCACAACAAACCTGAGAAAACGGCTGAAGCGTTTATTCCGAACCACTTGGAAGGAACGCCAGGTGAGCGTTTGTATCGCACCGGTGACGTCGCACGCATTCTGCCAGATGGCAACATCGAATATCTTGGCCGGATCGACAACCAAGTCAAGGTACGCGGTTTCCGTATCGAGATGGGCGAGATCGAAGAAGCGATGACGCAACATCCAGATGTGGACATGGCAGCGGTTATCGTTCGCAAAGGTCCGGACGGCAACAACGCGTTGTTCTCGTTCTACACATCGAAGCGAGCAGACCTCGATGCAGCCGAACTCAGAAAATACCTGGGTGCGAAGATGCCAGACTACATGGTTCCATCCCGCATGGAACGAGTCGATGTCATGCCACTTTCGCCAAATGGTAAGCTGGATCGCAAATCGCTGGCTCTGCTGGCGGACGAGGACGCATTTGACAACGACCGTGAGTATGTAGCTCCAGAAACGGCTACCGAGGAGCAATTGGCAACGATCTGGTCGGAAGTACTGAAGCGCTCGCCAATCTCTCGTCATGATAATTTCTTCGAACTTGGTGGTCACTCGCTTCTGGCAACACAGGTCTTCAACCGCATTCATCGCGAACTGAACGTTTCCTTGCAACTGAAGAGCCTGTTCGCACATGCAACGCTTGAGAAGTTGGCAGCACATGTCGATGCGCTCAAGTCTGAGGGCCAAGCGGAAGTGGTGAAGATCCAACGCGCCGCGAAGCAAGAGCATTATGCCGTTTCCAACGGACAAAAACGTCTGTGGTTCCTGTACAAGTTCGATCCAAACAGCACGACATACAACGTACCATTCCACTACCGCGTGAACGGGAAACTCGATTACACGGCACTGGACGAAGCGATTCAGTATCTGGTGATGCGCCACGATTCGCTGCGTACCGTGTTTGTCGAAGTGGACGATGTCCCACGTCAGGTCGTACGGGCTGAAAGCCAAGTCGGTCTCCGTTACGAAGACGTCAGCAAAAAGGACCCTGCAGAGCAACTGGCTTACATCCAGCAACAGATCAAAGTCAGCGAGCGCGTGCCGTTCCGTCTGACAGAAGGTCCGTTGATGCGCGTGATGGTGTTTGCGATGAGCGAGGAGCAAACCTACCTGTACTTGAACCTGCATCATATCATCACCGACGGTTGGAGTATGGAACGCTTCATGAAGGAACTGTCCGAGGTGTATGCGCAGTTCGAACGTGGAGAGACGCCGGAACTTGCGCCGCTTGAACTGCAGTATGTGGACTATGCACAGTGGCAAGAGCAACAGTTGGCATCTGGCAAACTCTATGAACAGGAAGAGGCTTTCTGGTTGGAAACGTTGGCTAAGCCACTGCCAGTCCTCGACCTGCCTGTAGACTATCCACGTCCAGAAGTGCAAACGCAACATGGTGACATGCTGCTGGCAAGCTTGACGCCAGAGATGACCGAGCAATTGCGCACGCTCGCGAAACAGGCGGATGTGTCGATGTACATGTTGTCGCTGACCGCATACGTGATGCTGTTGAACTACCTGACACAAAATGATGACATCATCGTCGGTACACCGAATGCAGGCAGAACGATTGGCGACTTGGAACCGATTGTTGGTTTCTTCGTCAACACATTGCCGATCCGTGTCCAACTGAATGATGTTCATAACCTGCAAGACCTGTTGCAACTCGTGAAGAACCGAGTGCTCGACGCCGATGCGCATCAGTCGTATCCATTTGATGTATTGATCGATAAAGTCAAACCAGATCGTGACACCAGCCGTACGCCGATCTTCTCGACGATGTTTGCGTACGAAACGGCTGAGTGGATGGAACGAGCGATGGGGCAACTGGTTCTGGAAACCGTGCTGGAAACAGAGCACACGATCAGTAAGTTCGATCTGACTCTGGTCATGGTCGAGGAAGCGGAGCAATACACAGTCGGTCTTGAATACAACACCGATCTCTTCAAGCGCGAGACAGTGGCTCGCTTCATGGACATGTACCGTCTGGTCTTGCAGTCGTTCGTATCGGATGTAACCGCACCGATCGATTCCTTGAATTGGTTGCTGGCAGAGGATCAAGCTGTGTACGCGAAGCTCAACGACACGGCGGCAGAGTTCCCTGCGGACCGTACGATTCACGACTTGTTCTACGAGCAAGCAGCGAAACATCCGGATCGACTGGCGATCTCGCATTTGTCGGAGAACCTGACCTATCGCCAATTGAACGAACGTTCCAACCAAGTAGCGCACGTTCTGCGTGAACGCGGCTTGCAAACGAACGAAATCGTCGCCGTGATGATGGAGCGCAGCGTCGATCTGGTGGTGGCGATCCTCGGTGTGATCAAAGCCGGCGGGGCGTATGTACCTGTGGACCCTCACTATCCGCAAGACCGTATCCACTACATGCTGGAGGACAGCGGTTCACGCTTGTTGCTGACTCAGCGGGCTGTGGTCGATCAAGCAGGAGACTCCGGTCATGAGATCATTTGCATCGAAGAGATCGCTGCAGATGTTCGCACCGACAACCTGGAGATCACCAACACGCCACAAGATCTGGCGTACGTGATCTACACATCGGGCTCGACAGGCCGTCCAAAAGGCACGTTGCTCACACATGTTGGTGTCACCAACCTCGCTACGTGGATGCACGATCAGTTTGGTTATACGGAATCAAGCCGTGTCCTGCAGTTCGCATCCTATAGCTTTGACGCTTCGGTGTGGGAGACATTCACCACGTTGCTGAACGGTGCAAGCTTGCATCTGCTTAGCGATACAGCGCGTCAATCGGTCGAAGCATTTGCTGATGCGGTACAACAAACAGGAGCAACCGCTGTTCTGTTGCCAACCGTCTTCTTCAAGCAAATCGCGACCTACTTGAGCGATGAGGAATTGAGCAAATTGGCAACGATGCAGACGATCTTTGTCGGTGGTGAAGCATTGCCAGCGGAGATGGTTCGCGCATGGCAACGCCGATTCGGCACGCAGATTCAGATCGTCAACGCGTACGGTCCGACCGAGGCGACGGTTATCGCAACCGTCCACCCAATCGCAGGACTTTTGGCAGATGGTCAACTGAACATTCCGATCGGCGGATCGATTCCGAACACGGAAGTCTATATCCTCAATCGCTTTATGCAACCATGTGCGGTCAATGTGGTGGGCGAACTGTGCATCGGTGGTGTCGGCTTGGCGACAGGCTACCTGAACCAACCAGACAAAACCGACGAAGTATTCGTGCCGCATCCATTCCAGCCAGGTGCCATGCTCTACAAATCGGGCGACATGGCGAAACTGCTGCCTGATGGAACGATCGAATATGTAGGACGTCGCGATACGCAAGTGAAAATCCGCGGCTTCCGTATTGAGATCGGCGAAATCGAAGAAGTGCTGCTGCAACATCCTGCTGTGGAGACAGCCGCAGTGATTCCGCAAAAAGGTGTGGATGGCAACTATCAGTTGATCGCGTTCTACACGCCTGCGGGAGAAAGCGTAGAAGCGGATGAGTTGAAACAATTCATGGCGCAGAAACTGAGCGATTACATGGTTCCTGCCGTGATTCATGAACTGGCGAGCCTGCCGCTCTCGCCAAGCGGTAAAGTCGACCGTAAGTCGCTGACCACATTGGCTGAAGAAGGTGCGTTCACCGTCACTCACGAGTATCAGGCTCCAGTGACGGAAACAGAAGAGAAACTGTCGGAGGTCTGGTCTGTTGTTCTGAAAAAAGACCAAGTGGGCCGAAACGACAACTTCTTCGAACTCGGTGGGCACTCGTTGCTAGCAACCCAAGTCTTCAACCGAATTCAAAAAGAACTGGGCGTCAAAATCGAGCTCAAGAACCTGTTCACGTACGCAACGCTTGAGAAGTTGGCGGCGCATGTGGACGAGCTCGTACTGGCTGGACATACCGTTCAAGCGCAGATCCCAGTCGCACAGAAACAAGAGCGTTATCCACTGTCGAACGCTCAGAAGCGCCTGTGGTTCCTCTACAAGTTCGATCCGACGAACAACGCTTACGATGTGCCAATGCACTACTCGTTGCAAGGCAAGTTGGATGCTCTGCTCTTTGAGCAAGCGTTGAACGTGCTGATCATGCGTCATGACACGTTGCGCACCGTATTTGTCGAAGTGGACGAAAAGCCATACCAAGTCATCCAAGCGACAAGTGACTTCCGACTGGTGCACGAAGATGTGACATCGATGGAAGAGGCAGAACAACGTGCTTACATGTTGGGTCAGATCGATGCGATCGAAAGCGTTCCATTCAATCTGGCAGAAGGTCCATTGATGCGTGCCGTGCTGTTCAGCACAGGTGACGAGCAATCGTACTTCTATCTGAACATGCACCATATCATCACAGACGGTTGGAGTATGGAACGTCTGATCAACGAACTGGCAGACGTGTACACGCAATTGGAGCAAGGCCAAACGCCTCAACTCGCACCGCTCACCCTGCAATATGTCGATTATGCGGTGTGGCAAGTGCAAGAGATTGAAAAGGGCGCTCTGAACGCCAAGGAAGAGGCGTACTGGCTGAAGACGCTGGCTAAGCCATTGCCAGTGCTGGAATTGGCAACCGACTTCCCACGTCCAGACGTACAGACCTATCACGGTAACCTCTTGCAAGGCACGCTGCCATCGGCATTGACTGCCGACCTGCAGACGCTGGCGAAGCAAGAAGGCGTGTCGATGTACATGTTGACGTTTGCGGCGTATACGATGCTGATGCATGTGTTGACGCAAAATGAAGACATCATCGTAGGCTCTCCAGTCTCTGGGCGGACCGTAGAATCGCTTGAGCCGATCATGGGTGTGTTTATCAACACCTTGGCGATTCGCACTCGTTTTGAAGGGGTTCACAGCTTGCGTGATCTGTTGCAGGTCGTGAAGGGGCAAATCCTGGATGCGGATGCACACCAAGCGTATCCATTTGACCTCTTGATCGATAAGATCAAGCCTGACCGCGATACGAGTCGTTCGCCGATCTTCTCGACGATGTACAACTACTTGGCATTTGAAACGAGTGAGAAGCAACTCGGTCAGGTGGTGCTGAAACCGATTGAGGATGTCGAGTACAAGGTCAGCAAGTACGATCTCTCGGTGTCGATGTCCGAACGAGCAGGTGAGTTCGAATACGGCTTTGAGTACAACACCGATCTGTTCAAGCAAGAAACGATTCAACGCTTTGCACAGATGTATCAATTGGTGCTTCAAGCGTTTGCGACTCAATTCGAAGCGCCGCTTGCAGAGCTGAACCTGTTGACTGAGGCAGACCGTGACACATACGTTCAACTGAACGACACGGCAACCGAGTATGATCTGGAGCAACTGCTCCACGATGCATTTGTTCAGCAGGCCGAAGCACATCCAGAGCGGACCGCGTTGTCCTATGAGGGCACGACGATGACGTATGGCGAACTGCATGAACGATCGAACCGACTGGCGCATTTCTTGCGTGCCCAAGGCGTTCAACCGAACACCCTCGTGGCTGTGAAGATGGAGCGCAGTCTGGAGATGATCGTTTGCTTGCACGGTATCCTCAAGTCGGGTGCTGCTTATGTGCCGATCGACCCGGATTACCCAGCACACCGCGTCCAGTACATGCTCACCGATTCGGAAGCGACCGTATTGCTTTCCAAACAGATGTATGCGGAGCAAATCGCGGAGATCGTCACGGAAGCGGAGCAACTGAAGACGATCTTGTATATGGAAGAAGTGGTTCTGGAAACGGCACCAGTGATCGATGGCATCGTCACCTACACATGGAACGATCTGCGTGATCTGCCAGTAGAGAACCTGCCAAGTGTCAACACGGCAAGTGATTTGGCGTACATGATCTACACATCCGGTTCGACAGGTCAGCCAAAAGGTACCAAGTTGCCGCATCGTGCGGTCGTCAACAGCCTGAACTGGATGCAAGACAACTATCAATTGAATGAGCGTGACGTTGTTGCGCAGAGAACATCGTTCTGCTTTGACACCTCGATTTGGGAATTGTTCTGGCCGTTGCGTGCAGGTGCTGCGATGGCGATTCTCTCGACCGAAGTTGTCAAAGACCCAACTCGCTTGTATCAAAAGCTCGTTGATGAAAATGTGACGGTGGTCAACTTTGTTCCATCGCTGTTCGCTGCCTTCGCATTTGCAGTGGAAGGGATGACCGAAGAACAACGCAACCTGTTGACTCTGCGCTGGGTACTCCTTTGCGGGGAGCCTGTGCAGTTGAGACCGGTCAATACGTGGTATGACATGTATCCAAGCGGTTCGACGATCATCAACCTGTATGGTCCGACCGAGGCAGCCATCGCTGTTACCGGCTTTATCATCGAAGGCAAACAGGAGCACAGCATCGCAATCGGTAAGCCGATGGCGAACATTCAGCTGTATGTCCTGAACAAGCAAGGTGGTCTCTGCCCAGTTGGCGTCGCAGGCGAACTGGTCATCGGTGGGGTTCAACTTGCTGACGGTTACCACAACAAGCAAGACAAAACCGATGAAGTATTCATCCCGAACCATCTGGAAGGAACACCAGGCGATCGCTTGTACCGCACAGGTGACCTCGCACGGATCTTGCCAAATGGCAACATCGAGTGCCTGGGACGTATCGACAACCAAGTCAAAGTACGCGGTTATCGGATCGAGTTGGGAGAGATCGAAGAAGTGCTTGCCCAACATCCAGAAATCGAGTTGGCGGTAACCATTGTGGACCGCGGAACAGATGGCAGTGGCCGATTGGTCGCTTACTACACAACGGTGCAGGGCATGGCGCTCGATGCAGCGGAACTGCGCGAGTTTGCGGGAGCTAAACTCCCAGACTACATGGTGCCACCATGGTTCGTTCACTTAGCTGTGATGCCGTTGGCGCCAAACGGTAAGATCGACAGAAAAGCTCTGCCAAAATTGGAGCTTGCGACAATCGGCGAGGAATATGTTGCACCTCGCACCGAGCTGGAGCAACGGATCGTCGATACGTGGATGCAATCGATGCGCTTGGAGCAGATCGGCGTACATGACAACTTCTTTGATATCGGTGGCGATTCGATCGTCTCGATGCAGGTTGTTTCCCGCATGAGCCAAGCAGGTTTGCTCGTGAAGATCAGCGACCTCTTCAAGTATCAGACGGTTGCTGAGCTGGCCGAGCACATCGAAGCCAACGGACTTTACAAAGACAGCGTAATCGTCGCAGATCAAGTGATCGTCGGTGAACAACCGTTGTCTCATGTACAACGCTTTGCATTTGCTCTGGACATGGATCATGAGCACTTCTTGGCTCCAGTCGTTCTGGATGTGGCTCGAGATGTGAGCGCAGATCTGATGCAGCAGACGATTCAGACGTTGGTGAACCACCACGATATGCTCCGCGCGACGTTTGTTCGAGATGAGGTTGGAATCAAGCAGGTATTGAGATCGCCTGAGGAAGTCACAGTTGATCTTGAAGTGTTTGATCTGACGGAGTTCGAAGGCAACGTACAGGAGGAATATGCGCGCATCGCACGGGAATTGGCAGCGAGCATGAGCTTTGGCCAAGGACTGCTGATGAAAGCTGCACTGCTGCGCTTCGGCGATCGTTCAAGCCGTGTGTTCTGGTTGATCAACCATCTGGTCACCGACGCTGTGAGCTTGGGAATCTTGCAGAAAGATCTCGTCGACGTGTACGAGAAACTGGAGCAAGGGCTGCCAGCGACATTGTCTAGCAAAGGCACATCCTACGCGGAGTGGACGAAGCGTTGCATCGACTTTATCAATTCGAATCACGGGGAAGCGGTATACGATTACTGGAATGTCGAATTGGCGTCCTTCCAAGGCAAAGGGAAGATTCCAGTCGATTATCCAAGTGGAACAAACCGCGTCTGTGATGCGAGCACTGCCGTATTAACGATCGACCGTGAGACGACGTCTCAACTGCGTGGATCGGTTGGTAAGGTGTACGGGATGGCATTTAACGAAATCTTGATGACAGCCATTATGCGTGCTGTTGCGAAGTGGTCGAACGAAAGTCAGGTGGGTCTGACTGTGAACGGTCATGGACGTAACATGTTGCTGGAAGAGGAAGGAATGGACCTGTCGAGAACGGTTGGCTTCTTTACCAATACGTATCCGGTTTATGCGGATGTTAGCGAGGGTCAATCGATCCACGAAACAGCCGAACAGGTTCAGGATCGTCTTGAGAGAATGCCGAACGGAGGGGCATCGTTTGGGATGCTGAACTTCTTGAGCACTGATCCTACAGTTCTTGAGAACGGAAAAGCGTTCCAATACCCAGATGTGTTCTTTAACTTCTTTGGCACTCAATTCGAGAACAACTCGGAAAGCGAGTGGAATGTCGTCCAAGAGTTCTCCTTGGAATTGCCGCAGGAACACGAACAGTTCTATAAACTGTCGATCGTTGGTTTCATTCAAGAGTCGAGCTTGAATTTCAACATCGCATACTCACAAGAGTTGTATCGTTGGGAAACAATCGAGGACTTGGTCAAATTGATCGAGGCGGAAATTCAGGCTTTTGTAGCCGAGAGTATCAAGAAGTAGGCAGTGAGTAAGAAAAAGAGCCG
>Ga0068898_10116310_pt1 | contig 18768 bp, 3 predicted proteins | sample SoiCruaftwetup5A_FD_65918 | JGI IMG/M metagenome (GOLD analysis project Ga0068898, IMG submission 65918) | Soil microbial communities from Colorado Plateau and Sonoran desert - Soil Crust after wet up 5A (Metagenome Metatranscriptome) | ecosystem: Environmental > Terrestrial > Soil > Desert ...
CTCTCCTCTTTTTGTACGTTCTATGCAAAACAGGCACATCCTGACCGCCCACGCTCAGTTAGAATGACCCAGACCCACATTTTCACGACCAGCACCTGTAACAAATGCGCCGCGCACCGCCACGGTGATCCAGCTACCACATACAGCGAGCAACGCTCCTGTCAAGGACGGCAACAGCATACCGACAACGGTTGCCACGATACCACCCAGTCCCAGAATTCCACCGAGAATCCCCGCCAACTTGACCACATGAGCCAGCGGTGCTACCCACAAGAGCGGCACACCCCAGCCGAGGATACCAATCAGCAGGGAGACCCCTGCGGCGCGTCCACCGGTCGGAACGAGGATCGCACAGATCGCCCCGACCAGAATCGTGAGATACCAGGCCTCGACCATGTTCCCCAGTGCTACCACGCTGCCAAAGCCCAAGATCATCAGAATCGATTTCATCGTCTTCCTCCTCTCCTATTGATCACGTGCTTACTCACTTGATGGCGTCAACGTCCAGCGAACGCCCTTTTCGTTGGCCTCGGCCTGCGAGTACGAAATCATCGGGCGATGCTCCACGTTCCACCAAGAGTCGATTCGGTCTGCGTACCAAGGGGAGAGCGGATTCTCGCTTTGCCCACCTGGATACGATCCAATGCTCTGCCCTGTCCCCCAGTCTGTAACCATCCGCCACGAAGGTCCATGGGTCGATTCAAACTCCCCTGCGACGTTCAGCGTAAAATAGTCACCACTCGCGCCGCGCGGTCCATAGCCAAGTGGTTCAAGCTTCGACAAGGCTGGCAATTTGCGCGTGTGAATGCTCTCCCACTTCCAAGCGGACACATCGTCGCCAAGTCGTTGCTCTAAGTCGGCAACGGTTGCCCGAAACGCTTGCAGCATCACGGTGTCCGCGTCGCGTTTCTCCCCTGTGCGCGGGTCGGTGAAGAAGTGGTTCTGCGGATCGCGTAGCGTCCAGACCTGCAACACTTGGTTGAGTCCCTGACGAGCCGGACTTACCTTTACCGTCTTGATCTCGGGTACCTTGTAATGCTCCCAGTGAGGGTCGAAGGTGAGATGCATGTATTTCTCCCAGAACGTAATCCAGATCGATGTGGCAACAGACTTGTCATCCGCTTCAAAGTTCCAAGATCCGAGCGCATCCAACGCCGCCTGCTCCTGCGCAGCCAGATCGGATTTCGCCAACACGTCTCGTAATTTTGGCACGATGGAAGCGGCGAGCGTATCTTTCACATCCGCCTGTAACGCGACCATGTCTTCGGCGGTCAAGTTTGTTTCCTCGCTTAACTTCTCATAGATCCGTTTCGACCGATAACCACCCTCGAATTGCAGCGTGTTGCCGATATAGTACGGGTAGTCCGCCTCGACTTGACGCTGATTCGCCGAACCGATGATCCCTTCTGGTGGATTATACGTCTGTGGCAGATCGACAAATGGCACTCGGCCGATGAAATCGTTCGTGCCGTCACCCGCCATCGGCAACCACGGCTTCGCATCTTTTCCAAACACAGGAATGTATCCCGCCGTGACCATGCCGATGTTTCCCGCTTGGTCTGCATAGGCAAAATTCATCGTCGGTGCGCCCCAACCGTGCAACGCCGATTGGAACTGCTCGTAGTTGCGCGCTTGTGTCATTTGGCGCAGACCATCCACTAGTTGGGACGGAATCGCTCCCAGCCAGTTCAATGCCAAGGTATATCCGTCTTTGTCGATGATCGGTCCGTGTACGGTGGAAGCGATATCGAACTTGACGGTCGAACCGCCTTTGACCGGAATCTCCTCGACGGTATGCTCGAGTTTACGCCATGCGCCTTGCCAATAATATTGATCGGGATGTGCCTCGTCCATCTGTTCTTTGTAGAAAAAGCTCTGCTGGGTCTGACCGTTCGTCATACTCCACGAGATGTGCTGGTTGTGACCGATCAGCGGTAACGGAATGCCCGGTACGGTCACACCGCTCACCTGATAGTCGGGCGCCTCCAGTTCCATCTGATACCAAATCGACGGCATCGTCATAGACAGATGCGGGTCGCCTGCCAGCAACGGCTTGCCCGACTGTGTTTTCTGCCCGCCAACGACCCACGCGTTGGAGTTGGAGTCCTCGTGAATCGCCTGCGGAGGCAAACTGTCGAATCGGCTCAAGACACTGAGCGCACTGGCGGTGATACTTTTTTGCATCGCTGTTTGGGCCACGTTCAGTGGCTTGCTCTCGTTGCTCGCCACCGCTGTCGGCTCGCCCCGACCCGACTTTTTCAGATAATAATGCTCGGCACTGAGCGGCATCTCGGCAAGTGGATGCCTCTCGTATGGGCCAGTATCAAAAGGATACTGCTCATTGGGCGGCAGGACAGGGAACAGTTGCATCGCCCGCTCATAGCCAAGCGAGTCTGACAAAATCGCCATGCTCACAGGCATCGAGGTCAACGACATCATCTGGGCGAGCACGCCTTTGAGCACCAGTGTGTCCTGTGGTTTCCAAGGCTCGGGCTTGTAGCCGAACAGTTTGAACAGTAGCGGCAGTTGGTTGGAGTCATTCTGGACTTTGATCACCTCGTTGACTCCATCCGCATACGCTTGCAGCACCTCGCGGGTCGGACTGCTCGGTTCGAGGCTTTCCCATTCTGTGTTCGCGGTGCGGGTCAAGCCAAGTTGACGCTGCAACTTGTCGGATTCCAGAGCCGATGCTCCTAATACCTCAGCGAGCAGCCCCGCCCCCTGACGTCGCATCAAGTCCATCTGAGTCAGTCGGAACTTGGCGTGCAGATAGCCAAGTGCCATCCACGCATCGCGATTGGTCGCGGCTTTGATATGTGGCGTGCCGTCTTCCTCGAAGACGATCTGCACATTCTGATCAAGTCCCGCTATCTTCAACTCTTCTGTCTTCGGCATCAATTGCTCTTGTTTCGCTGTCGTCCAGACACCCGTGCTGGGATTGAACGCTTGTGTGAAAGCAGGGACCGGGCCGAGTGATTGACTCAGCCCATAGATCGTCCCGCCACCCACGATGACAGCGAGGCCGAGATTGGCCCATTTTGTCCATCGTTTTGGGGTCATGTTGTGGAAAACACCTCAGTTCGTTATAAAATGCTGGTTTGGCTCCGTAATTTGTTCATCGAATCGCTCAAACGCTCCGCAAGAAGTTGTACATAAGGGGATTTCATGATCGTGAAATGATCGGATGCCACCGTAAACAACTCAATTCCAGCCGGAGCGAGTGGCAACCAACCGCTGGCAAGGTCCTCTGCTCCCGTACGACCACTCGCCTCGAAGAACGTAATTTCTTGTGAATAAGCGGCTGGAACATAGCGGTGTGCCGCCAGATAGTTCGCTCTAAATACCCGATATAGGCGACGGAACTGCGCCTCGTCGAGGTCAGGCGGCAACAACTGTTGCTCTACCGCCTGTTCATACAGCCTAGCGAACAACGGTTCGGCTTCCAGCAGGGTCTGTTCGGGCACCACAAGCCCTGCCGTTGCCCCGCCTGCCAAATCAGTGACAAACGCCGCCAGGAATTGCGACTCGTCCATCATGTCCTCCGCTGCCAACACCTGCGGAGAACGGCTGTCAAACATCGCGAGCAATGCGACTTCCTCGCCCTGTTGCTTCAACTGTTGTGCCATCTCAAACGCAACGACGCCGCCAAACGACCATCCACCCAGATAATAAGGGCCTGTTTGCTGCACGGAACGGATCGCCTCAAGATAGCAAGCGGCCAGTTCAGGAACGGAAGACAGCGGCTCCTGTCCCGCTTCCAGACCTGGGGCTTGCAAGCCATAAAACGGTTGCCCCGCTCCCATCGCCCGCGCCAACTCCACATAGGCGAGCACACTGCCACCCACAGGATGAACACAGAAAAATGGAGGTCTGTCACTGCCCGATTGGATCTCGACCAACGGCGAGTGCTTTTGCTGCGACTCCTGACGACGGATCGCCCCTGCCAGTTGCTCGACCGTACCGTTTTGGAACAGTGTCGAGAGTGGCAAGTGGCAACCAAACTGCTTCTGCAACTTCGCAATGAGGCGCACCGCTGAGAGTGAGTGTCCACCCAGATTGAAGAAATCGTCCCTCACGCCGATTCGAGGAACACCCAGAACTTCTTCCCACATCTGCGCCACTTCCCATTCCAGACGGTCGCGTGGTGCGACATACTCGGCTTCCCGTGCATCAAGCATCGCTTCTGGCACTGGCAACCGCTGACGATCTACTTTGCCGTTTGGTGTCAGCGGAAGTTGGTCGAGTTCGACGAAGGCAGCAGGCATCATAAACGCTGGCAACCGCTCTTGCAGATGTTTGCGCAAGTCATGTACAGAGAGTGATGGCTGCTGACTGGAAATCCAGTAGGCCACCAACTGTTTGTCTTGACGATCATCTGCCCGCACGATCACCACAGCCTCGGCGACTGCAGGATGCTCTGCCAGTTTGGATTCGATCTCCCCTAACTCGATACGGAAACCACGAATCTTCACTTGCTGGTCGATGCGCCCGAGGAATTCCAGACTGCCATCTGGCCAGAACCGCACCAGATCACCCGTTCGATACAACCGTGCTTTCGATTCTGCAGCAAATGGATGTGGGATGAATTTCTCCGCGGTCAATTCCGGACGGTTCAAGTACCCGCGGGCCACACCGACTCCGCCGATATACAATTCGCCAGGAACTCCGACCGGAACAGGTTGACGGTGCGCATCGAGAACGTAGATCTGCACCCCCGGGATCGGTCGCCCAATCTTGGTGGGAACGCTCCCCGATTTGAAGACTTCATAGGTCGCCATCACCGTGGTTTCGGTCGGTCCGTATGCGTTGATCAACTTTCGTCCCACAGACCAGCGAGCGATGAGATCTGGCGGACAAGACTCGCCACCACAGAAGACCGTTCGCAAGTCTGGCAGTTCGTCCACCGCATCGACCAGTGCCGTCAGCATCGCTGGCGTCCACATCACGATCGTAATCTGCTCCTCTCGCAATAGCGCAATCAACTGCGGACCTGGTAACAACACTTCTTGTCGTGCCAGATACAGAGTGGCTCCAGCCGACAACGCCAAGAAGATCTCCGACACCGATACGTCAAAACTGAACGAAACAGACTGCAACACACGACTGTTTGCATCCACATGGAACGCTTGAATCTTCGCCAGCGTCAAGTTTACGAGCCCTTTGTGTTCCAACATGACACCCTTCGGCTGTCCCGTGGAACCCGAGGTGTAGATGACATAGGCCAACTGCTCAGGAGAAACAGAATTCGAGCAAGGTTCTGCACTCTCTTCTGCTACCACATGCCAATCGCGGTCCAGACAAATCACGCTGGCCTGCTGTTCTGGCAATTTAGTCAGCAGCCGCTCTTGGGTCAGCAGAATCGGCACTCCGGAATCTTGCATCAGGTACGCCAGACGATCCGCCGGATAGGATGGATCAAGCGGCACATAGGCCCCGCCTGCTTTGAGCACACCCAGAATCCCCACGATCATCTCCAGCGAACGCTCCATGCAGATCCCGACCAGCACGTCTTTGCCTACTCCCCGTTTTTGCAACAGATGAGCCAGTTGATTCGCACGCTCGTCCAGTTCCCGATACGTCAACCGCTCCCCTTCGAACACAACCGCAATCGCATCTGGCGTGCGTTCTACACATCGCTCAAACAACTGGTGAGCACAGAGCGAGCGGTCAGATATGCCCTCTGCATCGAGCGTATCCGGTTCCGCACTCCACTCACGCAACAATTGCTGTTGTTCTTGGTAGGACAAGAGCGAGCCTGTTTCATAACGCTCCGTTGGCGAGTTCGCTATCGCTTCTAGCGTTTTGACATAATAGCCCGCAATCCGCTGCATCTGCTCCGAACTGAATTGACCCGCATCCCAGCGCAATTGCAGCCGCACCTCAGATGAGATCACATCGAGACTGAACTCCACACCGAGCGCAAAATTGGTGTCGGAAATCCCTCTGCTGTCCAGCAATTCGATGTCCGCAACACCTGACAGCGCTTGATAGACATGGAAATGGGTAAAGTTAAACGCCACCTCAAACAGTGCTTGCCCTCCGTGATCCTGTTGCATTTGCATCAACGGATAGCGGCGATACGGCAACATGGCTTGTTCTTGCTGGAATGTCTCTTGTACCAAATCGAGCCAAGTCCCACTCGTTAGCTTCAAACGCAGTGGTACCGTGTTCAAGAACAGTCCCAATGCTTTTTCACCGTCCGTCTCCTCGGAACGACCGTTGCTGACCAAGCCAGTCAACACATCCGCTTGACCACAGAGCAAGCCGATCACGCGAAGATGAGCCGCCAGCAAGACGCTCTTGAGCGGAACTTTGGCCATCTGTGCCACTTGCTTCAAGCCTTGTGACAAGTTGCTAGACAACGGAACGGGCTTTGTGCCATTCTGTCCCGCCATCTCCTGTGGCTGCGCGTCCCAGCGTGCAATCTGGGTGAACGTATGATCGCTGAGCAGATCATGCCAATAGCGGCGATGCTCGTCGGATGCCAGCGCTTGGCGTTCCAAGCGGACAAAATCACCGAACTTGACGGACGGCACTTCCGCTTGAGCGAGCGGCTCTTGCTTGACGATGGCCAGATACCTCTGGAACAGTTCGGTCAACAGCGAGGCAACGCTCCACCCGTCCAAGATCGCATGATGTTCACTCAGGCCAAACTGACAGACCTCATCTGTCAAACGGTGAATGTGGAAACGCATCAATGGAGCCTGTGTAAAGTCGAAATGAGTGCGTTTTTCCGCTTCAAACCACGCATCGAGCACCGCTTCTTGCTCCATCGACGAAAGATCGCGCAAGTCTTCCATCTGGATCGACACACTACTCTCTCGATGCACCAACTGCAACGGTTCGCTGTAGCTGGTCAGATCAAACGATGTGCGCAGAATCGGATGGTGAGCGATCAATTGCCTGATCGCCGTCTGGAAAGCGGTACCGTCATACGGTGTACGCAAGCGGAAACTGCTGACGTTGTGGTACGCAGTGGAATCTGTTTCAAACTGACTGTGGAACAGCATCCCTGCCTGCAATTTGGTCAGTGGGTAGGCATCTTCCAGATCAGTTGCCAATCGCAAGCGATCTTCTTTTGCAACCAGCGCGAACGGCTCGGATGGTTCGATTGGCTCGGTTTGGTTGATCAGACCCGCCGTTTGTGACACTTGTTGTGCCAACTCGCGAACCGTCTGCCAGCGGAAGAGGTCTTGCAACGTCATCTGCACCCCCTGCTGCTTCGCCTTTGCCAGCACTTGAATGCTCAGGATCGAGTCACCGCCCAGTTCGAAGAAATTGTCTTCGATGCCCACTCGTTCCCGTTGCAAGACGTCCGCCCAGATGTCTGCAAGCATTTCCTCTTCCGTTGTACGGGGTGCTACATAGACCCGCTCGTGCTCCGAACGTGCTTGATCAGGGCTTGGCAATGCTTTGACATCCACTTTGCCGTTATGCGTAAGCGGCAGATGCTCGATCGTCATCAACACGGACGGCACCATATATTCGGGCAGTTTTTCCTGGAGGAAACGTCGCACTTCACTGCTGATTCCTTCGAATTCCTCATCCGCAACGAAATAGCCGACTAATCGTTTGTTGCCTGAGTCATCCTCACGCGCGACGACCACTGCCGCCTGCACCTGCGGATGTTGCATCAACACCGATTCGATTTCACCAAGCTCGATGCGGAACCCGCGCACTTTGACCTGATGATCGATCCGTCCGCGATACTCCAGTTCTCCCGTAGCCAGATAGCGAGCAAGATCGCCCGTTTTGTACAGTCGATCATCCGACTTGCCTGTAAACGGATTGGTGATAAAGCGCTCCGCCGACAGTTCAGGGCGGTTCAGATACCCGCGAGCGACACCGGCCCCACCAACATACATCTCACCAGGTACGCCGATTGGCACCGGTTGCAGTTGCTGATCCAACACATACACCTGTAGATCAGGAATCGGAATCCCGATCACACTGCCCGATCGGTTGTTCAGGTCTTGCATCGACAACGGACGGTAGGTGACGTGAACGGTCGTTTCGGTAATCCCGTACATGTTGACCAGTTGCGGCTCTTGATCGCCGTGACGTTCAAACCACGGTCTGAGGCTTTGCAGTTCCAACGCTTCCCCGCCGAAGATCACGTATCGCAAGGCCAGGTCGGCTGTCTCACCCTTGACCGCATCCACACCCATCAAGTGACGGAACGCAGAAGGGGTCTGGTTCAGTACGGTCACACGCTCCTGAACCAGCAACTCGTAAAACGCCTCTGGCGTTCGGCTGATCCCATACGGCACGACGACCAATTTGCCGCCATACAGCAAGGCGCCAAAAATTTCCCACACCGAGAAATCGAACGCACAGGAGTGGAACAGTGTCCACACGTCCTCTTCATCAAATTGATACCAATGCTGCGTCTGGCTGAACAAACGCCCTACATTGGCATGTGGAATCAACGCGCCCTTGGGTTGCCCGGTCGAACCTGATGTGTAGATCACATAAGCCAGTTGATCCGGTCGTACGCTGTGCAGAGGATTGTCCATACTCTCCTCTGCGATGCGCGTCCCGTCTGTATCCAAGCAGATCACCTGAGCCTGATGCTCGGCTACTCCTGCCAACAACGCCTCTTGCGTCACGAGCACCTGTACCCCAGCATCTTGCAACACGAACGCGATCCGCTCTTGTGGGTACATCGGGTCAAGCGGCACGTAAGCACCACCTGCTTTCAGCACACCGAGGATGCCCACAACGGCGTCCAGAGATCGTTCGAGCAGGAGACCGACGAGCACTTCTGGCCCCACGCCGTGCCTCTGCAGATGATGTGCCAACTGATTGGCGCGCTCGTTCAACTCTCGATAAGTCAGATGCTGATCTTCGAAGACCACCGCAATCCGATCTGGCGTGCGCGCTGCTTGTGTTTCAAAGCTCTGATGAATCGAAAACGGTTCGGAGCCTGCTTGATCCATCTCCACGGCCTGCCCTTGCCACTGTGCAAGAAGTTGCTGACGCTCCGCTTCACGGAGCAGCGGCAGTTTGGAAATCGGGAGATCCAGATCACCCGAGATCGCCGCTAACAGGTTCTGATACTGACTCGCCATCCGTCCTACAGTGTCTGCGGTAAACAAGTCCGCATTGTATTCAAATCGACACAGCAACCCCTCTTCCGCATCGGTGATCGACAGGGACAGATCGAATTTGGTCGTGTCGCTTTCCATCTCCATCATCCGCAGGGTCAGGTCGCTTAACTCGACCGCTTCCCGAGGCGTATTTTGCAACACGAACAGCACTTGGAACAGCGGAGAATAGCTCAGATCCCGCTCCGGTTGCAGCTCTTTGACCAATTTTTCAAATGGCAGGTCTTGATGGGCATACGCTTCCAGCGATACATCCCGCACGCAAGCGAGCAATTCGCGAACGCTCATCTCACCCCTGACTTCCGTACGCAAGACCAACGTGTTGACAAAAAAGCCAATCAATCCTTCCAACTCGGTTCGCGTACGGCCCGCAATCGGAGTGCCGACGAGAATGTCGTCTTGTCCGGTATACCGATGTAACAGCGCCTTGTACGCCGTCACCAACGTCATGAACAACGTAGCGCCCACACGGCGGCTCAACTCTTTCAATTGTTCTGCCAATTCCTTGGGCACGTGTACCTGCAGGCTCGCTCCACGGGAGGTCTGGAGGGCTGGACGTGGGAAATCGGTCGGCAATTGCAAGACAGGGAGACTGCCACCCAATTGCTTTTTCCAATAGGCGAGTTGCCCATCGAACACGTTCCCCTGCATCCACTGCCGTTGCCATTGTGCATAATCCGCATATTGAATCACCAGTTCAGGCAATGGAGAGGCTTGCCCCGTGGCAAACGCTTCGTACAGCGCCGCCACTTCTTGGACGAACACGCCCATCGACCAACCGTCTGAGACGATGTGGTGCATCGTGAGCAGCAGAACGTACTCCCTATCGGAGAGTTGCAACAGTTTGGTGCGAAGCAGTGGACCCTGTGTGAGATCAAATGGGTTCTGGGTCTCAGCCCGCATCGCTTGCAACACTTGGTTCTCGCGCTCTGATTCTGACCAACCGCTCAGATCGACGAGCGGCATGGACAAGGAAACGCCCGCATGGATCACCTGCACAGGTTGTCCCTCAGCGGTCAGGAATGTGGTACGCAACGCTTCGTGTCTGCGCACAATCTCCTGGAACGCACGCTCTAACGCCGATACATCCAACCGCCCTGTCAGCCGAACCGCAGCCGGCATGTGATACGCCGTGCTGTTTGGCGACCATTGATCGATGAACCATAGTCGCTCCTGCGCAAACGACAGCGGCATGTGCGCCTCTCTTGCTACAGGCATGATCGGTTCAACAGAGTGCCCCTCGCCTTGGCGAGTTCGCTCGATGACGAGAGCCAACTCCGCCACCGTCGGTGCTTCGAACAATCGACGCAACGGAATTTCCGCCGCAAACGCAAGGTTCAAGCGCGAGATCACCTGTGTCGCCAGCAACGAATGTCCGCCTCGTTCAAAGAAGTTGTCGAGAACACCGACTTGTTCAGTTCGTAGCACATTGGCAAACGTCTGTGCGATGATTTCTTCCACAGCGGTGCGCGGCGCTACATACTCCACGTTCCGCACGGTTTCAAACTGTTCAGGCACTGGCAACGCTTGACGATCAACTTTGCCGTGTCTGGTTCGTGGCAGGCTTTCCAAGACCAAGAAAGCCGCTGGAACCATGTGCTCTGGCAAGCGTTCTTTTACAAATACGCGCCATTCGCTGATCGATGCGGATTCCGATTCCTGTTCCAGAACTGGCTGCTCTGGCACAACATAGGCCACCAGACGTTTTTCGCCGGATGAATCCTCACGCGCCATGATCAGCGCCTCTCGCACACCTGCGTGCTGTGCGAGCACGGCCTGAATTTCACCAAGCTCGATGCGGAACCCACGAATCTTCACCTGATCATCAGTTCGTCCCAAAAATTCTACCGTGCCGTCTGGCAAGAACCGTGCCACATCGCCCGACTTATAGAACCGCGCCCCCGCTTCCGAGGAAAACGGATTCGGCAGGAAGCGTTCTGCGGTGAGATCGGGGCGGTTGAGGTATTCTCTCGCTACGAAGTCCCCGCCGATATACAACTCCCCCGCAACACCAGTCGGCACCGGCTGCATGTGACCATCTAACAGGTAGATCTCGGCGTTCGCGAGTGGTCTGCCAAGCGGAGTGACCGCATAGCCCCCCTCGCTTGCTTGCTCCAACTGCCACGTCAGCACACCGACCGTCGTTTCGGTTGGGCCGTAATGGTTGACGATGAGGCAATCGGGGGCATATGCCTGCAACTGGCGCACCCACTCAAAACGAGAGCCCTCTCCTCCGAGCATCAATACTTGACGTGGCATCAGACGCTCTGGCCGTTCCACGCTTTGCAAAGCCGCCAGATGCGAAGGAGCCAACTTCAGCCAATCGATCCCCTCTTGCTCCATATACGCAGCCAACGCGTAGGCATCCAACGCGCGATCTTCGGAAATCACGTGCAGACAGCCACCTGTCGTGAGCGAGAGATAGAACAACGTTTTACTCGCGTCAACAGCCAACGGTTGCAGCCACGCATAACGGGTTCCTGCCCCATACGGCAGACGATCCATGATGCCATACAGATAGTTCACCAGTTGCCGATGCTCGATCAACACGCCCTTGGGCTTGCCTGTCGAACCGGACGTGTAGATCACATACATCGCATCGGCTGATGTCGAAGCATTTGCAGGATTCTCGTCGCTTTCCCCTTCGAGCAGATCCCGTATCGCATCCAGACAGATCACCTGCGCAGGGTGTTCAGGCAGTGAGGTTGCCAATCGCTCCAGAGTAAGCAACAGCGGCGCCGCTGCATCTTCCAACATGAACGCCAGCCGATCTTGTGGAAACTTCGGATCAAGTGGCAGATACGCACCGCCCGCCTTGAGAATACCGAGCACACCGACGACCATCTCCAAGCAACGCTCCATATACAGACCGACCATCATGTCTGCGCCGATGCCCATTTTTCGTAAATGATGGGCCAATCGGTTGGCACGTCGGTTCAGTTCACGGTAGGTCAACTGTTCCCCTTCAAACACGACGGCAATCGCATCGGGAGTACGTTCCACCTGTTCTTCAAACAACTGATGAACACATTGCGCAGGAACAACCGCTTGCTTCTTCGTCGCGTTCCACTCGGTGAGCAGTTGGTTCCGTTCCTGTTGCGACAACATCGGCAATTTGGAAATCGACTGGTCTGGATTCCCGACGATGCTTTGCAGCAAGGTTGCAAAATGCTCAGTCATCCGCTCAATCGTCGCCTGATCGAACAAATCGCTGTTGTACTGCATCTGCCCGGCCAAGCCGTCTGGCGTTTCCATCATCGTCAGTGTCAAATCAAATTTGGCCGTGCTGCTGTCCAGTTCCAGCATTTGCAACATAAGTCCTGGCAATGTCAGCGTGGACATCGGCGTGTTCTGCAGCACGAACATCACTTGGAACAATGGCGAATAACTCAGGTTCCGCTCCGGTTGCAACTCTTCGACCAATTTTTCAAACGGCACATCTTGGTTCGCATACGCATCCACCGCCGCCTGACGCACCCGTGCCAGCAGGTCGCGGAAGGAGGCATCCGTCATGTCGGTTCGCAGCACCAACGTGTTGACGAAAAATCCGATCAACTCTTCGATCTCGGCCATGTTGCGGTTCGCAATCGGCGAGCCCACCGTGATGTCTTCCTGCCCTGTGTAGCGATAGAGCAGGGTCTGATAAGCGGCGAGCAACGTCATGAACAGCGTGGCTCCCTCTCGCCCGCTCAACTCGAGCAAAGCCCGCGTGAGTTCCTTGGAGAGCGTAAACCGATGGGTCGCTCCACGGAACGTTTGCGAGGCAGGTCGCGGGCGGTCGCTTGGCAACTGCAACACGGGCAGTGTCCCCGCCAGTTGCTTGCGCCAATATGCGAGTTGTTGCTCCAGCGCCGCTCCTTGCATCCACTCTCGCTGCCAATCGGCAAAATCTGCATACTGAATCGGCAGTTCAGCGAGCGGAGAAGATTTCCCCGCCGCGAACGCTTCATACAAGACCGCCACTTCCCGCACCAGCACGCCCATCGACCAACCGTCGGAGATGATGTGATGCATCGTGAGCAAGAGCAGATACTCCTCGTTGTCCAGTTGGAGCAAGGAGGCCCGCATCAGCGGACCTTGCGCCAAATCAAACGGACGCATCGCCTCCTCCCGCGCCAACTGGTTGGCCTGCTCCTCGCGCTCCGATGCAGGGAGCCCGCGCAAATCCGACATTTGCAAGGAAAAATCAGGCGTTACATGAATCACCTGCATCAATTGCTCGTCTTCCATCAGGAAGGTCGTCCGCAACACCTCATGACGATGAACCACTTCCAGCAAACATTCTTCCAGCGCCGACACATGCAGTTGACCTTGCAACCGCAGCACGACAGGCATGTTATAAAAGGAATTGCCCGGCATCAACTGATCCAAAAACCACAATCGTTGTTGCGCAAAAGAAGCGGGGAAAACAAAAAACCCTTCTTCAAAAGACTCCATGTCCTGCTCCATCTCGTTCGTCAAATGTGTCACTTCCTTCCCATTCGAGAGTCGCTTGAATTGTTCCCTGACGTCATCGAGTTTCGGTGATGCGCCGTTCGGGACCGTTTGGTAATCGTCGGCTTCTCCACAGCATCGCCGTCCGCTTTCCGCTCTTCAATCACTTGAGCCAGTTCGATGATCGTCGCGACTTCAAACAAACGACGCACTGGCACATCAACCGCAAGTTCCCGCTTGACTCGCGACACCAATTGGGTAGCGAGCAACGAATGTCCGCCAAGTTCAAAGAAATTGTCATGGATGCCTACCCGTTCCACACCGAGCAACTCCGCCCAGATCGTCGCCAGCACTTCCTCCGTTTGGTTGCGAGGGGCTACATACGCCTCACGCAGTTCTGGTCTTGTCTGATCAGGTGCCGGCAGAGCACGTCGATCCACCTTGCCGTTTGGCGTCAACGAGAACGACTCGACAAACACAAAGGCGGAAGGAATCATGAACTCAGGCAAGTGCCCCTTCAAGAATGTTCGCAATTCACTGACGTCAGGTAGTGACTCCCCATCCACAATCAAGTAACCTACCAATCGTTTATCCCCTGGTACATCAGCACGTGCCATCACCACAGCGTCCCGCACAGCAGGATGTTGTCCCAGCACCGTTTCGATCTCGCCCAATTCGATGCGGAAGCCGCGAATTTTTACCTGCTCGTCGGCGCGTCCGATAAATTCGAGATTGCCGTTCGGTAAGTAGCGAACGATATCCCCCGATTTATAGAGGCGAGCCGCTGGGTCTTCCCCAAATGGATGCGGGATGAATTTCTCAGCGGTCAGTTCGGGACGATTGAGATAGCCTAGAGCGAGTCCGTCGCCGCCGATATACAATTCACCTGGCACCCCGATTGGCACAGGTTGGAGCTGGCGGTCCAGCACATAGACCTCGGTGTTCGCAATCGGTCGCCCAATTGACACCGTTGTTCCCACATGACCGACATCTAGAATTGGATAAGCGGTTGTAAACGTCGTGCTTTCCGTTGGCCCGTATCCGTTCACCAAACGACATGACGGCAGTGCTTCCAACAGTTTCGTAACATGCGTGACCGATACCACATCACCACCGGTGATCAGTTGACGCACTTGCTGAAGATCCGCTAACCGTTCGTCTACCATCTGGTGGAACAGCCCTGTCGTGAGGAACAGAGTCGTCACTCCATGCTGGCGAAGTGTCTCTCCTACTTCTTCCAGAGACGGTTTGCTCATCGGATAGAGAACCAATCGGGCACCGTTTAGCAAACTGCCCCAGATTTCCAGCGTTGCGCCATCAAACGAAATCGGTGCCAGTTGCAAGAAGACTTCATCCGATGCAAAACGCAGGTAATCGGTCGCTTTGACCAGTCGCACCACACCGCGATGTGGGATGCAGACACCCTTTGGTCGACCCGTCGAACCGGATGTGTAGATCACATGGCACAACGAATCTGCGGTGATCTCCGATGTAACATTTTCCAGCGATTCCCCCGCAAGCGTCGTCCGCACGTCCTCCACACAGATGACCTGTGTGTCATGCTCTGGCAACTTCTCGCGCAGACGTTGCTGTGTCAGCAACACGGACACATCCGCATCCCGCAGCATGAACTGCAACCGTTCCACCGGATATGCAGAGTCCAGCGGCAGATACGCACCACCAGACTTGAGGATGCCGAGCAAACCGATCACCATGTCCAGCGACCGTTCCATGCAAATTCCCACCAGTTGACCTGGCACAACACCAAGACCCTGCAGGAAATGTGCGAGTTGGTTCGCCCGATGATTCAGTTCCCGATACGTCAGGCTCTCCTGCTCAAAGACCAGCGCGACTGCGTCCGGCGTTTGCTCCACCTGTGCTTCAAACAGTTGATGCACGCTCATCGTGTGCGGATAGTCGGTCTGCGTGTGATTCCACTCGAGGAGCACCTGCCCTCTTTCCACATCCGTCAACAACGGCAGGTAAGCAATCGACTGCTCTGGCTCGGCCACCACACCTGCCAACAACTGCTGATAATGACCCGCCAACCGTTCGATCGTCGCCACCTCGAACAGGTCCGCGTTGTATTCCCATGAGGCAACCAATCCGTCCTCTGTTTCCATCATCGAAAGCGTCAGATCAAATTTCGCCGTTCCGCTGTCCACAGGCAGTGGCGTCAGGCTCAGGTCACTGAGTTGCACCGTTTCCGCCGGCGTGTTCTGCAAGACAAACATCACTTGGAACAGTGGCGGATGGCTCGTGTTTCGCTCTGGCTGCAATTCTTCGACCAGCTTTTCAAACGGCACATCCTGATGAGCAAACGCCTGCAGAGCCGTCTCGCGCACCTGACGCAACAGGTCACGGAACGATGGTTGCTCCGACAAGTCGCTTCGCAACACCAACGTGTTGACAAAAAAGCCGATCAGCCCTTCGAGATCGCTGTGGTTGCGGTTGGCAATCGGTGTGCCGACCAAGATGTCCGCCTGATCGGTATAGCGGTAGAGCAACGTTTTGAACGCCGCGAGCAATGTCATGTACAGCGTGACGTCTTCCCTTTGGCTCAATTGCTGGAGTTGTGCGGTCAGGCTCTTTGGCAGACGCAAGGTCTCTGTAGCACCACGGAACGTCTGTACCGCCGCCCGCGGACGATCGACAGGCAGTTGCAGAATCGGAAGTCTTCCGCTCAGTTGCTGTTTCCAATAGCGAAGTTGATCTGCCAGCACTTCACCTTGCAACCATTCTCGTTGCCAGTGACCATAATCCGCGTATTGAATCTTCAACTCTGGCAACGGAGAAGGTCGGCCCTGTGCAAACGCTTCGTACAACACAGCCAATTCCTGCATCATCACGCCGATCGACCAACCGTCCGACACGATATGATGCATCGTCACCACGAGTACATGCTCATCCGAGGCAAGCCGCACCAACAGACAACGCACCAGTGGCCCATTTGTCAGGTCAAATGCACGCCCTGCTTCTGCCGCCATCGCTTGATCGACCGCTCGTTCCCGTTCCTCTGGTACGAGGTCTTGCCAATCAAGCGTTGTGAACGGTACAGTCAACTGTTCGGCGATCACCTGCTGCGGTTTGCCATCAACCTCGACAAATGTCGTTCGCAACGATTCGTGTCTCCGTACGATCTCATTGAAACTGCGCTCCAAGGCCGACACATTCAGCAAACCGACCAAACGAACGGCGCCTGGCATGTGATACGTAGCCGTTCCCTTTGCAAACTGCTCAAAGAACCACATGCGCTCTTGGGCAAATGACAACGGCAAGTGCCCCTCCCGCACGACGGGTACGATCAGCGGACGCTCTGACCCTTGCTGGGTTTGTAATGCATGTTCAATACAGGCAGCCAATCCGGCCAACGTCGGTTGCTCAAACAAACTGTGTAGTGGAATCTGCACCCCGAACACGCTCGCCACTCGGGACATCACTTGCGTAGCCAGCAGCGAATGTCCACCGAGTTCAAAGAAATGGTGATGGAGCCCTACTCGCTCAACGCTCAGCACATCTTCCCAAATTTTCGCCACCGCTTGCTCAACAGGTGTGCTAGGTGCCACATACTGGCTGTGGTCGACCTCCACACGACCGATGGCTGGCAAGGCGCGCCGATCAATCTTGCCGTTGGGAGTCAGTGGCAACGCTTCCAGAACGACAAACGCAGACGGAACCATGTATTCAGGCAACTTGTGCTTGAGATACTCGCGCAGGACACGTTCCAAGCGATTGGTATCGCTTCCCTGCCACGGTTGGTTGGCGTACTCCTGCCAATTTTTCACAGGACTCGCTTCGTTCTGTGCCACAACCGCTGTGTTGCAACGGGACGCTCCGATTCCACGCTGACGTCTGAACAGAACATCGTACCCTCCGAGCGCCGCTGTTGTTGCGAAGCGGATTTCTACGTCGAAGGACAGTTCCTGCCCCAGTGTCCACAGTTCCTCTGGATCGATCCCTATTGGCCGGACCTCGGTCAACTGCCTGCGGAATGCTAAGACCGTATCGACTCCTTGCTCTGTGCCAAGCCATTCGAGGAGTTTGCCTTCCGTTGCTAAGCGCAGGTTGGACACACCCGTGATGCCGATGACATCCCCCTCCATGTTTGGCAAGCGGTCACGCAGCATCGGCACGGTGAGTTCCTGCTCCGCCGCATTCAGCCACTCCATCTCCTCCGAGGCTTTCCGTGCAGAGCCGACATGCAGAATCACATCATAGCGGAAGCAGGTGAGTTCGTTGTGATGCTTGCCGCGCTTGAGTTCAACCTGCACATCGCCGATTTCTGGGAAACGATGACGCAGCGCTTCGAAGAAAGCGGGATCGATCGTCAACTCCATCTCTTGGCGCACTCGCTCCTGCACGCGTTGCTTCAACTCTTCACGGCTGACATCATCCCCTGCTTGATGCAACTGCACCGATGCATGGAACGCCTCCAGCAACGGATAACTGCGCACGTCCCCGACAAAAATCTGACCGCCTGGCTTCACCGCACGTACGGCCCCTTCCAAGACGGAGAGCAGATAGTCGACGTCAGGGAAATATTGAATAACCGAGTTCAACAGCACCACGTCAAATGTTCCAGCTTCAATCCCCGTGAACTCATCGGCCATCTGCCTGAGCAGTGTGACGTTTGAAGTGAGACCGAGCGTCGGCAGATGCTCCGCGATATAGTCAAGCGCCGTTTGCGAGACATCCACGCCGACATACTGACTGCAATCAGGAGCCAGACGGAACAAGAACATCCCCGTACCGCAGCCGATCTCCAGCACGCGACTTGGCTTCAAATCACGAATCCGCCCCACCGTGCCATCCAACCAATCGCGCATTTCCATCTGCGGAATCGGTTGACCCGTGTAGGTGCTGTTCCATCCGTTCGTGTTGAGCGTCACATCCTCGATAGTCAGCGATTGGTCATAGGCGCTGTCCCAGACCATCTCCCACTGCTCCACACGCTTTGTTTGCTCATGTGCAGGAACTTCACTCTGCGTAGACTGCTCCTCTGCCTGATCCACTACATATGCGACAAGACGCTGATCACCTTCCCGATCCTCGCGAACGACCACCGTCGCCTCGCGAACCGCTGGGTGCTGTCCGAGCACCGCTTCAATCTCGCCCAGTTCAATGCGGAAACCGCGCAGCTTGACCTGATGATCGATCCGTCCCAGATATTCCAGCACACCATCCTGCAAGTAGCGAACCAAGTCCCCCGTCTTGTACAGCCGCGCAT
>Ga0068898_11000424_pt1 | contig 16939 bp, 7 predicted proteins | sample SoiCruaftwetup5A_FD_65918 | JGI IMG/M metagenome (GOLD analysis project Ga0068898, IMG submission 65918) | Soil microbial communities from Colorado Plateau and Sonoran desert - Soil Crust after wet up 5A (Metagenome Metatranscriptome) | ecosystem: Environmental > Terrestrial > Soil > Desert ...
GGAGTGCTTTCGTATGTCATATTCGAAACTTAACATGACGCTGGAAGAGAAGAGTTTGATCGAAACGTTCAATAACACGTACGCGCCATATGACGCCAAAACCAAACTCGTGGACGTAATCGAACGACAAGCATCCTTAACGCCGGACAAGCTTGCTTTGGTCGGTGAGGGGTTCTCTCTGAGCTACCGTGAACTGAATGAACGGGCGAACCGCTTAGGGCACATGCTTCGCCAAAAGGGGATTGGCACAGACAAACTTGTCGCCGTGTTGGCTGACCGTTCGGCAGAAATGATGGTAGCGATATATGGAATCTTGAAAGCAGGCGGGGCGTATCTGCCCATCGATCCAACATACCCACAGGGACGTATCGACTATCTGCTCTCGGATAGTCAAGCACAGGTGGTTCTCGCACAGAACCACCACATCGACAAAATCAATGGATCGGTCGAAGTTTTTGATCTCGATGCGGAACGTACATATGCAACAGACTATTCGAATCTTGAGCCAATCGGATCATCAAGCGACATGGCCTATGTCATCTATACATCAGGATCAACAGGGAATCCAAAAGGTGTGATGATTGAACATCACTCGGTCATCAACCGCATTCAGTGGATGCAAAAAGCCTATCCGATTTACCAAGACGATGTCATTTTGCAGAAGACACCGATTTCGTTTGACGTTTCCGTATGGGAGTTGTTCTGGTGGGCCTTCGAAGGAGCAACCTGCTGCCTCTTGAAGCCGCGCGGGGAAAAAGACCCAGATGCCGTGGTGGACGCGATTGAACGGTATGGGGTCACGACGATGCATTTTGTGCCATCGATGTTGACGGTCTTCCTCGACACGCTGGAAATGACGGAGAATGCAGATCGGTTGCGCAGTCTTCGTCAGGTGTTTGCAAGCGGCGAGGCACTTGGCGTGCGTCAGGTACAACGGTTCAACAACCTGCTCCACGAAACGACGGGTGCAAAATTGATCAATTTATACGGACCGACAGAAGCGACCGTCGACGTGACGTACTTCCCTTGTTCGGAAGGGCTGCCAATCGAGCGTACGGTACCGATCGGCAAACCGATTGACAACACTCGACTTTATGTGGTGGACGAGCAAATGAATGTTTTGCCAGTGGGAACTCCAGGCGAGTTATGCATTGCCGGAGTTGGATTGGCGCGTGGTTACCTGAACCGTGAAGAGTTGACGAAGGAAAAGTTCGTAGACCATCCGTTCGTGGGAGAATCGCGCATCTACCGCACGGGCGACCTTTGCGCATGGATGCCCAATGGGAATATCGAGTACTTGGGGCGTATCGACCACCAAGTAAAGATCCGTGGATACCGTATTGAATTGGGCGAAGTTGAAGAGGCCCTATTGAAACAGCCAGAGATCAGGGATGCCGTTGTGGTTGCCCGTTCAGGAGCCGACGAACAAAAGTATCTGTGCGGCTACATCATCGCATCGCAAACGGTAACAGAAGAGACGTTAAAGAAGCGTTTGGGAGTCGATTTGCCAGAATTCATGGTACCTTCACGGGTCGTCTTGATGGAGAAGTTCCCATTGTCGCCAAACGGTAAACTTGACCGCAAGTTGCTTCCTGAACCAGAGCCGCTGCAATCGGAACGTGTTGCCTATGTCGCACCTCGGTCGGATGTGGAAAAACGGTTGGTGCAGCTGTGGGAGCAGGTCCTCGGGGTCGACAACGTAAGCGTACACGATCATTTCTTCCATCTTGGCGGTCAATCGTTGCTGGTCACAACCATGAAGATGTTGATCAACAAACAGATGAATGTCTACCTTCCGTTTGAAGCGATGTTCCAACATCCAACCGTGGCGGAGTTAGCCTCGTATATCGAGCAACTGGAGCAGACAGCCGCGTTTCAACCGATTCCCAAGGCAGAGGAGCGATCCCATTATCCGATGTCGATCATGCAAAAGCAGATGTTCATTCTGTCGCAGATGGACAAAGAAGGGATTCAGTACAACATTCCCTTCGCCTTTCACGTGCAGGGGCAAGTCGATCTGGATCGCTTGGAACAGGCATTTTGCACGCTGATTGAACGTCACGAGATCCTGCGGACTTCGTTTGATCTGAAGGACGGGGAATTGGTACAGACCGTGCTGCCAAGAGTAGATTTCAAGCTGGTCGTCTCGGAAGGCAAGCGGACGGAGATAGAGGCCAAGACACATGAGTTTTTACGTCCATTTGATCTAGCTGAGCCTCCCCTTTTGCGAGTGGAGTGGGTGCACTTGGAACCGGGTAACGCACTGTTATTGGTCGACATCCATCATATCATCTCGGACGGCGAGTCAACCTCTCTGCTCTTAGAAGAAGTATCGCGTCTCTATGCAGAGGAGCCTTTGAACCCTGTACGCGTCCAATATCGAGATTTTGTACAGTGGCACGAGACGCATGGAACGGGTCAGCGGGAAGAAGAGCAGGAGAAGTTCTGGTTGGAGCAGTTCGATGGTGAGTTGCCAATCCTCGAATTGATGACCGATCGAATTCGTCCCAAGACGAAACAGTTCAAGGGTCGGAAAAAGGTGTTTCGTGTTGGACAAGAAGGTCGAGATCAGCTGTTGAACTTGGCTCGCAAGCACAACGCCACTCTGTACATGACGATACTGACGGCATATGGCGTGCTGTTACACAAGTACACGGGACAAAATGACGTCATCATCGGGTCTCCTTTTGCCAATCGTGCACACCCCGATCTGGAAACGGCACTCGGTATGTTCGTCAACACGATGCCGATCCGTTTGCACATCGATCCAGAACGGACATTTGGTGAGCAAGTAGAGACGGTCAGCCGAGAAGTCGTAACCGTGTTCGAGCATCAGGGCTATCCTTTTGAAAAGTTGGTCGAGAAACTCGCCGTAGAACGGGACCCTTCTCGCAACCCGATTTTTGATGCGGTGTTTGTCTTGCAGAACATGGATCTTCGCAAGTTGCAACTGACAGGTCTCGACGTAACACCGTTGCCTTTGGACTCGGGTGTGGCAAAGTTTGACCTGACGTTGCAAGCGAGTGATCTGGGGGATGAGTTGCTGTTTGAGTTGGAGTACGACACGCATTTATTTGAAGAGGACACGATGGACAGGTTGGTGCAGCATTTCTTGATCCTTGTCGATGAGATTCTCTAATGAAGACGGATGGAGGGAAAAGCATGACGAAGAAGATCAAGGAACTTACTCTGCTTACCCGTGAAGAAAAGCATTTGTTCTTTGACGTGTGGAATGACACCTCAGCAGATTATCCCCGCGACTCCACGTTGCCGGCCTTGTTTGAACTTCAAGTTTCTACGACCCCTGACCGGCTGGCGATCGTAGAAGGTGATCAGACGCTCACCTACCAAGAACTGAACGGGAAAGTCAACCGTCTGGCGCGTGTGTTGCGCAAGGCGGGCGTGAATCGGGAAACGATTGTAGCGGTCCATGCACCTCGTTCGGTGGATCATATCATCGGCACGCTGGCCGCACTGAAGGCTGGCGGGGCTTATATGCCACTTGATCCCAAATTGCCGAAAGAACGTAAGCAGTACATTTTGGAGGACAGCAAACCGCTGGTACTTCTTACGACAGACTCGGACAATCTCCCAGATTTCCAAGGTTCGGTATTGAGATTGGACGACCTGAATGTGGCTTTGGAAAGTGAAGAAAACCTCGAACGTGTCAACGAAGCTCTCGATCTGGCAAATATCATGTACACGTCTGGTACGACAGGCAATCCAAAAGGGGTCGAAATCGTGCACCGCGGTATCATCCGCCTCGTGAAGAACGTGGATTACCTGCCGCAGACGGGCGATATGAGACAACTGCAGACAGGGGCCGTCAACTTTGACGCGATGACGTTCGAGTTATGGGGAAGTTTGCTCAATGGAGGTACTCTCCATATCGTACCTGAGGAGCAGTTCCTCGACCCAGCCGAATTGCGAAGATATCTAAAAGAAAATCAAATCAACACCTTGTTCTTGACCACTGCTCTTTTTCAACAGATCGCGGAACAGGATGCGAGCATTTTTACTCCTCTGACTCACCTTTTGACAGGTGGGGAAGCACTGACGCAGCGGCATGTGCGCCTGACGTTGGAGGCTTGTCCAGATGTGACGCTGTTTAACGCGTACGGGCCAACTGAGAACTCGGCATTCTCCACGGTCTGGAAGACGGAATTACGGAATGACGGTAAAGTGCCTATTGGGCGTCCGATTCCCAATTCGACGGTCTATCTGGTGGATCGCTTCAATCGTCTGACACCAATGGGGGCGGCAGGCGAGGTATGCGTGGGTGGTGACGGACTGGCACGCGGTTATCTCAATCGTCCCGAGCAGACGGCGGAGAAGTTTATTGAACTGCCGGAGTTGCCAGGCGTGCGTGTGTACAAGACAGGTGACTTGGCACGTTGGCTTCCTGACGGCACGCTCGAGTATCTGGGACGCCTTGATGATCAAGTGAAGATTCGCGGGTTCCGAATTGAGCTCGGTGAGATCGAGAACAAGTTGACCAGTCATGCAGCTGTCAAAGAAGCCGTTGTGATGGCACGTACATTCGAGGGGCGTCGTGAAAAGCAGTTGATTGCCTATTTTACGACCCGGGAAGAGTTGTCCGTGCAGGACCTGCGGGCTTATTTACAAGATGAATTGCCTGATTACATGATTCCTGCCTACATGATGCATCTGGATGAGATGCCCCTTACTCGCAACTCCAAGATCGATCGACGAGCCTTACCAACACCAGAGTTGATGCTGGAATCGAATCAAGAACGCATCGAAGCGCGCACGGAAACGGAACGTCGTCTGGTCGCCCTTTTTGAAAAGAACTTAGGCGTGGATGGGATCTCGGTGACGGATCACTACTACCATTTGGGTGGCAATTCGTTGTCGGCGACCTTGATGGTGTCGGACATTCAGCAAGAGTTCGGTGTGAAATTTGCCTTGTCTAAACTCCTGATCAACCAAACGGTGGAAGCCGTGGCCAAGGAGATCGAAAAGGCAGAACGTGCTGAGATTGCAATCAGAAAGGCGCAAGAAAAGGAATTGTATCAGGCTTCTACGCAACAAAAGCGTCTGTTCATCGAGCAGCAGATGAATGAGGAGATCACGCACTACAACATCAAGATGGTCGTCAACGTACCAAGCGAAGTAGACGCAGGGCGTTTGCAAGAAGCGATCAACAAGGTCATCGCACGCCATGAGGTCTTCCGAACCGCATTCGTGGAGATTGATCAGGTGGTCTACCAGAAGATCCTCGATGAAGTCGTGTTTGCAATGGATGCTGACCTCGAGGGGTTACAACGTCCGTTCGATCTCTCTGCGCCTCCACTGCTTCGTGCCGCACTTCTTCAGAAGGAACAGGGAACAAGCGAATTGCACCTGATTGTTCACCATGTGATTACGGATGGATTCTCGGCAGCCTTGTTCTTCGAAGAGGTAGCAGCGGCTTATACAGGTCAGTCTTTACCAGAGGTTCGTTTGCAATACAAGGATTATTCGGAATGGTGGAACAGCGGTCAAGGGGCGAAGTTGGTACAGGAGCAGGAAGGCTATTGGTTGCGGATGTTCGAACAAGAGGTGCCCGCACTTGACTTGCCGACCGATTTTAAACGTCAGCCGGTTCGGGAGTATGAGGGAGAAATCATCGAGCATGAAATCGATCAACAGTTGACGCAAAAGCTACGCCAACTGGCTGCAAGCGAGCAGGCAACCCTCTTTCATGTGGTGGTCGCCGCGTACACCTTGCTCCTATCGAAACTGACAGGGGAGAAGGATATCGTGGTAGGCACGCCGGTCTCAGGTCGCAATCTGCCAGGTCTGGATTCGGTGATGGGAATGTTCGTCAATACGCTCTGTTTGCGCCATCACGTGCAGGAAGACCTGACCTTCCGCGAGTTCTTGCAAGAGGTGAAGGAACAGGCGATCGAGGCGTTCGATCATCAGGACTATCCTTTCGACGAGTTGGTCAAACGTGTGGTCAGCGAGCGAGACTATAGCCGCAATCCTTTGTTTGACACGATGATCGCTTTGCAGAATACCAGCTTGTACGACACCGATTTCCTAGGGGGACAAGTTCGTTTGGCATCGGAGAGCCTTGATGTGATGTTTGATCTCAACATGCAAATCTACGAACAGAAAGACACCCTGTTGATTGCTTGGGAATATGCTTCGAAACTGTTTACCAAAGAGACGATGCGGGAATTGTTGCAGCACTTTATGGAGGTCGTAACGACCGTCGTCGAGCAACCCGATCTTCTGATCGAGCAAGTGAACTTGTCCAGCCAATTTGAAACGGCTGATGTTGACGTACTGCCCGAAGTTGAATTTTCATTTTAGCCGGATGGGAGATCGTTACATGAAAGAGACGACTATCAATACGAATAGGAAGATCGCAGCTGCACAAAGAACCAAAGAAGCCGCGTATTGGAAACAGCAATTGGCTGGTGGCTGGGAGAAGGCGGCGTTTCCTTTTGATCCTTATCGGGAAACGAATCAAGAGACTGCGGTCGTAGAGTTTGACGTACCTGCAGGTATTTCGGAAGGGTTGGAGCGCATTGGCCGCGGTAACGAGATGACGATCAATGTCATCCTGTTGGCGGGTCTGCAAGCACTGTTGCGCCAAGTTTCGGGTCAGGAAGATATCATGGTGGGTCAGCCGATCCTGAAACAGGAAAAACAAGGGGCGCTGCTTAACCATACACTCCTCATCCGCACCTGGTTCAAGGATGACCTGAAATTCAAAGACTTGCTGCTGCTCGTGCGTCAACAAGTATTGGCCGCGATTGAACATCAGAATTATCCGCTTGACATGTTGCTTGATGAATTGGACGTCCGTCCAACAGTTGGTGAATCACCATTTGTCGATGTCGGACTGGAACTGAAGACGATCCATGACACGGAATTTGCGGCGACTGTACCGCTTAAGATGCTGTTCTCCTTTGACAAAAGCTCTACGGGGCGCACGCTGCAAGTTACGTATTCCACCGCTTCCTATTGGACTGAATCGGTAAACCGCATCGTTCGTCACTATTTCTTGCTGATGGAGCAGGGACTGGCGGATGTGGAGAGTCAAGTGACGAACTTCAGTTTGCTCGGCAGTGAAGATCGGATTTGGTTAGACGAGGTGAACGCTACCCAGGCCGATTTTGATCAAGAAAGCCAACTGATCGACCTGTTTGAGCAACAGGTGGCACTGACTCCTGATAAAGTGGCCGTAATCGGTGACGGGTTCTCCTTGACGTACGGTCAATTGAACGAACGGGCGAATCGTTTGGCACGTGTCCTTCGTACGAAGGGCATCGGCGCGAATCAGTTGGTAGCGGTGATGACGGACCGTTCTCCGGAAATGATGGTGGCGATCTACGGGATTATGAAGGCGGGGGCGGCGTATCTGCCGATCGATCCAACGTACCCACAAGACCGTATCGAGTACTTGCTGCTCGACAGCCAAGCGCAGATCGTGCTGACTCAAGGGCATCACATGGACAAACTCCCAACTGGATTGCAGGCTTTGGATCTTCAAGCACAGAGTTCGTATGCAGAAGAGACTTCGAATCTGGAACGTAACGGCAGCTCCCGAGACATGGCGTACGTGATCTACACATCGGGCTCTACAGGGAAGCCAAAAGGTGCGATCATTGAGCATCGTTCAGCGATCAACCGTATCGCGTGGATGCAAAAAGCGTATCCAATCGGTGCGAATGATGTGATCTTGCAAAAAACGCCGATCTCCTTTGACGTGTCTGTGTGGGAGTTGTTCTGGTGGATGTTTGAAGGCGCGACCGTTTGCCTCCTGACACCAGGCGGAGAAAAAGACCCTGACACGGTCTTGGAAACAGTAGAGACCTATGCGGTTACGACGATGCATTTCGTACCATCGATGCTCAATGTGTTTCTCGATTACGTGGAAAGCAGTGGAGCGGTTGAGCGGCTTGGCTCCCTGCGCCAAGTGTTCGCCAGTGGTGAAGCGCTTGGTGTACGCCAAGTACAACGTTTTAACGAACTCTTACATAAAAGCAATGGGGCAAAACTGATCAATCTCTATGGTCCAACGGAAGCAACGGTTGACGTTTCCCATTACCCATGTTCGGAAGGCTTGCCGATCAACAGAACCGTACCGATCGGCAAACCGATTGATAACATCCGCCTTTACATTTTGGATGACAAGCTTCGTGTGCAGCCAGCAGGTGTAGCAGGGGAGTTGTGCATTGCGGGTGTCGGTCTGGCCCGCGGTTATCTGAACCGCGAAGAGTTGACGAAGGAAAAGTTCGTGGAGCATCCATTTGACGGCGAAGAGCGCATCTACCGCACAGGCGACCTCGCCCGTTTGATGACGGATGGCAACATCGAGTACCTCGGGCGTCTCGACCATCAAGTCAAGGTGCGCGGGTATCGGATTGAGTTGGGAGAGATTGAAGAGAATCTGCTGAATCAACCCGAGATCAAAGATGCCGTTGTCATCGCGCGCGAAGGACAGGACGGTCAAAAATACCTGGTAGGTTACGCGGTACAGGCAGCGGATATTGATGAAGCGGAACTCAAAAACCGCCTGAACATCAAACTGCCGGAATTCATGGTGCCGACTCGCATCGTCTTCCTTGATCAATTCCCGCTGTCTCCAAATGGCAAACTGGATCGTAAGGCACTGCCAGAGCCAAAAGTGGAAACGGCAGAGCGCAATGAGTACATCAAACCTCGCAACCGCCAAGAAGAAGACCTGGCCAAGATCATCTCGGAAGTGCTCGACGTGGAACAAGTAGGCATCACCGACGACTTCTTCACACTCGGGGGCAACTCGATTCACTTTATCTCTGTGCTGTCGAAAGCACGAGCGATGGGATATCGGTTCACGTTCCAGCAATTCTTCCAACACCCGACCATTGATCAATTGGTCCAGCATCTAGGTGGGGCAAACGAAGAACATACGGAAGAGGCCAAACAGGAATTCGCGCCATTTGAGTTGTTAGCGGACGAAGACCGAGCGAAGTTACCAGACGATTTGGACGATGCGTATCCGATGTCGATGCTCCAAGAGGGTCTGATTTTCCAAAGCACCATCGCTTCTGGGTCTGCTATGTACCATGATATCTTGGGCTATCTGATTCAAGGCACGTTCCATCAGGAGTTGTTTGAGGAAGCGGTGAGCATTCTGGTCAGCCAGAACCCGATGTTCCGCACCTCTTACCACCTGAATGGCTTTAGCCGTTCGCTGCAGATGGTTCATAAGGATGCGAAAAATCCTCTGCACGTGGTTGACCTCAGAGGCATGTCCGAAGAGAAGCAAGATGAGTGGTATGACGAGTTCTTGAAACGGGAGAAGGCATATCGATTCAACTGGGAAGAACCAGGTCTGATCCGTTTCCATGTGCAAATTCTCAGCGATGACCTGTATCGCTATAACATTTCGTTCCATGACTCGGCTTTGGACGGATGGTCGATCAATTTAACGCATACGAATCTCTTTGAGATTTATTTCACGCTCGTTGAAGGCAGAAACTTTGACAAGCCAGCATTAGACAATCATTTCCGTAACTTTGTGGGACTTGAGCAGGCTGCTTTGCAGTCCGAGAAGGATCGCCACTATTGGAAAAACATTCTGGAAGATGCCGAGTACACGGCTGTCCCTCGCTGGAATGACAAACCAGCATCGGATACACCAAAAATCCGATTCCATAGCGTGGATGTTTCCCATGACCTCTCTGACAAGATCATTCAACTGGCGAGCAAATTATCGGTTCCAGTCAAGAACGTGTTGATGGCCGCACATGTGCGCGTTCTGAGTGTGTTGTCTGGTCAACAGGACGTGCTCACAGGATATGAACATAGTGGTCGCCCAGAACTTGAACATGCAGATAAGGCAATCGGGTTGTTCTTGAATACGATTCCGTTCCGTGTCAGTCAAAAGGGCGGCACGTGGGAGTCGCTGATCCGTGATGTGTATGAGCGCGAAGTCGAATTGCTGCCACATCGCCGCTACCCGATGGCGCAAATGAAACAGGATCTTGGTACACAGAACTTGTTGTTTGAAACGGTGTTCAATTTCACCTATTTCTATATCCTGAAGGACCTCAAGAAGCACAAGGAGTTCTCCTTCCTCGAAGTGACAGCTGAAGCGGAAACCGAGTTTGTCCTTCGTGCCGAGTATTCACAACATTTCTTCACGGATGAAGTGAAGTTGAATCTGCACTACCACGAGAATCTTTTCGAAGAAGAACAAATCGAACTGATCGGTGGCTACTACCGAAGAGTCATGGAACTGATGGTGGAGGACTCCAACGCTAACTATCAGGATCAAACGCTTTTGTCAGCGGCTGAACTCGACCGATTGATGAAGACGTTTAATGATAACCAAGTGGACATCCCAAGCGACCGTACCTTCCATCAGTTGTTCGAAGAGCAGGTAGCCCAAACGCCAGAGGCTGTGGCTGTCACCTGCGGGGGTGTATCCCTGACCTATGATCAACTGAATCGCAAAGCCAATCAGATCGCACGCACTCTGTGCGAACGTGGATTGAAAAAGGAAAACGTCGTTGCGGTGGTGACCGAGCGGACACTCGACTGGGCCGCATCTGTGTTGGCTATTTTCAAGGCGGGCGGTGTCTATCTGCCTGTTGAACCTCAGCATCCGATCGAGCGCATCGTGACGGTGCTTGAGCAATCCAACTGTCAGCTGGTACTGACGGAGCAGGCTGCATGGGACCATGTGCGTGAAGCGGTTTCGAAACTTGAGCAGGTGCAACTCTTGTCTCTGGAGGAGATCACCGAGCAAGTGATTTCCGAAGACAATTTGAATCTCAAGGTCGAGCCGGATGATCTGGCATACATCATCTTTACATCGGGCTCTACGGGCTTGCCAAAGGGAGCGATGATCGAACATAAGGGCATGCTCAACCACCTGTACTGCAAGGTGAACGAACTGGGCGTACTGCCAAACGATCGTATTGTCCAGAACGCATCCCAGTGTTTCGATATCTCGGTGTGGCAGTTGCTGATGGCTTGGTTGTCCGGCGGGACAACTGTGATTCTCCCTCAAGAATCGGTATTGGATGCCGAGCGGTTTGTTCATGAGGTGATCGAGGAAAAGGTGACGGTACTCGAAGTCGTCCCATCGTATCTCGATGTGATTTTGACCTTGGCTGAATCCACTGAGATTGTCTTTGAAGACTTGCATACGTTGTTAGTGACAGGCGAAGCGGTGAAAAAGAGTCTGATTGAGCGTTGGTTCGCTCTCTACCCATCGATCCGTGTCGTCAATGCGTATGGTCCAACGGAGGCTTCAGATGACATCACGCATCACATCATGACATCCGTACCTGAGCGAGAACTCGTCCCTGTAGGGAAGCCGGTTCAGAATATGAACATCTATGTTCTCGACGAATTCCTGGTCCCTGTGCCACTCGGTACGATCGGGGAGGTAGCCGTTGGCGGAATTGGCGTAGGTCGCGGATATATCAACAACGCAGCCAAGACACAAGAGGCGTTCCTGCAGAATCCGTTTTCGGAAGAACCGTACCGCCTCTATAAAACGGGTGACTTTGGTCGCTGGTTGCCTGACGGTACCATCGAATACCTCGGACGCAAGGATGACCAAGTGAAGATTCGCGGCTTCCGCATTGAACTTGGCGAGATCGAGAGCCAATTGCTCAAACATGCGGGTGTCAAAGACGCAGCCATCGTTGTCAAAGAGGACAAAGAACGCAACAAGAGTTTGGTCGCTTACTACGTCTCGCCAAACCAAACAAGTGCAGACGAACTGCGGAAGTTTTTGACTGTTCATCTGCCTGATTACATGGTGCCTGCCCATCTCGAAGCAATGGATAGGTTGCCAACCACCTCAAACGGCAAGACGGACCGCAAAAAGCTGACACAACTGGCACAGATCATCGAACAAGTGGCGAGAGAGCATGTGCCGCCTACGACAGAGTGGGAGCACAGAATCGCCGCACTGTGGGCAGATGTGTTGAACCTTCCACTTGAAGAAGTCGGCAAGAATGACAATTTCTTTGCCATCGGTGGTAACTCGTTGCTTGCCATGAAGATCGCGATGAGATCGGATGGACGTGTCTCGTTGGTAGACCTGATGAAATACCCAGAGTTGGCACAATTGGCTGCGGTGTTGGAGGATCACAACAATCGCGGGGAGGATGAACTGCTCATCGAACTGGCGCGTCCAGCAGGCAGGCCAGATGTCGTCCTCATCTGTTTCCCATACGCTGCAGGGAATGCAATCAACTTCAAGCCGTTGGCTGACGAGTTGGCACGACAAAATTCCAATCTCGCTGTGCTTTCCGTCGAACTGCCAGGCCATAACCTTGCGCGCCCAGACCAACCGCTGCTTAGCATCGAAGAGACAGCACGTCTGATCCTGCTTGAGATCAAGGAGAAAGTGGATGCACCGATTCTCCTGTGGGGTCATTGTTCGGGTACGGCACTCGCACTTGAGGTCGCGAAACTGCTCGAAATGGAAAAATACGACTTGCGTCATATTTTCCTTGGAGGACGTATCCTACGTGACAGTGAAATAATGTTACAGGGTCTGGAAGAAACGGAACGGATGACGAACGAGGACATCAAGGCGTGGATGATTGATGAAACCGGCTATCGTGAATTTGAAGGCTTGAAAAAGGCCCAATCGGACTTCCTTGCAGAGGCATTCCGTCATGACGCAGGGGAGGCCAATCGATACTTTTACAAGGCCTACGACCTCTGGCAGACGGTGAAACTGTCGTGTCCAATCACAAACGTGGCATCGACCACTGACAAACTTACGGTAGGCTATGAGGAATTCTATCTCAGATGGAATCTCTTTGCTGAAAAAGTGGACCTCTGTGTAGTCGAGCAAGGCGGACATTACTTTATCCAGAGTGAACCTGCTGTAACAGCGGACGTCATCTTGGAGAAATGTAAGCAGATCAGTCACGTCTAGTTTGTAAACGTCACTCCGACTCGAAAGACACAATGAGGAGGTAACTAGAAAGATGGAAGCGATCACCCAAGAACAATCGGAGGACTCACAGCAGTTTACAAAGTCAAAGGAATTCTGGCAAGGCGTACGTGACGTCATTCCGTTTATGGTGTCCGCAATCCCAGCGGGCATCATCTTCGGGACACTGGCGATCACCAGTGGTTTAAGTTTCTGGGAGGGCTCGGCGATGTCCGGGCTGGTGTATTCGGGATCGGCCCAATTCGTCGGGTTGGGTTTGCTCAACAGCGGTGCCTCCTGGTTGGTCATGATCCTGACCACGCTGATGCTGAGTCTGCGTTTGCTGATCTACTCTGCAATGCTTTCGCAGTACATCAAGGATTTGCCGCAAAAGTTCCGTCTGTTGCTCGGCTTTGGATTGATTGATGCGGTGTTCTTTGTCGCATTGGATCGATACAAAAAGACAGACCAGTCACCGTTCAAAGCCTGGTATTTCATGGGCACTGTCATTGCCCTCTATGTCAATTGGATGCTCGCTACTTGGGCGGGCATCCTGATTGGCTACGCAATTCCAGACCTCTCGAATATCGGACTTGATTTTGCCATGGTAGCCGTCTTTATCACGATGATCGTCTCGACGCTCGTGAACTGGAAAGTGTACGTATCGGTCATCGTTGCAGGGATTCTGATCATGTTGACCTATTCCATTCCTTATAATCTCGGGGTGATCGTCTCCGCGTTCGGAGGTGCGATAGCAGCTGTGCTTTGTGAGAAATTTGAAGTACAGTCCGCGGCGCGTAAGGAAAAAGGAGTTGACGTGCGATGAGTGCGAACATGATCGCCATTTTGGGTATGGCCGTCGTCACATTTGCGGTTCGCTATGTGTTATTTGCCTTTGCAGGGCGGATTACGTTCTCGGAATCGGTCAAGAAAGTTCTGCAATATGTTCCACCGGCGATTTTGACCGCCATCGTCTTGCCGGCGATCGTCATGCCAGACGGTGAAGCGGTAAATATCTCGCTTTCCAACACGTATCTGATCGGGGCTGTCGTGACGGTTGTGGCTTGCCTGTTCTCCAAAAACTTGCTGATTACGAGTTTTGCTGGGATGGCTGCTTTCTTCGTTTGTGGATGGCTGATTGGTTAGAGGTAAACAAAGTGGTTAGACACGACCGCGAAAGAGGGTACAGGTATGTTAGATAAATTGCAGAAACTTGAATCCATGATTGGACACACGCCTATGGTCAAGTTAGATCATCCAAAGATCAATCTGTATGCCAAACTGGAGTATCACAACCTGATGAACAGTGTCAAAGCGCGCGCAGCTTACTTCATTTTGAAGTCTGCGATTGAGCGTGGAGAAGTGACGGAGGGCTCGACGATCATCGAGTCTTCCTCCGGCAACTTCGCGATTGCGCTCGCAACACTTTGCAAGCATGTCGGCATCCACTTCATCCCTGTGATTGATCCAAACATCAACAGCAGTTATGAAAATTTGCTTCGTGCCGTTTCCCATGAGGTGGCGAAAGTGACGGAACGCGATGAGACGGGTGGCTATCTGTTGACTCGCCTTGCCAAAGTGAAAGAACTTCAAGCAACCATACCCGATGCATACTGGACAAATCAGTACAACAACCCGGACAATTTCCAAGCCCATTATCAAGGGATCGGTGCCGAGTTCGCTCAAGATTTTGAACAATTGGACTATGTATTTATCGGCGTCAGTACGGGCGGGACCATCGCGGGTATCTCACACCGAGTGAAGGAAGCGTTTCCTAACGTAAAAGTCATCGCGGTCGACAGCCAAGGTTCGGTTATTTTCGGAGACAAACCTCGAAAACGCTACATTCCGGGGATTGGAGCCAGCATCGTGCCTGGAATGGTGACACGGGCGCTGATCGATGAGGTGGTTCATGTGCCTGAGACCAAAACGGTTCAAGGCTGTCATGAACTGTTTACGCAACACGCTCTCTTTGCAGGAGGCTCATCGGGCACTTCCTACTACGCGATTCAAGAGTATTTCAAAGACAAGGAATTTGAAACACCACCAACTGTGGCGTTCATCTGCCCGGATAACGGTCAAGCCTACACCTCCACGGTATACAATCCGCAGTGGGTGGAATGGCTTCAGCAGCAGAATGTGGAAGACGAGGCTGTTCTTGCGTAACCAAACCAAACGGAAATGGGGAACTTAGAGTGCTTTATTTGAACACACAACATATCCATGAAATTGGCGTCGATTGGAACAAGGCGGTAGACGTTATTGAAAGCGCAGTACATAACCTGGATGCAGGAAAGTTTGCTCAACCAATCAAGCCCTACCTGCGCTTTAATGACCCAGTGAACCGCATTATTGCGATGCCAGCGTACATTGGTGGAGACTTTGAAGCGGCAGGGATCAAATGGATTGCCAGTTTCCCAAAGAACATCCAACAAGGCGTGCAGCGAGCACATTCCGTCACGATTCTCAACGATGTAGCAACAGGTAAGCCTGTTGCGACGATCAATACAGCACTTGTCAGTGGGATTCGTACGGCTGCGGTCTCGGGTCTGATGATTCGTGAATTCGAGAAAGTGCGTGAGTTGAATGATCTGAAACTTGGCATCATTGGCTTCGGACCGATCGGGCAGTTGCATTTACAGATGGCTGCAGCACTGTTGGGCGACAAAATCAGCAGTGTCACGCTCTTTGATTTGAACGGTGTCAAAGAAGATGCCATTCCAGAGAACCTGCGCAACAGAACCCAAGTGGCGAACGGGTATGAAGAAGCTTACAACGATGCGGATATCTTCATCACCTGCACCGTCTCTGCAGGCGGCTACATCGATAAGAAACCAAAAGACGGTGCGCTCTTGCTCAATGTTTCCCTGCGTGACTTCAAACCGGAAATTCTCGATTACACCCGCTCGTTGATTGTTGACGATTGGGAAGAGGTCTGCCGCGAGAAAACGGATATCGAGACGATGCACCTGGAGCGTGGTCTGAGCAAAGAAGAGACTCGCTCGATTGCGGATGTTGTCGTTCGCGGCGCGATGAAGGAGTTCGTGCAAGAAGAAGCGGTGATGTTTAACCCGATGGGCATGGCTATTTTCGATGTTGCCATCGCAGCCTACTTCTCGAACGAAGCTTTGCAAAAAGGCATCGGCGTGATGTTGGAAGACTAGTAGCAAGATAGGGAATCTCATGTGAGGAGCTGTTGGAATGAGTACCGTGATATCGTCCCTAAACTTGCTCGATCCGAAGCAAGTTTGCTTTCACGAGTCGCATGAACACATGCGCTTAGAAAAGATTTGTCGCATGATTGAACAAGAGGGTGAGTTACGTAATCCTCCAATTGTTTCGAAGATGAGTAACGGAAACTATTTGTTGCTTGATGGTGCACACCGGATGAAGGCGATGATGGAGTTAGGCTGCAAACGAGTAGCCGTCCAAATCGTACAGGATGATCAAGTTCAACTGAATGCCTGGAATCACATGTTACCCGCAGGGGAATGGATCGATGTACTTCGCAAAGACCCCTTGATCTTCTGGTCGGACGAGCCACTGCAGCAAAGCCGCATGCTCGCCCGCATCACAGATGCAAGCGGACAGGAGCAGTTTTTGTACTCGCACGAAGGAGACGAGAATGTATTGTCCCATTTGGAAACGTGGCATCGAATCGTTGGCTTGTACCAGCACGAGTATCATGTGCGTCGTCATCAGGATGATGTTGTCGTCATGCCAGAGCCGAATGAGTGGTTGCTGAGTTATCCGGCCTATGCACTGGAAGAACTGAAGCGAGTGGTCGAAGCGGAGCGCTTGATGCCAGCCGGTGTGACCCGCTGTGTCGTGAAGGGGCGGTTACTCAATCTGCGCATACCGCTCGAATTGCTTCGGACTGAGGAGTATGCACAGGATCAGTGGGAATCATTGCGCAACCAATGGTCGAAAAGCCTTCGTTTCTACACGGAACCTGTGTACATGTACGAATCCTGACCCAGGCACTCGGAGGTTTCTCCATAGTATTATTTGGTGCCACTAACACATATTGTC
>Ga0068898_10103123_pt1 | contig 16871 bp, 15 predicted proteins | sample SoiCruaftwetup5A_FD_65918 | JGI IMG/M metagenome (GOLD analysis project Ga0068898, IMG submission 65918) | Soil microbial communities from Colorado Plateau and Sonoran desert - Soil Crust after wet up 5A (Metagenome Metatranscriptome) | ecosystem: Environmental > Terrestrial > Soil > Desert ...
GTGCCGGCGCACCTCCTCCTCGCCGACTGAGCGTTCCCTTTCCCCGCCCGCCGCAGCCCATGAGCGACTACACCGTCATCCACCGCGTGAACGTCCGCCTGCGCGAGGTGCTGGACCTGTCCGTCAGCGGGCTGGACGCCTGGCTCTACGTGGTGGTGCGGGTGGACCGGCTGGAGCAGCCCGTGGTGGTGCCGGCGCACCTCCTCCTCGCCGACTGAGCGTTCCCTTTCCCCGCCCGCCGCAGCCCATGAGCGACTACACCGTCATCCACCGCGTGAACGTCCGCCTGCGCGAGGTGCTGCTGGAGGGGATGACGGGCGAGGCCGCCCAGTACTTCGACGAGCTGGACGACATCTACGTGGGCTCGCCCCTGGAGACCGCCGCCCTGCAGACCAAGACGCTGAGCGTCTTCCTGTACCAGATCACCGAAGACCCGTACATGAAGAACCAGCCGCCGGTGCAGGGGAGCGGCTCCGCCCGGCTGCGCATGCCCCCCATGGCGCTGCGCTTCCACTACCTGATCACCCCGGTGCTCGGCGACCCCGAGGGAAACGCCCTGGTGATGGGAAAGGTGCTGGAGACCATGTACGACTTTCCCAGCTTCACCATCACCGACCCCGTCACCCAGCAGACGGAAGAGGTGCGGGCCATCTTCGAGACGCTCACGCTGGGCGAGCTGGCCGAGGTGTGGGAGGCGCTGCGCGAGCCCTACCGCCTGTCCGTGGCCTACCAGCTGAGGGTGCCGCGGCTGGAGAGCACCCGGCAGATGGCCGCCACGCCGGTGGGGCAGAGCAGCGCCGACTTCGGGGGCACGCCGCCGTGACCGCGCTCGCCGTGCTTGGCCGCCGCCGCCATGTCGCCTCGGTGGTGCTGCGGCCGGTGGACGCCCTCCGCGAAGCGCTGCGCCGCCCGCCCCACGAGCGGGGGCCGCTGGGCCGGGTGCGGCTGCGGCTGGCGGGGCGGGTGCGGAACGGGGTGGTGGAGCCGCTGGCGCCGGGGATGGTGCACGTCGTCCGCAACCTCCAGGGCGACACCGTGCTGGTGGACCTGCGGCTTCCGGCCGGCACCTACCGCATCGAGCTGGAGCGCGACCCCCGGGAGCGCCGCGACGGGTTCTACGAGGACCTGGACCCCGCCCAGCGCGACCTCGTGTGGGACCCCGACGCCCCCGCCCCCGGGCTTCCCGACGGCACCCCGCACGTCACCCGGCTGGTGCAGCTCCGGCTGCGGCCCTCGGCGCTCTACCCGTTCTCGCTGGGAAGCACGCTGGTGCGCGGCTCCCTCCTCTGGTACGACGGCGACGCCCTGGCCGGGGCGGTGGCGCGGGAGCCCGCCGCGCTGGTCCCCGAGAGCCGGGTGGACGCGCGCGGATCGTGGGTGCTGGCGCTCGCCCCCCCGTCGCCCGTCGGCAACGCCGTGGTGCAGCTGGACCGGACCGGGGTGGACGCCGCCGCCAAGACCTCCGGCGCCTCCTACCTGGCCGCCTGGCCCGCCACCTGGACCGCGCCCTGGCGGCGCGGGAGCGCCACCGCGGTGCGGCAGGCCTCGCTGGGGGGGACGGTGCTGGGGCCCGACGGGTGGCCCGTGGCCGGCGCCGCCGTCACCCTGCTGGGGCGACCCGGCACCCTCTCCACCGGCGCGGACGGGCGCTGGCGGTACCACTTTCCCCCCGCCGTCCCGGCGGGAGCGGTGGACGTGGTGGTGCAGCACCCCGACCATGCCGCCGTGCAGCTGTCCAACGTCCCCTACGCCGCCGACGCCACGTCGCAGGCGCCCGTAGTCCGGCTGATCTGACGCCGAACCCTCCAGCCACAGGCGAGGTGCAGCATGCCCGAGTACCTGTCCCCCGGTGTCTACGTCGAGGAGATCGAGGTGGGCACCAAGCCCATCGAGGGGGTCTCCACCAGCAACCTGGGGATCGTGGGCCCCACCGAGCGCGGGCCCACCGACGTGCGCCTGGTCACCAGCGCGCTGGAGTTCCAGCGGCTGTACGGGAACCCGGTGAACGGCTCGCACCTGGCCCACGCGGTCCGGGGCTTCTTCGACAACGGCGGCCGGCGCTGCTTCATGGCGCGGGTCACCAGCGACGACGCCAACCCGGCGGGCGGCACCTTCGGCACGCTGCAGCTGGAGGCGCTGGGGCCCGGCGCGTGGGGCGAGAACGTGCTGGTGAGCATCACCGACCCCAGCCAGCGCGACCCCGCCAACCCGGCCAATCCCAATCCCGACCGCTTCCGGCTGGTGCTGGCGTACTACACCGTCCTCCCCGCCACGGCGGGGACCGCCGACTTCGTCGACCCCACCCTTCCCGGCGCGCAGTCCAACCGGGCGTTCGTCCGGCCCGACGCGCTGGAGGTGTACGACAACCTCTCGGCGCTGAACGGCGACGCCAACTACGTGCTGCGGGTGCTGGGCGGCTCCAGCCTGGTGTTCGGCGCCTGGACGGGGGGCCAGGCCCGCCCCGCCAACACCGGCGCCTACGTGCCGCTGGCCGGCGGCGACAACGGCGCGGCGCTGGACCTGAACGACTTCGCGGGCGGCGACCAGGGGCCGTTCACGCGCAACGGCGTCCAGGTGAGCTGGTCCACCGGGCTGCTGGGGCTGGAGCGGGTGGACGAGGTGAACATGCTGGTGGCGCCCGACGAGCACGCCCTGCAGGGGCTGCGCGGCGCCGTCATCGGCCAGTGCGAGCGGCTCCGCGACCGCTTCGCCATCCTCTCGGTGGCGCCGGGGGAGCGGGTGGTCACCAACATCCAGGTGGACCCGCCCACCAGCTTCGCCGCGCTGTACTGGCCGTGGATCCAGGTGCTGGACCCCAACGGCCTGGAGCGGGTGAGCGTCCCCCCCGTGGGGCACGTGGCGGGGATCTACGCCCGCACCGACGTGGAGCGCGGCGTCCACAAGGCCCCCGCCAACGCCGTGGTCCGGGGCGCGCTGGAGCTGGAGTTCGCCGTGAGCCGGGGGATGCAGGACATCCTCAACCCGCGCGGGGTCAACGTGATCCGCGACTTCCGCTCGGACGGCAACGGGATCCGGCTGTGGGGCGCCCGCACCATGGCCGACGACCCCAGCTGGAAGTACGTGAACGTGCGGCGCCTCTTCCTGTTCCTGGAGGAGTCCATCGACGAGGGGACGCAGTGGGTGGTGTTCGAGCCCAACGCCGAGGCGCTGTGGGACCGGGTGAAGCGCTCCATCGAGAGCTTCCTCCTCACCGTCTGGCGCAACGGCGCGCTGATGGGGACGCGGCCGGACCAGGCGTTCTACGTCAAGTGCGACCGCAGCACCATGACCCAGGACGACATCGACAACGGGCGGCTCATCTGCTACATCGGCGTGGCCCCCGTGAAGCCCGCGGAGTTCGTCGTCTTCCGCATCCACCAGTGGGCGCTGGGCGCCAAGACGGCCGTCTGACGCCCCCGGGGAGCCCGGGGGGCGCGCTCGACGACCGCGCCCCCCGCCCCCCCGCACGTCCCCCCGACGCGAGACGCGCCGCCCCCGAGGCGAGCGCAGCCAACCCCCAGGAGGAGCAATGGCAGACACGGGTGAGCGCAACGATCCCTACGGCGCGTTCAACTTCCTGGTGGAGGTGGACGGGGTCACCGTGGCCGCCTTCTCGGAGGTCAGCGGCCTGTCCACCGAGACCGACGTGGTGGAGTACCGCACCGGCGCCGAGGACATCACCGTCCGCAAGCTCCCGGGCCTCAAGAAGTTCACCAACGTGGTGCTCAAGCGCGGCTTCACCGCCAGCGACGAGCTGTGGCAGTGGCGCAAGGCGGTGATGGACGGCGCCACCACCCGCCACAGCGGCACCATCGTGCTGCTGAACGAGGCGCGGCAGGCGGCCATCAAGTGGACCTTCCGCGAGGCGTGGCCCTCCAAGTGGGAAGGGCCCGCCTTCAACGCCAAGACCAGCGAGGTGGCCATCGAGACGCTGGAGCTGGCGTGCGAGCGGCTGGAGCTCGAGCTGGCCTCCTGACCATGCTGGCCGCCGATCCCGCCCCGGGCGTCCGCTTCGAGCTGGCGGACCCGCCGCGCCCCTTCTCCGAGACCCGCACCGACGTGGCGGGGTTCGTGGGCTTCGCGCGCCGGGGGCCGCTGCACGACCCCGTGCGGGTGGAGAGCTGGACGCAGTACGAGGCGGCGTTCGGCGGCTTCGGGGGCGGCGGGTACCTGCCGTACGCGGTGCACGCCTTCTTCGAGAACGGCGGGCGCACCGCGTACGTGGTGCGCGTGGCCGTCCCCGGCGACGATACCGGCGTGGCGTGGGAGTCCCGCGCCCGCGCGGCGTGGACGAGCATCCCGCTCACCGGCCCGGAGGTCGGGGACGAGGCGCCGCGGCTGGAGGTGGAGGCGCGCTCCCCCGGACGGTGGGCCAACGGGATCGGGGTGGAGGTGGCGCCCTCCGGGGGCGCGGGGGCCGAGGCGCCCCGGCTCACCGTGCGCGTCACCGACCGCGGGGGGATGACCTGGCGGCTGGCCGACACCTCGCTGGACCCCGAGGACCCCCGCTGGCTCCCCCGCGTGGCCGCGGCCACCGGCGGCCTCGCCGTGGTGATCCGCGTGGTCCCCGAGATCCCGCCCCGCCTCCCAGCCGAGAAGCCCGGGGAATACCTGGCCCGGCTCCCCCGGGCGAGCACCGCCGGGCGGATGCTGCGGGGGGGGCGCGACGGGACGGCGGCGTGCACCCTCCGGCACCTGCTGGGGGGCCGCCAGGAGCCCGCCGACCGCTGGGGGCTGGAGACGCTCCGCGCCGTGGACGACGTGGCCCTGCTGGCCGTCCCCGACGCCTCGGCCTTCCCCGAGCGGGCGGACGCGGCGCCCCCGGAGCCGGCGCCCGTCCCCTGCACGGTGCTGGACGCGCCCCCCGACGACGGGCTGCGCTTCCGCCTCCCCCCGCGCGCCGCGGCGTGGACGGCCGCCGAGGCGGCGGCGCTGCTGGGGACCACCCCCGAGCGGCTGCGGCAGGCGAATCCCGGGCTGGGGGCGGCCATCCCCCCGGGGAGCGTGCTGCGCCTTCCCGTCCCCCACGGGGCCCGCGCGGACGACCCGCGGGTGGAGGACACCTCCGGCTACTGGGCGGCCGGCGCCGGCGCGGCGGAGGTGCGGGCGGGGATGGAGCGGCTGGCCGGGGAGCACGGGCTCACGCTGCACGAGCTGCTGGCCGCCAACCCCGCGTACCACCCCGTCCTGGCCGCCGACCCCGCCTGGCGCGCCCCCGCCGTCCCCGTGGTGGTCCCCGAGCCCCCGCCCGAGACGCCCCCCCGCTGGAGCTGGGCCGACACCCGCGCGGCGGCCGAGGCGCTGATCGCCCTCTGCGAGGAGCGGCGCGACTGCGTGGCGCTGCTGGACCCGCCGGCCACCGCGGAGACCGCCACCGCGGCGGAGGCGTTCCGCGCCGAGCTCCCCGACACCCCCGCCGCCGGGCTGTACTGGCCCTGGCTGCTGGCCGAGCGCGACCCCCGCGGCGGGGGCGCGGGGCGGCGCGCGGAGACGCTGGCCGTCCCCCCGTCGGGGTTCGTGGCGGGGATGACGGCCGCGGCGGACCTGGCGGTGGGGCCCCACCGCACCCCCGCCGGGCAGACGGCCCGCCGCGCCCTGGCGCTGGCCGCGGCCGTGGAGGAAGGGCCGCACGGGCGGCTGAACGCGCGGGGGGTGAACGCCTTCCGCGAGCGCCCCGGGCGCGGGGTGGTGCTGGAGGGGGCGCGCTCGCTGGCGCGGGGCGGCCCCTGGCGGTGGCTGAACGCGCGGCGGGTGTTCCTGGCCATCGCCGAGGAGCTGGAGGAGCGCACCGCCTGGGCCGTCTTCGAGCCCGCCGGCCCCCTTCTCTGGGCCGCCCTCCGCGACCAGGTGCGCGCCGCGCTCACCCGCCGCTGGCGGCGCGGGTGGCTGATGGGCGCCAGCGCCGACGAAGCCTTCTACGTGCGCTGCGACGAGGCCACCAACCCGCCGGCCGAGCAGGAGGCGGGGCGGGTGATCACCCTGGTCGGGCTGCGGATGCCGCCCCCCATCGAGTGGATCGAGGTGCGGATCGGCCGGTCGGCGCTGGGGCTGGAGGTGCTGGACGTGAGCAGGGCCGCGTGACGGGGGGCGGGCGATGAGCATCCTGGGGGTGCGCCCCGACCCGCTGATGGGCTTCCGCTTCCTGGTGACGGTGGAGGGGGAGACCGTGGGCGCCTTCTCGGAGGTGAGCGGGATCCAGGCCGAGGTGGACGTGCTGGAGCTTCCCGAGGGCGGGGAGAACGGCTTCGTCCACAAGCTCCCCGGGCGCGCCAAGCACGGCAACCTGACGCTGCGGCGGGGGGTGATCACCCTGGAGCTGTGGCGGTGGTTCGCCGAGGTGGTGGCGGGGCGGCCGGTGCGGCGCACCGTGAGCGTGGCGGTGCTCCCCGGCGCCGGGCAGTCCTCCGAGGCGCGCTTCGTCTTCGACGCGGCGGTGCCGGTGCGGTGGACGGGGCCGGAGCTGAAGGCCGAGCAGAGCACGGTGGCGGTGGAGACGGTGGAGCTGGCGCACCATGGATTCCTGGTGGAGGGCCCCTGATGCCCCTGTACGTGCACGAGGTGGACGCCAGCGTGGAGCCCGCGCCCCCGCCCTCCGGCGGCGGCGGCGCGCCGCTGGGCCCCGCGCAGTTCGCGGCGCTGGTGGACGCGGTGGCGCGCGAGCTGGCGCGGCGCGGGCGCGACGCGGCGTCGCTGCGCGCGGAGACGCGGGTGACCGGCACCAACCGCCCGGCGGGAGGGTGAGGGCGCCATGGACACCCGGCTGACCATCACCGTCCTGGACGCGGACGCCATCGACCCGGCGCGCCTCCCCGAGCGCATCGAGGCGCAGTACAACCCCGCCGAGCTGTCGCTGGAGAAGGGCGCGCAGATCGGCGAGCACGCCATCCCCGGGCTGGACAGCGGGCTGCTGCAGTTCGTGGGCGGGCAGACGCAGAAGCTGAGCGTGGAGCTCACCCTGGACCAGGCCTCGGCGCCGGCGGGGCAGCCCGACAAGGGGGTGGAGCGGCGGATGGAGGCGCTCTACCAGCTGGTGAAGGTGCAGCCCCGCACCCACGCCGCGCCGCGGGTGCGGGTCACCTGGGGCCCCGGCTTCTCCTTCAAGGGGGTGGCCGAGTCGGTCACCCGCAAGACCACGCTGTTCGACCGCGACGGGCGGCCGCTGCGCGCGGTGGTCACGCTGGTGTTCCGCGAGTACCGCACCCTCCAGGAGCAGCTGGAGGAGCTCAACCTCCAGTCGCCCGACCGCACCAAGGTGACGGTGCTGCGCGCGGGCGACCGGCTGGACACCCTGGCGGCCCGCGAGTACGGCACCCCCGAGGCGTGGCGGGCGCTGGCCGCCGCCAACGGGCTGGAGGACCCGCGCGACGCCGTGCCGGGGATGGAGCTGCGCATCCCCCCCGCCGACGCCCTGGGGCTACGGGGGCGGCTGTGACGGCGCCCTCGCTGGCCTCGCTGGGGACCGACTTCTACGTCCCCTCGTGGGAGGTGCGGGTGGGGGGGCGCCCCATCGACCGCCAGGCCGTGCGCGACGTGCTCTCGGTGAGCTACACCGACTCGCTGGAGAGCGTGGACGCCTTCACCCTGGAGATCAACAACTGGGACGAGGAGGCGCGCACCACCAGGTACAGCGAGGGCGAGCTCTTCGAGCCGGGGAAGCGGGTGGAGCTGAGGCTGGGGTACCTGGACGCCGGGCTGGTGCCCATGCTCACCGGCGAGATCACCTCGCTGCAGCCGCGCTTTCCCGCCGACGGGCCGCCCACGCTGACCGTGCGGGGGCTCAGCATCCTGCACCGGCTGCGGACGGAGGCGCGCTCGCAGGCGTACGAGGGGAAGACCGACTCCGAGATCGCCAGGGAGATCGCCCAGCGGGTGGGGGTGGAGATCGAGACCAGCAAACAGGCCGAGGCGGCCGAGGTGCGGCACGGCTACCTGCTGCAGGACAACAAGCAGGACATCGTCTTCCTCCTGCAGCGCGCCCGCCGCATCGGCTACCGGCTGACGGCGGGGGAGCGCGACGACGGCACGCCGTTCATCCTCTTCGCCCCGCCCCCCGCGGGCCCCGAGACCCCCTTCCGGCTGCACTGGGGAAGCTCGCTCCTCTCCTTCGAGCCCACGCTGACCACCGCCAACCAGGTGGGCTCGGTCACCGTGCGGGCGTGGCACCCCACCGAGAAGCGGCTGATCACGGCCACGGTCAACCGCGGCGAGCTGGGCGGGGGCGAGCCCTTCCTGGAGGCGTTCAACGAGCGGCAGGAGGTGATCGCCGACCACCCCGTGGCCAGCGAGGCCGAGGCCCGCACCCTGGCGCTGGAGACGCTCCGCGACAACGCGCTGGGAAAGGTGACGGCGTCCGCGTCCACCATCGGGCTGCCGCGGCTGCGCGCGGGGGCGCGGGTGGAGATCGGGGGGCTGGGGGCGCGCTACCTGGACGGAGTCTACTTCATCAACGGCTCCACGCACGAGCTGGGGAGCGGCGGCTACACCACCTCCTTCCAGGCGTCGCGCGAGGTGGGGCAGTGAGCGGTCCGGCCGCGGCCTCCACGAGCCGCATGGACGGGGTGGTGATCGGGGTGGTGCACGACCTGGACGACCCGCAGAAGCTGGCGCGGGTGCGGGTGCAGATCCCCCACCTGGGAAACCAGCTGAGCCAGTGGGCGCGGCTGGCCACCCTGATGGCGGGGCCCGACCGGGGCTCGCTCTTTCGCCCGGAGCTGGGCGACGAGGTGCTGGTGGCCTTTCTTCACGGCGACCCCAACCAGCCGTTCGTGATCGGGGCGCTGTGGAACACGCGGGACGCGCCGCCGGAGAACGGGGGGACCAGCGACAACCACCTGCGCACCCTGCGCACCCGCAGCGGCCACGTCCTCCGCTTCGACGACACGCCGGGCGGGGAGAAGATCGAGCTGGTCGCCTCGGGCGAGAAGCAGCGGGTCGTGGTGGACGTGGCGGGGAAGAGGGTGTCGGTGGAGGCGGACGACGGCGAGGTCTTCGTCAGCACCAGCAGCGGCGACGTGACGGTGGAGTCGGGGGCCGCGGCCAGGGTGACGGCGAAGCAGTCCATCACCCTGGAGGCGCCGGAGATCACCATCAAGGCCACCAGCGGGGTGCTGACGCTGAAGGGGACGCAGGTGAAGATCAACTGAAGTGCTTAGTGCTTAGTGCTTAGTCCTTAGTGCCCAGTGCCCAGTGCCCAGGATCGTCCGATCGGGAGAGTGTGATGCCAGACTCCGCAACCCGATGTGCATCCCGATACACACCGGATTGTCATCCTGAAGGAGCCTAAGCGACTGAAGGATCTATAGCCTGGACCCGCGAAAGACCCGGCTTTGTCGCAGCCTCGGTTCTAGATCCTTCGGCCTGCGAAGATTCCTGCCGGCGACAGGTCGGGCGTGACCGGCCTCAGGATGACAAACGCGGGATTGCGCGGCTGAATGCAGGATCTGGCATGAGATCGGGATCGGGATCGTGGGATCGGGATCATGAGATCGGGATCGTTCGACCGGGATCGTCCCTTGGATCAACGGGCCAGGATCGTTCGACCGGGATCGTCCGCCCACGATCCACCGCCCACGATCCACTGCCCCTGATCGTCGACCGTCCGGCCGGGATCGTGGGATCGGGATCGTTCGATCGGGATCGTGCCGGAGTCGACGCGGTGGGACTCGAGAGGGAGGAGACGGCGATGTGCGCGTTCGCGGCGAAGCAGGGGGACCAGGTGATGGCGACGGACACCCATCTCATCATGCCGCCCCCGCCGGCCCTGGTGGCCGTTCCGGTGCCGCACCCCTTCACCGGGATCATCGACGGGGGGCTCTCCAGCGACGTGCTGATCGAGGGGAAGGGGGCGGCCACGGTGGACAGCACCGCCACCAACACCCCGCCGCACGTCCCCATCGGCGGCACCTTCGTGAACCCGCCGTCCAACAAGGGCACCATCGTGGTGGGGAGCGCCACGGTGCTCATCAACGGCAAGGGCGCGGCGCGGATGGGCGACAAGGTCCGCACCTGCAACGACCCCGTGGACCTCCCCGTGGGCACCGTGATCGCCGCCTCCACCGTGGACATCGGCGGATAGTGGACATCGGCGGATAAAAAGGACCGCGGTCCCGGCGATTCGCGCGCGGGACCGGACCCTCGCACCGGAAACCCTCCCATGCAGGACGAGCTGTTCGGCCGCGGCTGGCCCTTTCCGGTTCGACCCGGCCCCGACGGGCGGATCCGGCTGCGGGCGGGCGACCGCAAGGTGCGCGAGAGCATCTGGCTGATCCTGGCCACCGCGCCGGGAGAGCGGGTAATGCGCCCCGGCTTCGGCGCCGGGCTCCCGCGCGAGCTGTTCTCGCCCAACGACCCGCGCCAGCGCGCCCTGCTGGCCCACCGCGCCCGCGAGGCCCTGCTGCGCCACGAGCCCCGCATCGACGTGCTGGACGTGCGCGCCGAGCCCGACCCCGACGAGGAGGCCCGCGTGCTGGTGCAGGTGGACTACCGGCTGCGCGCCAACAACGCGGTCTTCAACCTGGTCTACCCCGTCTACCTGACGGAAGGAGCCGAGTAAGGTGCCCATCGCTCCCCCGCCCCTGGAAGCGCGCACCTTCGACGAGCTGGTGGCCGAGGCCCGCCGCCGCATCGCGCGCCACACCCCCGAGCTTTCGCTGGGGTGGACGGACCACAACGAGTCGGACCCGGGGATCACCCTGGTCCAGCTCTTCGCCTGGCTGGCGCAGATCACCCAGGAACGGGTGAACCAGCTCCCGGAGCGCACCTACCGCGCCCTGCTGGACCTGCTGGGGATGCGGGTGCGCCCCGCCACCCCCGCCGAGGCCGACCTGGTGTTCGAGCCCATCCCCGGCGCCGGCCGTGACCTGGCCGTCCCCCGCGGCACGCGCGTGGGCGCCCCGCCGGCCGCCGACGGCTCGCCCGTGGTCTTCGAGACCGCGGCGGCGCTGGACGTGGTGGGGGCGGAGCTGAAGCACGTGCTCACCTACGACGGCACCACCTTCCACGACGTGACGGCGCTCAACCAGCCGGACGAGGGCTCGCTCCACCCCTTCGGCGAGCGGCCGGAGGCGGGGGCGGCGGTCTACTTCGGCTTCGCCGTCCCCTCCAGCACGGAGCCGGGGTGGCGCCCCTTCCCCGGCCGGCTGTCGCTGCGCGCCTTCGACCCCGAGGGGCGCGAGGCGCCGGCGCCGGTGGCGTGCGGGAGCGCCCCGGAGGTGCCGCGCGCGGAGATGGCGTGGGAGTACCTCCCCGGGCCGGGACGGCCGTGGGAGGCGCTCTCCGTCTTCACCGACGAGACGCGGGCGCTGGAGGTGGGCGGGTACCTGACGCTGCAGGGGCCGCGGGAGATCGAGCCCGCCCCGCTGTGGGCCATCGACCAGCCGCACTACTGGCTGCGGCTGCGCGTGGACCGCCCCGACTACGGCGAGCGGGTGCCGCGGGTGGCCTTCTTCCGCTTCAACGCCGTGCGCGCCCGCCACGAGGTGACGGTGCGCGAGGAGCGGCTGGGCGCCAGCGACGGGAGCCCGGGGCAGGTGATGCGGATGCGCTGGGCGCCGCTGGTTCCCGACTCGCTGGCGCTGGAGGTGGCGGACGAGGGGGGCGCGCCGCGCCCCTGGAGCGCCGTCCCCCTCTTCCGCGACCCCGGCCCGGACGTCCCCGCGGTGGAGGCCGGCCCCGAGGCCCGCGTCTACCGGGTGGACCCGGAGAGCGGGACGGTGACCTTCGGCGACGGGCGGCGGGCGGCCATCCCCCCTGCGGGGAGCGCGGTGGTGGCGCGCAGCTACCGCTACGGCGGGGGGAGCGGGGGGAACGTGGAGGCGGAGCAGATCGCCACCCTCCAGTCCACCCTCCCCGGGATCCGCGGCGTCACCAACCCGCGCCCGGCGGTGGGGGGCCTGAACGCGCAGACGGCGGAGGAGGCGGCGCAGGGGGCCCCGCAGTGGCTGCGGCGCCGCGAGCGCGCCGTGACCGCGGCCGACTTCGAGGCGGCGGCGCGGGAGATCGGCGGGGTGGTGCGCGCCATGGCGCTCCCCGGCGCGCACCCCGACTACCCGGAGGTGCGGGTCCCCGGGGCGGTGACGGTGCTGGTGGTGCAGGACTCCCGCGAGACGCCTCCGGCGACCTCCGAGGCGCTGCTGCGGCGCGTCTGCGCGTCGCTGCAGGAGCAGCGGACGCTCACCACCGAGGTGTACGTCCGCTCCCCCCGCTTCGTGCGCGTGGACGTCTCGGCGGAGCTGCGGGTGGACCCGGAGGCCTCCATGGGCGCGGCGCAGGAGGGCGCGCGGAAGCGGCTGGAGGCGCTGCTGGACTACCGCCGGTGGCGCTTCGGCCAGGACCTGCACCCCATCAACGTGCAGAGCCGGCTCCTCTCCGACGAGGACGGGGTGCGCACGGTGGAGCGGCTGCGCATCCACGTGGACGGGCGGCTGCACGGCTCCGCCACGGCCCCCGTCCGCCTTCCCGCCGACGCCCTGGTCTACGCGGGGCGGATCGACCTGGCCGCCCTTCCCTACACGGAGGAGTGACGTGGCCGCCGCGCGCAGCTGGCGCCTGTCGGGCGCGAACGGGTGGGGGGCCGGGCTCTCCGCCGGGCGCCCCGTTCCCGTGGGGGCGGAGGCGGACGGGGTGCTCCCCGGCCGGGCGGCGCTCACCCTGCGCCCGGCCGCCGGCGGCCCGCTGGACCCCGCGGCACTCCCCGCCACCGCCGGGGGGCTGACCCTCCCGCCCAACGTGGCCCTCGCCCGGGGCGCGCTCCTGCTGGCCAGCGCGCGCCGGGGGCGGGTGCTGCGCTACGACGCGGACCGCCAGGCCTTCACCAGCTGGGTGGGGATCCCCGGCCTTCCCCGCGACGCCGTCCCCGTGCTGGACCGCGCGGGCGACCTCCTGGTCGCCGCCTCGACCGGATCGGCCAGGGTGGCCGCGCTGCACCCCGGCGCGGGGCTGGTCTTCGACGACGCGGCGCTCCCCGCCGGCCACCGCCTGCGCGACCTGGTCGCCCTCCCCGGCGGCGAGGTGCTCCTCCTCTCCGTCCGCGAGGGCTCCGCGGGAGCCGCCGTCTGGGCCTGGCGCCCGGGGCGCGAGGGGGTGAGGCGCCGCGCGGAGCTCGTCCCGGCGGCGGGGGAGATGCTGGACGCCACGCGGCTGCTGGCGGACGCGGAGGGGCGCGTCCACGTGCTGGACGCGGCGGGGAGCCGGGTCCTGGCGCTCGGGGAGGAGGGGTCCGCCGCGGGATCGTGGATCGGCGTGGACGAGGCGCGGGAGCGCTTCGCGCCGCTCCCGGTGGCGGTGGAGCCGGACCCGGCGCGCGGGTGGCGGATGCGGGTCCCCCCCGGCTTCGGGACGGCGGACGCGGGCTCCATCCCCTGGCCGGCGCCCCCCGCGTGGCCCGCCTTCGGCCCGGACGGCGCGCGGCTGCGGCTCCCGCCCGAGGCCGAGGTGGGGCGGCGGCCGTACGCGGCGTCGGGACGCATCGTGATCGGCCCGCTGGACGGGGCGCTCCCGGGCACGGTGTGGGACCGGGTGGAGCTGGAGATGGACGCGCTCCCCGCGGGGACGGCGGTGCGCGTGGCCACCCGCACCAGCGAGAGCGGCTCGCCCCCCGCGCCGGGGACGGCGCCCTGGTCCGAGCCGGAGCACCGCCTGGTGGGCTCGCGCCCGGCCGGGAGCGCGCCCTCCGCGGCGGACGGGGACGACGCCCGGCTGGACGTGGCCGTGCTGAGCGACCCCGGGCGCTACCTGTGGCTGCGGCTGGAGCTGGACGGCGGCTCGGCCACCCCCGCGGTGCGCGCCGCCACCGTGGTCTTCCCCCGCCGCGGCATCGCCTCCTACCTCCCCGCCGTGTTCCTGGAGCAGGACCAGGAGACCCGCTTCCTGGAGCGCTTCGTGGGCGCGCTGGAGGGGACGTGGGCGCCGCTGGAGGAGGCGGTGGGAAGCTTCGACCGCGAGCTGCGGCCGGAGACGGCGGGGCCCGCCATGCTGGCCTTCCTGGCCTCGTGGCTGGACGAGCCGCTGCGGCCCGAGTGGGGCGCCGCCGCGCGCAGGACGGCCGTGCGCGGCGCCGCGGAGCACCTGTTCCTGCGGGGGACGCCGCGCGCGGTGCAGGCGGCGCTGGCGCTGCACCTGGCGGCGCGGCGCGGGGTGGACCCCCAGCGGCTGCAGGGCGCGCCCTTCGTCTGGGAGCACTTCCGCGCGCGCCGCCCCGTCCGCCCCGGCGCGGGGGACGGCACCCCGGGCACCCTCTTCGGCTCGGAGGTGATGCGGCGGCTGCGGCTGGGCGGCGAGGCGCTGGGCACGGGGACGCTGCGCGACCTGGGCTCGCCCGAGACCGACCCCGTGGCCGTGCACGCGCACCGCTTCTCCGTCTTCGTCCCCCGCGCGCTGGCGCCCTCGCCCGAGGACGTGCGGGTGCTGGAAGCGGTGCTGCGGCGCGAGCAGCCGGCCGGCACCATCGGCGAGATCGTGCTGGTGGAGCCGCGGCTGCGGCTGGGCGCGCAGGCCACCCTGGGGGTGGACACCGTGCTGGGCGTGTACCCGACCGCCCGCCTGGCGCCCTCCCCCGACGACCCCGGCGCGGGCGCCGCCCGGCTGGACTACGACTGCCTCCTGGCCGACGCCGAGCCCGGCGCCCGCCCCCACGCCGCGGCCGTGGGCCGCGACGAGGGGCGGCTCCCCTGGCGCGTCGCCTGAAACCCTCCCTCCCCTCTCAAGCCGGGAAACCGCCGATGAGCCGAGAAAGCAAGCCCCGCGACCCGTGCGCGGACGATCCCTCCGCCCGGCCCGGGTGCAGCACCGAGCCGCTGGAGCGGCTGCGCTTCTGGAACGGCCGCTTCCTGGTGGCGCGCGACCTCCGCCACCAGCAGGACGACCTGGTCCGGCGCGTGGAGTACCACCAGCGCTTCGCCCACGGCGAGGGGATCCTCTGCGGCTTCCGCCTCCGCCGCCACCCCCGCGACGAGTGCGAGCGCGACTGGCTGGTGGTGGAGGCGGGGATGGCCTACGACTGCTGCGGCCACACGCTGTGGATGCCCGATCCCCAGGCCGTGCGCATCCCCCGCCGCTCCGGCGAGGAGGAGGGCGGCGGTGGTGGAGGCGGCGGCGGCGGTCCCGCGGTGGAGATCGGCGGCGGCGGCGGCGGCGGCGGTCCCGCGGTGGTGATCGGCGGCGGCGGCGGCGAGCCTCGGGGGCCCAGGGACGAGGTCGCCGCGATGGAGCAGCGCGCGCCCGGCGGGGACAAGGGGCCCGGCGGCGGCTACGATCGCGGTCCGGGGGACGGCCCGGGGCAGGGCCAGGGCCAGGGGCAGGGTCACGGCCACGGTCATGACGACGACGATGACGACGATCATGATCACGGGCACGGCCATGGCCACGGACACGGGCACGGACACGGACACGGGCACGGACACGGTCCCGGCGCGCCCGGGCCGGGGGAGCCGGAGCGGGTGCCGGACCCGGAGTGGTTCGTGGTGGCGCGGCGGGTGGAGCACCCCACCGACCCGCAGCCGGCGCTGTACTCCGACGACCTGTGCGAGCCGGTGCGGCACGAGCACGGCCGGGTGCGCGAGGAGGTGGAGTTGTGCGTGCTCCCCGCCGGCCGCGTGAGCCACGCCTGCTGGCCGCGCTGGAACCCGGTGACCTCCGAGGAGTGCGCGGGGGATTGGGACGACGACTGCCGCGAGGCGCGGGGCGACACCGTCCCCTGCGGGCAGCCGTGCGCCTGCGGCGACCACGTGGTGCTGGCCGCCGTCTGGCGCGACGCGCAGGGGCGGCTGCGCTGGGACACCACCCACCGCCGCGTGCTCACCCCGCCCACCGCGCTCACCCGCATCACCGGCGTCAACTGGCCGCACGGGGGCGAGGTGCCCCTGCGCCGCCTGGCGGACGAGATGCGGGGGCGGCTGATCGTCCGCTTCTCCCGCAGGCTGCGGCCGGCGGAGGGGGTGCGGCGGGGGATCAACCCCATGACCTTCGCCGTCTCGTACCTGGGGCAGTCCGGCGCCTGGGAGGAGGTGCTGGTCCCGGAGGACGGGGACGAGGGCGAGGGGACCCCGCGGCTGTCGCAGAACGGCCGCTGCGCCGTCTTCACCATCCCCCGCGACCTGCTGACCGGCCGGCGCTCCATCGCCGGGGCCTGGGTGCGGGTGCGGCTGCTGGGCGACTTCATCCTGGACTGCCACGGGCGCGCCGTGAGCGCCTCGCACACCGGCGGCGACGTCAACGGCCGCGGCTCGGGGAACGGCGTTCCCGGCGGCACCTTCGAGAGCTGGTTCTACGTCCGCAACACGTGGAAGGAGGACAATCGATGAGCGCCTCCCTTTCCCGCGGCTGCGGCTGCGGCGGCGGATCGTCCGCCCACTCCGGCCACTCGGGCCATGCGGGCCGCTCCGGCGGGTGCGGGTGCGGCGGCGGGGGCCCGCGCGAGCTCCCCGGCGCCTGCGAGTGCGCCGGCCCCGAGCGGTGCGGCGTCCCCTGCCTGGAGCGCCCCGTCTACAGCGCCGGCCAGCTGCTCACCGCCGACGCGCTGCGCCTGGGGCAGCGCTACCTGGAAGAGCGCTTCGCCCTGCGGCGCTACGTGGACGGCGTGGGCGTGGTGTGCGGGCTCAACGTGCGCTGCGACCCCGAGCGCCCCGGCTGGGTGGTGGTGGAGCCCGGCTACGCGGTGGACTGCCGCGGGCGCGACATCGTGCTCTGCGAGCCCGCGCGCCTGGACCTGTGCGCCGCCATCGCCCTCTGCCCCCGCGCCCCGGACCCCTGCGGCGACGCGGCGGAGGACGCGCCGCCGAAGTACGCGGCGGGGGGAGGGGTGGAGCGGGACGTGGCGGACGGAGGCTTCGAGAAGGCGTGGACGCTGCTGGACCAGGACGGCGGCACGCGCCTCC
>Ga0068898_10046911_pt1 | contig 16338 bp, 1 predicted proteins | sample SoiCruaftwetup5A_FD_65918 | JGI IMG/M metagenome (GOLD analysis project Ga0068898, IMG submission 65918) | Soil microbial communities from Colorado Plateau and Sonoran desert - Soil Crust after wet up 5A (Metagenome Metatranscriptome) | ecosystem: Environmental > Terrestrial > Soil > Desert ...
CAATGTCTCTCCGTGAAGCGGAACAAATAAAATACGTTGCAAGAAAAGCCCGAGATCTGCTTTTCTGCAAATCTCGGGCTTTTTCATGCAACGTATTTTATTTGTTCCGCTTCACGGAGAGACATTGTTCCACCAAGTGACGAGCTTCTTGGTGAATCAACTTGCCCAAACGCTCAATCGTCTCTCGTCGGAACTGTTGATTGGAGAACGTGAAGGAGATATTCAGACGCGATGCTTTGACAAATGCCACGATCGACATCTTTTGCCATGTAACTTCGCCTTCTGCTCTCGCTTCCGCATCCGTGACTTGTTCATCGATCAACTGCCAGTGTCCGTTGTCCGCTGCCTGCACATTATCCAATTGGCCCTGATAGTTAAACACGACATCAGGTTCCTTGTACGTACTCAGCAACTGAGCCACCGCAGGGTCTTGACTCAGGAAGCGCAACATATCAAAAGAAGTGCCAGACAGCGGCATCTTTTGAAGTTCATCACGCACCTGTAAAAGTGTGTCTCCGGCCGAATCCTGTCCATGAACGTGCAGACGCAATGGATAGAAGCTCGTGAAGAAACCAACTGTTCTCGTCAAGTCGATCGGCTGGTCATCAAACGATTCACGACCATTCCCTTGCACCGTCAGAGCGATTTGGCTACGGTTCGACCATTTAGCCATGCTTCTCGCGATGACCGCGAGGAGCACATCCTTGACCGTCGTACCAAATGCCAGATTGATTTCACCGAGTAAGTCGGCCGTCGTTTGCTCATCGAGTTGGAGCAACACTTGGTCGCGCTGATCCAACGTGTACGTCCCCTCAGGGTAATCGAGCGGCAATAACATCTTGTTCGAAAGTTGCTCCACGATCGGCTTCCAGTACGCCAAGACATCCGCACCCGATTCGGAATTGATATACGCCGTGCTACGACGCAACCATTCGGCAAACGATGTGGTTTTGTACGGCAGAGTTGCCCGCTCCCCTTTTTCGAGCGCTTCATAAAGCTCGATCAAGTCAGCTTTGAGAATTCCGATACTGGTCATGTCGGACAACAGATGGTGCAGAACCCATAACAGACGATACTGATCGTCCCCAAGTTTCACCAGTGCCACCTTCATCACAAGCTCCGAACCGAATTTGATCGCGTTTTTCAACTCCCGCTCAATCCGCAAGCATTCTGCTTCTTGCTTGGTTTCTTCCAATAGAGACACGTCGTGTGTCAGCAACTCGATCTGTACATGCTCTGGAGCCAGAATCACTTGTTTCAGACCGCTTTCATCAGGAAGATACGTAGCGCGCAGCATGTCATGCTGATCGACGAGCATCTGAATCGTTTGCTGCATCAGCCCACTGTCGATCTTCTTGCTGATCTCCATGAAGAGCGTGATGAAGTTGTACTCTTGGTCGATGTTCCAGCCTAAGATCCGTTGCTGGATCGGCGAGAGTGCTACTTCGCCTACCACCGGCTTCTGGTCAAGGAGTACCTGCCGCTCAGCGAACAATCGGTTCGTTTCGATATGAGTCGCCAATCTCGCAATCGTCTGGTGTTTAAACAAATCACTGGTCTTCACACCGAATCCTGCGCGATTCAAGCGCGACACCACTTGCATCGAGATGATCGAGTCACCACCGATCGCAAAGAAGTTGTCGGTGACACCGACCTGCTCTCGCGTGAGGCATTGTTTCCATACGTTCCAAATCTGCTGTTCGAGTTCTGTTCGCGGTGCAACAAACTCATGATCCTGATCGATGACATCCAGTTTCGGCAAGCTCTTGCGGTCAATCTTACCGGTTGGTGTCAATGGCATTTGTTTTAACTGTTGGAACAATGACGGGATCATGTACTCTGCCAATTTAGCTCCCAGATACTCTTTGATGTCATGAACTTGCAGATCGGAGCCGTCTTGTAGCGTGTAGTAGGCGATCAGACGTTTCGTTCCGTCAAACAGCGTTTCCGCCACGACAGCCGCCAATTCTACCTCCGGATGTTTCAGGAAGATCTCCTCGATCTCACCCATCTCGATGCGGAAACCACGAATCTTCACCTGAGCATCGCGACGCCCTGCATATTCGATCGATCCGTCTGGCAACAGACGCGCCATGTCGCCCGACTTATACATCATCTGACCTGGCTCAAACGGATGCGGGATGAACGCTTCCGCCGTCTTGTCAGGTTGATTCAGATAGCCTTGTGCCAAGCCGACACCGCTCATGTACAATTCGCCGGTCACACCGACTGGCAACGGTTGCAACCAACGGTTCAGGACATACACCTGTGTATTGGTCAACGGCTTACCGATCGGAATGTTCACCTGCTCCTCAGGGATCAGTTGACGAATCGGATGAATCGTCGTACTTACAGTAGCTTCTGTCGGACCGTAAATGTTGGAGATTTCAGTATCGAGACCTGCTCGACGTTGCCATGCCCGCACGACTTCCGCAGGCAGTGCTTCACCACCGACAAAGATCGCACGTATCGTCTTCAGCTTGAGGAAGTCTTCATCGGACAGGTAACTGATCAATTGCTTGAAGAAGACGGTAGGCAACAATACGACACTTGCTCCCGATCGCTCCACTTCAGCGGCGAACGCTTCTACCGATTTCCGCCCCTCGTCAGACAACATATACATGCTCGAACCTGTCAGGAGCGAAGTGAACGTCTCCCAGACCGAAGCATCAAAGCTATACGATGCAAATTGCAACATCACATCTGCTGCCGTGTACTTGAAGTCCCGGTTCATCCACATAGCCAAATTCGGAACCCCGATGTGCGACAGTTTTGTCCCTTTTGGTCGTCCCGTCGAACCGGACGTGTAGATGATATACGCCAGATCATCGGGCTTGTTGTTGACCTCCAAGTTCTCCGCCTTCAAGTCTGTTGGCATCTCTTCGACACAGACGATCTCCACCGCCACATCCTGCGGTACGTTCGCAAGTCGTGCTTGCTTCGTAAGCAACAGGTTCGAGCCACTGTCCGTCAAGATGTAACGGATGCGATCCTCAGGGAGATTCGCGTCAACAGGCACATACGCACCACCCGATTTGAGAACGCCCATGATCGCCACCACCAGATCGACGGTACGGTCCAGCATCACAGCAACCGTTTGGTTCGCACCCACTCCGCGCTGACGCAACAGGTGCGCCACTTGGTTGGATCGCTCGTTGAGTTCACGATAACTGAGTCTCGACTGCGAATCGAACACCGCGATCTGATCAGCGCGCTTTGCTACTTGCTCGTAAAATAATTCATGAATCGTTGCATGGGATGGGAATTCGGCTTTTGTATCGTTCACCTGCTGATACAGAGCCTCATCCGCCGCTGTCAACAATCTCAGTTCCGAGAACGGCACTGTCAAACGCTCTACAAATGCGCTAAGCACCTGTTGGAACAATTCCATGAAATGCAGGATCGTCTCGCGTTTAAATAAATCGGTGTTGTATTCGAGACCGACCTCATACGAGCCAGCGTTCTCCACCACCGACAGCGTCAAGTCGAATTTGCTGACATGGTGCTCCACTTCGAGGAGTTGGCTTGCCGTCACGGAACCAAGCGAGAGTCCCTCTTGGCCCGACGTCATGAAGTTAAACATCGTCGTGAAAATTGGAGTCCGGCTCGTGTCACGCTCCGGATTCACATGTTCAATCAGCATGTCGAACGGATAGGACTGGTTGGCATGAGCGTCTAGCACTTGACGTTTCACGGCTTGCACCAAGTCTTGCAACGAGCGCAGGTCCGCGAATTGCGTGCGAATCGCCAGCGTGTTAACAAAGAACCCGATGACCTGCTCCAATTCCTCCACGTTTCGTCCCGCAATCGGCGTACCGACGATGATGTCTTCGCCCTGCGACAGATGGTGCAGCAACATCACGTAGGAAGAGAGCATCATCATGTACATCGTGACGTCTTCTTGTGCCGCCAACGCACGCAACTTGTGGACGGTCTCAGCAGATAACGAAGTCTGCACGAAGTCGCCATTCGTTGTTTGTACTTCTGGACGTGGGTAGTCGGTCGGCAACTCCAGCACAGGCAACGGTTTGGCTAAGGTACGCAGCCAGTACTCCGCTTCTTGCTTCCATCGACCGTTTGCCATCTCAGCTTCCTGCCAGCCTGCATAATCCACATATCGAAGCGGAAGCGGACGGGGCTCTACCGGCAAACCGAGTTCCATCAGCGGATAGACCTCCGCCAATTCTTGCATAAACAGGTTCAAACTCCATCCATCCGAGATGATGTGGTGCATGTTGAAGTAGAAATGGAATTTCTCTTCGCCAAGCCCAAACAGCATCACTCGCATCAATGGACCTTCTGTGAGGTTAAACGGTACATTCTCACAGGTCTGTACTTTCTGCTGAATCTGAGTCCGCTGCGCTTCCTCGCTCATCGCCGTCAGATCTTCATAGACCAAGTGGATATCGCTCACTGATCGAACCATCTGGCAAACTTCTTCCCCGAGTTCAACGAAGACGGTACGCAGGGACTCATGACGCATCACCAGATGCTGGACCGCTCGCTCAAACGCCAGAACATCCAAACGTCCGTTCAAAACATAATGAGCAGGGATGTTGTAAGCCGTACTCGTTGGATCGAATTTATACAAGAACCACAAGCGTTTTTGAGCATTGGAGAGCGGATAATGCGCCTGTTGTGGAACCGGTTTGATTTGAATCCGTTCTTGGCGAACACCTGATGCGAGTTGTTCTTCCACTTTGGCGGCCAGTTGATGGAGTGTGGCGTTTGCAAACAGATCTTTTAATTCGATCGTGACCTGCAGTTCTTTTTGCACGCGGTTGAATACCTGCATCGCGAGCAACGAGTGACCACCCAGTTCAAAGAAGTTATCATGAACGCCGATTTGTTCCTGCTTGAGCACTTCTGACCAGATTCCCGCCAGCTTCAACTCCGCAGGGCTCGTCGGAGCAACGTATTCGCGGCTCAGTTCAAACACATCTTCTGCCGCCATTTGCGCCAACGCTTTTCGATCTACTTTGCCATTTGGAGCTAGCGGCATGTCTGCCAGTCGTTGCAAACGTGTCGGCACCATGTAATCCGGCAACTTCTGACCCATAAATGCCTGGAGTTCGTCAGCCGCTACTTCCGTTCCGAGCGTTGTATAGAACGCAAACAGCGAATAGTTGCCATCTGCTCCTTTTTTGGTCACAACCACAGCTAATTCAACATCTGGGTGCTCAGAGAGGGTTTCTTCAATTTCACCGAGCTCAATGCGGAAGCCACGGATTTTGACTTGGTTGTCGATTCGGCTGATGTACTCGATGTTGCCGTCCGCCGACAGCCTTACGAGGTCACCCGTTTTATACAACCGCTCGCCCTCCGCATTCGGCAGGTGATTTGGCAAGAAGACTTCCGCAGTCTTCTCAGGCAGATTGTGGTAGCCATCTGCCACCTGCACACCACCGATATGCAGTTCACCTGGAACACCGATTGGGCAGATTCGACCATTTCGATCCAACACAAACAGTTGAACGTTCGCCATCGGCTTACCGATGGTGATATTTTGCTGTTGTTTGCCCGGAATGACATAGCCAGTGACGGCGATTGCCGCCTCGGTCGGGCCGTACAAGTTAATGATCTGCGAACCGCGTGGGAACATGTCATACCAAGCATTGACCGGCTTTGGCACGACTGGTTCGCCGCAGAGCAGCACAGTACGCAGGTGAAGCCCCTGACGCTGATCTGGTTCCAGCCCTTCAAGCGTATAGGTGAAGGCTGCAAACAAAGATGGAACAAAGTTGACAACCGTTGCCCGTTCCGAGATCAAAGTCGCCAGCAAGCGCAGCGGATTCTTGACAACCTCTGTGGAGAGAATCGCCATACTTGCGCCCTCGCGCAACGGCCAGAACAGTTCCCAGATCGACGTATCGAAGCAGAACGACGTACGCTGTGCCACGACATCAGCAGGAACCAACGAGTAGTTCTCCTGCATCCACGTCAGGCTGTTCACAACCGCGCGGTGTGGGAGTTTGACCCCTTTTGGCAACCCTGTCGAACCCGACGTGTAGATCATATACGCCAAGTCGGTCGGTTCGTTCACGCGGCTTGGTGTGCTCACAGGCTGTGTCGCTACATCCGACCACGAATATGCGGTCACGCCAGCAACGTCGAGTCCAGCCTCTGCCGCACCGTCAACCAATACCACCGTTTGCAACGATTCCACCTCTGCTGCAATCTCAGAGATCGATTCACGGTACACCTGTTTGGACAGCAAGACGGGCGCTTCGGAATTGCTGATCATGTACTGAACACGCTGCGCCGGGTAATCCGGGTCGATTGGCACATACGCCGCACCCGATTTCAAGATGGCATACAGACCCACCATCATCTCCAGACTGCGCTCCATCATGATCGCGACATAGGAGTTCGGACGCACGCCTTGTTCGCGCAAGAAATGCGCCAACTGGTTGGATCTCGTGTGCAACTCTCCGTAGGTCATCGTCTGCCCCTCATAGGAAAGCGCAATCCGTTCCGGGTACATCTCCGCCTGCTGAATAAACGCCTCATGGAGCAACTGCTCAAGATCGTAGGCAGCCGCCGTCTGGTTGATCTTCGAATACACAGCGAGATCGGCCTCGGTCAGCAAGTTGACTGCCGCAAGCGGTGCTGTCGTGTCCGTGACCAATACATCCAATGTTTGATGGAAGAGATCGACAAAACGTTGGATCGTCTCAGATTTGAACAGGTCTGTGTTGTATTCAAAGCCAACTCGCCATTCATCGTGCCCCGCTTCGATCGACAGGGACAGATCGTACTTGCTCACGTTATAATTCGCATCTTCGACTAACTCAAAGTTCAGGGAACCCTCAATGTCGACCACGCTGCTCGCTTGGTACGTAAACATCGTGTTGAAAATCGGCGAACGGCTCATGTCGCGGTCTGGGTTCAACTTCTCAATCAGCAAATCAAACGGATACGATTGATGCTCAAACGCCTCGAGCGACTGGCTTTTTACCATTTGCAACAGATCCTGAATCGTTTCATGACCTGCAAATCGCGTGCGGATCGCCAACATGTTGACAAACATACCGATCAGCGGTTCCACTTCCGCGCTGTTTCGTCCGGAAACAGGAGTACCGACGATGAGATCTTCACCCTGACTCAGTTGTTGCAACATCATCACATACGCGGAGAGCATCAACATATAAAGGGTGACATTTTCTTGCATCGCGAGGTGGCGAAGACGTTCGACGGTCTCTTTGGAGACTGTCGTTTGCATCAATGCCCCGTTAAACGTTTGTACCTCTGGACGCGGGAAGTCGGTTGGCAATTCCAATACAGGGAGCGGCTTGGCAAGTTCGTGCAGCCAGTATGCTTCCTCACGATCCCACAGGCCATCTTGCAAGTGCTCCTGTTGCCACTGCGCATAATCGGTATATTGGATGTCGAGTGGCGCCAGTTGAGGTTCTTCACCCTTTACCAACGCTTGGTAGACGTCGGTCAGTTCACGAATCAATGCCTTGCTACTCCAACCATCGGTGATGATGTGATGCATGTTCAGGTGGAAGCAGTATTGATCTTGAGCCATTTTGTAGAGAGTCACACGCAACAGCGGCCCTGTCGTCAGATCAAACGGAGTGCCTTCGTTCGCACGAATCTGTTCTTGAATTTCATTCCATTGCACGGACGTTTCCATCTGGCTGACGTCTTGAATGTTCAGTTGAACATCACTGTGCGAGTGAACCAGTTGACGCGGCTGCCCCTCGACTTCCGAGAATGTCGTCCGAAGCGAATCGTGACGCACAACCACCGTTTGCAACGCCGCTTCAAACGCCTGAACCTCAACGCTTTGGCGAATCAGACAGGTCATCGGCACGCGGTAGGCAACGCTTGCTGGATCGAACTTATACAGGAACCACAATCGTTTTTGTGCATTAGACAACGGATAGTGCGCTTGCTTGCTTGTTGGTTGAATGCGTGGGACTTGCGCCAACAAGTCTGCCTGTTCATCGGTTCCGACTTCCAGACATGCAGCCAACTGTGCAATCGTCGGATTCGCAAACAGGTCCTTGAGCGTGACATCGGCATGCAGGTCTTTTTGAATCCGGTTGAAGACCTGAGTGGCGAGCAGCGAGTGACCGCCGAGTTCGAAGAAGTTAGCATGGACACTGATTCGCTCCAGTTTCAAGACTTCAGACCAGATCTTTTCCAGTTCCTGCTCCAAGCGGGTCGAAGGCTCTTTGTACTCCACCTGACCGACAACCGCCACTTCCTCCGCCATTTTCGCAAGCGATTTTCGATCCACTTTTCCGTTTGGCAACAATGGCATCGTCTCAAGTCGGAACAGACGCGACGGTACCATGTAAGCCGGCAGTTTCAAGGCGATGAATTCACGAAGTGCTTCCGCCTCTACTTGTGTTTCAGCAGTCGTGTAGAACGCCAAGAGGTGATACGTACCATCTGTACCCTTCTCTGCAATCACCGCAGCAATTTCCACATCGGCATGTTGGAGCAGAATTTCTTCAATCTCACCCAACTCGACACGATGACCGCGAATTTTAACCTGTGCATCCAATCGTCCGAGGTATTCAAGTTGACCATTTGGCAACAGACGGGCGATATCCCCTGTCTTATAAAGCATAGCACCTGTCTCACGGAACGGATGTGGGACAAAAGCCTCCGCTGTTTTCTCTGGTTGGTTCAGGTACCCAACAGCCAAGCCCACGCTGCCAATATAGATTTCACCTGGTACGTGAACCGGACAAGGTTGCAGGTGTCGGTTCAAAATGTAGATTTCGGTGTTCGCAATCGGTTGGCCAATCGGAACCGTCAATTGTGCCTCATCGACCATCTCCGTGATTCGGTGGACGGTTGCACAAACGGTGGATTCGGTCGGACCGTAGGCGTTGATGATCTCAATATCAGTACCAAATCGACGTTGCCATGCACGCACCGCCTCAGCCTGCAACGCTTCCCCTGCGACAAAAATACGCTTCATCGACTTAAATTTACCCAAGTCTTCCTCCGCCAAGTGCGCGGATAGTTGATTGAAGAAGACTGTTGGCAACGTCACCGTCGTCGCTTTTTCTCGTTGCACAGCATCAGCGAAAGCAGCTACCGATTGACGTTCTTCGTCGCTTAGCAAATGCAGTCTTGCACCATTCAAGAGAGCAGGGAACACTTCCCAAACAGATGCATCAAACGAGAAGGAAGCAAACTGCAAAATCGTATCCTGTGGTCCGTAGCCGAACTCGTCACGCTTCCAATACGCAAGGTTCAAGACCCCAACATGGTGCAACTGTGTTCCTTTTGGTCGTCCTGTCGAACCCGACGTGTAGATCATGTACGCCAAGTCTTCTGGCTTGGCGATCGAAGGTACATCTACCGTGCTTGTATCCGCTGGCACGTCCTCGACGCAGAACACATCTTGCTCAAGTTGCCATTGGGTTGCTACGTCCTTCTGAGTCACGACCAAGGTGATACCACTGTCTTCCAACATGTAGCGAACACGGTCTTCTGGATAGTTCGGGTCGATCGGCACATAGACACCGCCAGCTTTGAGGACGCCTAAGATCGCCACCACCATCTCCACGCTGCGTTCCATCATGATCCCTACGAATTGCTGAGCGACATATCGCTTCTCACGCAATGCATGTGCAAGTTGGTTGGAACGTTCCTGCAATTGACGGTAGGTCAGCGAGCCATGACCGTCGGAGATCGCGAGGTGATCCCCCTTGCTTGCCTGATAAGTCGCCTCAAGATTGAACAACCCGTGGATCGTCTCGTCTAGCGAATACGCTTCTTGCGTATCGTTCATCTCAGCTACTAGCGCACGATCGGCCTCCAGTTGCAACTGCACACCTTGGAACGGAACTGCCAGTTGGTGAATGAACGCCTGCAGAACCGTGTGGAACAACTCAGCGAAACGGCTCACCGTCGTCTGTTTGAACAGATCGGTGTTGTACTCAAACTCCACGAGGTACCCAGCCGCATCCTCAGCCACAGACAAGGTGAGATCGAATTTGCTGACTTTGTATTCGATGTTCGGCACCTGCTTGATGTTCAGCAGTTGCTGATCCCCTGTCCCAAGATCGTTCGTCAGGTACGAGAACACCGTGGTGAAAATTGGACTGCGACTTGTATCGCGCTCTGGGTTCACCTTTTCGATCAGCAAATCAAACGGATAAGAGGCATGTGTGTACGCGTCTAACGTTTGACGTTTGATCACTTGGAGAAGATCTTGCAAAGTTTCGATTTCGTCAAAACGAGTCCGAATCGCCAACGTATTGACGAAGAATCCGATCATCCCTTCTACATCGGCATGGTTCCGCCCCGCATTTGGCGTCCCGATGATGAGATCCTCCTGCTGCGACAGATGTTGCAAAGTCATCGTATACGCGGCCAGCATCATCATGTACATCGTGACATCTTCTTGCAAAGCCAAGGAACGCAACTTCTCGATGGTTTCTGTGGCAATCACAGAGCGTACCACATCACCGTTAAATGTCTGCACGTCAGGGCGCGGGAAGTCGGTCGGCAGTTCCAGCACCGGCAACGGTTTCGCCAGTGTATCCAGCCAATACGCTTCTTCTTCCTTCCATCGACCCTTCATCAGTTCTGCCGTTTGCCATTCCGCATAATCGACATATTGAACGGCAAGTGGTTTGCTCTGAGGCTGTTCACCCGTCTCCAATGAGCGGTATGCTTCTGCCAACTCACGGACCAGCAAGCCGACACTCCATCCGTCGGTGATGATGTGGTGCATGTTCACATGGAAGTAGAACTCCGCATCCCCTGTTTTGAACAAGGTCACACGCATCAACGGACCCGCCGTCAAATCAAATGGAGTTTCCTCGATCACGCGACTCGTTTCCGAAATTCGTTCCAAGCGGTCAGCACACTCCAACATGCTAACATCAACAAAATCAAGCGGGATGTCGCTTTGTGGCTTCACGGCTTGGCGTGCTTCCCCATCCACTTCGATGAACACCGTGCGCAACGAATCATGACGCATGATCACATGTTGCAAGGCCTGTTCAAACGCTTGAACATCAAGCACCTCTTGAATCAGATACGTCATCGGCACACGATACGCAACGCTGGTCGGGTCAAACTTATACAAGAACCACAGACGCTTCTGCGCGTTCGACAACGGGTAGTGCTCTTTTTCTGCCGCCTTCTTGATCGAGAACGTACGCACGTTTGAAGCGCGTGCTTCATCCACACGGATCGCCAACTGTGCCAGCGTCGGATAAGCAAACAATTCCTTGAGCGTGACCGATGCTTTCAGCACTCGTTGAATTCGGTTAAAGACTTGGGTAGCCAGCAACGAGTGTCCGCCGAGTTCAAAGAAGTGATCGTGTCGACCGATCGCCTCCAGATTCAGCACCTCTGCCCAAATTTCCGCCAATTTGATTTCAGTTGGTGTAGCAGGAGGATCAAATGTGCGGGTCTGATTCAGCAAGTCGCTCGCAACCAATTGTTCCAAGGCTTTGCGATCCACTTTTCCGTTTGGCGTGACAGGCATAACATCCAATCGTTCCAACTGCGTAGGTACCATGTACCCTGGAACTTTCTGCGCCAAGAAGTCCTTGAGGTCTTGTTCCGTTACCTCCGCCTGCGCCGTCGTATAGAAACCGAACAATGCGTTGTTGTCATCGGTCATTCGATGAGCGACAACAGCAACCCCTTCAACATCTGGGTGTTGCAACAGGACGTTCTCAATCTCACCGATCTCCACGCGGAAGCCACGAACTTTGACTTGTGCGTCGATACGACCGACGAATTCAATCACGCCGCTTGGCAGCAACCGAACCAAATCCCCGGTCTTATACAGCTTGGCACCCGTCTCCGGTGCAAAAGGATGGTTCACAAACGCCTGCTCGGTCAGCGCCGGTTGGTTCAGATACCCTTTGGCCAAGCCTATCCCACCGATGTACAGTTCACCGCTGACACCGACTGGACATGGTTGCATCCATTGGTTGAGGATGTGGAGTTCGTAGTTCGGCAACGGTTTCCCGATCGGGATGTTCAACTGGTCGTCGGCGATCACGTCGACACGGTGAACGGTCGAAGTAACCGTCGCTTCTGTTGGTCCATATTCGTTGTAAATGCTGATGCGGTTCTCCGCACGTCGATTCCACGCCCGAACCACTTCTGGTTGCAACGCTTCACCACCGACGATGACCCGCTTTAACGTCCGTAATTTCGAAAACTGTTCATCGTCCAGCCACGTCGCCATCTGACTGAGCACGACTGGCACGACGGTACCTGTCGTTGCCCCTGTTTGTTCCACAGCGTCGGCGTAGGCTTCCACCGATTGACGTTGTTCGTTGGACAACACGTGCAGACGAGCACCGTTCAACAACGCAGGGAAGATTTCACCGACCGAAGCATCAAAACTGTGCGAGATGAACTGCAGCACGGTATCGCCTTGTGTAAATCCATACGAGCGCTTGGCCTCCGCCATGTTCACGACACCCGCATGTGCGACCATAACCCCTTTTGGTCGGCCCGTCGATCCAGATGTGTAGATGATGTACGCCAAATCATCCGCTGTGTTGACGACTTGAACATCGGTTGTCGGCAGTGTCTCAGCCAAGTCCTCGAAACAAATCGGTTCCTTGTTTAGAGAAGCCAACCGGTCAACCAGAGCCCGCTTCGTCACGAACAAGGAAGCACCGCTGTCCTCAGCCATATAGAGGATTCGATCTTCTGGATACTCGGGATCGATCGGCAAATACGCTGCTCCTGCTTTCATGACGCCAAGCATCGAGACAATCGACTCAACTCCGCGCTCCATCATGATACCGACAAACTGATTGGCTTTCACACCGCGTTCACGGAGTAGATGTGCCAATTGGTTGGAGCGTTCATTGAGTTCCCGATAGCTCATCGTTTGATGTTCATCCGATACCGCGATGTGATCGGCGTGCTTCACCGCCTGCTCATAAAACACCTCGTGCACCGTGCGGTTGAACGAGACATCGCTCTGGGTCTGGTTCAACTCCGCATAAGCCGTACGATCCGATTCCCCAAGCAAATCAAGCGCCGCAATCGGCGACGTCAGCTGGTTACCGAACGCTTCCAAGACTTTGAAGAAGTTCGCCATGAACCGCTCCACAGTCGCTTTTTCAAACAAGTCGGTGTTGAATTCCAGCCCAAACTGCAACTCATCTGCTTTCTCAAACGTCATCAAAGCAAGATCGAACTTACTTACCGAATGCTCCGAGTCATCGTTGATCCATTGGAAGACCACTTGACCCAGATCCACTTCCAACAACTCCGATTTTTCATACACAAACATCGTCGAGAAAATCGGGGAACGGCTGGTATCTCGATCTGGATTCACTTTTTCAATCAGCAAGTCGAACGGATACGATTGGTTCTGGTAGGCGCCCAAGATCTGCTCTTTGACCACGCGAAGCAAATCTTGCAACGTTTGCACGCCATCCATCCGCACACGAATCGCCAATGTGTTAACAAAGAACCCGATGATCGGCTCCAAAGACGCAACGGTACGGCCCGCAATTGGTGTCCCGACGATTACATCATCCTGATTCGTCAGTTCGTGCAAGAGCATGACATATGCCGCCATCAAGACCATGTACAGGGATACACCTTCCTGTGAGGTCAGAGCGCGCAAACGCGCCGTCAACTCGGATGGCACATCGGCCAGGAGCAGATTCCCGTTGTACGTGACAACGCTAGGGCGTGGAAAATCGGTTGGCAATTCGAGAACTGGCAACGGTTTGGCCAAGACGTTCAACCAGTAATCCGCTTCATGATCCCAACGACCTGTCTTCATCTCTTTCTCTTGCCACTCGGCATAGTCCACATATTGGTGCTCGATCGACGCTAGATTCAGATTGCTGCCCTGGACCATCGAACGATAGATCTCCGTCAAATCGCGCAGGAAAATGTCATTACTCCATCCGTCCGTGATGATGTGGTGCATGTTGATGTAGAAATACCACTCTTCATCAGACTGCTTAAACAACTTCACGCGGCACAACGGACCCTGACGCAAGTTGAAAGGAACGGCTTCGCTCTCTGTGATCTGTTGCCTGATTACAGTTCGTTGTTGGGCTTGTTCAAGCTCGCTCAGATCTTCATAGTGAAGTCGGAAGTTGGATCTAGGCGTGACGACCTGACGTGGTTTGCCTGCTACCTCGATAAATAAAGTTCGAAGGGCAAAATGTCTGGCGCTTAAGAAGTCCAACGCCTTTTCAAATGACGGCACGTGTACCTTTCCCCTGATTCGCACGTGTTTCGGCACATGATAGGCTGTGCTCGTCGGATCAAACTGTTGCAGGAACCACAAGCGCTTTTGTGCATTCGACAAGCCATAGTGCTCCCCGTAGTTTCCACGTTGACCGAGACGAGGGATTCGGATGACTTCACCTTGTTTCCCCGAATCGAGCATCCAATCAATATGACTCGCCAATTGTTCCAACACAGGATGCATGAAGAGGTCTGGCAAGCTGACATTGACTTTCCATTCGTTGTACGTCCGATTAAACAGTTGCATCGCAAGCAGCGAGTGCCCACCCAAATCAAAGAAGTTGTCGGTACACCCAACACGCTCTTGCTTCAAAATATCCGCCCAGATCTCCGCCAATTTCATTTGAGTTGGCGTGGTTGGTGCCACATACTCGCCCGTGCTCACAAACGACTCTTCCGCCCATGCCGCCAGCACCTTACGATCTAATTTCCCGTTTGGCGAAAATGGCATCTCAGCGACTTGTCGCAAACGTGCAGGCACCATATAAGCAGGCATTCTCTGCCCCAAGTATTCTTTGAGTTCTGTCGCGGTCAGGTCTTCGCGTGGCGATTTGTAAAAGGCAAACAATTCGTTGTTGCCATCGGGTCCCTGACGCACGATCAAACCTGCCATATCGACATCTGGATGCTGGGTCAGTGCCTCTTCGATTTCCCCCATCTCAATCCGGTAGCCGCGGACTTTGACTTGGTTGTCGATCCGACCGAGATACTCGATCGTTCCATCCGGCAACACGCGAGCCAAGTCACCTGTCCGATAGAGGCGATCACCCGGCGTACCTGGCAAATGATTCGGGATGAATGCTTCGGCCGTTTTTTCTGGTTTGTTGTGATAGCCGGTAGCCAATTGGACACCGCCAATGTGCAGCTCACCTTTTTCATTTACAGGGACGATATGCCCCTCTGGGTTCAATACATATAGTTGTGTATTAGCAATCGGTTTCCCAATAAACACCTGATCAACAGGCCCTTCCATCACCCAGCAGGATACGTCGACGGCTGCTTCGGTTGGACCATATAAATTGGCGATCGGTGGTGCGTTTTCAAACAAATCAAACCATAAATTCACCGTCTTGGCTGGCAATGCCTCACCACTGGTCACAATCCAACGCATCGATGGGATCGCTCGTACACGCGAGTCCAAGCTATGGATGCTGGTCACGAATACGGTGAACAATGAAGGAACAAAGTGCATGACGGTGACTTTCTCTTTTACCAAATGGGCATGCATACGCTGCGCGTCTTTTACCACATCTGTCGGGATGATGGAAATTTTCGCACCGTGCCGTAATGCCCAAAACAACTCCCACACCGACACATCAAAACAGACTGACGTGCGTTGTGCGATCACATCATCAGGTGTCGCTTGGAATTGATCCTGATGCCAAAGCAAACGGTTGACGATCGCCAGGTGCGGTACAGTTACCCCTTTTGGCTGCCCCGTCGAACCGGATGTGTAAATCATGTATGCAATATCCGAAGGGTCGTTGATCGCTACAGGAGTTGTGACCGGCTGATCTTGCAACTCCGCCCAGTGACGGGTCGTAACACCTGGAACTTCTTCTCCCTCGTTCTGTTCATCATCCATAAACAACAGAGTCTTCAGTCGCTCCAACTCATCGGCAATTTCCGCAATTTGACCTGCGTACGTTCGTTTCGAAATCAGAACCGTTGCTTGAGAGTCGGTGATCATATACTGAACCCTTTGCGCGGGATATTCTGGGTCGATCGGCACATAGGCCGCACCGGATTTGACAATCCCGTACAAACTCACCATCATCTCCAGACCGCGTTCCATCAAGACCGCGACCAGTTGATTTCGTTTCACTCCTTGCGAACGCAGGAAATGGGCCAGACGGTTTGATCGCTCATGGAGTTCACCATAAGTCATGTCCTCGCCTTCATACGAGAGCGCAATTCGCTCTGGATACAACTCTGCCTGCTCGATAAACGCATCGTGCAGCAATTGATTTAACTGATAATCAACCGCCGTGTCGTTCATAAGTGAATAGATTAGTTGATCTTTTTCAGGAAGGTTCATCTTATTCATCACCCCATCATCATTGCCGTAACATGTTCTGATTTAGCTCTGAGATAACTGTCGTACAAATATTT
>Ga0068898_10232982_pt1 | contig 15816 bp, 6 predicted proteins | sample SoiCruaftwetup5A_FD_65918 | JGI IMG/M metagenome (GOLD analysis project Ga0068898, IMG submission 65918) | Soil microbial communities from Colorado Plateau and Sonoran desert - Soil Crust after wet up 5A (Metagenome Metatranscriptome) | ecosystem: Environmental > Terrestrial > Soil > Desert ...
ATAAAGGTATATGGTACCAACGGTTAATTGCTTAATTTTACATCTTGATTTCTTGGAGTGAATCTGGTTGTTTGATCGACTGAAGAAGTGGACACGCAGTTTGGTTGGAAGTCATGCTGGTGAATTTCATAACATTCTGTCCGACGTCGATAAACACTGGCAACTCCTGCGAGAGAGCTCCGATCTTGAACTGGCGGATCGCACGGAGAAGCTCCGGTTGTCGATTCAGCGGCAGGAATCCTCTGCAGAGGCGAGACCGCTTGCCTTTGCATTGGTCAAAGAAGCGGTGCGCAGAGTGCTCAGGATCACGATGCACGATGTGCAATTGATCGGTGGTTTTGCGATGACGGAGGGCAAAGTCGTCGAGATGATGACTGGCGAAGGGAAGACGGTCGTGTCTCTTCTGCCAACGTTTTGGTTTGCGTTGCAGGGCAAGGGCGTTCATATGATCACTGTCAACTCCTATCTCGCAGAACGCGATTTTCAGCAAGCGAGCCGAGTGTTCGGATTGCTGGGCCTGTCGGTGGGGCTGAACGTACGGGAATTGACTATCGAAGAGAAGCAAGCCGAGTATGGGCGGGACATCACGTATGGCACATGGTCGGAATTTGGTTTTGATTATCTGCGTGACCATCTGGTGTACGATGCCTCGCAAAAAGTCCAGCGCGGCCTGTCCTACGCGATTCTAGACGAAGTGGACAGCGTGCTGATCGACGAGGCGAAAACGCCGATGATCATCGCTGGCAAAGCGAAAGCAGCGCCGGACCTCTACTATGTCTGCACGAAATTCGTGCGCAACCTGCGCGAGGGTCGGGACTATGAGTCAGATTCGGAGACGCGTCAGGTGATGTTTACAGATGCGGGCATTCGCAAGATCGAAGCGACATTTTTGATCGATAATTTATACGACTTGGAATATACGACCGTCTATCACTACCTCTTGCAAAGCCTGCGTGCCTATGTGCTGATGCAGGCTGACCGCGATTATCTGGTGGCAGAGGGCAAAGTGAAGATCATCGATGCATTTACTGGACGGATTATGGACGGACGGGAGTTTGGCGACGGGCTGCATCAGGCGATCGAGGCCAAAGAAGGACTGCCGCTGAGCGAAGAGACGCGTTCGCACGCTTCGGTCACCGTCCAGAAGTTTTTTGCTTCCTATCAGACGCTGGTCGGGATGAGCGGGACGATTCAGACGGACCGAGAAGAGATGGAGCAGATTTATGGCTTGGACGTGTTGCCGATTACGCCGCACAAACCGGTGATCCGTCAAGATCTGCCCGATTTGATTTTCGCGACGAAAGCGGCGAAATACAAGCGATTGGTAGAGGAGATCGAGGCGCGTCAAAAAGTGGGACAACCTGTGCTGGTCGGTACGACTTCGATTCGCCAGTCGCTGGAGATCGCCGACCTGTTAGCGGAGGCGGGATATGACTGCCAAGTGCTGAACGCCAAGACCGAGTCCGAAGAAGCGGAGATCATCGGCAAAGCGGGTGAGCGCGGTGCGATCACGATTGCGACCAACATGGCGGGACGCGGAACAGATATCCGACTGGGAGTAGGCGTGGCGGAACTTGGCGGTCTGCATGTGATCGGCACCGAGCGTCACGAGAGCAGGCGGATCGATTTGCAACTGTGCGGAAGATCGGGGCGGCAGGGTGACCCAGGCTCTACGCAATTTTTCATTTCGCTGGAAGATGAGTTGATTCGGCGTTTTGCCGCTGATGACGCGGCGAAGTGGCTGGAGCGGTGGCGATGGGGAGACTACGGTATTTCTCGCAAGGAACTGCTGCTGTTTGTCGAGAGTGTGCAACGACGGGTGGAACAACATCTGTTTGACATCCGTTCATTGGTGTTCCAGTTTGACTGCATCGTGCACGAACAGCGTGAATGGTTCTATGCCCATCGCGACCAAGTGCTCAGGGGCAAGGAGATTGAGAATTATCTGCTCAGTTGCATGGAGGACTATCTGAACCAACTGGTGGCGACGTATTGCCCAGCGGACCGTGTGCCAGAGGAGTGGGAGCCTGCACGCTTGTTGGCGGAACTGCGCAGTACGGAACCGTTACCGATCACGGAGATGACGCAACCGGCAGACGTTGTGTCGATGCTCCGCGAACGATGGATTCAGCGGTGGGTCGGCTATCTGCGGCCGCGCGATTCGATCCTCTGGCGCCGTCAGTGGCGGGAGAACTACTTGCAACTGCTCGATCGGCTCTGGTTGGAACATCTGGAATTGCTGGAGCAGTTGAAGCAGGGCATCCACTATCGCGCCTACGCCAACAAGAATCCGGTGCAGGCCTATCGGGAAGAAGCATTCCGACTTTTTCAAAAATTAGAACGGAAGACGATGCGCCAGGTCAGCCAAAAGTGGATCGAAGAGGTGGCCGATGGAGCAGAGCAATCCTCGCGTCCTGCAGCACGGACTGGCTGATCATCTGCAAATGGATCATTTGGATAGAAGGTTCTACAGACTCTGACAGACAGAAAGAGTGATCGAGATGAGCGTACATCAAGACGAAAACACAACAGGATCGGACGTGTTGACGGAAGCATGGACGGCGGTGCGCCACGCCGGTGACAGCGTCGATATGCAGATCGCTTTGGAATCGCCGTATCTCGGGCTGATTCAAACGCTGTATAAGCAACTGAGCAGCGCAGGGAAACGAGCGGTTGCGGAAGCGATTCGTCTCGGGCAGCCAGAGGGCGGTTATGCGGATCTGCAGACGCTTCAGGCGGCGTTCCAAGCGGCTGCGCAGGAGCAGGTCAACGCGGAGGCTGTGGCTGTGGCCCTGCAGGCAGTGAATGAAGCGGAGACGGCGGAACAGTTGGCGAGTGCGCTGGCGGCGCCCTATCTGGGACTGGTGCTTGTCGGCTACAGCGGGCTGGCAGCATGGGAGCAGACTTCTGTTGCGAAGCGAGTGCTGGAGTTGCGGCCTGCAGGCGGCTATGGGAATCGTGAGGCTGTACAAACAGCTTTGAATGAGGCGCTGACGACGAGATAGAGTATGGTGGTCATTTGTGAAAGCGGCAGGTGAGTGGGGATGGAGAAAAAGGGACTGTTTACCCGCATCCGTGAGCGGCTGTTTCAACGGAAAGAGACGGAACCGCAAGCGGAACTGGTGATCGAGGAGCCTACGCAATCTCAAGAGACGGAGATTGTGCAGGGGATCGACCGGATCGAACTGGCGGAACAGTTGCAGATCATTCGGGCTGTTCACCAGTACATGGATGAATTCGTGTTGCCAAGTCGCAAGCTCGACCCAGCGCTGACCAAGGGGTTTGCTCTGCAAAACCAAGTGTTCGTGACGACAGGTGAAGAGACGGTCTACCGCACGAACATGGACGTTTTCTTCCAAGAGAAAGCGACAGGTGAGCGGAAGGTCGAGTATCTGGTCAGTCTGGTGCGGTTCGAGGATGACGAGTGGCGGGTCTTTCAGGTTAAGGAGGTGTTGCCCGCAATAAGTGAGTCGAATTAGGTGCTTATGGCGAGCAACATCAAATTTCTATAGAAACATCAGAAAAGAGAGGTTCGAGTATGTCTAAAAAAACGAACGATACACATACGCCTTTCAATAAAGGGATGGCGAAAGTATTATCGGCAACAATGGCGGCGGCTTCCGTCGTTTCTGTATTGCCAGCGAATATTGCAAATGCAGACGTAGCAAGCGCGCTCGCAGCGATCAACGCGGCGGCGACCGATGCGGAGATGCAGGCGGCATTGACGGCTCCTGATCTGGGTCTGAACCTGACAGGCTACCAAGCGCTGAGCCCAGGCGGTCAGACGGCTGTGGCTAACGAATTGATCACGGTACGCGGTGCTGGTTATGCGGACCAAGCGGCTGTACAAACGGCGCTGAACAGCGCAGTGGCAACGCAACAAAACGCTGAAGCGTTGACGGCGGCCGTAGCTGCTGTGAACAGTGCGGCGGATGCGTCTGCGATGCGCACGGCTCTGGAATCGGCAAATCTGGGTCTCATTTTAACATCGTATAACCTGCTGAGCAGCACGGGCAAAGACGTTGTGGCTGACGCTGTATTGGCAGCACGCCCAGGTGGCGGTTATGCGGACAAAGCAGCGATTCAAACGGCATTGAACGATGCGGTTACAGCACGTGCCGATGCGGAATCGCTGACAACGGCGATTGCCAATGTAAACGGTGCGGGAGACGCTACAGCGATTCGTGCGGCTCTGGAATCGCCGTATCTCGGCTTGATCCTGACTTCCTACAGCGCGTTGTCTGAAGCTGGCAAGAACAGCGTGGCGGTTGCTGTATTGGCTGCGCGTCCAGGTGGCGGTTTTGGTACCCAAGCGGACATCCAAAACGCGCTGAACACTGCGGTTACGACAGCGGCGAACGAAGAAGCGCTGGCGAATGCTGTAGCAGCGGTTAACGGCGCGGCGGATAACGCAGCGATGCGAGTTGCGCTGGAAGCGGCGAATCTCGGCTTGGTGTTGACCACGTATAACGCATTGTCCGAAGCGGGCAAAAACAACGTGGCAGCCACTGTGAAAGCAGGCGTTCCAGGCGGCGGTTATGCCGATAAGACAGCGATCCAAAACGCGTTTAACGCAGCGGTTACTACCGAGTTCAACGCAGAGGCATCTGTTTCGGCGATCGCGGCTGTCAACAGCGCGGCGGATGCGGCGGCACTGCGCACGGCTTTGGAATCGGCAACGCTCGGTTTGGTGCTGAGCACATACAACACGCTGAGCGATGCGGGTAAGAACATCGTGGCGTCGGCCGTATTGGCAGCGCGTCCAGGCGGCGGCTTTGCAGACAAGATGTCGATTCAAGACGCGGTGAACACAGCGGTGTCCGCTCAGGCGAATGCAGAGGCGTTCCAAGCGGCAATCGCGGCGGTGAACAATGCGCCAGATTCGGCTCAGATGCGCACGGCGCTGGAGTCGGCAACACTGGGCCTTGTGCTGACAACCTACGGCGGCCTGTCTGACGGCGGCAAGACCAACGTGGCGGCAGCGGTGCTGGCGGCGCGTCCAGGTGGCGGTTATGCGGACAAGACGGCGATTCAAAACGCTCTGAACAGCGCGGTGACCACCGAGCAAAATGCAGAGGTGATCGCGGCGGCGATTGCAGCGGTGAACTCCGCAAGCGATGCGGCTTCGATGCAGACGGCGCTGGAATCGGCGACGCTCGGCTTGATCTTGAACTCCTTTAACAACTTGGGTGCTGACGGCAAGACCAACGTGGCAACGGCGATGATCGCGGTTCGTCCAGGCGGTGGCTTTGCGGATAAAGCGGCAATCCAATCGGCGCTGAACAGTCAGGTAACGGCAGAAGCGAACCGTGAAGCACTGGCGGCTCCGCTGGCTGTGGTTAACGCGGCGGGCGATGCGACGGCGATGAAGAGTGCGCTGGAAGCACCAGACCTCGCATTGGATCTGACATCGTACTACCAGTTGAACCCAACGCACAAAGCGGCGGCGGCTGCTGCTGTTCTAGCGGCGCGTCCAGGTGGCGGTTATGCTAGCCAACCATCGGTGCAAGTGGCTTTGAATGCGGCTGTGGCGACAGAGACGATCGCACAGGCGGTTGAAGTCGTCAACAACGCATCGGATGCAGCGAGCATGAAGAGCGCGTTGACTTCGACAAAGCTCGGTCTTACGCTGACGGCGTACAACGGCTTGAGCAATGCGGACAAAACGGCAGTTGCGGGTCTGGTTCTGGCGGCAGTCGGCGGTGGCTTCGCGGATCAGGCGGCTGTACAAAGCGCTCTGGATGCGGCGATCGCAGGCAACGCTCCGATGGCGGCAGTGAACCAAGCGGTGAACGCGGCGGCGATGGAAACGGCATTGGAAGACGCGGCACTCGGTTTGATCGAAGGCGTATACGCGACATGGAACACAGCAGACCAAGCGGCTGTAGCGGAAGCGGTGCGCACAGCGCGTCCGGCTGATGGATACGTGGATGTGAACTCGGTGCAAACGGCGTTCGACTCGGCGGTGACAGCGCGCACGCCTGTTGCGAATGTCAACTTGGCGGTCGGCGAGGCATCGATGCAGACGGCACTGGAAGACGGAACGTTGGGCCTGACTCTGGGTGCATACAGCACGTGGGCTGTAGCCGACAAAGCGGCTGTAGTAAACGAGGTGCTGGCGAACCGTCCAGTTGGCGGCTATGCGGACCTGGCTGCGATCCAAACGGCGTTCAACACGGCGTTGACAGCGCGTACGTTGCTCGCGGTAGTAAACGCAGCGGCTACTGCTGGTGATATGCAGACAGCGTTGGAAGATGCGGCGCTGGGCCTGTCGTTGGGTGCTTACAGCACGTGGACAGCGGCGGACAAAGTCGATGTAGCGGTGATCGTGCTGGGCGGACGTCCAGTTGACGGCTTTGTGGATCTCAACGATTTGCAGACCACAGTTGACGCGGCGGTGGCGATGCGCTCCTTCATGGCGGCTGTAAACATCGCGACGACTGCAGCGGACATGAAGACGGCACTGGAAGATCCGATGCTCTTCTTGAACTTGAGTTCGTATTCGACTTGGTCCGATGCTGACAAACTTGCGGTTGCTACGACCATCTTGGCTAATCGTCCGGTTGGCGGTTACATGGACTCGACGGCGGTGCAAACTGCGTTTGACGCAGCGCTGACAGTAGTCGCTCCACTGGCGAACGTCAACGCGGCAGCAACGGCTGGCGATATGGAAGCGGCTCTGGAAGCTGCGGCTCTCGGTTTGACGCTGAGTGCAGAGTATGCTGCGCTGGGAGATCAGACAGCGGTAGCGCAGTGGGTGCTGGACAACCGTCCGGCTGGCGGCTATGCAGATGTGGCTGCTGTACAGGCGGCTCTGGATCTGGCAGTTGCGCTGCAATACGTCAACATCGCAGCGAACGCAACGGATATGCAGACAGCGCTGGAAAGCGCCGTACTGGCTCTGAACTTCGGCACAGCAACAGCATGGGGCGTTGCTGACAAAGCGGCGATTGCAGATGCGGTGCGAACGAGCCGTGGTGCAGGCTACCTGACAGTAGCGGCTGTGCAAGCGGCGCTTGATGCGGCGATCGTGGCACGCACAGCGGTGGCCGATGTCAACAACGCGGGTTCTAACGCAGCGATGCAGACAGCGCTAGAAGCGGGCGCGCTCGGGTTGGATCTCAGCACGTACAACGCCTACACAGCATCTGACAAAGCAGCGGTGGCGGCAACTGTGTTTGGTGGACGCCCAGCAGATGGCTACGCGGATCTGACTGCGGTGCAAACAGCACTTGATGCGGCAGTGGCGATGCGCTCCTTCATGGCAGCGGTCAACACAGCAGCATCTGCGGCGGCGATGGAAGCGGCACTGGAAGATGTATCTCTCGGTCTGACGCTCGGCACGTACGCAGGTTGGTCGACAGCCGACCAAGCGGCAGTGGCGGCGACCGTATTGGCGGCACGTCCGGCTGGCGGTTATGCGGATGAGACAGCCGTACAATCGGCGTTTGATGCAGCAGTAGCCGTTCGCACAGCGATGGCAGCGGTGAACAGCGCGGCCGATACAACGGCGATGCAGACGGCACTCGAAGACGCTTCCCTGGCTCTGACATTCGGCGCGTATGCTTCCTATACAGACGCGGACAAAGCGGCCGTTGCAGATGCTGTCTTGGCGGGTCGTCCAGCAGGCGGCTACGTGGATCAGAACGAAGTGCAAACAGCGTTTGATGCAGCAGTGGCGATCCGTTCCTTCATGGCGGCGGTAAACACAGCGGCTACAGCAGCAGAGATGCAAACAGCGCTGGAAGAGCCATCCCTCGGTCTGACGCTGGGTGCTTACTCCAGCTATACAAATGCAGACAAAGAAGCGGTCGTCGCGGCTGTATTGGCGGGTCGCCCAGGTAGCGGCTATGCGGATCAAACAGAAGTGCAAACAGCGTTTGACGCGGCAGTGGCGATCCGTTCCTTCATGGCGGCGGTGAACACAGCAGCATCTGCGGCGGCGATGGAAACGGCGCTGGAAGATGTGTCGCTCGGCTTGACGCTCGGCGCATACGCAGGCTGGACGGCAGCAGACCAAGCAGCGGTCGCGGCGACCGTATTGGCGGCACGTCCGGCTGGCGGTTATGCGGATGCGGCAGCTGTACAATCGGCGTTTGATACAGCAGTAACCGCTCGCACAGCGATGGCAGCGGTGAACAGCGCGGCTTCTACAGCGGCGATGCAAGTAGCGCTTGAAGATGCGGCACTCGCCCTGACGCTTGGTGCATACGCAGGCTGGTCGACATCAGACAAAGCAGCGGTGGTAACCGATGTGCTGGCAGGTCGCCCTGGTAGCGGCTATGCGGACCATGCGGCGGTGCAAGCGGCGTTTGACGCGGCACTGACAGCACGTACATCCGTAGCGGCTGTAAACAGCGCGGCAGATGGGGCGGCGATGCAAACAGCGCTCGAAGATGCGACACTCGCTTTGACGCTCGGCGCATACGCAGGCTGGTCGACAGCAGACAAAGCAGCGGTGGTAACCGATGTGCTGGTAGCCCGCCCAGTTACAGGCTATACAGATCAAGCAGCGATCCAAACAGCATTTGACGCGGCGGTGACAGCACGTGTAGCCGTAGCGGCAGTGAACAGCGCAGTCGATGCGACTTCCCTGCAACCAGCACTTGAAAATGTTGCTTTAGGACTCGACCTCACCGCGTATAACCTGTTGAGCACAGCGGACAAGACAACGGTCGTCGGGCATGTATTCGCGAACCGACCAGTTGGTGGCTTTGTAGACACGGCGGCTGTACAGTTGGCACTCGACAGTGCGATTACAGCAGACGCTCCGATGGCAGCAGTCAACAACGCATGGGATGCTGCTTCGATGGAAACGGCTCTGGAGAACTTGGCACTGGGCTTGACGCTCGGCGGTTACAACTCTTGGTCGCAAGCGGACCAAACAGCGGTAGCAACTGCTGTGTTGGCAGGCCGTCCAGGTACAGGTTATGCAAACTTGACCGATTTGCAATCCGCATTTGACGCGGCTGTGGCGATGCGTTTGGGCATGGCAGCGGTGAACAGCGCAGCGGATGCCTCCTCGCTCGAAGCGGCACTGGAAGATGCACTGCTCGGCTTGACGCTTGGTGCGTACGCAGGTTGGTCGGTAGCCGACCAAGCAGCGGTGGCAACGGACGTATTGAATGCGCGTCCAGTTGGTGGCTATGCAGACTTGACGGAGTTGCAAACAGCGTTTGACGCGGCTGTAGCGATCCGCACGGCTGTGGCGGCGGTGAACAGCGCACTGGACGCAACAGGGATGAAAGCGGCGCTGGAAGACGGCACGCTCGGGTTGACGCTCGGAGCATACGCAGGCTGGACGGCAGCGGATCAAGAGGCAGTAGCTGCGACCGTGTTTGCGAATCGCCCAGCAACTGGCTATGTGGATCTGGCTTCTCTGCAAACCGCGTTTGACACGGCGGTCGCGGAGCGCACCGCATTGGCAGCGGTCAACAACGCGGTGGACGAAGCTTCGCTCCAAACTGCACTTGAAGACCCAGCGCTCAGCCTGGTACTCGGCGTATACACCAGTTGGTCGACGAACGACAAAGTGGCTGTTGCAGCGGCTGTATTGGCAGGACGCCCAGGCGCAGGTTATGCAGACCTGAACGGACTGCAAACCGCATTTGATGCAGCGGTGGCGATGCGCACATCGGTGGCGGCGGTCAACTCGGCGGCTGATGCCTCCGCGATCGAACTGGCACTCGAAGATGCAGCACTCGGATTGACACTTGGCGCATACGCAGGCTGGTCGGCAGCAGACCAAGCGGCGGTCGCGGCTGCTGTATTGGCAGTGCGTCCAGCGGGCGGTTTTGCGGACACAACGGCAATCCAGACCGCGTTTGACACAGCGGTAACGTCGCGTACAGCAATGGCAGCGGTGAACAGCGCAGTGGATGCAACGGCGATGGAAGCAGCGCTGGAAGATGGCACGCTCGGTCTGACTCTGGGCGCGTACACAGGCTGGGCAACAGCAGACCAAGCAGCAGTAGCGGCAACCGTACTCGGCAACCGCCCTGTAAGTGGCTATGCGGACTTGGCAGCAATCCAGCAGGCATTTGATGACGCATTCAGTGCTCGTGTGCCGCTGGCTGGCCTCAACTTGACGGCAGATGCAGGCGCGATGTTGACGGCGTTGGCGGACCCAGCACTCTCCATCGACCTCGGCGTATTGACAGGTTGGTCGACAGCCGACCAAACAGCGGTGGCAACCGAATTGTTGACAAACCGTCCAGCAGACGGCTATATGGACCTCGCATCGTTGCAAAACACATTTGACGGAATCGTGGCATTGCGTGTGCCAGTAGCGGCAGTGAACTCCGCACTGGGCCCAGTGGAGATCGAAACGGCACTCGAAGACGCAGCACTCGGTCTGACGCTCGGCGCTTACGCAAGCTGGTCGCAAGCCGACCAAGCAGCTGTGGCAGGGGATGTCTGGATGGCCCGCCCAGCAGGCGGTTTCGCAGATCTGGCAGCGGTACAAGCTGCGTTTGATGCGGCAGTAGCGACACGCGGAGCAGTGGCGGCAGTCAACACTGCACTTACTGGTGCAGACATGCGAGCGGCGCTCGAAAATGTCGCTCTTGGCCTCGACCTGACCTTCTACAACTCGCTGGGCGCGTTGGATCGTACGCTTGTCGCTGATTTGATGGTTCTGGAACGACCAGACTATGGCTATGAAGATCAAGCGCACATCCAAGCATACCTCGACGGTATGGTGGACCTCTTGTCGCTCGACCGTGACCGGTCGACATTGGCAATCGGCTACGGACTTGGCGATTCGGCATCACAAGTTACACAAGACCTCACGTTGCCAACGACCGGATTCAGCGGTTCGACGATCACATGGTCTTCTGACAGCCTCGGTGTAATCGGTACTAATGGTACGGTGACTCGTCCAGCGTTCTTGTCGGGTGACGCAGTGGTTGTTCTCACGGCTACACTTGAGAAAAATGGCCTGACGTTGACCAAGGAATTTGTCGTCAAAGTCCTGAAGCAAGCGGCAACAGATCTGGAATCGGTTACCACTGCTAAACATGCGCTTGAAGTCGGTTACCAAGCAGGCGATTCGGCAAGCGGCGTAACACAGAACCTCGATCTCGCTTCCATGGGTTCATTTGACACGACGGTGACGTGGAGCAGTGACAACAATGCGTTGATCGCAGCGGACGGTACGGTGACTCGCCCAACGAACGCGGAAGGCGATCAAGTGGTCACGCTGACAGCAACGATCACCAAGGGCGTCGAAACGACGACCAAGACATTTGTCGTGAAAGTTCTGAAGCAAGCGCAGACCGATGCAGAAGCGGTAACCAACGCAAAAGCGGCGCTGAGCGTTGGCTACGCAGCGGGTGATGCAGCAACGGCTGTCACACAAGACCTGACACTCGCGACAACGGGTGCAGATGGTACGTCGATCACGTGGAGCAGCGACAACCCTGCGTTGATCGCAGCGGACGGTACGGTAACTCGTCCAGCGAATTCAGCGGGCGATGCTGTCGTGGTTCTGACCGCGACGATCACGAAAAATGGTGCGGAAACCACCAAGACGTTCGTCGTCAAAGTTCTGAAGCAAGCGGTAACCGACGCAGAAGCGGTTGAATCTGCAGCAGCGGCGCTGACTGTCGGTTACGCAGCAGGTGATTCGGCAAGCTACGTGACGCAGAACCTTACCCTGCCAACAACAGGTGACAACGGCACGACCGTTACGTGGAGCAGTGACAACATCGGTGTGATCACACCAAACGGCGCGGTGATCCGTCCGTATAGCACTCAAGGTGATCAAGTGGTCACACTGACCGCAACGATCAGCAAGAACGGCGTCACGACGACCAAGACGTTTGTCGTCAAAGTCGTGAAGCAAGCGCAGACCGATGGGGAAGCGATTGAGATCGCATGGCACCACCTGCAAATCGGCTATGCACCAAGCGAGACCGAATTCGATGTGACGCAGAATATCATGTTGCCAACAGCAGGTGCAGAAGGCACAGCCATCACATGGGCATCTGGCAACACAGCGGTCATCGCGGCCGACGGTACGGTCACGCGTCCGGATCACGCAACGGGCAATGTGACCGTCACCCTGACAGCAACGATTACCAAAGGCGCGGCAATCACTCAGAAGACGTTCAACGTAACCGTTCTGGCCAACGCACCAATCCCAGTGACGCCAGCACCACTGGCAGCCAACATCGTGGTGACAAACAACCCAGCAGGCGCAACCGACACCGTCTATGTGAATGGTCTGCAAACGGGCGATCTCGTCACCGTCTATGCGGCTGACGGCACCACCAAGTTGGCAGAAGGAACCGTTCTGCCAGGCAGTGTATCGGCAACGTTGCAAATCAGCCAACTGGGCACGACGGGCGGTAACGTGAAAGTGACCGTCACGCGTCCTGGTCACCTCGTAAGCGCACCTGTGACCAAGGTGTTTGCAGCCGAAAACGCGAAGCCATACTCGATTGAAAATGGCATTCTGAACAGAGCGAGCGGCATCAAGGCAACGGTCACGATCCAGCCAACCGAAGGCATGGTGGTGAGCGGCAACAAATATGTCGTCTTCGAACTGATGAACGGCACAACGCCAGAAGGCATCATCGTCCTGCAATACAACAGCCAAACGGCAGAACAGTTGACCGCACACTTCAACAAACCGAACAACGCGAACTACAAAGTCAAAGTGTTCGTGGTTGACGGTTATGGCAGCTCCATCGGCGATGTGGGTAACACATTGGCTACTCCTGTCACCTTGCAATAAGCAACATCCTGTTTATCCATTACTGATGGGATCGAACCTGTGAGCGTACAGGTTCGATTCCGTTATTGAGAGAGCGAGGATTCCAAACGTGAGGACCAGATTGATAACTGTGATCTCCGCTGCCGCCCTGTTGTTTGGCAGCATGTCCGGAGTAGCTTCAGCGATGGTGCCAACAGCCACTCCAGTCACCGTCGCACCGATAATGGTCAAGAGTCCGGGAAGCAGCGTTACCATCTCTGGCACAACCATCTTCCCAGAGGTCATCATCAAAGTGATGACTCAAAACAACGTCATCGTGTATTACGATGTGGCAGAGGTTATCGGCGGTGCCTATTCGAAAACCTTCCAACTGCCAATCGATGCAACGGAGGGCACGTACAGCGTCGTCGTCGGCAAAGGCACGGATGTATCCCTCCGAGCGTTTGAAGTATCGAGCGGCGGTGGTGGTGGCAACCCAGGTGGCGGTAACCCAGGTGGCGGTAACCCAGGCGGTGGTAACCCAGGTGGTGGTAACCCAGGTGGCAACCCGAACCCGATCACCGATGCAGACCCAACGACAGGCTCGAAGTTCGAGATCTCGATTCCAGCGGGCACCGTTGCGCAACAGGCGCAGCAAAACGGGAACCGTACAGTGGTGAAAGCGGTCGTTGATGAGCAGAAACTGACCGACTTCATCAACCAAAACCTCGGCAATGTTGTAAACCCTGAGAACAAACAAAAAGTCGTTGTCTTGGAAGTCACCGGCCAAGCCGACACGGTTCAAACTGGCTTGAAAGTCAACACCTTCAAGACGCTGGGAGCAAAAGACACAGGTGCTGCCGTCGAGATCAAATCGACGCTCGGCTCGATCCTGATTCCGGCGCAAGTAGTCAGCACACAAGCACAGGCCCTCGGCTTGCAAGGCGAATCACCAGTGTCCGTCACCATGTCCAAAGTGGACAAGCAGACGGAAGAGAAGATCAACAACTCGATCACTGGCAACGGCGCGCAAACGCTCATCACGCCAATCGACTTCCGTATCGAAGCGACGTCTCAAGGGAAAACAGTCGAGTTGAACAACTTCGACTCCTACATCGAGCACACGCTGAACCTGCCATCCACGGCGAACAATGTGAACATCAAGCACATGGCGGGTGTCATGGTTGACCCATCCACAGGCGGCTACTATCCGATGCCAACTTGGTTCACCAAGAAAACAGACGGCGATGTCGATGGAACGATCTTGCGCAAAGGCAACTCCGTTTATACCATCGTCAAAAACGTCAAGACCTTCTCCGACATCGAGAGAAGCTATGCGAAAGAAACGATCGAGACCCTCGCGAGCAAATTTGTCGTCGGCGGTTACGGTGATGGTAGCTTCTTGCCAGCCAAGCGCATCACCCGTGCGGAATTTGCAACACTGTTGATCCGTTCGCTCGGCATCTTGCCTGAGCAAACAGCCTCTGCGAACTTCTCCGATGTCGAGTCGGATGACTGGTATGCAGGAGCGGTTTCGGCAGCCGTGAAAGCGGGCCTGATCGCAGGCTACGAAGACAACACGTTCCGTCCGAACCGTGAAGTCACGCGCCAAGAGATGGTGCAGATGATCTACAACAGCATGAAGATGGCTGGTTACGACAAGCCGATCACAGCGGCGGAAAAAGCGAATCTGCTCAGCAAGTTTGCAGACGTGGAATCCGTTCCGGCTTGGGCGGCGGAAGCGGTTGCAGTCGCAACTCGCGAGCAAATCGTCAGCGGCATGGAAGACAGCACATTTGCTCCAACGGGCAAAGCGGACCGCGCACAAGGCGCAACCGTCCTCTACCGCATGATGAAAGCCCTGCGTTTTATCAACTAATCGTCAGCGAAATCAACCAAGACCTGGGTGCCAGAGACGAACACGCTCTGTCACCCAGGTCTTTTTTTCAGCCATTGGTCTAACTGAAGGATTCCCAAATAAAAAATATTTTGTAGAATGGGACTGTGTAAGAGCATCGGAAAATCGATACATAAGCGTTTGAAGGGAAGGATCGAAACTGCATGAACACATACATTAAAACCATCACCGCATCCGACCGCGAGATCATGCAACAAGCCGCTGAGCGTTGGGATCAACTGACCAAACCGCTGGGCGCACTGGGCAAACTAGAAAGCGTCGGCGTGCGTCTTGCAGGGATTCAAGGCACAGTCTTCCCATCGGTGGAGCGTCGTGCTGTCGTCGTCATGTGTGGCGACCACGGTGTCGTGGCCGAAGGGGTCAGTGCCTATCCGCCGGAAGTCACCGGCTTGATGATGCAAAACTTCGTGGACGGCAAAGCGGCGATCAACGTGCTGGCCAAGCAGATGGATGCAGCCGTACTGGTCGTCGATATCGGCAGCCGTCTGGAAACGCCATGTGAGGAAGTGTATCAACGCAAAATCAAACTAGGCACCGACAACATGGCACATGGCCCTGCGATGAGCCGTGAGGAAGCACAGGCCGCCATCGAAGTCGGCATCGAGATGGCCGAACTGCTGAAAGCCCAAGGCGTGCAAGTGATTGCGCTCGGCGAGATGGGGATCGGCAACACCACGCCGAGCAGTGCCCTGACTGCTGTGCTGACAGGTCAGTCACTTCATCAACTGGTCGGCCGTGGCACAGGCATTGAAGATGAGGCACTGAAGAACAAAAAGCGCATCATCGAGCAAGCGATCCATGTGAACCAACCGGATGCAAGCGATCCGCTCGACGTCCTCGCCAAAGTGGGCGGTCTGGAAATCGCTGGACTGGTCGGTGTGATTCTCGGTGCAGCACAGAACAAAATCGCTGTGCTCGTCGATGGTGTGATCGCGGGTGCGGCTGCTTTGGTCGCCTTCAAGATGACAGACCTCGTGCGAGACTACCTGTTCGCCTCGCATCTCTCACAAGAGCCCGCCCATGCCGTGATCCTGCAAGCGATTGACCTCGAGCCGATGCTGACCATGGACATGCGCCTTGGCGAAGGCACTGGCGCCGTGCTGGCGATGCCGCTGCTCGAAGCCTCGACCCGCTTGGTGCGCGACATGGCTACATTTGCCGATATTGGTTTGGCGTAAGGGAACAGGGCTGTAGTGAGTGG
>Ga0068898_10946369_pt1 | contig 15530 bp, 3 predicted proteins | sample SoiCruaftwetup5A_FD_65918 | JGI IMG/M metagenome (GOLD analysis project Ga0068898, IMG submission 65918) | Soil microbial communities from Colorado Plateau and Sonoran desert - Soil Crust after wet up 5A (Metagenome Metatranscriptome) | ecosystem: Environmental > Terrestrial > Soil > Desert ...
GTGATTGCTGCTCCCAGACGTTGTTCCTATACGGGCTGTTTTTCTCATTGGGCGTTCCCATCTGGGTGTGCCCATCCGGGTGTGCCCAAGCCGCAGGCTGTATTGATGCTCATTCCACGTGATTTGCCTTTGCCATCCCACTCATTAGTGGAATGGGAGATTGCAATGCGCATGGCGATGAAATTGTGTCAATTATTCTTGCGCGACGTGTAACTCGTAAGAGAGCGCTCTGTCTAACAGGCGCAAACTGAGAAAATGGTCACTGGCTAAATGCATGAAGAGTTGGCGTGGCCGTCATTTTACATAGCCGCAAACAGTAGTAGAATTAAGCATTCCCGTTTCTGATAACTACTCACGTTTGAGCTTCAGCATCGCTACAGGAGCCTCTGCAATAAGAGGCACAGTCCTGAGCAAGGAGAATTGTTGATGCGTCTTTTAAGTCTTTGCAGGCTGCAAGAGCAGTCCACCGGCGCGTTGCCCCAAGCGACGCGCTTCCTCGTGTCCTGGCGTATAGCGCCCTTTCTGCTGATGTGCGTCTTGCTCGGCGCTTTTTCATCCGGGCATAACGCTATGGCGCAGGGGCCAAATAACCCGGCTGCGGTCATTCTGACTCCGATCAACGACCGCAACAGCGAATCAGACACTCTTGGCACACGTCCGGGGCCACTGCCTTCGTTTCAGGTCAGGCTTCGTAGTGAGGATGAGGGAGGCATTGCTCCGAGCAACAATGTCCTGGTGACGCTGCGGGTGGACAACCAGCCGGCTGCCGGCACGACCCCTGACAACGACCCCGAAGTGCTGATTGCCACAGTTGCTCAGCCCGCGTTCCGGCGCCGCCAGACGCTTCTTTTCACGCCACAGGCCTACACTGAAGTGCAGGAAGTGCGTGTCCAGGGGCAAAATGGCATTCTGGAAGATGGCGACCAACCTTTTCGCGTATTTGTGGAGAGCGTTCGTAGCGCCGATGTTCGCTATGAGAATCTGGGTAGTCAGGCAACCGGTGGCACCGGCATTGGCCAGTTCGTGCTGGGCGTCAATACCGACAATGATGTTACTCCGGCTCCCAATACAGCTGCGATACGGATTGTGAATCTGGGGTCCAATCCTTCTGACCCCAACGTTACTTTGAATCCCATCGTCACCAATGAAAATGGCGCGCAGCAATCTGTGTCTGTGGTCTTGACCAAGGCTCCCACTGCCGATGTGGACATCATTTTCCAGACCAGTGATCCCACCGAGGGCTTAATTCGCCGGGCTGACGGTTCTCTGGCCGAACAGATCGTTTTAACCTTCTCGCCTGATTCGGGTTCGCAATTCGCGTGGAATGTTCCCCAGACCGTGACCATTCAAGGTGTGGAAGACCCAGAGGGCGCGATTGTTGACGGCAATATCGGCTATCGCATCATCACAACTGTAGCCGACACCACGCTCGACTCCGACTATGCGGCTATTGATCCGCCTGATATTATCGCCACGAACAACGACAACGAGATCTTTGGTTTGACGCTGTCGCTGAGCTTTGTGGTCGTTTTTGAAGGTCAAACCGCAACGATCAATGCGGTGCTGAATCGCGCGCCAACCCAACCGGTGCGTTTCCGGCTGCAGGCCAGGGTGCCAAGCACCGGTTCGCCTAACACATGGCCGGTTTCCAATGAAGTCATCCTCAGCCAGAGCGAACTTGTCTTCGCCCCGGAAACTTTCAACGTCCCGCAGCAAATTGCGATCACGGGAATCAGCGACAATATCGTTGATGGCGATAAGCCATTTGCCATCGTCGCGGAAAATGCGCTGAGCAGTGACCCGAACTACAACAACAGGTTCGGCACAGTAGTCAACGGCACTGTGGTGGATGTGGATCAGGCCTTTGTCAGAATTCAGCCGCCGGGTGGTTTGGAAACCTCGGAAGGGGGGCGCGTCGCCACCTTCCAGGTCAGCCTCGGCTCCAAGCCTCAGGCCGGACAGCAGGTGCGTATCAATCTCGCCAGCAGCAACACGGCGGAAGGCCGCGTTACGCCATCCACGCTCACCTTCACAGCAGCCGATTGGAACACGCCGAAGACGGTGACGATAACCGGCGTAGACGACCCGTTTGCCGATGGTGACCAGAGCTATCGAATTGACCTGACCATAGAACAAGATGCCGCTGGCGGCACGTTGTTCGACAATGATTACGAGCGCATTCAATTGCTGCCCGTTACAGTAATTAACCGCGATGACGGAGATGCCATCGGTCTGGTGGTGACACCGAGTTCAGGGTTGAGAACGCGTGAAGATGCCACCACGACGGCCACCGTCAGGGTTCATCTCAGCTTCCAACCGACAGCTAACGTGACGGTCCCGGTGCGCTCCAACAACCTGAACGAAGGCGTTGTCACTCCGTCCCGCTTGACATTTACGCCCAGCAACTTCGCCACACCGCAGGTGCTGACCATAACCGGCGTCAATGATTTCATAGACGACGGCGATCAGCAGTATCAGATTATCTTTGACAGGCTTATCAGCACCGATCCGAACTATCGTTTCGACCCGGCTGATTTAACCGTGACAAACGAGGACGAGGATGTCGCCGGAGTTTCGGTGACGCGTCCTGACCGTTCCCCGCCGGTTGGCCTGGAGACGACGGAGGCCGGAGGCACGGATGTCTTTAACGTGCGCCTGGCTACGCAGCCCACGTCCAATGTCACGCTGAACTTGAGCACCCGCGCTGAGACTGAAGTTAGCTTCAGCCCCTCCTCGATTGTCTTTACTCCCGGTGAGCCGCCAGCCGGCTCCCCGGCTAACGTGGTGAATTGGAACCGGGGAGTCCGTGTGACCGTGACCGGTCTGGATGACACGGTGAAAGATGGCGACATTCCGTGGACGATTATCACGCAGCCCCTGGTGAGCAACGACCCCAAATATAATGGCCTTAATCCGGTCAATGTGAGTGGCGTCAACAGGGATAATGAAGAGGCAGGCATCTTCTTCAATCCGCCCATTCTGGTAACGACAGAAGGCGAAAGCACACAGTTCTCAGCGTTCCTGACCGTAAAGCCCGCCTTTGATGTGCGCTTCACGCTGAGCGTGAGCGCTGGTGACGAAGATGAAGTGCGCCTGAGCCAGAACGTCCTGCTCTTTACGCCGAGCAACTTCAATCAGCCGCAGAGCATCACTATTACGGGTCTTCGTGACTTCGTGCGTGATGGCGATCAGCCCTTCGAGGTGATTGTCTCTGGTGCCGTGAGCAGCGACCCTGTTTATAACCGAAACTTCGGCAGAGTGGTTGAGGGCACCAACATCGACGTGGATGCCCCCGGCATTGTGGTGAATGCGGCGGCGCGCCTGGAAACTACTGAACTTGGCGGAACCGACACCTTTACCGTGGCTCTGGCGACTCGTCCGGCAGCAGGCACAACAGTCACTGTGCGCGCCACCAGCAGCGACACGACCGAAGGCCGGGTTGCGCCTGCTACGCTGACCTTCAACGAAAGCAACTTCAACGTGCCGCAAACCGTAACAGTGCGCGGCGTTGATGACGCCCTTGAAGATTTCGACCAGTCCTATCGAATTCTGCTGGCTGTGGACAATACGGTAGTCGGCTCCGATCCCGATTATGCGTCTGTTACGGTGAATCCGGTGAACGCCGTCAACCGCGACAATGAGAAGCCGGGAGTGACCGTCACTCCGTCCTCGGAATTGCGCACTACGGAAGCCAGGCCAGAAACCACCACCTTTGCGGTGACTCTCAACGGACCGCCCACCTCTAACGTTCAGGTGGTATTGCGCTCGACCAATACCAAAGAGGGCCGCCTGATTGACCCGGCTACGGGACAGGTAGACGCCGATAACTCGTTAACCCTGACCTTTACGGCAGCGAACTTTAATCAGGCGCAAACCATAACGGTGCAGGGCATGGATGACGCCTTTGCGGATGGCGATATTAGCTATCGCGTTGATTTCAGGGTGGTCAGCAATGACGCCAGATACAATGATCTGAAGGTTCCTTCCGTGCTGTTGGTCAATGTGGACAATGATCAGGCCGGGGTCGATATCACGCCGATCACTGGCTTGAGCGTCTCCGAATCGGGCAGCAATACCTTTACGGTCCGGCTCAGGAGCCAGCCGCGAGGCGATGTCACGATGAGCCTGACGAATCAGACTCCCTCCCAGGTGACGATCAACGTAACGAGCATTACCTTTTCGCCGGGTGCGCCAACGCAAGCGAACACAGGCACACAACGTTTCACGCGCTGGGATCGCCCGGTGACGGTAACAGTGCGCGGCGTGCGAGATCAAATCCGTGACGGCAACCAGCCGTTCGTTATCGAAACCGGAGCGTTGGTCAGCACCGATGCTACATATAATGGGTTGAACCCGGCGAATGTGCGTGGCACTGCAATCGATGTTGACGTGCCGGCCATCGGAGTGCGTCCGGCCAGCACCGGCATTCGCACCTCGGAAGCGGGAACGACTTCGTTCTTCCGTGTGCGGTTGGCCACCAGGCCGGCAGCGGACGTGACAATTCCTCTTCGTGTCATCGATACCACAGAGGCGCGCCTTGATCAAAGCCAGTTGGTATTCACGACAGCAAACTGGAACATTGAGCAGCGGGTTATCGTGACAGGCGTAGACGATACGATTGAAGATGGCCCGGTGACGTATCAGATTGTCATTGGCAAGCCGGTCAGCGCAGATCGCAACTACAGCGCTCTGGCTGCGGTGAATCTGGACGGCATCAACGCCGACAATGACGATAAGACTCCCCCGACAGTCGCGATTACCACGCCGGCCAACAATGCTTTCCTGACGTCGTTGGCGACTATCTCCGGCACTGCCGCAGACCAGCCCAGTGCGACTAATCCTGACCTTGGCATCGTGAGCGGCATCAAAAGGGTGGAGGTGCGCCTCTCCCGCTTCGATGATCCGAGAACCACGACAGTCAACGAGGCCGGTTTCTACAACCGTTCGACCGGCGTTTTCGACAGGACGTTTAATGCTGCGGCGCACGTGATCCCGGCGAACTACGACGCCACAACCGGACAGTGGACGCTGACTATTCCCGCACTTAAAGGCACTCCGCCCACTCTGCCGTCGGGTCGTTATTCGGTGCGCGCAACGGCAATTGATAACGCGGATGCCGCCGCAGGCAATACCAGCAATGTGGGCACCAGCGCAATCGTCAATTTCACGGTTGACACTCAGGCGCCGCCGCAAAATCAGGTGCTGATTATCCAGCCGGCCCAGGACGCGGTGTACACGACCTTAGCCGAGGTGCGGGGTGTGGCGCGTGATGACGTTGCGGGCAGCGGAATCAAGGCCGTGCGCCTGTTGGTTTTCCGGGCGGCGAATGCGGCCACCGGCACGACCAACGGCTACTTGCAGGACGATGGAACGTTCGTGCCAAGCCGCCCCGCGGAACTTGTGACTCTGGGAGAAGCGAACGCTACCGGAGGCTTTAACTTCACTTATGTGTTCAGCCCGCCACTGCAGCCGGGCCGGTATTTTGTCCAGGCGGTGGCTGAAGATCAGGCGGGCAATAAGACGCTCTCTGAGCGCATCTTCTTCACAATGCGGAATGCGGCCTCTGGCCCGGATGATTTCCTGGTCGGCCAGACATACCTGATTTCGCTGCCGTATATGGATTCCAGCACGATTACTGCGACCTCGACGCCGGATGAGGTCTTCAACGTTCCGATGATTGACGCGGCAACTGGTAATCGGAACTACCAACTCAACCGCTTCAATGCGGAAACACAAACCTACGAGTTGCTGGGGCCAGGAGATGCATTGAGGCGAGGCGAGGGCTACTTCATCAGGCCGCTGACAGCGAATGTGCGCATTCTGCGTCCGGGCGATGATCCCACGCGCGTTCCTATGGCCAGAAGCATAAGCGCGTTTGTGGTGACCTTGCGCCGGAACCCCAGCGCAAATCCACAGGACCAAAACAACGGTTTCAATCTCATTGGCAATCCGTTCAATCCTGAAAATTATCTCGCCGCCGACTGGACGAACGCGACGGTGCAATACAATGGAGTCACGTATGGAAGCGTCATCGAAGCGGCGGCAGCCGGTATCGTGGATAGCCGCTTGTTCACCTATGACGCATCCACGAACGGCTATCAACCCGTTGAGGGCAATATGGAACCCTTTAGAGGGTATTTTGTCAAGACGTTCTACGATGGTGTCAAGGTAACGCTCAAGGGTATTTCCTCATTGCCTTGATACCTCGCCGTTGGTCGCATCAGGCCCGGCACACTAATGACAACATTAGTGTGCCGGGCGCTTGCGCCAGCACTTTCGCAAACAATTGAAATGAGACATAAAAAGCGACGTTCTAGAGCGCTTTTGCTAGCCGGAGCAATCGCAGGCAACCTGATGTTAGGCGGGTGCCGTCCCGCACCGGCACCCGAAGATGGCAATGCCGTCAAACCGCACAGCACTTCGGATACCAAGTTGAGTGCAGCGCCCAAAGGCGGCAATTCCGGCACGACCCGCACTGCGGCGAAACCGGCGCCTGTAGCCACGATGACTGTAACGCAGGCAATGGGAGTTGATATTCTCAAGGCTTTCAACGCGGAGCCAAGGATGAAAGGGCACGCCGTGAGTGTCGGCACCGATCCTGGCACGGTGTGGCTAAATGGTTCGGTGGTTAAAGCGGAACAACGCGTTCTGGCCGAAAGAATCGCGCGCCGCGTCGCGCCGAAGTCGAAAGTGGTTAATCAATTAAAAGTTGGTTCGCCACCTTTAGTGCGCTCTTCTGGCGCTCCGGTAGCTAATCCGGTAGCCAAAAAGAAAGATTAGAAAAACAGCCATCAGGCGAAACCAACTTTTGATTGGATTTTAAAAGCCTGTGTGGAACACAAATTTTAATCATCAGGTCTAATATCGCAATTTTTCTTTGCGGGCCTTAATCGTTTCAAGTTTTTAGTCGTTAGAGGAGTAACATGATCGAATCATTTTCGTTCCTATGGAAACCAGCGCACCGCACGCAGCGCTTGTTATGGACGTGGGCTGCTTTGTGCCTGTTCAGCCTGTTTGCCGGCGCGCCAGCATGGGCAGCCTCACGCTTTTCCATTACGCAAAATGTCACCGTTGCAGAGGGTGCGACGGCGACGTTCCGTATTACGCGTACGGACGACACCCCAGCGGATGCGTCAAATAGTATCACCATCAACGTGACATCCAGCGGTGTAACTGCTACTTCTGGCGTAGACTTTAACCCGGTGACGCCAAACAGTGTGACCTTTGCGCCGGGGCAGACGATCAAGCAGGTCACTGTGGCTACGGTGCAGGACACTCTGAAGGAAGAGAACGAAACCTTCACCGTTGACCTTAACACCTCTGACCCGAATGCGGTGCTCACTGTCCAGCAGGGAACCGGAACCATTATTGATGACGATCCCGTTCCTACCGTTACGCTGAGCGAGGATCAGACGGTGAACGAAGGCAGCCCCAGCGTTACCTTCAGGGTCTTTCTCTCCAACGCCAGCGGTCAGGAAATTCGAGTCAATTACACCACAAGCAACCAGGAAGCGATTTCCGGTCAGGATTATACTGCCACCAGCGGGCAGCTCATTTTTGCGCCAGGTGATACGGAAAAAACGATTACGATTCCGATCATTAACGACGCTCAAGATGAGACAAGCCCGGAGCGTTTTTTCTTCACTATTTCAGGTGCGACAAACTCTTCAATTACCCGCCCTCAAGCGGTTGTTTCCATTATTGATAACGATGGCCCCACCATCAGCATCAACGATGTTCAGGTGACTGAAGGCCAGACGGCCGTTTTCACCGTCAGCCTTTCGGCGCCTGCGACGGAGCAGGTGCGTGTCAATGTCACCACGCAGGACTTCGACGCCGTCGCAGGTAGCGACTACACGCCTATCGTTTCGCCGCCATTGACTCTGATTTTTAATCCTGGCGAACGCACTAAGACTGTCAATGTGATCACGATTGACGACAATGTGGATGAGGGAGACCCTAACGATCTGCCTGAACGTGAGCTATTCTTCGTCAACTTAAGCAGTCCGCAGGGCGCCGGCATCAATGGCGCTAACCCCATTACGGACACGCAGGGCATCGGCACCATCCTGGACAACGATACCCCACCTTCCATCTCCATCGCCGATAGCGAAGTGCTGGAAGGGAACGCCGGCACCAGTCAGATTACCTTTACTCTCACTCTGTCGAACCGCAGCGAGAAGAACATTTCGGTGCAATATCAGTCATCTGTGGGCGGCCCGGCTCCGGCGCAGGCCAACGATTTCCAGCCTGCGATTGGCACTGTCACATTTGCGCCTGGCGAAATGTCCAGACAAATTACCCTGCTGGTTAATGGCGACACCGCTATTGAGCCAAACGAAACATTCGTTGTCAACCTGAGCAACCCGGTCAATGTCTCAATCAATGATGGTCAGGCAGTAGGCACCATCCGCGATGACGACACCCGTCCCGGTGTGACCATCAGCGATGTCGCTCTGACCGAAGGGCCACTTGGCGCATCCAGGACCTTCACCTTCAAAGTGAGCCTGACATCCGCCACCAGTAATGTGGTGAGTGTGCGCGCCACTACACAAAACAGCAGCGCGCAAGCGGGCGTGGATTACACCGCTCTTAGCCAGGACATTGTCTTTGCGGCAGGCGATACCGAAGAAGATTTCAATGTGACCGTCATTGGTGACGACATTGATGAGCTTAATGAGACTTTCCTGGTCAGCCTCACTAACCTGACCGGCGAGACTGTGGCGACGATTGCTGATGCTCAGGCTATCGGCACAATTATCGATGATGATGAAGCGCCTACTCTGACAATCGCTGGTCCGACAACGGCCGTTCCTGAAGGCGATACCGGCTTCACCCCGGCGGTCTTTACCGTCACACTGTCAGCGCAATCGGACCGTCCGGTCACGGTGCAATACACCACCCAGAATGGCACGGCTAACGCCAGCCAGGATTACAACGCGGTTTCAGGCACGCTCACCATTCCGGTAGGCCAAACCTCCGGCACCATCACGGTGGATGTGATCGGCGATACCCTGTACGAAAATGGCGGCACGGCGGAGACTTTCAATGTTACGCTGTTTAGCCCGACTAACGCCATCATCGGCACTCCTACCGCAACCGCGACGATCAACGATACAGATCTCGCGCCGCCGATTCCGTTGAGGATTTCTCCCGACCGCGGATATGCCGATTTCAATGGCGACAACGGCGTCATCGTGCTGATTGAAGTTTCGTCTCTCGCTGGATTGAGAGCTGTTTACTTTGATGACGGTGATGGCAACTCCGCCACCCCCGGCGTGCGTGCGCGCATTGATCGAACCGACAACAACCCCAACCCCAAGCAAATTTACGCCGAGGTGCCGGTTGGCGCACGCAGTGGACCGATCACGCTTGAGTATGACAGTGGCTTCTCGACAGGGGGCAATTTCCGCGTATTGCCAGTCATTACCGACTTCTCGCCGAGACGTGGCGTGACGGGCAACCGCAACCCGGTTTACCTCGGAACCGAGGTTACTATCACCGGACGTAACTTCATCGAGAATGGGGTTAACAACGTTTCTGACATCCTCTTTGGTGGACAGGAAATATCGAGGTCCGACGGAAGTGGTTCGTTCAGGGTTGTAAACGACACAACCATTATTGCCAATGTGCCGCAAGGCGCCACTAGTGGCCCTATCACTGTGAGGTCGCCGTTTACTCCTACGAACGGGCCTGGAACCGGTGGCTTGGCCAGCCGGGACACGTTCATTGTGGATGATGTAACCAACGCCTCTATCGCCGTTTCTCGCTTTACGCCTAATGTCATCCCAGAGAATGCGGTTTTGCCGCTCAACTCGGCGACGGCGACCGTGACATTGAACCGTGCGCGACAGAATGATCCGGCGGGGACTCTACTCGCCCCACGTCGTTCGGTGAAACTTACGATTTCCAGCCGCACTACGAATTCGGACCCGCTCGATCAATTCAGGGTATTTCCTCGTTTCTTTGTGGAGAACACAATCACCGGGGAGCTCTTCCCCAACCCTGCTATCAATCCTTCGGGAGTTTCTGAGCTTGACGTCTTCATTCCTGCAGATGATCTGACCTCGCAGTTCCGTGTGCAGCTGGTCTATGCGGGCGATGATTTTCTCAAGGAAGACCAGCGAATTGTGCTGACTGCGAGGTTCGAGAGCCAGGATCCTCGTTACGCGAGTGGCAATGCTTCAAATAACGAGACGGTGCGTCGCGATCTGCATGGCGTGACGATCGATATTGCCGATGCCGGACAGGTGTTGCGCACCAGTGAGCGCGGCGCTGCCGACCCGACAGGCAAGGGCGTGACCGAGTTCACAATCCGCTTGCTCAATATTGACTTCATCAATCCGTTTGGTCCCGATACGCCACCGCCCAGCTCGCCCGGTAACTTCAATCCGAACGACCCGGCTAACCGCGAAGGCGAAAAGAACATAGATGCGCGACCCAAGGCGGATGTGCTGGTCACTGTGCAAAGCACTGATACCAGCGAAGGTTTGCCTTCTTACTTTGTGCAGGACTTCGACAACGACGGCAACGGGCCAGACACCGCGCAGGGCGTGGTAGCTATCCAGCCGATTCCGGTGCAGAGTGGCCAGCAGATCATCTTGTTCTCGGTTGACGTGACCAGCCCCGAATTCTACCGGAATCCGCACATCGTGCGCGTCACCGGCGTAGACGATCCTGATGCCGATGGCGATGTGATTTATGGCATCACCACTGAGAGTGTGGTGAGTAGCGACCGTGAATACGATCAGCTCAACGCTTCCCGCTTTGCCGATACGGTGCGCATCGTCAACACCGACGATGAGACCAACGTTGTTCAGCCGGGACAACCAGCGTTCCTGTTTACTTCAGGCAACAACCAGACAACCCCGTCGCCCAATGCGCCGTCAACAGATAATTTGACGACAAATGAAAGCGGCAGCACCGCCGTCTTCACGGTCCGCCTCAACACGCAGCCAACCGCCAACGTTACGTTCAGGGTGCGGAGCGACGATATTACCGAAGGTCTATTGGTTGATCCCGTCACCGGCCAGCAGGTTGAAGAAGTCACCTTTATCTTCACGCCCAACACGCCACCTCAAGGCTCGGCGGCCAACGTCAGGCGCTGGGATGTGCAGCAGACTATCACCATTAAAGGTCAGGACGACACTTTGCGCGATGGCGACCAAGATTACATCCTGCTCACCTCGACGCAGAGCGCCGACCCGGTCTACAATCAGCTTGATCCGCCCGATCCTGTGGCCCGCAACCGCGACAACGAAGCAGCTGGCGTAACCGTGTTGCCCACGTTGCTGACCATTGACGAAGGGGCAAGCCGCACCTTCACGGTGGTGCTCAACCTCCAACCGACTTCAGATGTGATTATCAATTTGCGCTCCAGCGATACATCAAGGGGACGCATTGATAAGACGCGCCTGACCTTTACCCCCATTAACTGGGATCAACCGCAAACAGTCACAGTCACAGCCACGGATGACATTATTGATAACGCTGATCAACAGTTCACGATTGAAATTGATCAGGCTATCAGTTCCGATCCTCAATACAGCACCCAGAATCCGACAGACGTGACGGTGTTCCGCTTGAACAACGACTTTGCCGGGTTCACCGTCACACCGGTGAACGGTTTGGTGACGACTGAAGCTGGAGGCACGGCAACATTCACGGTGAGACTCAACAGTGTGCCAACCGCCAATGTGACTATCCCGTTCACTTCCTCCAATACCACGGAGGGCAGAGTGTCGGCTCCCGGCCAGACCACCCCATCAGACTCGGTAACGCTGACATTCACTCCGGCGAACTTCAGCACACCGCAGACGGTAACGGTCACCGGTCAGGATGATCCGGTTCAGGACGGCGATCAGCCTTATCAAATCACATCGGGCAGTGCCAACAGCACCGATTCGGCTTACAATTCTCTGCGCGCCGCTAATGTTAACGCGGTCAATAGAGATGATGAGGTGCCGGGCGTTCGTATTACACCAGCCAGAATCACGACAACTGAAGCGGGAGACACCGCGACATTCAGCGTGCGCCTGAATGTGGCTCCCACGCAGAACGTCACGATCCGGCTGCGCTCCAACAACACGGCTGAAGGCCGCCTGATTGATCCGGCTACAGGGCAAGAAGACACTGATAATCAGGTAACACTTGCCTTCACACCGGCTAACTTCGCGACCTCGCAAGTTGTGACGGTCAGAGGCGTGGACGATCTGTTGCGGGATGGCGATGTGAATTACATCATCTTCACCGACCCGACGGTTTCCACTGATGCCCGTTACAACGGGATTGATCCAACCGATGTGGCGGCGGTCAATGTGGACAATGAAGTGCCGCAGATCATTGTTGCGCCAACCGCAGTGACGGTGAGCGAATCGGGAAGCACCGCGACGTTCACCATTCAACTGGGGAGCCCCCCGTCCGCGCCGGTGACGATTAATCTGCGTTCCAACAACACGGCTGAAGCGACGGTTTCTCCCACGTCGGTAACCTTCGACCAAACGAACTTTAACGTGGCGCAAACAATTACCGTCACAGGCGTGGATGACGACATCGATGATGGCGACACCACCGCCACACGAATCATTACCGACCCTGCGGTTAGTAATGATTCCAATTACAACGGAATTAATCCTCCGAACGTGGCGGTGACTGTCCGCGACAATGAACTGCCCGGCATTCGTGTCAACCCGGCTGCCATTGCGGTTGCCGAGAATGTGGGCACCACCACATTCACCGTGCGCCTGATTACCAAGCCAGCTGCCGGCACTACGGTAAGCATTCCTGTGGTGAGCAGCCAGCCATCGCGTGTGACGGTGAATCGCGCCTCATTGACCTTCGACGAGACGAACTACACCACACCGCAAACGGTAATAGCGACGGTAATTGATGACGCGATTGACAACGATGGCGTGGTCAACATCAATCTTGGCCCGGCTACCAGCACTGATCCGAATTACAGCGGCAGAAGCGCGGTTGTGCCGATTACCATTACCGACAATGACACTGTTGGAGTCACGATAGCGCCGGCCACCAGACTGCGCACGACCGAAGCTGGTGGCACCGCCACCTTCATGGTCAGGCTGAACAGCCAACCGACGCAGGCGGTGCGGATCGTATTGCGTTCCAACACCCCCACCGAAGGTTTGCTTTCAACTGAGAGCCAGACTACCCTGGCACGCACGGCGTCGCTTACGTTCACCGTAAGCAACTATAACGTTGCGCAGACGGTTACTATCACCGGCCAGAACGATTTCATCGATGACGGAAACGTCGACTATGCAATCGTCACCGACCCGGCTACCAGTAACGATACGCTCTACAACAACCTGGATGCTGCTGATGTTCCTGTGGTCAATGTCGACGATGATACGCGTGGCATCACGGTGACTCCGACCAGCGGTTTGGTCACCACCGAAGCTGGAACCTTCGCCACATTCAGCATCGTGCTGACGAGCCAGCCAACAACAGACGTGCAAATCTTCCTGAGATCGGACGATCTCAGCGAAGGCAAACCCACGGTTGGCTTCGTGATCTTTACGCCAGCGAACTGGAACAGGCCTCGGCAGGTTACGGTCAAGGGTCTTGACGACAAGATTGCTGACGGAAATAGGCCTTACAATATCCTAACGCTTCCGGCGAGTTCAAGCGATCTGGGTTACCACAAGTTCAATGCGGCAGACGTTGCTCTGGTCAACATGGACAATGACCGGGCCGGCATTGCCCTGACGCCGAGAGTTGGTCTGACCACTTCAGAATCGGGCAGCACGGTGAGCCCCAGCATTCGCTTGCTGAGTGAGCCTCTGGCCAATGTAACAATTACGTTCACCAGCAACGACACGACTGAAGGCACTGTCTTCCCGTCCAGCGTGACCTTTACGCCTGGCACACCGCCCAGCGGCTCTCCGGCAAATATCGTCAAGTGGAATACCGCATTCCGTGTGACGATAACTGGAGAGGATGACACCGAAGAGGACGCTCACCGCAGCTACCGTATTTTGACAAGTGCGGCAGCCAGCAGTGATCCGAATTACAACGGCAGAGACGTGCCGGATTTGAACGTGCGGAACCTTGACAACGATGACAAGACGGCGCCGGCAGTGGCGATTACCAATCCCCGCAACGGCGCTGCTTACAGACAGATTAGTCAGGTAACCGGCACAGCCTCTGACCAGAGAGACCCCAATCTCTACTTTGTCAGCGGCATCAGGAACGTGCAGGTCCAGCTCTTCCGTAACGACGACCCTGCCACCACGCAAAACGAAGCGGGTTACTACAACCCGGCCACCGGCAATTATGAGCCGCAGGAAAATCAGTCGACACAACTGATTCCCGCGACCTATAACACTTCGGCGAGAACGTGGTCGGCGAATCTGCCAACCAGTGGAACTCCCGCCAGCTTACCGGCCGGTTCCTACCGGGTGCGTGCGTTTGCCACTGACAATGCTGGTAATCGCGCCGAGACTGCTCAAGTTGCCTTCGTGGTAGATGCCACCGTGCCAACGGTGACAATCACGACTCCTACCGAAGGCGCTTCGGTTAATTCGCTGCCACAAGTGCGTGGCACAGCCACGGACAACACGAGTGGCAGTGGCATTGACCGTGTCGAAGTGGTGGTCTTCCGCTATGCGGATACGTCCAATGGCGTTTCGGAAGGCTTCCTGGCTCCTGACGGTTCATTCCGCTCCACTTCGAGCCGATTGACCGCAAGAGGCTCGGTGACGGACGGCGTTTACAACTATACATTCGGCCTGCCTTCATTGGTTGCGGCTCGTTACTATGTGCGAGCCTTCGCCATTGACAGGGCTGGAAACCAGTCAGAGGCCGCCGTCAGGACCTTCACCATTCGTGGTAGCGGTGGCGATGAGTTCACCGGTGACGTCACATATTTCATCTCGGTGCCGTTCATGGACAGCAGCGCAGTGAATGCGACTACCACGCCGTCAAGAGCATTCTCGGTTCCGCCGGTTGATCCTTTCACGGGCGAACAGAACTACATTCTGCAGCGCTACAATCCGCAGTCGCTGCAGTATGAAAACATTGGCAACGGAGGCGTCCTCAGGCGCGGCGAAGGTTACCTGTTGCGCCCGGTCAAGCGTGGCACGCGTATCCTGCGTCCAAGCGAAGACCCAACCCGCAAGCCGCTGGCAAGCACCATTCGGGAGTTCCAGGTCATTCTGCGCAACAATCCGAGTGTGCCGGCCAGAGAGGGCAACAACGGCTACAACCTGATCGGTGATCCGTTTGACCCGGCTACTTACTCGGCTGCCGACTGGCAGAACGCCCGTGTGACGGCGACTGTGAACGGACAGACATTTAATGGCACTGTGCAGGAAGCTGCTAATCGCCAGATCCTGGATGCCCGTCTGTTCACGTTCAACGAAACGTCCGGCGAGTTTGAGCCAACCACTGGCCCACTGCTTCCGTTCAGGGGTTACTTCGTCCGCACCTTTACCGATGCTGTTCAGGTAAACCTGAGAGCGATTCAGTAAGGCACTGGCGTTGGAACAGTTATGAGCACAACAACGGAG